>ENA-OPSJ01000335-OPSJ01000335.1-human-gut-metagenome-genome-assembly--contig:-NODE-335-length-42921-cov-8.681846_pt1 | contig 42921 bp, 39 predicted proteins | sample MGYA00241801_ERZ501893 | MGnify/ENA primary metagenome ERZ501893 (study PRJEB25962, sample SAMEA2042219) | human gut metagenome | biome: human gut; feature: human-associated habitat; material: faeces...
GCAGATGTGGTTTTTCCAGATGGAAATACATATGTATATTCCATACCGATTGTAAAAATGGTTGATTATACAAAAGACAGCATTTTTGAGAAAAATCTGCTAATGTTGTTGCCATTTTATATTATGCGATATGAGAAAAAAAGGCATGATCTTAATAACAATCCAGAATTATTCCAGGTGCTTTTAAACGAATATGAAGAAATCCAGGTAAATCTGGAAAGGGAACTGACAGAAACTGGAAAGTCAGAATTGTACACAGATCTGACGAAATTAATTGTAAAAATCGCGGACTATATTTTCCGTAAAGAAGATGTTGTCCGGAAAGGAATAGGTGAGATTATGGGAGGTAAAGTACTGGAACTGGAATCTGAAAGACTTAAAGCAGAAGGAGAAGCGATTGGGCAGGCAAGAGGAGAAGCAATCGGTCAGATTCAAGGAGAAAATCGACTAGGAAGTCTGATTAGTCGCCTGCTCCAAGATCAGAGAATTGAAGAAATCCAGATTGTATCAACAGATCCTAAAAGACGTGAGCAATTATATAAGGAATATAATCTTTAAGGAGGATGTTAATACATTTAAGAAGTTGGTTGGATATTGGGTCTGACCAGCTTCTTTTTGAGTATGGGGAGAGATGTTGGGGTGTGTTAGGTGATTATTGGTTTAGTCGTCATCTTCTTCGTCGTCAATGGAGTAGTCATTTAGCTCTGGGAAGTCTAGGAATTCGCTTAGAGTCATGCCGAAGACGGTTGCAATTTTGTGGAGGGTGCGGACTTTGGGGTTTTGGCTTTTGCCTCGGAGGATGTTGTCTATTGTTGACTGGCGTAGGCCGGATAGTGTTGCGAGTTTGTTTATATTGCAGGTGAATATCAGAAACGGGTGCTCCGGCCGTTTTATGGAATAGATGATATCCCTGAGATTTTTGTAGATGTCATCAAACTGTATCAGGGTATCTTCATCCATACGGTTAAAAAATCTTGATAATGTCGGTTGTGATGCCAGACTTTCTTTATCAAGAATAGCCTGGAAAACAGGATCCAATGTCAGTTCATCCGCACAGTCATCCTGAAAATATGCAGAGATGATCTGATAAATCATCTGTAACAGGTTTTCATGGTCTTTGTGAAGCCGAACGGACTTATCATTAGTTTTAAAGTTCTTTTTGATCAGCTTTACAAAGCCGATCTTTGCAGCGAATTCTTTTATCAAAAGGAGTCCTGCATCGGAGGATAGATCACCTCCGTCAAAATTTATTTTAATTTGCCTATTGCTTTGAAGTGAAAAGGTGTTTACAATACTCATAAAGGGCTCCTTTGTTTGGGATTGTTAAGACTTTAGACACCTTAATTTTACCACAAAAGGATGCTCTTTTTTCATTCACTTAACAAGTGAAAAGCAATATGCAATTAAAGTACAGCAACTATGCGGCTTTTAGCCACGTTCACGGCGTTGCAGTGAATAATTCAGGTATAATGATGAAAATTCATTAAGTTGCACAATTAATCTGGCATTCTATTTTGCGAGAGAATATTATACAGTAATCAGAGAATTACCAAGGGGTAAGGGATTTGCAGACATCTGTTTCATCCCCAGAAAAATCCATATGGATAAACCAGCTGTTGTAATTGAATTAAAGTGGAACAAAAGCGCAGAAGGTGCAATTCATCAGATTAAGGACAAACAATATGTAGAGGCACTAAAAGATTATCATGGAAACCTACTCCTGGCAGGAATTGATTATGATAAGAAAACAAAACAGCATAGCTGCATTATTGAAAAATGGGATATGAGTTAAATACTATGAAATTTAATAGCGACTTATAAATTTGCTAATATCTTCCAAATCAAAAGCAGATTCGTTAACATGAATACATCAGGTAAATTATCATAGAAAGAAATCTGGAGGTATATGCAATGTTAAATGAATCTGTGATCAAGGTATTAAAAAATGGTATGTGGGATCTGGCAACATGCGCGAATGGGGAACCGAATGTAGTGCCGGTAGCTTTTAAAGATGTAACCGACGATGGAAAACTGGTTGTAGGCGATGTTTTCCTTGAGACAACTTTAAACAACATCAAAGCAAATGGCGGAAAAATTGCGATTTCTGTATATGATGCACAGAGCCTTGAGGGATATCAGATTAAAGGGACTGCTGAATATGTAACAGAAGGAGCAATTGTAGACACATTTAAAGCTATAGTGGAGAAGATGTTTAATGGCGCAGCAACCGCAAAGGGAGCACTTGTCATTACTCCGTCAAAGGTGATTGTCACTACCCCGGGAGCTGAAAATAAGAAAGAAATTTAAACCCAGACTTACTAATAAATTTCATAGTAACTTCAAAAGAAAACACCTTCAGGCTATAATAAAACCAATAAATAGCTTGAAGGTGATTTTTTATGGCGAAATATAAGAAAAAATTAGAGGATGATATACGCTGTCCTCTGGAATATGGACTGGCGATATTTGGTGGAAAATGGAAATCACGCATTATATGTGTACTGTCTGCAAATGGAAAATTACGCTACAGTGAACTGCGTAAGGAAATGTACAATATCACGGATGCTGTGCTGGCAGCAACATTAAAAGACCTGATCGAAGATGGAATCATGGACAGGAAATCTTATGATGAAATTCCACCTCGTGTCGAGTATTCACTGACGCAAAAAGGTAATTCCATTGTCCCTATTTTACAGAGTATCTGCCAGTGGTCAGATGTTTTTTACGAAGAAGATGTCACAAACGAAATGGTGCAGTGCCAGAAATGCGATCATCACAGATAAGGAGCGAGGTTATGTTTAAATATGCAGTAGTGGGAGCAGAAAATGAAAGATGATAATGATCTGCTGGCAGTCATGCCTGTATCAAAGGCTTTCCTGAGACTTGCGCTTCCGGCAGAGGCAGCGCAGCTTATTAATATTTTGTATAATCTGGTAGACAAAATGTTTATCGGACATATTCCGGGAGTGGGGAAACAGGCTCTGGCAGGTGTAGGCGTAACAGCACCTGTGATTCTGGCTGTTTCAGTTTTTGCTGCGCTTGTAAGTATGGGCGGTGCACCGAAAGCGTCTATTTTTATGGGCAAAGGTAATGATGAACAGGCCGAGAAAGTCATGGGAAGCTGCACATGGATGCTGATCGTATTATCTGTAGCATTAACAGGAATCATGTTGATTTTTGGAAAAACGATTTTGCTGCTGTTTGGTGCAAGTGATGATACAATTACCTATGCAACAGATTACATGAATATTTACTGTCTGGGAACATTGTTTACTCAGCTTACATTAGGCTTGAATGCGTTTATTACTGCACAGGGAAAAACACTGATCAGCATGTGCAACGTTGCTGTTGGTGCGGTGACGAACATTGTATTGGATGCGATATTGATTAATGGATTAGGCATGGGAGTAAAAGGGGCAGCACTGGCAACCGTTATTTCACAGGGCGTGTCAACATGCTTTGTGATTCATTATCTTAGAAAGCCTGAAAGCAAACTAAAGCTTCGCTTAAAAAATATCCATTTTGATAAAAAACTTTTGCTGCCCTGTATCTTACTTGGGACATCACCGGCACTGATGCAGCTGACTGAAAATATGGTTGCGATCAGCTTTAACACATCTTTGCAGAAATACGGTGGTGATATGGCAGTAGCATCCATGAGTATCCTGAACAGCATTATGCAGTTTGTTATGCTGCTTTTGCCGGGACTGGTGCAGGGTGCACAGCCGTTGTTGAGTTATAATCTTGGTGCCCAAAATATTCTCCGGGTAAAGAAAACATTTCGCTTATTGCTTGTATGCTGCGTCAGTGGATCATTTTTGATCTGGCTTGTCTGTATGATTATGCCAGCGACTGTCGCATCTGTTTTTACAAGTGATACTGCTTTAATTGCATATACAGAAAAAAGTATGCGCGTGTATCTGGCAATGCTTCTTATATATGGAGTACATGTTGCATGCCAGTATAGATTTGTAGCACTGGATCAGGCAAAGAAAGCAATTTTTCTTACTATATGGCGTAAAATTATTTTGCGTATACCTTTGATCTTTATTCTTCCCCGGATCTTATCCGGATCAGCAATGGGAGTGTACCTGGCTGAACCGATTGCAGATACGATTGCAGTATGCACTACAGTACCGATGTTCTTTTGCTATTATCGAAAATTAAAATGACAGAGACTGGCGTAGAGGCATCATAACGATGCCACTATTTCTGATATTGCGACCAGTGCGGCTTCGCCGCTGATCGTAATCCTGTTCTGTTCCTGGAGTGTACAGTGCAGGTAGCCGCCACGGCGGGATGCCTGGTAGGCGTAGATTTCTTTTTTGTTTAATTCTTCGGACCAGTATGCTGCGATCTGGCAGTGGGCGGAGCCGCATACCGGATCTTCTGGGATGCTGAGTTTCGGGCAGAAACTGCGTGAGACGCAGTCGGTTTCCTTACCCCTGGCGGTGGCATTCTGGATTCTTCCTTCAATTCCTCTCAGAAGTTCTTGATCCGGGTTCATGTTTCTTACGATTTCCTCAGATTCAAATACACAGACGAGATCCAGACCAAGTACGGCCTTTACTGGACGAACGCCAAACGTTTTTTCCATCGCATCTGTAACAGGGATTTCCTGTAATTCATAAGTCGGGAAATCCATTTCATAAAGATTCTCTTTTCTATGTATCGTAAGTTTACCACTCAATGTATCGAACGTTACTTCATCGCTGTCCGGTTCATAATAATTCAATATGACATAAGAAGATGCCAGAGTAGCATGTCCACAAAGTTCTACTTCCGTACCCGGCGTGAACCAGCGAAGATGGTATCCCTGTTCTTCTTTTACAATAAAGACAGTTTCGGAAAGATTATTTTCCATTGCCAGTTTCATCATGGCCTCTTCTGCCGGCCAGCTCTCCATAACACAGACAGCGGCAGGATTTCCTGCGAATGGCTTGTCTGTAAATGCGTCTACGATATATTGTTTCATAATATAAAGCCTCCTCTGGGATAAGATACGTAATTAGAATAAAAGTATCAACTATCGGATGATATAAAAGCATATGTCTAATAATAGCACAGTTCACCGGCTGTTGCTTATAGAAAACATCCAGAAAATTTTATCAGTTGATTTTTACAGGTCAATTCCAGTATTCTATATATAAAGCAATCTCCAAATAGAAATAATAGAAGGGGGACGATACAGAAATGGGTTTGATACAGCGGATGAAAAACCAACAGACAATGACAGAACGTGAGCGTGACATCTGCAATTATATACTGGAACATCCGGAAAAAGTAGAGTCGATTTCTTCGAGGGAACTTGGACATGCGACATTTACGAGTGCAGCATCGGTGACCCGTCTGTGCCAGAAACTTGGAATGAAAGGTTTTCCGGAATTCAAGATCCAGTTTGTCCGGGAACTGCAGAACGGACAGATGGAAGAATCACAGGAAGAGGTTACGATATCGGAACGGGAGAATGTCGTGACGATCGTGAGAAAAGCAACTCATGTCCAGCAACAGGCGATCGAAGAAACAAAGAAGGAAATTTCCTACAGCCAGCTTGTCCGGGTGGGAAAACTGATCGCAGAAGCCTCCTGTGTGGATTTTTATGCTTATGATATGAACGTGTATCTGGCAGAATATGGCCGTTCGTTGTTTTATCACAGTGGAAAGGTGGCAAATGTGCTTTCTGCGACAAATATCCAGGGTCTGCAGGCTTCTATGCCGCCAAATGGACATATCGCAATCCTCATCAGCCACACCGGAGAAAATGAAAGGCTGATCGAGATTGCCAAGATGCTCCGAAAAAACAAAACAAAAGTTATCGTACTTGCAGGAAGACGAAACAGTACGATCATTCCTTATGCGGATGAATTTATTTATGCAGCGGGTAAGAAAAAAGTTGAGGAGTTCTGGAATTCGATGTTTTTTGCATCAGGAAAATACATTCTGGACATATTATACGAAATGGAATTCAGCCGCAAATATGAAGAAAACCTCAAGTTGAATCTGAAATATGAACAGAGCGGTGAAAAACGTCTTTGGGGACTGGTGGATGATACGATTGTATAAAGTGCACAAAAACACTAGCTCATTTTTGACACGTGAAACATTGTTGCAGGATTTTGGGAAAAAAGAACAGAAAATATGAAACGCAAAAACATCAGTCCTGCAATGGATTGCAAAGCAAATCTCTTTTTTATATAGTATAGCCATCAGATACAAAACAGGAGTTATAAAGCGCGCATACATACTCTGAATCGATGGTATTAATAAAAGGAGAGGAAAAATGGCACAGGTAAGAGATTATAACAAACTTGCCCATGACATCATCCGTGAAGTCGGGGGTGCAGAAAACATTGTCAATGCAACAAGATGTGCGACCAGATTCCGTCTGGTATTAAAGAAAACACCGGAACACGCAAAAGAAAAAATAGCAGAACTTCCAGGTGTTATCACCGTAGTAGAAAACAACGGTCAGTTCCAGGTAGTCATCGGAACACATGTAGGAGATGTATACGCAGCTGCAGCAGAGATCCTTCATTTGGATGAAAATGGAGCAGCGGCGGAACAGCCGAAACAGAGCGTTGTAAACCGTATCATTGCAACCATGTCCGCGGTATTTGCTCCATTTGTATATATTCTGGCGGCAGCAGGACTGCTTCAGGGGGCACTGATCCTGATCACAATGGCAGCACCGGGTTTTGCAAATACAGGAACTTATGAAGTATTGAGTTTTATGTCCTGGACACCGTTTACATTTCTGCCGATCTTCATTGCAATTACAGCTTCGAAGCATTTTAAATGTAATACGTACATTGCAATTTTGTGCTGCTGTGCACTTGTAAATCCAACATGGGCAGAGATGGCATCCCGAATCGCAGGCGGAGAAACGATCCGTTTCCTGGGAATGAAACTTTCTGAAACAACTTATACATCAACAGTACTTCCACCACTGATCCTTGTATGGATTCTTTCCTATCTGGAACGTTTCATTGAGAAAAAACTTCCGGATACAGCGAAACCACTGCTGACCCCATTGATCTGTTTCCTGATCATGGTTCCGGCAACAATCCTTATCATTGGACCGGCATCTGCGATCACAGCAAACGGTATTGCAAAAGGATATAACTTCCTTGCCGGTACTGCTCCGGCACTGGCAGGTGCGATCATCGGAGGTTTCTGGCAGGTAGTTGTTATCTTTGGTGTTCACTGGGGAATCACTCCGGTAGTCCTTGCAAACTTTGATATGTACGGATGCGATACTTTCCAGGCATTCCAGACGATCGCAGTAGTTGCACAGGTTGCAGCAGCGTTTGGGGTATTTATCAAATCAAGAAACAAAGAATTCAAAGGCGTAGCACTTTCCGCAGGTATCACCGGCCTGTTTGGAATCACTGAGCCTACCATTTACGGTGTTACACTCCGACTGAAAAAACCATTCATCTGCGGCTGTGCAGGTGGAGCTGTCGGTGCAGTAGTCATGAGCTTTTTCCATTCTGCTTACTATGCATATGCAGGGCTTCCGGGACCGCTGACAGTTGTAAATGCGATCAGTAAAAATGCACCGATGTCCTTTATCGGAGAAATCATTGGATGTGCGATCGCAGCAGTGATCGCGATCGTTCTGATCCAGGTGATCGGATTTGATGATCCGGTGTCAAAAGAGGCTAAGCTTGAAGGTGATGCAGAAGTAACAGATACAAAGACAGCAGATGTAAAAGCCGGTACAGAGGAAGCAGCTGAAACAGCAACTGCTACAGTAAAAACAGTTATGAGCCCGCTGTCAGGTGAAGTGATCCCGCTTTCAGAGGTGAAAGACGAAGTATTTTCCAGTGAAGCGATGGGAAAAGGCTGTGCAGTAATTCCAACAGAAGGAAAAGTATATGCACCATTTGACGGAACGATTGTCGGACTTCTTGAAAGTCATCATGCAGTCGGTCTGGAGAGTGAAAACGGAATTGAGATCCTGATCCATGTAGGTATGGATACGGTAAAACTTAACGGAAAACATTTTACCTGTCATGTAGAAGAAGACCAGCAGGTCAAAAAAGGACAGCTTCTTCTGGAATTTGATATCGAAGCGATCAAAAAAGAAGGATATGAGGTAACAACACCGGTAGTTATTACAAACAGTGATGAATTTACAGATGTGGAAACAGAAGTTTCCGGCAGGGTAGATCATGGAGAGCTGTTATTAAACCTGAGATAGTAATAGAGTTTGGAGGACAAAAATGGCATTATCAGATAAATTTTTATGGGGCGGAGCAGTTGCTGCAAACCAGCTGGAAGGTGGATGGAACGAAGGCGGCAAAGGACCGAGCGTTATTGATGTGATGACTGGTGGAAGCAGCACCAAAATGCGCCGTATCACAGACGGAGTGATTGAGGGAGAATATTATCCAAACCATGAAGCTGTTGATTTTTATCATGAATACAAGGGCGATATCGCTCTGATGGCAGAGATGGGATTCAAATGTTTCCGCACAAGTATCGCGTGGACCCGTATTTTTCCAAACGGTGATGAACTGGAACCGAATGAGGAAGGGCTGAAATTTTATGATGACATGTTTGACGAACTTCTGAAATATGGCATCGAACCTGTCATCACCCTGAGTCATTTCGAGATGCCGTATCATCTTGCAAAAGAGTACGGTGGATGGATTAACCGCAAAGTCATTGACTTCTTTGTACGTTTTGCTGTGACTGTCATGGAGCGTTACAAACACAAAGTAAAATACTGGATGACGTTCAATGAGATCAACAACCAGAGCAATACTTCTGCGGATATCTTTGGCTGGACCGATTCCGGAGTTCTGTTTTCTAAGTACGAAAATAAGAAAAAAGCCATGTACCAGGCGGCACATCACGAGATGGTCGCAGGTGCAATGGTCGTAAAGAAAGGTCATGAGATCAACCCGGATTTCAAGATCGGATGTATGTGTTCTTTCGTTCCATTTTATCCATATTCCTGTAATCCGGACGATGTCATGACTGCAGCTGAGTGTATGCATGAGAGATTTTATTTCGGGGATGTTCAGATCCGTGGTCATTATCCTGCTTTTGCAAAGAAAGAATGGGAACGTGAGGGAACAAAACCGGAAATGCTTCCGGGCGACGAAGAAATCCTTGCAGAAGGAAAATGTGATTACCTCGGATTCAGTTACTACATGACAAATGCCGTAAAAGCCGATGTAAAAAAAGACACTACAGAATCCCTAGACGGAAGTTCTCCAAACTCCATTGCAAACCCGTACGTAAAAGCAAGCGACTGGGGCTGGCAGATCGACCCGGTAGGTCTTCGTTATGCACTGGTAACTCTGTATGAACGGTATGAAGTTCCGCTTTTCATCGTAGAAAATGGTTTTGGCGCAATCGACATTCTCAAAGAAGACAAAACCTGCGATGACGATTACCGAATCGAATATCTGCGTGCTCACATCAGTGAGATGAAAAAGGCAGTCGAGATTGACGGTGTTGACCTGATGGGCTACACTCCATGGGGCTGCATTGATCTGGTTTCTTTCACCACAGGTGAGCTGAAAAAACGCTATGGCTTTATCTATGTAGACAAGAATGATGACGGGACCGGAAGCGGCAAGAGATATAAAAAAAAGTCCTTTGACTGGTACAAAAATGTGATCAGGACAAATGGTGAGGAATTGTAAATAGTATTGAATATTTTAAAAGCTGGACATGCCATATTTGGAGCGTGTCCAGCTTTTTTGTGTTTTTGTATTTCAAAAGCAAGATTTAAGAATCTGGGCGAATTCTTCAATGTAATACCCGGAATTGTCTTTTTTCCAGAAAGCACAGTAAGTTTTTCTGACAGGGATGTGGTTTCTTACAAGAGGTATTCTGCTGACAGCAGTATCAAACCAGACCTGTTCACCGATCACATCGACGGGCATGTATCCTTGTCCTGTTATGATCTTCAGCCGGGCTTCCTGCACGGTATCCGCGAAGAGAAAATCCCCCTGAAGTCCGATTATTTTTTCATAATAATCCTGTTCTTCTTTTTGACCGGTCTGGTTGATGACAAGGATACATGGGGTATTTTTTAAGTCCTCCACTTCCAGAGTGCTTAATTTGCTGAGGGGATTTTTGGCAGAAAGTTCGATATAGATCTTACTTTCTGTGAGAACTTCATTGTGATAAGCATCAGAAAAAGCCCGTCTCTGATCGTTAACTGCAAGATCAATAGAGCCGTTCTCCATGGCGTGATACAATTCTTCATGGCTTCCAACTATGATTTCCACATCTACAGAAGGATATTTTTCGGAAAACAAGGCGATTGCTTCTGAGAGTTCATTTCCATGATAGCCTTTATAGTATCCAATTCGTAAAACTGTGTTATCGTTATCTGCAATTTTTTTTGTCTCACGGACAAGCTGCTTCAGATCTCCCGATATAATAAGACTTTTTCGATAAAAATGTTCCCCTGCGGGAGTCAGGGAAAAGGTGCGGTTATGCCGTTCCAGAAGCTTCACACCAAGTTCGTCTTCTAATTTTTTTATTTGCTGAGAAATAGCAGACTGCGAGACATTACACTGCTCAGCCGCCAGATAGAAGTTTCCGTTTTCGATGACTGCCTGTAAGTATTCGATTTGACGTAAGAGCATGATATGCATTCCTCCCCTGTGAGTTCTTTACAGGTATTATATATTGATAAGAAAAACTAATCAATATGATAAGAAAAAAATTTTGATTCAAAAGTGTATGTGAACTATGATTAGGTCAACAAAAGGTAAGAAATACGATCAGGAGGTATCGAGAAATGGCTAAGAATCTGATTATCTACTATTCACGAAAAGGTGAAAATTATGTAAATGGAAGTATCGTTGACTTAAAGAAAGGCAACACAGAAATCTGCGCGGAATTTATTCAGAAAGCAGTAGGCGGCGATCTTTTTGAGGTTGAGACTGTGAATGAGTATGCAAAAGATTATAATACATGCATAAAAGAAGCGCAGCAGGAATTAAGACAGAATGCGCGTCCGGAATTAAAGAAGTGTCTGGAAGATATTGCAGATTATGACAATGTATTTGTGTGCGGCCCATGCTGGTGGGGAACCTATCCGGTGGCAGTATTTACTCAGCTTGAGAGACTTGACTTCACAGGAAAGAAAGTGATGGCACTTATGACGCATGAGGGCAGTGGACTTGGAAACAGCGAGCGTGACCTCAGAAAAATTTGCAAAGGTGCGACATTTGAATCAGGCATTGCAGTTCATGGTGCAGACGCAGCGAAAGCAGAAAAAGCAGTAGCTGACTGGGCAAAGAAAAATGTTGATTAATTTACTAAAACTTCCCACACCGATATGGTGTATTGAACCTTGAAAATTCAATATTTCAACTAATAAAAAAGGCATAAACCTGTTCCGTTTGGTATAATGGAATTGTCCAGAAACCATTTTTACAAAGGAGATTTATGCCATGTCTAGCATACCACAAAACCATTTTAATGAGAACGACTTAATTGACTGTGTCCAGAGATTTTTTTCCAAACATCATGTCGGCAGGCTCCTTGCCAGATGTAATGGAATGAAAGAAAAAGGTGTTTCACCTGTTTCTCTGCTTCGGTACAAGCTCAGCAACATTTTCGTCGGAAGAAGTATGTATATGCAGCAACGGACCGGTTCTTTTACGGAGCAGTTTTCTAAAAACACTTTTTACCGTTTCCTTAATTCTGTAAAAACAAACTGGCTCCGTTTTACTTCTCTTCTTGCAGCAGATATCGTGAATCATGACATTCGTGATCTGACAGACCAGGAAAGAAAAAATGTCTTCATCATTGATGACAGTCTTTTCAACCGTACAAGCTGTAAGAAAACAGAACTGGGATCAAAAGTTTTTGACCACACAGATATGCATTTTAAAAAAGGTTTCCGAATGCTTACGTTAAGCTGGAGTGATGGAAATACATTGATTCCTGTAAACAGCTGTCTTTTAGCATCTGCAAAGGATGCAAACATCATTGGCCCGGTAAGGGGCTTTGATAGCAGAACCCTCGCTGGTAAAAGACGTAAGCTTGCTCAGACAAAGGCACCAGAAGCTATGATGACTTTGCTGGATACTGCCCTCAGTGCCGGACTGAATGCAAACTATGTCCTGTTTGATTCCTGGTTTTCCAATCCAGCACAGGTCACTGCCATCCATGCAAAAGGTATGGAGGTGATTGCCATGATCAAGAAAAGCAGCCGGATCAAATATTCATACTGTGGTGAACAGCTGAATATCAAAGAGATCTATTCCCGGAACAAAAAGCGTCGTGGCAGATCAAAATATCTGCTTTCTGTTGACATTATGGTTGGAAAAGATAATCCAATTCCAGCAAAGATCGTCTGCGTAAGGAACAAAGCGAATCGCAAGGACTGGCTTGCTTTTATCTGTACAGATACGACTCTTTCAGAAGAAGAGATCATCCGTATTTATGGGAAACGTTGGCAGATCGAGGTTTTCTTTAAAACCTGCAAATCTATGCTGAACCTGATCGGAGAATGCCATAGCTTATCTTATGATGCGCTGACAGCCCACGTGGCCATTGTGTTTACCAGATATATGTTACTTGCAATGGAACAGCGACAAAATGAAGATCAGAGAACTCTTGGTGAGTTGTTCTTTTTCCTTGTTGATGAAATGGCAGACATTACTTTTAGCAGATCACTTGGCATCCTGATGGATGCTTTAATGGCAAGCCTTCAGGAAATCTTAAAACTCAGCGATGAACAACTGACTGCTTTTACCGCTGATTTTGAAGCAAGACTGCCAGAATATCTGCGAAATGCACTCCATCCCAAGGCTGTAGCAGCATAAATCACTATTTTGTTAGCTGAAATATTGAATTTTCAACGAATCATGAAAGCTTATCACAGCCTATAATGAAAATAGAGGATTGACCTCCACTACTTTTTTTACTTCCTGCCTTGTTTTACAATAGTTATTGACAGGATTAAGTTTGATTGTACCTTGGAGGATTTTCACCCCGTTTTTCAACGTAAATGTTTTGCCCTTGAGTACAGCATATTGTCGCATCTTTTACAGATAGCACGAGTAGCAAAGTCCATATTATCTCGGGCAAATCTCCTGTCAATTCTATTATAAAGGAGGCTGTCTGTATGAAAGATCTTTTAGAAATTTCCTGTGGTTTGGATATCCACAAAGAAAAAATTGTTGCATGTATCCTAACTGGTCCATTAGGTAAACCTACTCACTCTGAAATTCGTGAATTTACCACTTTAATTCCTGATATGCTTGCTTTACGAGACTGGATCATTTCAGAGAATTGCCATCATGTTGCAATGGAAAGCACTGGCATTTATTGGATTCCAATTTACGAAATATTAGAAGATGCTTTCTCTGGAGATATCACTTTATTAGTTGTTAATGCCCGCCATATGAAGAACGTTCCTGGCAAAAAAACTGATATGCGTGATTCTGAATGGATTTCTACATTACTACGTGCAGGACTCCTTAATGCAAGTTTTATTCCAGAAAAAAGGATTCGTGAATTTCGTGATTTAAACCGTTATCGCAAGAGTATTATCCGCGATATTACTTCCCAGAAAAACAGGGTTGAAAAATTCCTGCAGAGTTCCGGTTTTCGTCTGTCTTCTTTTATTTCTGATATTTTTGGTGCTTCTGGCAGAAACATTATTCTACATTTGATGGAACATGGACAGATTGATAAAATATCTTTGGATTCTTATCTCAAAACAAAAACCAGAAAACGCATTGATGAAATCCTCATGTCTGTAAATGGGACTCTTTCAGAACATCAAAAATCTTTCTTAAAAATCCTCATGTGTCATTATGATTCCATGAAAGAGCATCTTATTGAAATTGAAACTCATCTTCAGGAAGATATGCTTCCATTCGCTTTACAAATTGAACAGTTAAATACTATCTATGGAATAAGTACAACTGCTTCCTGTGCAATCATTGCCGAAATCGGTACAGATATGAAACCATTTAAAACTGCAGAACACATCTGTTCATGGGCCGGTCTGTGTCCCGGCAATAACGAGAGTGCCGGAAAAAGAAAAAGTACCTCTATCACAAAAGGCAATCCTTATATAAAAAGTATGCTTTGTGAAATTGCCTGGGTAATTGCCGGCAAACGAAACACATATCTTTCAGCCTGGTATTGGAGAATCAAGCAGAAAAAAGGAGCCAGAAAAGCCATTGTCGCTCTTGCTCGTAAATTACTTGTTATCATTTATACAATGCTAAAACAAGGCACTAATTTTGATGAAAACTGTTTTGAAGTCAGGCGCAAAAACTGTGAGCAAAAACAACTTTCCCGTTATATACGAGAATTAGAAAAACATGGCTATACGGTTGAAGCTCAAGTATAATCCATCTTTTGTACAAATCATATTTCACTGCTGGCAGCCATTATTATGACTGCTTTATAGTGATGCTTTCATAATTGTTGAAAACATTTGTTGTCAAGGTTCAAGTCTTGGCTGCGATTTTTATTTTCGTAGCAAGGTTCAATACACCATATCGGTGTGGGAAGTTTTAGTTATTAAGATTTAAATTTTTCCAAACTGTTAACATATTCTCAGTCACATTTCCATTAGAATCTGTGATGCGCTCTATTATTTCTACTTTCTTGAATTCCACTCCTTGCTTCAATTACTCCTCTTATTACGATATAAGATTGACCACAACATATTCTGAATGTTTTTCCGTTCTGATCGGATAACCCCAACCAGCAATTCCTGATGTTACAATCGCATTCAGATTTCCCTGTTTTTGTTCCCCGTAATTTAATTCATCAAAATGGAACAACGATGCAAACAATCCGACAGGCCAGATCTGTCCGGCATGTGTATGACCGGATAAGATCATATCGCATCCTGTATTCTCTGCTTTCTTATACTCAGAAGGCTGATGATCCAGTACGATCCATTCCTGTTCTGGATTCAGTTCTTTTACAAGACTGGAAATATCCTTTCTTTTCGCATTTCTATCTCCTCTATCTGCTCTTCCAATCAGTGCGATTTCCTGATTAATGACGGTTGTTTCATCTTCCAGAATCTGAATTCCCGCCTGTGTAATCGTATCTTCCATTTCTTCTGCGCTATAATTCGGCTTTGCAGCATAATTATTCTTGTCATGGTTTCCATAAACATAATAAACGCCATATGTACTGTCAGCCTGTCCCAAAATGCGAAAGGCTGACTGCATCTGCTCTGATGTTGTGTTTTCATCTACAATATCTCCATCAAGAACAACAATATCTGCCTGCTCTGCACTAATCCTGTTTACTACATTCTGCAGATTGTTATCATTCATGGAAACTCCGTAATGAAGATCAGACAAAAGCACAATCCTGTATCCTTCTTCACGAATATTCTTTTGAGTCTGAACATTGTACTCTGTTCTGACTACATGAAAGATATTATATCTTCCATACCCGATCAGAACTGCTGTCAGCAGTATTGCTATTACACCACTTCTGTATATTTTATTTCATAAACCAGTAAGCTGATTTTGCTTTTTCAATTTTTTTATAAGAAAAACAACTATATCCAGCAACAGCAAAAATACAGTAAAATGAAGCAGGATTATAAACCATATGCCATAAATCCTGACCGCGGGAATAATCAACAGCAGGGAAATAATTCCTGCAAAAATTCGCTGTCTTTTAAAGGAATATGCAGGTAAGAAACATTTTACTGCTGCTTGCACTTTTCGATACAGATAAACTGTAACTGCTATCACACATAATACCGGCAGTATCACCCAGGTTATCATTTGCATTTTTTACATTCTCCTAATCATGATACTATAATAATTCAATGAGCTTTCAAACATCAACTTTTCATATTTTATTTATCCATAATCATCCAACAGTCAAAAAATGACTATCTTATAAAATTCGTAAATACCATTGGTTCCTGTTTTGGCATAGAGATTCCCATCTTCAATGCAACATTTTTACAGTGCAGAAAAAACGCCATATTATTCCCAAGCACTCGCATTACCTGCATACCCTCTAAATCCTGTTTTATCTGCTCCAGAGTTACCCCATGTACCATATTCCAGTATCTTGAAGTAATAATCGGCATCTGCATCAGACCGAAATATTTATTCATCTGATCCCAGGTTGCAGTAGTACCGGCTCTTCTTGCCGACATAACCGCCGCCGCTGGTTTCAGCAGAAAGCGATTTCCTCCTCCATTGAGATCAGTATAGAAAACTCTGTCCATAAACGAAGTAATGCCGCCGCTGGCCCCTCCCCAGTGTACAGGTGTCCCAAATACAAATCCTTCATAATCTCCGGCAATTTCCAGGAATTCATTTACACTGTCATGGAATACACATTTATTGTTTTTCATGCAAGACTTGCAGGCAATACAGCCTGACAATGGTTTCTTTCCGATCCAGAAGATATCGGTATCGATTCCCTGTTCATTTAATGCTTCTGATACTTCACACAGTGCCGTATAAGTACATCCGTCCTTATGCGGGCTTCCATTTACAAGTAATACTTTCATTTTCTTTTTCCTCTTTTCTGTATCATTCATACATTTTCTTTATTTTCCAAAAAGCCATCCCATAACAGCATCGTCTTCTACAAATAATCCGCCGCCCTGTCCGTGCTGATTGGTAACACCCTGGTCACTGAAATAGGAATCATCCTTGACATCCAGTACAAGCAAGTCATCAATCTCCTCATCGGACAGACCTTCCTTCTGATATAATTCACGCAAATTATTATAAGCATCTTCTGACGGCTCAGAACCATAATATTCATCATGTGCCCCAACTACAAAATATACAGGTGTCTTTGCCTGTACCACTGGTTCGTATGCACCATCCCATTGGGAACTGCATTGTAAATAAGCAGTATATAAATCAGGTCTCATTCCCATTACAAGTGACATGGTCTCACCGCCACCAGAATACCCTTCTGCATATACTTTTGACTTGTCAATATTATAAGCAGAAAGAAAATATTCTGTTAAAGCAATGGTCTGTCTCGCAGAAGTTTCTCCCCAGTCATTCAGCTGAGGTGCAACAATAATCATTTCCGGATTATATTCCTGAGCTGCGAAACCAAACTCTTCTGCTTTTATATTTACCCCTACGCCTTGAAAGTACAATCCTTCATAACCTGGAAGTGTAAAGAATAAAGCATATGGCTTACTTCCATCATAACTATCCGGGATATAGACATTATAATGAATATCTCCCTCTTCACTTGAATGCAGGACATTATCCAGCAGAAAACCTTTGTATGTATCTGTACCTGCTGTAACTTTATCTGAATCGGGTGCTTCGTTGTCTGGCTCCTGTTGATCATCCTGGATTACACTGCTGTCTGCCTGCACAAACCATGCATTTGCAGTGATTCCAAGTATTGCAGATAACAGAACTACTGCCATTTGTTTTTTATTTTTCATAGTGTGATCATCTCCTGTCAGTTATATGTAAACACCCGAACATCTTTCTCAGACGTTCGGGTGGAATATTATTTTTTGACTATTGAACCACCAAATACCTGAGACATCGGAATATGTTCAAGCATATCATCAATTTCTGTGACTTCTTCTACTGACAGATGAATGGATTCTGCCAGAATATTTTCTGTCAGACGTTTCAGATTTCTTGTTCCCGGAATTGGTACAAGAAACGGATTTTTTGCCAGCATCCACGCCAGAGAAATCTGAGCCGGAGTAGCATTTTTTTCTGCTGCTATAATTTTCAGCCATTCTATAAGCTTCTGATTTTCTACAATTCCTGCGGAAGAAAACTGCGGCATAATGCTTCTGTAATCTGTACTCTTTTCAAAAGTAGAATACTCATCATATCTGCAGGTCAGAAAACCATTTGCCAATGGAGAAAAAGCCACGAAACCAATCTGTAATTCTTTCAGTACCGGAAACAATGATTCGTAATTTCTGTACATCATAGAATAACGATTCTGTACCGCTGTAAGCGGGCAGACTTTGTGCGCTCTTCGAATGATTTCTTCTGTAGCTTCTGAAATTCCCCAGTGTGTGATCTTTCCCTGATCGATCAGTTCTTTCATTACACCTGCTGTTTCTTCGATAGGAATTGTTGGATCCACACGATGGATATAATAGAGATCCAGATGATTCATCTGAAGTCTCTGTAAAGAATCTTCTACGGATTTTTTTAGCACTTCCGGTCGGCTGTCTGGAACCAGATTTTTGTTTACAACTGTTGAATTTTCGTCAAAATGCAAACCACCTTTAGTAGCAATTTTAATCTGATTTCGATACGGTTTCAGGATTTCTCCCAAAAGTGTTTCATTATGATGCGGATTTTCGGCAGTACCATACACTTCTGCGGTATCAAACATTGTATATCCTAAATCGACAGCTTTTGCAAGAAGAGTCTTCGCTTCAGTTTTATCTGATGGTCTTCCATAAGCATGACTCATCCCCATACAGCCAAGCCCGATGGAAGATACCTCTAAATCCCTTCCTAAAATTCTTTTACTCATGTCTGTTCCCCTTAAAATTATTTATTTGCGAAACTTCTTACTGTTCTGACCTCTATTCCTCTGATAAATCAAGACTTTTTGCCCAGTCTGTTACATCCTGTACACTGTCAGCTACCTTGTCTCTGGAAATACTCAAGCCCTCATCACTGATATTGGCATCTGGCTGAAGTTCTTTTATTTCTTCAATTGTGTTGGAGAATCCGCTTCCTCCGTGTGAATTAAAAGGAATAATTGTTTTTTCTGAAAAATCATATTCTTCAAGAAAAGTGAAAAGTGGCTGCGGCATATCTCCCCACCAGTTCGGATACCCCAGAAGAATTGTGTCATACTGTTCCGGATTTTCAATATGAGTTGCTAATTCAGGACGTGCATTTTCATCCTGTTCTTCTGCTGCCTGATCTACAAGTGGCTCATGATCCAACGGATATGCTTCTTTGGTTTCAATCCGGAACAGATCTCCGCCAATGGCATCCTGTATGGTCAACGCCATATATTCCATATTTCCCAGAACCTCTTCATCTTTTACTACTACGCTTGCACCGGAATCTGCGTCAATACCATTGGTGTCGATATCCTCCGGAACAGAAAAATATGCGATTAAAATATTACTGTTTTCGTTTTCTTCTTTTGCAGATGTATCTGCTGCATTAACAAAATACCCTGACATAGTAAAAATCATTAATCCAGTTAAAAATATCACTGCTGTTTTTTTCTTCATCGGCATTCACTCCTCGTGCTTTTGATTCATATCCTCTGGTTCAATTGTACAATCCCAGAATTATAAAGTTTCAACATGACTATATTATAAAAAAATCAAAGTTTCCTGAGAAGTTCCGATTTTTTATAAAGTGTTTACCTTAGGGTTATAACTTCTGATTTTGCAAAAGTAATGAGCTGATCATCTATATGCCACATATCATCTTACTTTAAAACCTGTGGTCACAAGTTGTTCAACCAATGCCCACAGTTCATTAGAAGTCTCCATGGTCATCGGCTGATATCCAGGTACACTTTTGAAAGCAATACAGTTTCCTGCTTTTGAAACCCATAAAATATTATCGTCTTTTCCTATCTGTGTTTTCACTTGTTTTTTCATCTGACCTTACCTCTATTCACCGTTTTTTTATTTAACCAGTGCAAATATTATTCCAGCAAATTGCCTGCTGCCAGATATGAATGCTTTTTTCTTCATACCAGTGACTGTTTATATTCCAGATTTCATTTACATCATATAAAAAATGAAATGCCACCATATTTACAATCGCCAATCCACGAATTCCATCGATCAGCAGATATCTCTTTTGCTCTTTCATATATTTTATTTATCTGCGGTTAAGTGGTTCTGAAAGTGTTTGCTGTCAAATGTGTTGTCTCGTTTTAGTTTTCTACAGAAGAAATTCCAAGATCACTGATCCAGTCTTTCACTTCGTCTTCAGAAATTCCTCTGTCTAATCTCTTGCCTTCCAACCAGTTTCCGGTTCCGGCCATCTCTTCGAGGAGATTTCCACTGTCGCCGATGCCGGAAGAAGCTGCTGTACAGAATGGGATTACCGCTTTTCCTGTAAAGTCATTTGCTTCTACAAATCCGTCTACCGGCCATGCTGCGATTCCCCACCAGATTGGATAATAAAATGTAGCCAGTTCCCCTCATGCCTTGATTTTGCTGGGCTTAACGGCATACAAAACTGTGTTTTGTGTTGCTCTTTCTGCTTGATCTGATAGGTACTGTAATTTTGGTTTCCTGGACTGCCTGGGTAAGTACCTAATTTCCAAACTCTTGTTGCAACTACATTATAAAAAAATCGAAGCCTCCTGAGAAGTTCCGATTTTTTATTGAGTATGAACCTTATAGTTATAACTGATACTTTAATTTTTAAAAATAATTAATTTGTTATACTAGAACTTTCTACAGGAATCCACTTTACTCCCTTCCTCTGAAAATCCCATATTTTACGTATATTTTCCTTCGGAACATTATAATCACGTTTCAGAAAAATTATTGGATTATACATCGGAAGAAACGGTTTTCGTTCCATTGCAGCATACGATAATGCATTGATTACATATCTCAATAATATTTCTGTTTTTCTCATTGAATCTATATCATCAGAAAATCCTTCCAAATCTACCTTATCTATAGGTACTTCAAAAGAAACATAATAGTTCTGGCATTTGTCGCAATAGTCATTTGCAATATTATGGTTACTGTAATAAATAGACAAACTTTTTAAAAATTCTGGTGATCCAAGCCAACCGCTTATGGCATCCTCTTCAAATTCATTAACAAAAAGATAGCCATTAATATTGTAATCATTCAAAGTCTTTTCACCACCAAGTCTCATATCTAAATTTGTCCCCAATTTATGTTTAACTTCAACAATTACATCATTTTTATACATTGTAATTTGTTTTTGATCAAACGAAAATGTAAATCCCCATTTTTTTAAATAATCAGATAATGCTGTTTTCTGTGTTAACGCATAAGATAAAGTTAGTAACCCTTCATCCCATATAGTTTTTTCATTTTCCCTAGGGGTAATATGATTTACAATTAAAGAGTCAATTTGATTTAGAGTTTTACCTTGTATCAGTTCATCTATATTCAATTGTTCAATACCATTTTCATCATAATTACAATCTACTATATTGTCTGCATTTTCTTTTATAAATTTTTTTACCACTTCAATATCAGTTCCGACTATTTCTGAAACTGATTTATACATTTCATTTTTTTCCAAAGTATTTAAGTACATTTTTTCTCCATTCCTCAGCAGGTATATATTCTATGATATTTTCACCAGACACTACTGTATCTGGTGCCATATATGCATAAATTTCTGAACTTGATCTTGAAAACATACTTTCTATAGATCTCGAAATAAGAAGTTTTCTTAATCTTTTCCAATTATCTTGTCTATCATTCTCGTATTCCATTTCACTGTCATAAAACGTAAAATATGTAAAATCTTTTATTTTAGCTTTATATTTTACAACATATGGTTCACACATACTTTTCCATTTTATATAAAGTTCATTCGTTTCATCATTTAAAGAAGACAGTGAAAAAATAAATTCTGGTACTTCATGGATAGTTGAATAATTATAGATATCTTCACAAAACAGAAATGCATTAATCTGAAAATCATAATATACTTTATGCCCTATATTATGTAGTTTCTCGTTTCTCTTGGAAATTACATCTAAATTTTTATATTTTTCATAATCTATGTCATAAGCCACATCGCCTATATACATTACTTTGCTTTTGACATCAAATTTTACATTATTTTCTTTTAAAAATCTATTTAAATCAGTGTCATTACTGAGTACCCATTGAAGATTATGTAATCCATATTTTTTTATATCTTCACATTGATTACTGTTGCTTGTTACATGAAATGCTACAAGCTCTAAATTTTCTATATCAATATTATTTATTACAGAGCTATATTTTTCAAAAAATTCTTCAAAATCATTATGACAGTTTATAATATATTCTTCTATAAACTCTCCACTTTGCATTTGCAATAATTCATGCAACCAATAATAGGATGCGTCTGGATTTGTAATGTCATAATACATGGTGTTCCCCTTCTTCAACAATTTTATCAAAAGATCCATAATTAGTATAGCATATACCCATCCTATTTGCATTCTATATATTTTGTTTTCAACGATGAAAAGATATGTCCGCACACATCTCTTACATCTTATCATTTTCAATGTTACAAGTTTTTAATAAAATTCAAATCCTGTTTCTTCAATGCCTTCTGCAGCTTTTCATTCTTTTTCTTCAGCTCACTGTTTTCTCTGGTCAGGGCTGCTATTTTCTGGTTCAGCAGATCAATCTGCTTTTCCATTGCCATGTTCAGGATTTCTCTTCTTGGATCTATCATTCCGGCCTGTTCTTCTACTGCCTGGTTCATGAGATCCCGGACGGTTGGATTTTTATAAAAGAACCCTCTGGATAATCCCGTTTTCTTCATCAGTTTTGGAACCGTGATACGTTCTTTATTTGTCACCATGTCATGGATCGTCTGCTGTGCAAGACAAATTTTTTCTTTGCTCTTTCTCTGGTTTTCTTCAATCATCTTGTCGTATTTGTTCATATTCTTCTCCCCATCCATCCAGAATTGAATATATGATATCGCTCATCATCTGGCGAACTTCTCTGGTTTCATCTGCCATTCTTTGATTGCTCATTTTCCGGTAATGTTTCACACTGTTCAGTCTTTTATGCCCAAGGAGCCTTGCTATCGTCCAGTCATCTACATGCATTTCTGTCAGCTTGACACCATAGTAATGCCGGAACATATGGGTTCCAAATCCAAATAATTTTCCATTATCATCTTTTAACTGTTTTTCCTGTATCATGGACATAACTTTAGATTTTATAGCCATGTACTGTATCGGTCTGTCAGGATTTTTTTCATTCACAAATATGTATTTGGTATCCTGAAATCTTTCCTGCGTGTATTCAATAGAACGCTGCAGCAGTCTGGCAAGATCCTGACTGACAGGCTTCTTGTACTGCTTGGTTTTTACCTGATATATTTCAACCATATATTGTCCGTTTTCTTCTGTCAGGCAGTTTGTTCTCAAAGTCAGTGTATCGGAAATTCTGGTTCCCAGCATTTGGTGTATCAGCAGACACCTTGCAATCTGTACGTCCATCCGTATGATTTCTGCATTCAGGCGTTTCATTTCTTCATCAGAATATACCCGGAATTCTGCTTTTGTTTCTGGTGGCGTGTCTGTGTTGATAAATAAATGCCCCAGATTTTCATAACTGTAAATTTTTCCAATCGTTTCCAGTTGCCGTCTTAGTGAAATCACATAATTGCTGTTTCCACTATGCACTTCTTCTGATGTAGAAAGACTGATCAGAAAATTTTCCAGTATGTCACGGTCTAATTCGCAGCAACTTTTAACTTTCGGATATTCCAGTCTTAAATATTCGGAGAATCTCCGCATGATCGTAAGTTCACCCTGCACTGTTCCTATTGCCTCATATTTCAGATTCATAAAAACTGCTTTTTTGCATTCTTCCCTGATATCGGATTGGGATATTTTTCTGAAATCAAGCGTTTCCACATTGTAAATAGGATTATACCGTATCTCAATATCCAGATTCTTTAATTCCCAAATGTCTTTTTCTGTCTCATCCCTTAAATCGTCAGGTTCCAAAAATTTCAGCACATTTCTCAGATATAATATCAGCGCTGGCTCTCCATAGCTGACCGTTCCGTACACACTCTTTTTCTTTTGGGTGATGGGAATTCCCTGTTCCATCATCCAGCCTTTTAAAAGTGTTATCCATTTTTCGGCCGTGCGGTCACTTAGGCTATTGACATTACGGTTTATTTTGTCATTAAGGAAGTTTACCAGATGATTGTATGAGCGGCGGTCATATACCAAAGTTGTATATTTTCCATTTTCCCCTCGATATGTAATGTATCTTCGGAATTCATCCTTTAAAGTCTGAGTTGGCAATTTTGCCAGATCAAATTTTCCGTCTCTTTGTTTCTTATCCGGTGCTGCTTTACAGTTGGGAAAATCACTGAAATATATAATATCATTTTGCATCTTGTTCCCCTTTTCTGAGCCATGAAGCCAGGCTGTTTTCCTGTGTACTGAAAAATTCTTCGTTTGCCTGTGCGATCTTTTTCGGCATAAAATCAATGTACTGCCTTGTCATCTCTTCGTATGTGTGCCCAAGATAATCTCGGATACTTTGAAGTGACACTTCATTGTCATAAAACATGGTTGCCACGGTATGCCTGTAGTCGTGAGAGCGAAATATATATTCTCCATTTGCAATCCCATTTTCCCTGCATGCCTTTAACATCTGACGCCGGAATGTGTCATATAAACAGGCACCGCCTTTCGTATTCTGAAAGATAAATTCTTCTGGCTGTATCTCATTTTTCTTCAGGTAAATTTTCATAAGCTGGTATAATGCTCTCGGAATAGGTATCTTTTTGTAATTTTTCATTTTAACCTGATATACCTGAATCCAGCAGTCCTCGCCCTGCTGATAATATGCATTTCCTTTTAAAGTACACACTTCACTTGCCCGAAGTCCCAGACACCACAGATGCAGGAACATACAGCGAAGCCGTTCTGGAAAAAGATATAATTTCTTCAGAACTTCCATGTATACGATTTCTTCTACGCTCCGGTCATGATGTACCATCAGTACCTTTTGCTGAAAATATTCTATGCGAAATGGCATTTTAGGGATATACTCCCGGACTTCCATAAATTTATAAAAATGTCCGATACTGTAAATCCGCTCGTTAAATCCCTTTGCCTGTACATGGTGTTCCAGCAGGTCTTTTGCATAATCACTTAAATCTTCCGCCGTTGCATGAACAGCCAGTGTCCGTTTCTGCTCCAGCATTTTCAAAAAATTTCTGATGCACATAAATCTTCGATTGATTGTACTGACAGCCTGCCCGGTAACCCCTAATTCATATTTCATATAAGCCTGAAGAATTTCACGGTTTTGTTTTTCTTTTATTTCCATAAAGGAAATGCTGTTCAGAGATTTACTTTTATCTATTCGGTTTTCACCTAGATGAAATCGATCCAAATACCAGACTGTTGCGTCCCACTGAATATGTTCCTGTTGCATAAATGCAATTTTTCGGCATGTTCCTATAATACTTAGCTGGTAGCCCAGAGATTCATTACCTGGTTTTCTAAAATCTGTACAGATACTTTCAAATTGCTCTATCTCCAGCATTCCAATATCGGTGATATTTTGTCGTATACACGAATCATAAAGGATTTTTAATGCCTGCAATCGTTTATTTTTATATCTTGCACATGCAGTCGTATTGACAAGGAGCTGTTCCAGCGTATCAAAAATCTGTTTCTTCAGGATTTCCGAACAATTCTTACTGAAATCCCATACTAAAACTTTGAGATTCTTAACATATTTAAAACTTTCAGCTATCTGTTGATCCGGATAATATTTCAGGTAAAAGACTTTATTCTGGTATCTCCATTCATAAAATCTTTTTCCAGTCAGTGTCTGCATCTGCTGGTATATATGTTGTTGCTTTATGGCATCATATATTCGCAGATGCCATGACACACTATTGGAATTTCGCTTTTCTTTCAAATATCCTTCGTAGGAAATCCGCAGCGGATAATCCATATCTTGTAAGCTCCAGATTTCTCTGTCCGACAGAAACTTTTTCAGTGTATTGACCTGGGTTTTATCTTTTATCTGAAATGAATCAATCTCCGCATATAGTTCCTGCTTCTTCTTTTCAATGTCCTTTTGGTATTCAGTCCTGCGTTCTGCCTGCTGTAGTAAATATACAGGCATTTTTCACACCTCCTATTCCAGCAGACGGTCTGCTCCGTAAATGGCAGAATGCCGTTCATAAAACTCGCTGCTTGCTTCTATCAACTCGTCATCCAGCCAGTCCAGATATTTTATCGTAGTATCCAGATGCTTGTGTCCCAGTGCCTGACTGATCATCTCCAATTGCCATCCTGCATCCTTTCGCATATTTGCAAAATAGTGGCGGAGCATGTGGGGCGTGATCTTGACCCCGGTTTTCTTTTCCATCCGCTCCAGCATATCGTATACACTGTCTACCTTTAAAGGTTTACCAATGCCATCTCCCATAATGTTTACAAACAGATAATCCTGATGCTGCAGGATTTTCCGATATCTTGCCAGATAGTCCATCAGGAATTCAAAAGTGTCCTTGCTTATCTTAGCACTCCGGTATTCCGCATTCTTGGCTCTTGCTTCGTTCTCATTATCTTCCCGGAAGCACACCCTGATCATGTGGTTCTTGTAATCAATGTCCTTGACATATTTTACTCCCAGCAGTTCTCCGATCCGGTATCCGGTCTCTGCTAATAAAAGCAGCAGAAGCTGATCTCGGCGGTTGGTACATGCCTGTAGGATCGTCACAATCTGATTTTCCTTTGCTGCCCTGCCACGGTGTTCTTCCTCTTTCAGGTATCCTTTAAAAGAATGATTTCGGAGTACCTTTTTAACACCAACCTGATTGACTGCAATGATCTGGTTATAAGATAATGTCTTGAGGCTGCCATACTGTTCGTATTCCGCCTCTATAAATAAATAGAACCTGAACACATCTTTTAAGTATGCGTTGCAGGTTCCCTGATTTGGACATTTCTTCAGTTTTCCATCGGATTGCTTTGTGTGGTTTCCGGCTCTGAGCCAGTATAAAAAATCCACAAAATGTTCTGTCTGTTTCTCGTAGCCTAACTGATAGACTTCGGTAAGCTCCATTTCCTTTTCTTCCATGTAGCCCATATAATAGCAGATGGCAAAGGCGGATCGCTTTACAGTATTTGGTGATCGTCTGCATTTAATCTTGTGCATCAGATATTTACTCGGCAGTTCTTCGATTGCCATCGTATCCAGATCCCGGATGTAAAAGTATTTTTCTGTTCCATCTTTTATCGTTTCTACTTTGTAGCTCATGAACTGCCTCCTTTCCTCTAACGCTATACACAGTATACCCAACTCATGCCGATAAAGCTATCACCAATACCACCAATTCGCTCCAAACCGCCCCTGAAATACCACTAAACTTTTTGTCCTATCTGCTGTCCGGATCTGGGCAGAAGCAACAACACTTCGAATGTTCTCAGCTGTAGTAACGCTCCACTTTCCTGCTTCGGATAAAATCTTCTACTTCTTCGATCCGTTCTGCCATCTGGCACTTTGGCAGGGCGTCCAGAACATCTCCCCGGTACCTGCCTTTCTTCGATGCCCGGTGATCCAAAATGGACACAACGCAGGTGTCCTGCTCCGTGCGGATCGCCCGTCCAAATCCCTGACGCAGTTTCTTCTGCATATCCGGCACCACGATGGTCTGGATGTAGGATTCCAGCGATCGGTACTGCTCCCTCTGGGCTTCATGGATAGGGTCCGGAACAGAAAACGGCAGTTTTACGATGATCAGGGACGATACCATGTCACCCGGAAAGTCCACGCCCTCCCAGCAGGAGCCGGCTGCAAACAGCACGGCATTCTCCATCTTTTTAAAGCGTGCGATCTCTTCCTGAGAATTTCTCCACACCTGCACCATCTGGAACGGGATCTGGTCACGCAGGAGCTGCTGCACACTTCCCATCAGGGTATAAGATGTGAACAGTACCAGCGTATGCCCGTAAGTAGAACACACCAGATCGCGGATCTGTCCGGCAAGCTGCTCAGCCTCTTCCCTGCTTCCCTTTTTCATGGGCTTTAGGTTCTCAGGGATATAAAGCAGACAGTTCTCTTTGTAGCAGAATGGGGATTCTGCCACGCATTCCCGGACGCCAGTTTCTTTTTCCAGCCCGGTCATCTGTCTGGTCCTTGCAAAACCGTTCCCGGCTTTTAAGGTCCCGCTGGTTAAGATTGCCGGGAATCCCCGGCTCCATAAGGTCGCATCCAGATATTTCGGGATCTCCCGGTTGACTGCCATAAAGGTCAGATGCCCCCGGCTGTCCTGCTGTAAAAACAAAATATACCGCTTATCGTTCTTTAAGAACCAACCAAACAGCTCATCCATCTCTTCCAGCCGCCGAAAGATCCAGTAAGGAATATTCCCGGCGAGCCGCCGGATCATAAGCTGAAGCCTTTCTTTCGTCTGGGCCAGAAGGCTGCCAGCCCCCAGCGGAAAATAAAAACTTTCTTTTCCAGCCATGTCCTCTATGCCATCTTTCCGATGCTTTCGGATCTCTTCCTGAAGAGCGGCAAACCATTCCTGCAGCCGTTTCCCTTCGCTCCCTTTATGCTCCCTGGAAAGAAAATAGGAAATTTCCTGCACATCTTCCTTTCCAATGCTTCTTCCATACATCTGACTGGCAGCTTCCGGGAGCTTGTGGGCCTCATCCACGACCAGTGCCCTGTAATCTGCCAGAAGCGGCCGGTACCCATTTGCTCGGTGCATGGCATCTGCCAGAAGATAATTGTGATTGCAGATCTGTAAAAAAATGTCCTCTTTCCTGGAAGTGTCCAGATACTTCTGATAACGGCACCCGGCTTTCCCCGGACACTCCCTGGGGCAGAATTTCGGTACGCACACCAGCCTGCGGTCAAAACCGCTCAGGTTATGTACGGAATCTAAATCAAAGTTATGCCGGAGGGACTTCAATGCCTCCATCTGTACTTGATTTTTATTCTTGTCCCGGACTGCCTCCAGTCTTTGGGCCAGCCTGTAATCACATACAAAATGTTCCTTTCCCTTGCGGACAACTGCCTTTAATTCTTCCTGAAGCAGATCTGCTTTTAACAGTACATCCGATAAGAAAGGAACATATTCTTCTATGATAGCTTTCTGTAAGGCAATACTGGAAGTGGATACCACCACAGGCCGCCTGTCACATCCCGAATAACCGGAATGCAGTACACTATATTTCCGCATCAGGATGCAGGCAGTCAGATAGGCATAGGTTTTTCCAATGCCCACTCCTGCATCACAGAGCGTGATCTCATTTTTCATAAGGGCATCCAGCATTTCATGGCAGAGACGGATCTGTTCTTCTCTTACGTGAAGTCCGGCTTCCGGTAGAAGTTCCCGAAAGATCCTTTCCACTTCGCCATGCGCCCTTTTTTGATATTCATTTTTATAACACATTACTTCTCCTTGCCGGGAAGCTTATCTTACCGTACCCTTACGGACGGATCTGACTGCTTCCGGTGCTTTTGCTCCCTGCTCCTGCATTTTCTTTATGGCAGCATTCCCTCTTGCCATCATCCTTCGGATATCCGTCCGGGAAACATTCCATGTCCTTACCTTCTGTGGAGCATTCCTTACCTGCTCGGACAAATGCCTTTCACAGAGTTTCGGATAAACCACCATTGCTTCCGGTAATTCCAGCGGATACTCGATCATGGGATGGTACACAATATCCCTTACCACCTGCTCATAACATTCCATCTGCATTCTGGCTGTACTGTCCTGGTAGATATTTTTCCCTTTCATGGCACTATAGACCTGCGATGAGATGTATCCCAGTGATTCAAAACTGCAGTACCCATAAGGAGTTACACCGGAAAGGGAATCCGGATCTTTTAAGGCATTCAGATATACATCTTTTCCCTGGGCGATCAGCCACATCCGAAAATCAGAAAATCCATCATCACTGCACCCTGTTTCCATCAGAATACCTGCCGCTGTCCATAAACCATACTTATAAGCTGCATCCCGGTAACTGTAAACCAGATTATGGAATTGCAGGACATCCTCCGGTGTCATATAGAAAAGCTGTTGCTTGATCCACACCGCCGAAGCATCCAGATCGGTGCCGCACACTTCCTTTGCTTTTTCAATCAGATTCCAGAACTGAGCCTTGCTCATCCCACTTCTTTTTGTTGCTTCCATCTTTTCTCCCCTTGATGTGACGTTAATACCACAAGAATACGGCTGTAGTTTCCCACAGCCGCATGGTATCTGATATCAACGACACACTTCTTCATTGATTTCTTTTTTTATCTTGCTGTTCCGCATTTGACCTCGCACCCCCGGAACCATCCCTGTTTTTCTTCTGGGAAAGGGGACACTACAGGCGGGCGGCTGGCCTGCCGCCGCTCACAGATGTCCTAGGGGTCTTTCTGATTACAACCCGGAGTCCATCTTCCGCTCTCTGGCTGGTAACGTGTATCATTATCCCCCGTCCGTGATCCTGGCGAAAGGCTGCCACCGCCTTATTCACAGCTATGCTTCCTCGCTCCAAGTCCAAGAATCTTTACCCTATACTTAATCATGGCGCTCATGCTGTCACGCTTCTACGGTTGGGAACGTACCTGTAGTGCCGATATTCACTTGCCAAAGAACAGCCGAGGGATGTCCCTCTGCTTACTAGCCGATGGCAGTGTATTTTTTTATTCACTTCACAGAAAAATTTTTTATCGTGCTTCTCCGGATCTGTTTTTCTTTTTTCCTTTTACCGGATTCTTCTGCTGTGCATCCTTCTTCCGACTTTCCTTCTGCTCTTTTTGTTCCTGCGGTGGCATCTTCATCACATGGAGTTCTCCGTTAAACAGAGTAAAAACTTCCGGTGACTGATATTTTTCTTTGAACTTTTCAATCTGCTCCGGTGTCAGCGAAGTAAAGTCATCTTCTGTCAGTCCTACTACAAGGAATGTTCCGACAATGGCATCATAGACCTGTCCACGGTCATCGTACAATGCCCGATTTAGCGGCAGCCCCTCAAACTTTCCATTGCCGTTTAAAAGGATTCCAACCTCATCTTCAAACGGATAGGTCATCTCAATGTCACCGCCTACTGCCTGCTGCAGATCCTCCAGTTCATTGGGGATGCTTTTGATATAGGGGGCTTTCATCGGCTCGACTACCAGTACCGTCATCATTTCTTCCTGCATTTCGGACACTTCTTTCTCATCCATCATATCAATCCTCCTGTCTGTTCGTTCTGATAATCAGCCGATGAGCCCCTTTCGTTTTATTCAAATTTCATGGACTTTTTGATTTTCTCCCGTAACCTCCGCAGTTTTGTATACACCGTCTGCTCCGGAAGTTCCATGTGATGGCTAATCTCCTTTGGTGCATATCCCATCATCTTCAGGACAACCATCTGAAGAGTTTTCTTGTCAGTCGATAACAGGATCTGGAGCAGTTCCTCATTCTCCACGGTATCGAGCAGGGCTTCCACACTCTCTGGCTGAGACTCTCCAGATTCTTTTTCTTCCAGAAGCAGTTCCATGCAGTCCAGAAGCGAAGTCTGATGTTCCCGGAATCTCCGCTCTGCGTTAAAATCGTTCCAGTCATACTCCCGGAGCTTCTGGATCGTCTCTTCATCCACGCCCTGTTCACGCAAGATCTTCTCTTCCTCTGCTTTCCACTGGTTCCATCTATATTCTTCTCTTGCTTTATTGTAAGCCACTTTTATTTTCCTCCGATCTGAATTTTTGCGAAATCAAATCGGAGTGTGGCGGTGATCTGGCTCGTTCTTCCTGTCTACAGGAATGTCCGGCATCTCTGCTGTCTCCCTGCAAACACGGATCTCCTTTGTCATCATATCTTTACAAAGGCACAGTGTATCGGATGCACCTGTCAGTTAACGGTCAGAAACCTGTCAATTGACGGTCAGTTTTTATCACCTTCTTTCCAAAATAAATAAAAATAAGACGGACAATCTTTTTACGGATCATTCGCCTTACTGTTGCTCATTTTCATTATTCAATTCAAATTTTTAACCTGTATTTCGGATACTACTGCTGTTCGTTTTCATTATTCAATTCAAATTTGTAGCCTATATCTCGCACACTGACAATGCAATTCCCGGCACCATCTTCAACGGCATTCAGCTTTTTTCTCAATCGCTTTACCAGACACCAAATGATATTTTTAATATCACCAACAGAATAATCTTTCCATACAAGCTGGTAAATCTGTTCAAATGTGTATACTCTCATCGGTGTCACCGCTAATAAATATAAAAAATTATATTCTTGTCGTGTTAAATGTAACGCTACTCTATTCCAAAATACTTTATGTTTCTTATGATCCATTACAAGTTTTCCCTTATTAATCATCGTTTCGGATTGCTTTTGAGTTATTTTTTGTTTATTGTTTCGTCGTGCCAATGAAAAAATCTGCAGATCTACTTCTTCTATAGTGCTATTTATATCCATTACACAATCTGCACCAGCGTATATTGATTCTTTTTTCCATGACATACACAATAAAGAAGAAGCATCCGTCAAAATAATAATTGGTATCTGCGTTATTTTTCTAATAGCAGATATAATATTACTTATGTTCTCTTTATAAAGGATCACTCCTATTATAAGCACATCATAAGAAAATAAACTCAAATTATGCAGTAAAATTTGTAGATTTTCTGCATAATCTGAGTTTACCTCATTGAATAGTTTTCGATATGATTGATTGTCAAAATATGCTAATATCTTGTATTTTGTGTCTTTCATATTTAATCTATTTTAGTAAAGCAACCTTTTCTACTTCTTCACAGGAAAATCATCAAATGTATTGTCAATTTTTTGTGAAGCACACGCTCTCATCGCATGCTCTTTCAGTTTTTGAAAACTTTCATCACTGACTGCATGTTCTATACGACAAGCATCAACTTCTGCAATTTGTGGATTAACTCCAACGGATATAAGTTGATGAGTAAAAAAACAATGGCGTTCGTAAATTTTTTCAGCCACATCCCGGCCAAGATCGGTCAGGTGTATATAATGGTTTTCGTCTGTTGTCAAAAAACCGCCCTCTCGTAAAGTTCCTACTGCGCAACATACGCTGGGTTTTGAAACTTCCATGTACCGGGCAACATCCACGGAACGCACCATACCGAGTTTCTTTTGAAGTATCAATATGGCTTCTAAGTAATCTTCACCTGACGCATGGATTTTCATAACAACCTCCTTTTTGTGATTATTTCAATTTCCAGCCTATCGCTTTCTTACGAACCCCAATGAAGTCCGCATAAATACCAGGCTGTTTTATCAATTCTTCGTGCGTACCGCTCTGAACAATGTGCCCACCAGCTAACACAAAAATTTGATTTGCATTTCTAACTGTTTTTAATCGATGGGCAATCATAATAACTGTCTTATTTTTTGTCAACTCTGCTACCGCACCCATCAAAAGATTTTCATTCTCTGGATCAACACTTGATGTAGCTTCATCCAAAATGATGATAGGCGCGTCTTTTAGAATCGCCCTTGCTATGGAAATCCGCTGTTTCTCTCCACCAGACAAAGTAGCACCACCCTCGCCAATCACGGTGTTGTAGCCATCTGGCAGACTCATAATAAACTCATGGCAGCAAGCCTTTTTTGCAGCTGCTATCACTTCTTCGTGAGAAGCTGTCGGCTTTCCAAATTTGATGTTATTCTCTATCGTATCAGCAAAAAGATAGACTTTCTGAAATACTTCACTAATATTTGTGAGCAAGCTGTCCAGTGTGTAATCCCGCACATCCACTCCACCGATTGTAATTTTTCCTCCATCAACATCCCAAAACCGTGCAATCAAATTACAAAGCGTACTCTTTCCGGCACCAGACGGACCGACAATGGCTGTCGTCTTCTTTTCAGGTATAGTCAAACTGACATGATCCAAGATTTTGTGTTCTCCGTAGGAGAAGGAAACATCATCAAAAACAATGTTGAAATTTTCTGGTTTAGTCGGCTTTCCATGCTCATCCATGACAGGCGTTTTATCAATTTCTTCCACCTTATCAATCGACACATCCAGCAGACGCAGAAGTGCAGAAGTATTTCCCGCTGATTGAAGCTGACCAAATAGCATAAACGAGGCAACAGTCATCAATAGGCAAATGGAAAGTTCCATTGTTCCTTCCAGATAAAAACACAATCCTTCCACTATAACTAAAATACTTGTTCCATAGAGAAGAATCTGCTGTAACATGTTGTAAGGCACAAATGTACGCTCCAATTTCAAGTTCTTGTCCTTACTATCCATAATGGCCTGCTTCATTTTACTGTTAGAATTCTGCCCCAGATTAAATGATTTTACAATCAACATACCCTGGACATATTCCAACACATTAGAAACAAGTGTTTCCTGAGCCTGCTGCCTCTGTGGAGAAATTATTTCTGCCTTTTTCTGCAATCGGCTGATGCACCATGTAAAAAGCAGAATTCCACATAAAATCGTCACCCCAATACGCCAGTCAATGCAAAGCATAATAACAGTGATGATTGCCGCATGGATATATCCACCCAATATGTTAGTCAGCACCATAGAAGCATTATTCTCAATGTCGCTCATTGTGGTTGTGACAACAGAAGTCAGATTTCCTAAATTGTGATCGCTGAAATACCCCATCGGCATATACTTGATACGATCTCCTATATGAATCCGCTTCTCTGCACACATAAAATATCCAATTTGTACCTTGCCAAAATCAGAAATATAGCTACACCAGATTTTAAGCAACATACTTATCAGGGTAATTCCAAATACCATCCAAATCATGGAGGTTGTAAAACCATCAATTAAACCCGAAAACACTAATGCTAAGGCTCCAAAAGACATCATATCGAAAAGTGAATGGAGAACGGAAAACAGAATTACCTTTTTCATCGTTCCCTGCATTTTTCCCGAAAACCGATAAATTTTATTTAATGTACTTATCATTTTTACACCTCCATTCTATGCCTCGTCTTTTGTATCCGTATGTGCTTTCCACATTTCCTGATAAAGCATACAGGAATCCAATAGTTCTTCATGTATTCCTTCATCTACAATCTGCCCGTCTTTTACTACAACAATTTTATCTGCGTCAGTAATCGTTGAAAGTCGGTGGGCAATCATCAGAACTGTTTTTCCGGCAATCACTTTTGCCATTGCCTCCTGGATTAAAGCTTCGTTTTCAGCATCAATATAGGCAGTAGCTTCGTCGAGAATTACAATAGGTGCATTTTTCAGTACAGCACGGGCAATCGCAATCCGTTGACGTTCACCTCCTGACAAATGCCCCCCGGCACCACCGACAACCGTTTGAAATCCATTTTCCAAATTCAGAATAAAATCATAACATCCACAATCTCTGGCTGCCTGATACACTTCCTCATCTGTTGCAGAAGGCTTTCCCATACGGATATTTTCCAAAACCGTTTCATCAAAAAGGTAATTGTCCTGTGAAATATAGGCAATTTGATCCATAAGCTGCGACAATGGAATTTTACGAATATCTGTTCCATCTAACTTAACCGCACCGTCCGTCACATCCCAAAAGCCTGCGATCAGCTTTGTAATAGTAGACTTACCACCACCACTTGGACCCACAAAAGCCGTGATCGTATTTTCTGGAATCGAAAGGCTGACATTTTTCAGTAATGGCTTCCCGGCTTCATATGAAAAGCTGACATTTTCTAACGAAATATTGGAAGACTGAATAGGGACAGGTTTTTCTGGGCGTTCCAGTTCCTTTTCGTCCAGTACAGCGCATAATTCTCCAACCACTGATTTCATTTGAGAAATACTATCTGTAAAATTCATGGCATTCAAAATCGGTGTAATAATCCCCAACGACAAAACAATACAGGTAATAAAAGCCGGAACACTCAGAGTTCCGTTCTGATACAAAATACAGCCGATGGGGAGAACACACACTAATACACTGGGCCAAATTGTAACCAGCATAGATTTATAAAGCTGCACACTTTTCATCCAGTTTACAGCATAAGAAGCATTATCCTCCACTGCGTCTGAATACTTTTGGTAAGAATTAGCTGACTGATTAAACGCCTTGATGACTTCAATACCGCCAATATATTCAACAACTGTATTTGTCATTTTACGCACACGCATAATAAGCCCTTGGAATTTTTCCTCATATCCATTTGCCATTCCCTTGTAGCACAACATACCGATTGGCAGGGTAACCAATGATGCCAGAGCCATCCTCCAATCCAAAAACAGCAGATAAATCAAGATACAGACGGGAATACAGAGATTTGCTGTCAATTCCGGTATTAAATGAGCGAGGGTAGTTTCCATTCCCTCAACACGATCCACCAGAACATTTTTCAATTCGCCTGATGGAGTGTTAATCATATACCCCATCGGAACCCTGGTAAGTTTATCCACAAGTCTCAGACGGATTTCTGCCAGCGTTGCAAAAGTGGCCGTATGGGACACTAAAGTAGACAGATTAGAAAAACATACTTTTGCAAGAAAACCAAGTCCGGCAAACAGACACCACTCCATATAGACAGAAACAGTGGTTTCTCCATTCATCAGGAGAACGACAATTTTCGAGACTGCAAAAAACGGCAGCAACCCAGCAGCAACACCTAAAACTGCCATTATCACTGAAAGAACATATTTACTCTTATATGGAGCAGCAAGTTCCATCAGCCTGGACATTGGATTATTATTTTTGTCCATTACACATTCGCTCCTTTTCAATAAAAATAGAGGTTGGTTAAACCCTTCTAACCAACCTCTATTATACTTGTTTAACTATTTCCTGCTACTCTGATAGGGTTTTTTACCCTCCATTTAGACATCAAATTATGCTTACTTCACTGGTTGTACATTGTCGATTTCAAAGAACTGCGGCACACTGGAGAAAGTATATCCGGCAATCTTTGAAGAATTATATACAACCAAATCCTTAGAATAGGAAATTGGGAGGTCAATCACGTTGTCGTTAGAAATATTCAATGCAGTAGCAATAGCGTTCTGAACCACTTCCGGATCAGCAGAGGTAGAAAACGCATTTACCGCATCCGAATAGTTCTGGAAATCTTCAAGTGCCTGAAGAGAAATGGCATGAGGATCAGAACCAAGAGATTCCTGAAGGAATTTATGTGGTTCCGTGTAAGACCCTTCTGTGTTCCATGTTGTAATGTCATAGTTTCCAGCAACGCCCTCTGTCCACCAGGTCATCTGATCCTGTCCAGTGGTTGTCACATCAATACCAACCTTTGCAAGCTGGGTTTTAATTGCAAGAGCCATTTCCTGGGCAAGAGAAAGATCCGTCCAATAAGTATAATTTAAAGAGAGCTTCTGTCCGTCCTTCTCACGGATACCGGTGCTGTCATTCATTACCCATCCCGCTTCGTCTAACAGGGCGTTAGCTTTATCCAGATCATAGTTCCATGTGCTGTTATAGGAAATATCTGTGTAAGGTGCTCCTGGTGCAAACAGGGAAGTTGCCGGAGTTTCATAACCATAAGTCAGACCCTCGGTAATTTCTTCCTTATTGACAGCGTATGCAATCGCCTGACGAACCTTAACGTCACTCAAAAGCGTGCTGGATGCATTCAGCACCAGATTTCGGGTCAGGGTATTTCCGTCATTAATTGCACCCTCAATGCCGTCTAAAGAAATTGCCTGATTATAATCATCATAGCTGAGAAGATCAGCACCATAAATCAGATCAACTTCACTGGTCTGCAATGCCTGGAGACGTGAAGAAGCCTCTGGAATATATTTCACAACGACTTCATCATAGTAAGGAGCCTCACCCCAGTAATTCTCGTTTCTGACAAAACGTGTACAATCGCCGGAAATCATTTCTTCACGAATGTACGGACCTGTACCGACAACATCTTTGAATGTCTGGAAGTTCTCAGCTTCAAACACATTCGGAGACATCATTCCAGCAACATTCTGGAAACAGAAGTCATTGATATAAGAGAAGCAAGGCGCGGCATAATGAACAGCCACTGTGTACTCGTCAACAGCTTCCACACTTTCAATGTTATAAATTCCCTTTATACCGCTAAAGTTGGGGTTGGAACTGTCAAACTCCAGGATTGCTTTTACGCTTTCTGCATTGAAAGCAGTTCCATCGGTAAAAGTGACACCCTGGCGGAGCTTGAATGTGAGGATAGTGTTTGTGTCATCCCATCCCCATTCCTCAGCCAGTACAGGAACAATTTCTCCATCCTCATAGCCGACCAGAGTTTCATAAACCAGTCCGCAGGCAATATTATTTTCCTTGTTCATGGTCAGTGTGGTAAGATTGTCCAGCTCTTTCGCTGTGGCAATCGTCAGCACCTTTGTTTCGCTTTCATCAGCCGTTTGCGTCGGCTCGCTGCTTTCCTGTGTCTGATCGGTGGCACTGCTCTGACCGCAGCCAACCATAGACAGAAGCATACTTACGCCCAATGCGGCGGCGATAAGTTTCTTGTAAATCTTTTTCATGTTATCCTTTTCCTTTCTGTTTTGGTAATTTATTTATTAGATAACCCTGTTCCGTAATCTGCCCCTCCCGCATAATAATTACCCTGTTTGCAATACGCATGGCATCCTTTCTGCTATGCGTAATGAAAATACAGGAGCTGCCAGATAACTTTACAAAGTTCTCTACTAACGTAAGTACGGCGTCCGTGGAGATCAGATCAAGCCCGCTTGTTACTTCATCCATAATTAAGTAATCCGGCTCTACGGCAATCGCCCGAAGTAAAGAGAGACGTCTCTGCTCGCCGCCTGAAAGCTGGCGGACAGGAGTTTCCAAAAGTCTATAATCCATGTGGACGGCATCCATCAAATCTAAAATATGCTTTTTCCGTTCCGGCTTTTTCTTGTCAGTCAGATTTACCAGTGCTTCTTCTACGTTGGCATATGCAGATCTCGCAGGATTCAAAGTGCCGGAAGAATCTTGAAAGACCGCCTGTATTTTTTTTCGATGCTGTTTCCATGTCCGATAATTCCAACAGGTTATATCTTCACCGTCCAACAAAATCTTACCCGAAGTGGGTTTTTCAAGCCCAATCAGCAGCCTTGCAAGTGTACTCTTTCCTGAGCCGCTTTCACCCTCAACAGCAAGATTTTCCCCTTTTCTGAGCCGGAGATTGATGTCTGAAAGTGCATTAAAATCTCCAAGATTTTCATTATGATACACTTGATTTATATTCTGGATTACAATTTCTCCCATTTCCATTCACCCCGACTTTCCTTGTGACTTAGCATGGAAAACTGTTTCATCCAGTCCGTTTGCGGATTTTCCAAAAGCATCTTCATTGTTCCATGTTCAATCATCTTTCCATTGCCTAACACATAAACATTTTGACAGAGCGTTTTTAGTGCAGCCACATCATGGGATACAAATAAAATTCCCTTGCCCTCCATCTGTTTTTGCATAATTTGGAGCAGCAAATCCCTGTTTTCTTCATCCAACGCGGCAGTTGGCTCGTCAGCCAGAATATAATCCGGTGACATTCCAAGCAAAATTGCGGCTGCTACTCTTTGCAGCATTCCTCCTGACAATTCAGAAGGATAAGCACCTAAAACCCTCTCCGTATCTTTCAGGTTTACAGCAGCCAGTTTTTCTCTTGCCAGTGCCATTGCTTCATTGCTGCTCATCTGTAAACGATTGGTAAATGTTTCCCGTATCTGAAAACCAATTTTTAAGCGGCTGTCAAAAGCAGTCATAGGATTCTGCGGGATAAATCCCAGCTTTTTCCCACAAAGCTCACGGTGTGATTTACGGGAAAGATGTGATAAATCCACATCATCCAGCAAAATCTTTCCAGCATCGATATGACAGCTTGTGTGAAGCATTCCAAAAATGCTTCGCAGTAATGTCGTTTTTCCAGAACCACTATGACCTGTAAGACCAATGATCTGACCTGCCGGGATTTCCATAGATATATCTTTCAAAAGGTAACGACCTGACCGCTCCTTTACATCTAACTGTTCAATTTTTAACATTATTCCGCCTCCTTCGTTGTCAACTGTCTGCCGATGACATTAAAGCAGAGTGTCGATATAATAACTGCTCCAATCGGATACAGAATTAAAGTTGGGTGTAGAACCAGTGCGCCCCTAGCATCTAAGATCATGCTTCCCCAATCCACTACATTGTCACCAAGCCCCAATCCAATGAAGGAAAATCCGGTAATAGCCAAAATCATATCCGCACACGAAAGGCACAAAAAACGAACCATCTCAGCAAACAAATTGGGGAAAATATGGATAAGCATGATTCTGACCTTTGAAGCTCCTGCAGCTATCGCACACATGACATATGCTTTTCCCATTTCCATATCAGTACGGGTGCGAACCAGTTTTATGTATCTCAAAATATAGGATACAGTCAGGGCAACAAGCGTAGTCTTTGCTCCGCTGCCCCAAGCCCCGATGAATACAATCAAATACGCAATCGGGGGGATTGCCGTAACAGCATTGATAAGACCATCTACAAGTGCGTTTTCTTTCATAACAGCACGGCTTGTCACCATTCCAATGACAGTCCCAATTAAAAAAACTATGAGCGAACCACCTAAAACAATCCCCAGCGTCGTCCAGCCGCCGTATAGAATTCTGGATAAAATGCAGCGTCCTAATGCGTCTGTACCAAATGGATATTCTGCGCTAGGGGTAGCATACCTTGCCAACAAATTTGATTCCATCGGATCATTAGGTGCAAATAGAAACCCAATAAAAAAGAATACTATCACAAGCATAGGGATGAAAAGTATACACCATTTCCGAAAACGTATTGCCTTCATTTAAGCCACCCCCTTTTTCCGTCCAATTGCCCATTGCACCAAATCAGCGGCAATATTGCAAAGAGCAATCGCCAAGGCCAAGAAAAATACTTCAGCGTGAATCATAGGGGTATCACGGTCAAGCACATGGTTTACAATCAGATAACCAAAGCCTGGAATCGAGAAAATGGATTCAATTACTGTTGCGTTGGCAAGTGCCAGCCCAATGCTCTGTAAAAAGTTTGGAACCAGTCCAATCGCTGCCCTCGGCAAAAAATGACACAACAAAAGTCTTTTTTCTGAAAGCCCACGACAGCGAGCATAAAACGCATAATCCTCATCACTTTCGTATTCCAAAGCGTCCATCAAAAGCGGCGTATAAAAAGAAGCTCCAAATACACCAATACAGATTGCTGGAGATATGTAGCTGAGAAGCGTTGTGTTTCCTGCAACAGAAATCAGCGACTTTTGAACCGCAAAATAATCCAAATAGACAGTTGCCAAATAAAAGGACGGTATCGATACACCCAATATACACAAAAGCCGTACAGCCTTTTTAGGAAATTTCCAAGGAAGCAAGAAAGCAATACAGCTAATGATTACAATGAAAATAACCTGAAAGGCTGACGCCAAACATACAATCCCTAATGTCTTTGGAAATGCTGTCGCAATATCTGTCCATACATCATGCCCATTTGCTAAAGAAACACCTAAGTCAAAGTGAAGTAAATCCCATACCCAGCGGCCATACTGTACAAGCAGAGGTTTATCAAAACCTAACTGAACACGAATTTTTTCAATTTGCTCTGCTGTTGGATTACCAATCATTCTTTTTGCGTAGGCGGTTGCCGGATCAACGGACGATAACCTCATCAACAAAAAAGACAGTAGTGTTACAAATAGCAAAGTAAATACCAATTCAACCAGTTTCCGCAGGATATATTTTCTCATATCCCGTTTCATACTATCGACTCCTTAAAAATTGGTTAGATTCCGCTAACCATTGTTCAAAAAGAAAGAGCGCCGTATGCGACGCTCCTTAGTCATCTGTTCACACAGATGGCAGTATATAGTATCTGGCATTTTGCCGCCACTCTGAAAAGACCAAACCTCCTCTATTTGGACATTTTTTTGCGGAACTCAGATGGAAGCTCCCCAAACTCCTTTTTGAACCCTTCGGAAAACTTACTTGGATTATCATATCCCATTTTAGCCGCAATTTCCGTTATGCTGTCCTTAGTATCACGGAGTAAAATTGTGGCCGCCTGCATACGATAAGATTTCATATAAGAGTAGATAGAACTCCCATAAACACCCTTGAAGCAGACTTTCATTGATGTAAGAGAAATTTCAAATTTTTCTGATAGCTCCTGCAAGGTATAGTGATTGCGAAGATTGGCTGTCATGTATGCCTGAATTTTTTTTACTGTCTGCACCTGATTTTTTGCAAAGTATCGCTGTTCCTCCTGACATTCTTGAAGTGAAACTTGATTCAAAAACATCAGCAATTCCAGAACCTTTACTTTCAGATAATAGGCAATCATCCGTGGTTCCACATGATAAAGCTCAGAAAAAATATGTTCAATTTCACTTTGACTTCTCAGCACAAGGCAGGTATCATTTTCGCAAAATTTGTCTGCAATTGCAAAGATATCTATATTCAACCCTCCAATTACACCTTCTATTCGTTTTAGAGTCTGATCTGCATGGGGTAGATCAATGGTAATAGAGATACCATGATAGTGTGACAATGGAAAATAGGTTGACGTGGTTTTATTTGTCAAACGATTGATGGCGAGATCGCCAGCACCGACATACTGATAATCTCCATTTGCAAACTCGCATTCAAAGCGTCCTTCCCGACAATGATTGATTTCCAGTACATCTGAATGAGGGAGCTTATTTTGATTTTGCCCGTCACTCATGTGAAAGTCATTATAAAATAGTTCGATTCCCGGAAGAATCTCGTAACGAGTAATAACACCCTCGCCCGTCACATTCTTCATTTTATAAATAGAGCAGCCATCTTCGCTGACAATCTTTTGAACTTCCGGGTCAAAGAAGTCTGTAAACTGCTGTTCGCTCATTTGTATTTCCTCCTGGGTTAGTATTGACAAACCGACTTTAGTATAACATTTTTTGATGCCCCAAGTCCACAATTCATTTTCATATTTTGCTTGTAGTATTTAAGCAAAATATGAAAATAAATATCTATCTAACGGAAGATAAAAATAACTCGCTGCTCCCATATAGATATAACGCGTTTTTCCTTACATTTCTTCTCCCCATTAGCGAATCAGCACAATCAGTCCTCTGTATGCGCATAATAAGGTTATTCCTTTGTGCAAACCGGAACGATACAATATTATTGAGGTGAACGATTATGCCGATTGATGGTTTAACTGCTTTAGGGCAGAAAATGCGGGAAGCCCGAAAGAATAAAGAGCTGACACAGCAGGAACTTTCTGATCTGAGCCATGTTTCTGTAAAGCAAATCGCCA
>ENA-OPSJ01000342-OPSJ01000342.1-human-gut-metagenome-genome-assembly--contig:-NODE-342-length-42464-cov-2.760900_pt1 | contig 42464 bp, 29 predicted proteins | sample MGYA00241801_ERZ501893 | MGnify/ENA primary metagenome ERZ501893 (study PRJEB25962, sample SAMEA2042219) | human gut metagenome | biome: human gut; feature: human-associated habitat; material: faeces...
GATCCACGACGAACCTCAGCATATCTACCAGGGTGAAGTGACCCTGAAATTGCTGGAGGATATGGGAATCCACTATTTTGTCATTGGGAAGGACACAACGGAAGAGGAAGTAAGTGCTGCCATGCAGGACTTCCGCAAGGAACTGGACCGGGGTGAGGATGTAGCGTTCGTGATCCGGAAGGGGGCCCTCAGTTATGAGGAAAAAGTGGAATATCACAATGACAATCCAATGATCCGTGAGGAGATCATCCGCCATATCGTGCAGGCATCCGGTGAGGATCCTATTGTGAGCACCACAGGTAAAGCCAGCAGAGAACTGTTCGAGATCAGAGAACACAATGGACAGAGCCATAAGTATGATTTCCTTACCGTAGGCTCCATGGGACACAGTAGCAGCATTGCCCTGGGTGTGGCAGTGCAGAAGCCCGGGACGAAAGTATGGTGCGTGGACGGTGACGGCGCAGTGCTGATGCACATGGGTTCCATGGCAGTATTGGGAAGCGCAGCCCCGAAAAATATGGTACACATCGTCATCAATAACGGTGCCCATGAGACCGTAGGCGGTATGCCTACCGTGGCGGCAAATATTGACCTTGTGGCAATTGCCAGGGCCTGCGGCTATCCCAATGCAGTATCCGTTACCTCCTATGAGACTTTAGACAGCGAACTGGCTGTGGCGAAAGCTAAAAATGAACTGACTTTCATTGAGGTAAAATGCGGTATCGGCGCGAGGGAAGACCTTGGCAGACCCACTACCACAGCATTGGAGAACAAGCAGAATTTCATGGAATACCTGAAGGAATGCCGATAACCGGTAACACACGGGGAATATCGTGCACATTTTGCTATAATACAATGACAAAAAAATAATAGATATCACTGTTCGTCAAGCTGCCTGTATGGTAAAATACATATCATACAAGCAGCTTTTCATATATTACAAAAGCAGAAAGAATGAGGGAGTACATATGGAAATTAACATTGGTATTATTGCAATCGTTGTATTGGTCATTGCCATTCTGGCCATTCTGGCATCCGGTTATGTGAAGGCATCACCGAACAAAGCCTACATCATCTCCGGTATCAAGAGAGAACCCAAGGTCCTGATCGGACGTGCCGGTATCAAGATCCCCTTCCTGGAGAAAAAGGATGAACTGATCCTGAAGCAGATCAGTATCGATATCAAGACCAACGGCTATATCCCCACCAAGGATTTCATCGGTGTAGATATTGACGCCGTGGCTAAGGTCAGAGTCCTGACCCAGAGAGATGTGACTGTGAATGCGAAGGGCGAAGTTGTGGCAGGCGCAGATCCGAACAAGAGGATCACCACCGAGATGGCTAATGCAGCCATGAAGAACTTCTTGAACATGAATGAAGATCAGATCCGCGATGCGTTGACCGATTCCTTGCAGGGTAACATGCGTGAGATTATCGGTACCCAGTGTCTGAAGGAGCTGTGTAATGATCGTAAGACCTTCGGTGACGAGGTTCAGGCGAAGGCACAGAAGGATATGAATGCCCTGGGTATCTGGATCGAGTCCTGCAACATCCAGAAGATCGAAGATGAGAACAACCTGATCACTGCTTTGGGACAGGATAACATGTCCCAGATCCAGAAGGACGCTTCCGTAGCAAAGGCACAGGCAGACAGAGATGTGGCCATCGCCAGAGCACAGGCACAGAAGGATGCCAATGATGCACAGGTCATCGCAGAGACCGAGATCGCCCAGAAGCAGACCGAACTGGCTATCAAGAAGGCAGAACTGAAGAAAGAGTCCGATATCAAGAAGGCAGAAGCTGACGCAGCATATAAGATTCAGGAAGAGGAACAGCGTAAGACCGTGGAGATCACCACAGCGAACGCGAACCTGGCCCGTCAGGAGAAGGAACTGGAATTAAAGGAGAGAGAAGTATCCATCAAGGAAAAAGCTCTGGAAGCTGAGGTCAAGAAGACCGCAGAAGCAAATAAATACGCAGCACAGCAGAAGGCAGATGCCGAGCAGTACGAGAGACAGAAGAGAGCGGAGGCAGAACTCTTCGAGATCCAGAGACAGGCAGAAGCTGAGAAAGCAAAATCCGAGGCAGAGAGATTCGCCAAGGAGCAGGCAGCAGAGGCAGTCAAGGCAGCCGGCTTGGCAGAAGCAGCCGCTGTAGCCGCCAAAGGTAAAGCAGAAGCAGAAGCCATCCAGGCGAAGGCAGAGGCAGAGGCAGCCGGTATCCTGAAAAAAGCGGAAGCTATGAAACAGTACGGCGACGCTGCAAGACAGCAGATGGAGCTGGATACTCTGAAGGTATACTTCGAGCAGTTGCCTAAGATCGCAGAGGCTGTGGCTAAGGGCTACATGAACGTAGATTCCATCAAGATGTTCGGCGGCGATTCCAGCAAGCTGGCAGGCGATATCATGACCACCGTGACCCAGGTCACCGACGGTATCAAAGAGTCCACCGGACTCGATATCAACGAGATGCTGGCAAAGGGCTTCGCCAAGGAAAAGGCAGAGGATGTAAAGCCGGTAGAGAATGTAGAGAAGAACGACACCGGTAACGATTATCAGGAAGTATAGAGCCGGCGTGTGGCTTATAATGATTGACAATTTGTTATAAACTGAGGGTATAGAGACGGAAAATTAGTCTCTATACCTTCTTTTTTGTAATAAATTGTTGACCATATGAATTAAAGAATATAAAATAAATTTATGCAATGCGTAAAAAGGAGAACTTATGGAAGCAAGAGAAGAATTAAGAAAATTAAGAGAAAGCACTGGAATGAACCGAAAAGAATTTTGCGAGTATTTTGAAATTCCATATATGACGGAAACAGATTGGGAATTGGGGAACAGAAGGGTTCCACAGTATCTTCTGCGGTTGATGGCATATAAGATTAAAATAGAGAAGCTGGCCGATAAAAGAAATAAGGATGATAAGGAAGACAACGTAAGTGATAGATGATTTGTTGATAATTGTGCCACAGGTTATTGTACAATTTGTAGGAGGAATGCTATGGCAGATAATACAGAATTAATGACAATAGATGATATATGTAATCGAGTTTATGTCATAAGAGGTCAGCAAGTGATGTTGGATTATGATTTGGCTGAATTCTATGGCTATGAAGTCAAGGCACTAAATCAGCAGGTAAAAAGAAATATTGACAGATTTCCAAAAGATTTTATGTTTCAACTAAAAAAAGAAGAAGTGCCAAAAGATTTTTCAAAGTCACAAATTGTGACTTTGAATGAAAAAGGAGATAAAAGGGGCACTAATATCAAGAAAATGCCGTATGCTTTTACTGAGCAGGGAATATACATGCTCGCAACTGTTTTGAAAGGACAACTGGCAGAACAGCAGAGTATTTTTATTATGCGTGCATTTCGTGAGATGCGTCATTATATAAAGCAAAATCAACAATTTGTTACACCATCGGAGTTACGACTTGTTACGGCAAAAGTTTCGGAAATATCCGTGCAGGTTGCAGGTATTGTAGATTGGAAAAACAAATCTGAAGACAGGTTTGATAATATTCAAAGAAGTATAGAAGCTCTCAGTGAAAACTTTGTTTTAGAGAAGGATTTTAAAAATTTTGTTATTTACAAAGGACAAAAGTTTGAGGCAGATGCTGCGTACATAGATATATATCAGCAGGCTAAAAAGAGCATTTATGTGGTAGATAATTATGTGAATACAAAGACTTTACAACTTTTATCACAGAAACAAGAGGGTGTAGAAATTGTTTTATTTACAGAAAATGGTCATGGTAAAAAAGGTTTTTTGTCAACGGCGGTTGTAAATGACTTTTTACAAGAATATCCTCCGCTCAGAATAAAACCGAATGCAGATTGCCATGATAGATTGATAGTTTTGGATTATGGTGAACCTACCGAACAGGCATACCATTGTGGCGCATCCAGTAAGGACGCAGGCAAAAAGCTTTGTGCGATAAATATAATAATAGAAACAAGTATGATTCATCCGGTAATAGATAAATTGCTATTAGCTCCGGATAAGCAGATATAATGCCTACAGAAAATGAAAGGAATGCAAAATATATGACAACAGCAGATGCAAAAGCAACACAAGAAGCAAAAGAATTATTGGAATACCTCAAAAATACAGCTGGACAGCAGATCATCACCGGTCAGCACACCCAGACAATCCCCTGTGAGGAGATTGACTATATCCGGCAGACCACCGGAAAAGAGCCCAAGCTGCGTGGCTTCGAGCTGCTTGGGTATTCTCCGAATATCAATTATGCAGACGCTTCCCCGGAATGCCTGACGGAAGTGGAAGAGAATTAAGGCACGGCAGAGACAAAAGCTTCTACACCGAGCATACCGATTTCGATGCGACGAAAGTATTACAGGAAGGCACCCCGGAGCGCGCAGCGTTCTACGCAGACATGGATGTGATCGCAGACATCCTGCGACGTTTCCAGGACGAGAACATCCCCATCCGCTGGCGCCCCTTCCACGAATCCTACGGCACCTGGTTCTGGTGGGGAGCAAAGGGCGCGAAAGTCGCAAGAGACTTATACCGATTGATGTTCGATTATTATGCTACCTTCCCGATGTGGATCTTTTGCAAAAAAGCAGAATCCCCTGGGCCTACTACATGACCTGGTCCAAGGAATTCTGCATTGGTGAAAAATATAACAGCGTAGAAAATCTGAAGAAAATGTACGACAGTGAATACGCGGTGACACTGTTGTAAGATTACATTTGTACTTGCTGCAATTTAGCAATTAAGGCGTCTTTGAGAACTTTAGAATAATTGATGCCGTAGTTTTCACAGGCAGTATTTAACCACGCCGGAATAGTTAAGGTCTTTTTAACAGCCCTATCATCATAGGCGCGGGCATAATTATCTAAATTTACACAGATAAGATTTATGAATGCAGTGGGATCATCCGATTTCACTGCATTAATTGTTGTAGGGTTGGGAAGTGATTCACCGTCTTTTAGAGAGGTGAATAAGTATTGACCACAGGCTTCCTGCGCCATGACAAATGCATCGGCAAGATTGTTGCCGTAAGTAGCAAGATCATTAAGATCCGGAAAAATAACGGAGTATTTGCCATCGGTTTCCGGATAAAATATAGCAGGATATACATAATTCATAAACATTCTCCTTTCAAGGGTTACCTTTTACTATTTTAACCCTGCTTGCTTTAAAATAGAATTCACAACTCGCAGAGGAATATCACCTCTGTGATTGGGAATCGTTATTTTTCCTGATTTTGTGGGATGCTTATACTGGTGATGAGATCCTCTGACATCATTCAGAAACCATCCATCGTCAAGAACGATTCGCTCTAATTCGCGAAAGCGCATAGATTACTTCTCCTTTCTAAAATAACACGTATAGTACGTAATGTCAATAAATGGTGGGAATTTTGCCTTAGAATCGGCATGTGAAAAAACTATAAATAAGACAAATCTATTGTACGATGAAATATGGAAGAAAACAATAGAAAAATTATTTTACTGAAATTGCTTCAAAAGTTAAAAACAGATTGTTTTTTTCTCCCTGTGACGGTTCTGACAGGACGGTAAAATAAAAATTGACCGAGCGATGAAGAATTTTGCGAGAGGCGTGATAGTCTCTCGTTTTTTGCTTTTAGAAAAATTGTAACAAAAGTACTAAAAACAATTTACATAAATCTAAAATATGCTATAATATTTTAGTGTTGAGCCAAAAAAATTGTAAGTTGTAACGAAAAATGCTACAATTATGCAGATATCCCAAATATGTAAAAGTAACAGGTGAATGATCATGGAATTAGGCAGAAAAAAGGTCCGTTTAGGCGAATTACTGGTAAACAGCGGTGTTCTCACGAATGAACAGCTGCAGCAGGCGTTGGACAATCCCGCCCGTCAGGGTAAGAAGTTGGGAGAATTCCTGGTAGATGAAGGCATCGTATCGGAGGATGACCTGGCGAGAGCGCTGAGCAAACAGCTGGATCTGGATATGATCGATCTCCAGAGCGCCACTGTGGACAAGGAAGTGCTGAATCTGGTACCGGTCAACGTCCTGAAGAAGAACAAGATCTTCCCCTTCGCCTACAAGGAGAATAACTTCAACGTTCTCATGGTCGCCATGGCGGATCCCCTGGATTACAACGCTATCGATGACATCAATATCATCACCAACTTCCAGGTAGAGCCCGTAGTAGCCACCACCCGCAGCATCATGCTGGCGATCGATAAATATTTCGGTCAGGAAGAAGTAACCGAGGCACTGGCTGCCTACGCCAAAGAGAAAAAGCTGGATGTGGTGGAAGATATCGCCACGGAGGAGAACATCAACAGCTCCCCGATCGTAATGCTGGTCAAGGACATGATTGAAAAGGCCGTCCGCCAGCGTGCATCCGATATCCATATCGAACCTATGGAAAATATCATCCGTGTTCGTTACCGTATCGATGGTGCCCTCTATGAGAGAGCGAGATACGGTGTCAACGTACTGTCCGCCATCATCGCCCGTATCAAGATCATCGGCGGCATGGATATCTCCGAGAAGAGAAAACCCCAGGACGGACGTATCACCCAGATCGTAGACCGCGTGGAGTACGATATCCGTGTGTCCGTTCTGCCTACCGTATACGGGGAAAAAGTCGTAATGCGTCTTGCTGCGAAGAGTGCACTGAACCGCGACAAGAGCCAGTTAGGCTTCAAACCCTACGAATTAGAACAGTTTGACTACATTCTGAAAAATCCTCACGGTATCATCCTGGTAACCGGACCTACCGGAAGTGGTAAGTCCACCACCCTGTATACCGCACTGAGCGAGCTGAACAAAGAAGACGTGAACATCATCACTGTCGAAGATCCTGTCGAGGCGAACATCGACGGTATCAACCAGGTACAGGTCAACACCAAGGCAGACCTCACCTTCGCGACGGCACTACGTTCCATCCTGCGACAGGACCCGGATATCATCATGATCGGTGAGATCCGTGACCAGGAGACCGCCAGCATCGCCGTACAGGCATCCATCACCGGACACCTGGTCGTAAGTACCCTGCATACCAACTCCTCCGCCAGCACCATCACCCGACTGGAGGATATGGGTATCGAATCCTACCTGATCGCAGATTCCGTCATCGGCGTTATCGCACAGCGACTGGTCCGCAGACTCTGTCCCTTCTGTAAAAAGCCGAAGCAGGCCACCAAGGATGAAAAAGAGTTCATGGGCTTGAAGGAAGAGGAAAACGTAACCATCTACGAACCCTGTGGCTGCAGCAAATGCGACAATACCGGATTTAAGGGTCGTATCGGTGTCTACGAGATCATGCAGATCACACCGAAACTGAAGACGATCATCAGCAAGCGGGAAGGTGCCGATATATTAAAGGAAGAAGCATTAAAAGAAGGAATGCATACTCTGCGTATGAGTGCCACGGACTACGTACTGGACGGCACCACCTCCTTCTCCGAGATGGTAAAGGTATCCTTTGACGTATAATTCTATAAAAACCGCAAGATTTTATAGAAATTTCTCAAAATTTATAAAAATTTTTCAAAATCCTGGACCTTTTTAGGACCGGGGCTCGTCTTACATAGTTGGGGAGACAGTTAAAGATAGAGACGTAATTGGAGGGAAGGCACATGGCGACCTATGGTTACAAGGCCATCACAAAGGCTGGAAAAGAAGTAAAGGGAAGTTTGGAAGCGGATAACAAAGATCTGGCAATGGCAGAACTGAGAAGGCAGGAGCTGACCGTTATCAATCTGGGAGAACAGAGTTTCCTGACGAAAGACATCGACATCCAGATCGGCGGATGGCCCAAGGCCAGGGATCTAAGCGTCATGTGCCGCCAGTTCGTCAGCATGACCAAAGCGGGCGTCAGCATCCTCGAATCCCTGAAAATGCTCTGCGAACAGACAGAGAACAAGAGATTACAGGATGCACTGAAGGAAGTCCGCATCAGCGTGGAAAAGGGCGAGACCCTGGCAGACTCCATGGCAGAGCACCCGAAGGTGTTCCCGGGGATCATGGTGAACATGGTGGCTGCGGGTGAAGCGTCCGGTAGTCTGGATACGGCTATGGACCGCATAGCTGTCCAGCTGGAAAAATCCCATAAGACACAGGCTATGGTAAAAAAAGCAATGATTTACCCGATTGCGGTATGTATTGTTGCAATTATTGTTACCATTGTAATGCTGGTAAAAGTTATTCCTTCGTATGAGGACATGTTCAGTCAGATTGGTGGAGAACTTCCCTGGATCACACAATTTTATGTGAATTTGAGCCATGGTATTATCAATTACTGGTTTATTATTATACCGGTTATCGCAGTTATTGTGTTTGCAATCAGAGCATTTGCCAAAACGGATATTGGAAAACATTTCTTTGGTAAAATTGCTTTGAAGATTCCTCTGTTTAGTAAGCTTACGATTAAGTCGGCGTCTTCTCTGATGGCTCGTACATTAAGTACACTAATGGGTGCCGGAGTTCCACTGATTGAGGCAGTGGAAATTGTATCCGGGGTTATGGGTAATGTATATTTCAAAGAGGCATTAGAAGATGCCAAGGAAGAGATTACCATAGGTATGCCATTGTCCAGACCTTTACAGGAGAGTGGATTGTTTCCACCTATGGTATACCAAATGATCCGTATCGGTGAGGAATCCGGTAATACGGAAGAAATGTTGGACAAGCTTGCTGATTATTATGAGGAAGAAGTGGAAATGGAAGTGCAGTCCCTCATGGCAGCACTGGAGCCTATGATCATCATTGTACTGGCTGTTGTAGTCGGCGGATTGTTGGCTGCATGTATGATGCCTATGATGTCCATGTATGAAGCACTGGATGCAATGTAATTATATTGGATTATCCGTTCTGTGTAGGGACAGAACGATAATTAATAAAATGGGGCGGAAAACTTACTACCCTGAAATTAAAAAACACATAAAAAGGAGAATGTAATTATGAACAAGAAACAGAAGAGCTTAACAAACAAAGGTTTCTCCCTGGTAGAGCTGATCATCGTTATTGCTATCATGGCAGTTCTGGTTGGTGTACTTGCACCTCAATATGTAAAGTATCTTAATAAGTCAAAAATTTCTGCAGATACTCAGCTGGCTGACAGCATTCATAGTGCAATTACCAATACAATGTTGGATCCGGCAGTGACTGCACCGGCAACAATGACTGCAGCAGCAAAATTACCAGATGCTACTGCAAGCGACTTTTGGAAAAATGTATACGAAATTTTAGGCGAAACTACCCATGACGCATTGGTTGGTGATTTGAAGTATGATAAAGATGCGACTAAAGTAACTATTCAGTATCAGATTGTATCTGATTCAAAAGTTACTGTAACAATTTCGGGTGGCAAATATACAACAGATAGTCAGACCATAACTATAAACTAATTTTGAAAGGCATCCGACATGCTCCCTACAATCTTACTCTACATAGTGATTTTCCTTTATGGAATCGTGATCGGTAGCTTCCTCAATGTGTTGATCTACCGCATTCCGAAAAAAGAGAATATTGTAACGACCAGGTCTCACTGCATGAACTGCGGTTATCAGCTGCGGTGGTACGATCTCGTACCACTGTTCAGCTACCTGGCGCTGGGAGGCAGATGTCGGAAATGCAAGGCACATATCTCCGTTCAGTACCCCATCATTGAGGCACTGAACGGAGTGCTGTACCTGCTCGTATTCTGGAAATTTGGGATGAGCGTGGATTCCCTAGTCTACTGCTTGTTGTTTAGTGCACTTCTTGCTTTAAGTGTGATTGATTTCAGAACATATGAGATCCCTGTGGGATTTAACGTTTTTTTACTGACACTGGGGCTGATCCATGGAGCCTTCCACTATACACAGTGGTTGGATTTTCTGATCGGCTTCCTGTGTGTCAGTGTATTTTTACTTATTCTGTATTATGCTACCGGTGGCAGAGCCATTGGCGGCGGTGATGTGAAGCTGATGGCGGTTTGCGGACTGTTGCTCGGCTGGAAATTGATTATTTTTGCATTTTTACTGGGATGTATCATTGGTTCCGTGATCCATCTGATCCGTATGAAAGTAAGCGGCGAAGGGCATGTCCTCGCCATGGGACCGTATCTCTCCGTAGGGGTGGCAGTCGCTGTCCTGTGGGGCAATGAATTCTTAAAGTGGTATCTGGGTCTGTATCATTGAGACCAGGTACTTACATCTGATATGAGATTAGAAAGTTCTTGGGACACTTTTTCTGTCCCAAATACGATAAAGAACCGATAAGAGGAAGGGTAGAAGCATGGCAATGAACAATCGCGTATTGAGTATTGAGATCGGTAACTCCTTTACGAAGATCTGCGAGATCGACTATAAGGTGAAGAAACCGAAGGTCTACAAGGTATTGACCGTCGAGACCCCGGAAGGCGTCGTGGTGGACGGTATGCTGCAGCCGACGCAGGAGTATGCGGATCACCTGGTGAACGCACTGGGTACGAACGGTATCCGCACGAAGAGAGTGATCTTCACCATTTCTTCTACCAGAGTGGCAAGCCGTGAGGTACAGATCCCGAACGTGAAGGCGAGCAAGATCGAGGCACTGGTGAAGACCAATGCGAACGATTATTTCCCCGTGGATCTGACCCAGTACGAGATCGGACATTATCTGGCAGGCGGACTGACCGAGGAAGGGAAGCTTCGTGTCATGGCACTGGCAGTGCCCAAGGCGCTGTTAAACAGCTATTACCAGTTGGCGCAGATGTGCGGCTGGGAGGTTGAGTGCTTCGATTACAGCAGTAACAGCTTATACCAGATCCTTCGTGATGAGAAGTCCGAAAAAGTTACCATGATGATCAAGATCGATGAGAACAGCACCATCGTGACCGTGCTTTCCGCCGGCAAGGTGCTGCTGCAGAGAACCGTGGCATACGGCGTGCAGGATGCCATTGAGACCATGATCTCTTCCGGTGCCTATGCCGTGAACGATCCCATGAGCGCGGTAGAGCGTTTCCAGAAGAAGACCTGCCTGAACAGAGTACTCCATCAGGGAGACAAGCTCTGGGAGGAAAATGCCGGACGCTGGGAAGACGAAGATGCCGGCAATGTGGAAGTCACAGCAGCCAGACAGAAGATTACATCTACCCTGGAGCCTCTGATCGTCGGCGTCAACCGTGTCATTGATTTCTATGACTCCAGAAATGGTGATACACCTATTGAGAGAACTTACGTCACCGGCCTCGGCGGCAGCTTCAGCGGCATGAGCAAGCTGTTCACTAACTGCCTGGAGCGCAAGGTACATACCCTGTCCGATATGGAAGACAAGATCGGCATGAGCAAGGCTATCCGTTCCACCAGACCCGCAGCCTATATTTCCTGCCTGGGCGCAGTACTTGCCCCCGTGGGACTGATCGATAAGAGCCAGCAGAAGGGCAAGGGCATGACCGTAGTCAGCGGTACGAACTACACCTTCGTCAGCGTGGCGGTCCTGGTGCTGGGCGTGATCCTGTCCATCGCCATGGCAGTGACTTCCCTGACCAGATACTTCGGCACCGTGGCGGAGAATGTGGCTCTGCAGGCGAGAGTCGAGGAATTACAGCCCGCGCAGGCAGTATATAATGAATACCTCTCAGTGGCAGCACAGTATGATAAATACAAATATCTGTATGAGTATACTGAGAATCCCAATGAAAATCTCGTGGAGTTCATCAATGAGTTGGAGCAGATATTACCCAGTAGCTTTTGGACCAACAGCTTCAGTTCGGATCAGACGGGAATCAGCATGTCTGTAACTGTGGAAGGTAAGGCTGCAGCAGCGAGAACGATTCTGAATATCCGGAATATGGAGAGCATTTCCGATGTACAGATCAGCGGTATTACAGACAGCAAGGACGAAGCTGGCAAATCAACCGTTACCTTTTCTATTACAGGCACTTATAAAGCGTTGACAGACGAGAGTGCGGAACAGACTGACACTCTGACAGTACAGTAGGAGGTAGAGGAAGATGAAAGTTAAGAAAAGCGAAATCCAACTTTTGATTGCTGTACTGGGAGTCCTTCTGGCCGTGGTGACTTATTTCCTGGTATATGCGAAGTTTAATGATATGTCGGAGACGATAGAGACGCAGAATGCATCCCTGAGATCCCAGGTATCTACGCTTGAGATATTGGAGCAGCGTAAGGCAGATTATCTGGCTGCTACCGAGAAGATGCAGTCATATATTACCGGATTCGAGAATCGTTTCCCGGCAGATATTTTACCGGAAGACAGCATTATGATGGTGAAGACGTTAGAGGATTATACTCGCACGGACGTAGCGAATATCGCATTTGGAACGGAGGCAGAGGTACCGTATGCAGCAGAAACTCCGGCTGCAACAGATGGAACAGCGGCAGCAACAGACGGAACAGCGGTTGCATCAGATGCGGCTGCCACAGCTGATACGACAGTAACCGATAGCCCTGTTACGACAGAAGGAACTGCTTATGCTGACACCCATATGTATGAGGTGCCTTTGAGCATCAGCATTGAATGTACCTATGACGATTTTAAGGGACTGGTGAGATATATTTATAACCTGCAGGAGCGTAAGAGCATTCAGGGTGTAAATATCAGCTATAATGAAGCGGTAGGAATGCTGTCCGGTAATATGACCCTGAATACTTATTATCTGTTAGGTACAGATAAGGTATACAGTGAGCCTGATATTCCTGCAATGGGTATGGGAGTAGACACTCTTTTTGGAAATGTAGAGTGAGGACATTAGTATGAAGCATGCCAAGGAAGAACAACTGAATAATGAAGGCTTTTCCCTGGTGGAGCTTCTGATCGCTATTGTGATCCTATCAATCATCGTGGTACCACTGCTGCACAGCTTCGTTACATCAGCCAGAACAAATGCGAAATCACGCAATACCATGCATGCAACAGCAATTGCCGAAGATGTGATGGAACAGTTTGAAGCGCACACTTTAGGGGAAATGGCAGATACTTACGAAGCAGCGAGTGTGGGAGGCTTTACCAATACGGTAAAACGCGGAGAAGATATCGACAGCGATGGTGACCTGGAATGGGTATATACGTTTCGCGACAGCAGCACTACATCCGGAGCGTATGATGTGGTGACTACGCTGGATCCTTCTGCTTATACGACTATCAATGAGAAAGACCTGATCGATATACAGAATCTTGCAGGAAATCTGAATGCTGTGTACTCGGAGAAAGCGGATTCGGATATCGGAGCATATATGTATTTTTCCAATTATGCAACGACTACTTCAATGGAAAATATCCCCAAATATGTAAAAAAAATTGTGGAAATCACAATAGATACCAACCGGATCAGTCTGGATCTGGGGGATGGGGAGACATTGGAGACGGATGTATATCTGGTGACTGCATTAACGCGATATCACTGCGACACCAGTATTTTTAACAACTCTTCTCTGAGTGGTGATTATCCGCAGAACGGAACAGATTATGTGATTTTTTCCAATGAAGATACGGTGAGAAGACAGGCGGCACAGATCAAGGCACAGAAGGAAGCCGGTGCGGCTGTACAGAGTAAAGTGATATCGGATCTGGCTAATATTGTTGTATGTCTTCCAACGCGTATGGGAAGTGTATCCGGTAGTGAGGTCAGAGATACTGTCATTGTAAACAATCCGGATAATGTAGAGACCAATTTGTATCTTGTGATGCAATTGCCTACAACAGACGAATTACCTGCCGGAGTGACAAATGCGGAAACGGCTTACCGGGATATGATCAACAATACATATCGTGTGGCTTATGAACTTCGGGAGAGCTATCCCGGCTGGATGTCATCTGCGGGTGCATCGATCCAGTCAGCATGTAAGTTAAGAACCAACCTGATACTGAACGGATATACAGACTATAAATTCCGAAATCTGAGTGTGTCTGAAGCGGCAGGAACGGCAACGGGAGCTGATGCAAAGTCGATTATGTCAGCTAGCGGACTGACCCCGCCTTCAGAGAAGATTGATCGTATGTATGATATTACAGTACAGGTATATGCACAAGGTACCATAGGTACGAAAAGCCCGGTGATCACTATGACGGGAACAGTGACACAGTAGGGAAGGAAGAAGAGAACCATGAATATATTCCGGAGACATTTTGAAAAAAATCATAAAGAAGCAGCGAATAAGGGCTCGGCTATGGTCGTTGTGATCATAGCTATGGCCTTTATTGGCATTTTAGCCAGTGTTTTGATGTATATGTCTCTGTTAAATTATCAGATGAAGGCAAATAATCTGAAGGCAAAGGATAACTTTTATTCTGCGGAGACTGTACTGGACGAGATCCGGATGGGGATGGAAGGGCAGATTTCTATCTCTGTATCAGGAGCCTACACGAAGGTATTGGAGAGCTTTGAATCAACATCCGAAGAGCAGAAGAATTCTAAAATGAGATATTACTTTTTAAGTAGTATGCAGGAATATTATAAGGCGGATGATACTACGGTATATGATCTGACCAAGCTGTACGACTATATCAGTGCTGATACAGCGTTGGCACAGAATACAGTGCTTGAGACAGTCAGGGGAACAGATACTTATCGTGTCTATCAGGATGCTTCCGGTAATCTCATTCAGGAGAAGGAAAAAGATCCTACCTGGAGTGGAATTCCTAAGGGAGATCTGAAGCTGTATACAGATGGTCTGTCCTTTTGCAATTTAAAAGTTACTTATACGGATGATGCAGGGTATGTCTCTGTGATCCAGACAGATCTGAGAGTCAAGCTTCCGGATATGGAATTTGCACAGGCAGTAACACTTCCGTCCATCACCGGAATTTCCATGGTCGCACAGAACAATATTCAGGTCATTCCCGATGCACCTATGAATTTGAGCGATAATACCATCGGTGGAAGCTTTTACGCTGACAGGCTTATTATTGGAAGTGAAGAAGCGGATACCGAAAAAGGTACCGGGGTAACGGTGAATTTAAAGGAAACTGCAGGCAATGAAAATGCAGATAAACGAATGGTAGTGGCAAAGGATCTGTATCTGGGAAGAGGCACCACTCTGACAAGTGACCAATACGGAGAACTATGGGCAGGAACCATACGGATGCACGGTGGCGGTAATAATACGGCAAGCGTGGGCAAAATTGATTTTGCCGGTAATAGTATTTATGTGGCCGGAGATCTGAGGATGGATGGTCAGAGGAATAGTTTTAAAGCCGGAACCCTGATAGACGGAGAATATACCGGTCAATATATTGGATTTGGTACGGGACGCAATAATGCGGATAACAGTGCAATGATCGTGAATGGAACAGATACGGAGATATATCTGAATGAGCTTCGCAATCTGACACTGGCGGGCAATTCCTATATTTCATTGAACACGGCGAAGTCCGGTCTGTCCGGAGAAGATGCAGCTCTGAATACCGGCGTAAAAGATATTATGATGGGACAGTCCATAGCTGTGAAGAGTGATCAGCTGGCATATCTGATCCCGGCACAGTGTATTGCATTGGATGCTTCCGGCAAGTCTGTTCTGGGAGGATCCAGTAATCCTGTGACGAAAGAACAGTATTATGATCTGATCTGGGATCAGTCAAATAAAAAAGTAAGAGACGGTGTGAGGGAAGTTGTATTTGATGTGCCTTGTGCGGCATTAAACGGAAATACACTGGCTTCTTATGGGTTAAACAGCAGTAATGTGCAGAAATATTTTAAACGCATTAACAGTAAAATTACATTGGTGTATTATTATGTCGCTTTTGACAGTACAGCCGAAGAAGGCAGAACCAATGCGGCACGGTATTATCAGGATTATTACAGCGTAAATAAAGAGACAATGGATGCGTATGCCAGCCTGTATACCAAGGCGGTCAAGGTGCGTGAAGCCTCCTCCGGAGCATATATCATGCATTTATCCGGAAATTTGGTATGTCGTGAGGACCATTCCGCGGAGCTTCATACTTCTACACTGGGAACCGATAAAAATAATGTGGGATACCAGGCTCTGCTTACCGCAGATCAGAGCAAATTTAAAGCTTTGTCTAAGAAGATGATAGACAGTTACGAGCAATTATTGCCTTCAGAGATTGCAGATACAGCAAATGCTTACACCAATCTGGTGAATGAAGGGAAGATTCTGACCTATTGGGGAGTTGTCAGAGCTGACACTAATATTGTAGATAAGTCCGGTGCCAAATATTTTACCGGTGTGGATCCGGAATATAAAGCAGTAGTGATTCAGGGAGATTATGAATACACTTCTGCGGAAAATTTCCGTGGTCTGATCATTGCTACCGGGAATGTGAAAGTGAGCAGTGACTTCCACGGAACTATTCTGGCAGGAGGAAATATTACGCTGGGACAGAATGTTAATGTGGAACCTGACCGTGATGCGGTATTACATGTGATGACTTATTCCAATAAAGCGGGAACAGCTGAGACAGAGTATTCCGTAGCACAGTTTTTAAAGGGTGGAGAAGGCTATCTGCATACAGGTGGCAAGGCATACTTAAACAGTGATATAAAGCTTGGAGAACTGATTGTATATGAGAACTGGCAGAAGAAGTAATAACGGAGGTTTTTCGCTGGTAGAACTGATTATCGTGATCGCGATTATGGCGATTCTGGTAGGAGTGATGGCAATATCAGCGTCTTCGTTGACAGGCAGAAAAGTAAAAAAATGTGCAGATGAGATCGTGTCCACGATCGAAAGAACCAGAGTACTGACGCTGGGCAAGGAGCAGAATGATGTGGAATGTGTCCTGACCTATGAAGGAAAGGAATATCATGCCAAAATCTATCAGAAAGGCACCCTTGTATCAGATCGTATCGTGGGAAAAGATCCGATCGATATTAAAGTATATTTTGAGGACGGAGCATCGGCATCAGGGTATACATTAGCTGAAATAGACGGAAAGACCCCATATGCAACGCCCGGTGAAAAAGGTCTGCATCTGGTATTTAACCGGGCATCCGGTGCTTTTGAGCAGAATACAAATGAGGCCGGTGGACACAAGAAGGAATATTGCAGACGGATTGTTGTAACAAACGGTTCCAGAATGATAGAGATTACAACTGTCGGCAGGACGGGAAAGATTCTGACGAAGTAAGGAGGTTCCTATGCGTATTGGACAAAAAGGTTTCACGCTGGTTGAGATCATTGTATCTTTGGCTATCATGACGATCGTAGCAGGATCTGTCGGTGCTTTTATCGTTGCAGGGAATAATTCCTATTTACGCGGAAGCAAGGAATTGACACTGCAGGAAGAGGCACAGCTGACTGCAAACCAGATGATCGATCTGATCATTGACGTGGAGAAGGATATCCAGTTTTTGGATAGCACCGGTGCGGCGGTTGCATTGGATGGTACTCCGGCGAAGGATGCCTCCGGCAATGTTATCAACAGTACGAATGTCAGAGAACTTCGTCTGTATAATAATGATAATGTCTATATGATCCGCTGGCAGGGAGATGACGGCAGCGGCTATGATACTGCCAATCAGATTTACCTCTATGAAGCTAAAAATTCAGTGACAACAGATGCCGATGGCAATGAAACCATTGTCTGGGGTGACTTGACTGCAGAGGATGTGAAACCGGCATTAATGGCTGAACATGTGACTTCTTTTAATGTGGATATCAGCGAAGCCAGGACAACCCGGAAGGTTGTGCTCAAAATGACCTTTGCGTATATGGAGAAGACATATACAATTGCCGAGACAATTAAGCTGAGAAATGATCTGTCCAAAGAAGACAGGGAAGCATATATGTGGATTACGGGATTGAAGATTAATCCTGAGAATCCAAGACTATCCCAGGGAGAAACAAAAATTTTTGGTTATGAATTAACAGGAGATGCGGAAGCAATAGCAGAGGCTAAAAAAGCAGGCGTGACATGGTCGGTCACGAAACCTGATGGAACGAGCTGTAAGAGCAGTTTTGATGTAAAGGGTAATGGCGTACTAACGGTGGCTGCTGATGAAGAAGTCGGAGCAAATGTCTTAACTGTTACATGTACATTGAATGCAAATACCAATATTTCGGCATCTACATCTGTTACAGTAAATGAACGTAAAATAAATTCCATTAAAATAACTCCTAAAAATGTGGAGGGAGAAAAAGGTAAGACTTACGAATTTATCTGTGAACTGGACGGACCTGATGCTGCGCTTAATGCCGGTGTAGGTTGGAAAGTTACATATACGACAGACGGATCGGATGCATTAGCTGCCGGAACAGGCACTAAATTTACGGATGTTGGAAGAATTGGAGATACCAATCAGTTTAAAGGAATTCTTACACTTGGTGAAAACGAAAAATTGGGAATTGAAATGCTGGAGGTAACTTGCTATGCAAAAGCAGACGAGACTAAATCGGATAGTGCGTTAGTCACGGTAACTGTGGTAAAGGGACAGTATACGGTAGAATTGATTCCCAGAATTTTGACTACTTATAAGTTCACAGAGAGTGGGAAAGAAAAATTTGGATATTGCGTAACTATTGAATGTCTGCCGTCCTGGGCAAATTATGATACCTATCCTAAGATTTCCTGGAGAGTAGTAGGGGGATCAAATGGATACACCTTTGGTGAAGCAGAAGACAAGAGCAGATATAAACAGATATTGTATTGTAGTAATAATATCAATACAACAGTAACCGTAGAAGCAGAAGTTTATCTGGATGAGAATATCGTTGTTACTCCCCAAATTGATATCCAGATTCCTAATCTAAAAACTGCAGTTACCAGTGACGTACCTTATATTGACAGTGATCAGTTTGTTTTATACCGAAACGGCAAAGTTACCTGTACATTAAAAAATTATGATGAATCCAAGATGGATGAGGTAACCTGGAGGTTCGCAAATGAGGTAGAAGAGGGACTGGCAGCGACGAGAGAGGAAGAAGGGGGAGAACTCAGACCCTGGGAAGGAGTTGCACAAGGGAAACGATTCATTGGATTCAGTAAATTAAGCGGTGGAAATGAAACATTTCCGGAGGGATGGGATGGCGTTAACAAGACGAAGTGGCTTTTCCCTTCTGCCACGGGACAAACTGTCAATATTTGGGCAAAACATACAATTGCCTGGAATAAAGAGTATCGTATGACTCTGGAAGCGGTGGATAAGGATGGAAATGTGATCGCGGATACCAGCATTCTGATTCCGAAAGTGTTACCATTATTTCCGGACGAAAAGCGATATATGGAATTGATACAGCCGGATCAATATAATGGTTATCCATATAAGAAAATATTAGTAAAATTCTATGGATATGCACAGGGTACCGGAGCTGGTGAAGGACTTACTTCTCAAATGGCAGGATTGAATATGACGGCAAAATTATCCGGTAACACTGATGAAAATACCAGAGCTGATGAAAAAGGTATTTATCTTGGAGCAAATGAAGGAGTAGTGCCGATTATCATATCATCGGAAGAAAAGGCTAAATATTTATATATGAGTTTTTATGATAAGGATCACCCAGAGGATGATACCTATACGATGGAAAGAGTCTTGGTAATTCGCTGGAAGTCGTGGAGTGAACAGAATGAAGAGAAAAATGCAAAACAGTAAAAAGTACATAGCAGGAATTCTTACCATAGCTTTGGCAGCCGGTGTCTGCCAGAGCTATGGCTCTATGGAAGTAAAGGCGCAGGAGAAGACACTCCCAGGAATTGAGAAATTAGTATATGATACGGTGTCTTCCGGAGATGCCTTTCATATTCTGGAGATTGTTCCGTCAAAAGAAAATGCCAGCATTGGCTACCTCATAGGCGGAGAAGAACCGGTTGCCAGTGGCAGGAAGCTGTCAGAACTGCCGTCTCAGTCCGAGAGAGTGAATGCAATGGCGAACCTTGCGACAAATGCGGGAAGTGACATTGTTGGAGCCAATGGTCTGATTACAGTATCGCCATATACGGAAGCAGAGAGTGGTAGTCGTTCCGAGAATCTGAAGGGACGGTTTGTTTATCGAGGAGTTGGCGGTAGATATAATTATGTGCTTCATGGTGCAACATATCGTAAGCTGAATGACAATGAGACTACTTCGGAGCCCCGCTATGCCCGTTATACGGAGATGGTTAAGGCAACGGAGCTGAACCGGGATGCACAAAGTATTATTCCGACATTTTCTAGAATTAGCGGAAGTGGTGGACAATTGGAAATCCGCCTGAATGATGGTTCAGTCGCTGAGACGAAGAACACTTATGGACTGGATACTTCTATGGCGGTGCCCACAGGTTCTTCCACATCGGATTTTAATGTTAATGATTATATTGGTCTGGAATTGTATCAGAAAAATGGATCAGCGGATTCTTATACATATCTGGGAACTGTTGTAAAAGGTGAAGATCTTCCTGAAGAATATCGCCCTGCAGCGGAGACCGGACAGAACTCGACGACATCTTCGGTGCAGATCGAAGCAGGAGAGCAGGAAGAAGCAGGAAACCAGACAGAAACCGGTGTGCAGACGAAAACAGGAAACCAGGCAGAAGCCGGTGTGCAGACGGAAACAGGAAACCAGACAGAAGCCGGTGTGCAGGCACAAGCTGCTGACCAGGCAGAAGGTATGGAGAGTAAGGCATATTTAGCAGCTACGACATCCGGCAATGACCCGTCATATAAACCGGAGACTTTAACTACTGCACCTGCGATGTCTTCAACAGAAGAGAATACTGCTGCTCCGGTACAGACCAATGCTACATCGGGTGAAAATGTAGATATAAGTAATAACTTATATCTGCTGAATCATGGCTCAAAGCCGGCTATATTATGGGCTGTTTGGGATTCTGTTAACAATGTATATAATTTTGAATCCATTGCAGATGCATGCTTTGTTAAGGTAACGGAAAACGGTGATTATTATGTATCGTATGCAACTTTATGCGCTGATGGTGATTATCGGATAGAAGACAGTTATGTCGAGAACCAGACAGGAAGCTATATTAGGGTAACTGCCTCCAGCGTGGAGATAAAGACAGCTGAAGATACCGGGTTCGACCCTGCACAGACCTATGACTTTATCGGAGATGACAGGGAAAATGCACTGGAGACCATCAGGTACAATGGTGGCATTAATAATAAAGAATGGTTCAAAAAGCAGGTTTTGAATCTGTCCGGTACCAGCCGGTATGAGAGCGGCAGCCCTTCCGGTACCGGCGGAGATATTGATCAACTGAAGATTGAAGTGACAACGTTGACAGTGGAGGAACTGGCGAAACTGGTGAATCCGGAGGAACAGGCTTATTATGGCGTGGATCTCGACAACGTGGATCTGATCTATCTCTCCGGCAGGGGAAGTTATGCAGCGGAATCTGTGAATATGACTTCTGCAGCAACCGCTCTGACGAAGATGATATTCGGCATTAAGGATACTACCGGTGAGCGGAATAATGCAGACAGAGTACCGGTAGTCATGGATTACGGATTTTACAGCCAAAATAAAAAGCTGGCTGAGGAGACGAATAATAATCAGAATAATAAGATACTGACACGGATGGCACTGACGATCTTGAAGGTTTCCGATAACAATATTGCCAAAGAAGTTGCTTCACAGGGAGATGCTTATTGGAACGGTCAGACGGCAGCTTCGCTTAGCTTGGGCGATTCCGTGAAAGAGGCTTTATATGACAATGTTTATCTGAATGATGACAGTGCGACGCCATATGTTGCCTCTGACTTCCTGACTGACTGTAAAGGGAATGCGGCGAAAGCAGCAACCTTCGGAGCAGTATTAAAAGAGATTCAGTACGAGAATTTCCTGGCAAAGAAAAACAACAGCAATGCAGCTCTGATGGCTGAAGAGATCAGTAAGGCTTCTATTACCAGATATATATTGAACTGGTACATGCACAGAGTGACGGTGAAATCCTCTATCCGTGTATTGGATCTGGAACCCTGCTGTGATTTTAGCAAAACGTTAGAAGGTGAGTTACAGACTGCTGTGGTCAATATGATGGGGATGACCGGAATTTATGATGCATCTGCGATCAATATTACACAAATGTCATCTGCGGAATTTATAGGTAAGATCGAGGACTTGAATGAAAAGTACGACATGATCTATCTCGGAGCCCGGGTCAGCAAGATGAACACAGAAAATGGTGTGACTGTGTATAATGATCCACAGATGAAAGGGTTGATTTATTCTCATGTAGGAGACTACTATGACTATGCCACCAAAACGGATACGACGGATGTTACGCAGGCTAGGGAGACGTATAATGCAAGGCACAGACTGCAGGATTCTTCGCTGGATCACAGTAAGACTAACGATGATGATCCAACGAATAAGAGTGCAGATGTCTATCGCGGTCCTGGCAATGATATGAACTCTACCCGATATGAGGAATTCTGTCAGTTCATTAAGGCGGGATATCCGGTGGTCATTGCGGATACGTTTATTAAATTTGGGGACGATAAAATACCTGTGGCATCAACAGATACGCTGGACAAAAATTCTTATTTTTACAAGCTGGTTCAGTTCGCTCTGACGAAAGATGAAAATGGTCAGTATTTATATTGGCAGAAAAATATTTTTACAGAGAGTCAGCTGATGGATAATACAGCAGATACTAAATTAGGAACCACATTATCTGCACGTAGATCTGTATTTTGTAATTATTTGAATCTGTCAAAGCTTTCCGTCAACTGGGTAACTATTAACGACGAAGCAGCCTATCCGCAGGAGCTGAAATATTCTACTGGTCAGTACAATCCCAGCAACGGTGGCTCTTTGGAGAAGATAGACGGAAAATATCAGCTGCAATATACTTTTAATCTGCAGAATGATGCTGCCATATCACAGACAGGTACTACCTATGATTGTAAACTGTTCGTAGATAAAAATGCAGACGGTCGTTTCTCCGGCTCTGATTATGTAGAAGGTAAGACATATACGTCATCGGAAGAAGTCAGCGGTCTTACTGTCTATATAAGAAAGGGAGATGAGTGGAATAAGGTTGATCCGATTGCAACGGCAAACGGAAACAGATATGAATTGCGTACCGGGGAGACCTATCGTGTGATCCGGGCTCTGCCGGAGGAATATGTAGGGGTTATTCCATGGAAGCTGGTATTTTATGATAATGCGGACAGACTGGTGAGAACTGCCAAGTCAGGCTATACATCTGTGCCGCAGCAAAGTGGGAAAAAGACAATCCGTGTATTGCAGTTGTTGTCTAGTGAAAATAATAACTGGAATCTTCATAACGAACAGAATGATAGTAATTCTACTTTTTCCAAGTGCATTAATGGGTTAACTGACTGGAATGTAGTAGGTTTGGATGAGGTCAGATCGGATGGAACGGTAATTCCGTCCACGCGCATTGACAGTATGAGTGTAACCGATCTTGTAAATAATAAGCTGAAAATTAGCGGGACTTCGGATACTGATATACAGAGGATATACCAGGAGTCCTACAATCTGTTCCAGCAGTATGATATGTTGATACTAGGATTCGGTGACGCCTATAAGTTTGGGTATACCTATGGCGCATATGATCCTAGCAAAGAAATTCCCGCAGGAATTATGGCGAATGTTAAGAGAAATTTGGCTGTTGGCTGGGCTGTCAGAGACTACATAGAATCCGGCAAGAGCATTTTGTTCACCCATGATACTACTTCATATGTCAATAATATTCAAAGTGTGATCCCGTATAACGATAATGGAACTGCGGAACCCTATCATTCAAACTACTGGTATTGGGGATATGAATTTAATAAGACCATTCGTGCATCCGTAGGCCTGGATCGCTATGGAGCTTTGAAAGAGTATTATCAGCAGAGAGCAGCAAGCTCCACGGGAGAGGAACAGAAGAGGGATCAGGAATATCTTAACACGTTAAATTCCTATACTTTTGACGAGATCAAGGAACCGAATTCGGATAATGATCTCATGCAAAAGGAAGGTCTGACTAAATATACGGTAGTCCGTTTCCTGAGAAGCTATCTGGAAGATCTGCGGAAAACAGGCAGTTCAACAGTAAAGTTCCCGGTTGAGAATTCATTGCTGAAACAGGCTGGATATGACAATGGAAAAGATCCTGAATGGAATCATCCCAGTAATTTGCTGATGGGTGATTACGCAGGTAGCTCTCTGATCGCAACACAGGTAAATGATGGCCAGATTACGCAGTATCCATATCAGATATCTTCAAAGGAACTTATGGAGATCAATAATACGTCTTACAAGTGGCTGGAGATTAGTAATACGCATTACCAGTGGTTACAGCCGAATATGGAGCTGGACCGTAACGGAGACGGTAAAAATGATATTGTGGTGTGGTACTGTATTTCCGGTGTGGCTGACGGTAACTATAAAGATACTAATATTTATAACATTACACCCAATGATGTGGTAAATAATTATTATATCTATACCATGGGAAATGTGACATATTCCGGAGCGGGACATTCCAAGCCCAGTAAGAAATCGGAGATCAAACTGTTTATAAATACGATGATTGCAGCGTATAATGCAGGTGTGACTGCACCTTCCGTAAGCTTTAAGGATAAAAGCGGCAGCAAGATCCAATCCGTGTATATGCTGTATGACCCGGTCAACCATATTGTATTGGATGATAAGAATAACGGAACCATCAGTGTCAACTTCCAGGCAGATGACTACAATATTCTGGCAGGTGGACAGCAGTTATGCGTTGAATTTTACAAATCCTGTGCAGATGATACGTCCGGAGCCATCAGTGTGGACGGAATTACAGGAAAGGTATTGCGGTTAAAGACGGATGGAGAGGATGGCCTCAAGATCACGGATAGCAATGGAAATGTAATTTCACCGATAGAACGCAATGGAGTTAAGAATTGTTACCCGATTACAAACGGCGCGACCTATACCTTGAAATATTCTTCGAATGAGATGGGACTGTTTAGTACCGACACTTCCGGGACGATTTTGAACGAAGGAGCGCAGGCATCTACTATCTACGCAAGAGTCTATACCGTGTATGATAATGGATCAAAAGTAACTCCTTGCGGAATAGCTGAGTTATCCATCAGCGCAGAAGAGCTGTTCGAACTGGATTAACTTTTTCAAAAGTAATATTGCACAAAAAGCAGAGTTGTGAGAAATAGCCAATTTCCACAGCTCTGTTTTTGTATAGTTTTTCAGCACTTGTTTTGCCGGATTTCCTTGCAGAATGGATATCTCTGTGATATATTAAGTTCATCTATAGAAAGTCTGTATAGATAAGATTTCGAAGATACCATATATTAGGATATCATCATATATGGGCATCATTTTATCGCACCCAGTGTGCAGTTCGAGGCATATCGCCGTGAAATTCACTTTTTACAATGTAAGAGGAATGAGCAGGAAAGGAGTATTTATTGGAACTGAACGATATTGTAACGAAGAATTTTGAAAGTTATGCAGATGTAGCGGCGGATATAGTGAATGCATTACTGCATGAGGGAGCCATGGTGGTGACCAGCGAGGAGATACTTACTGCTGCAACCGAGAGCCTATATGCAGACAGCACGAATACATTGCACAATCAACTGGAAGATGTCGCAAAATATCATGTGACAGGCGGAATGCCAAGAGCCTTGTATCTGTTTGCTAATCAAATGAAAGTGGATAAAGGCATGATACTGCGCAAAGCGGGATACATTGGCGGAGAATACCGCAGGCAGTACGAAAAGCAGAATCACGGATTATATCCGGTGATAGAACTGGTGCTATATTGGGGCAGGACCAGATGGAAGGCGAGTAACAATTTGCGACAGTTAATAGACGATGGCAAAGGCAAGATTGCAGAGACTACATGGAAATATGTAGATGATATGCAGCTTCACGTGTGGGAAATGCGATATCTCCCGAAGGAGATCCGCGAACGCTTTCATAGCGATATGCGCATTGTATTGGATTATCTTGCAGAAGGAAACGCATATCGTTCAGACCGAAAAGTAATTCATAAAGAAGCTACTATCAAAATGCTACGGGTATTGTCCGGGGATAAAAACGTGGATGATACCGAAGAAATCTTAAAAGGATTAGATATTGCAGAGGAGGATGAGATCAGCATGTGTGAATTGTTTGACCAGTATACGAGACGGGGAATTTCGCAAGGAATTTCCAAGGGGATTATTATTATGTGTAAAGATTTTAATGCTACCTATGAAGATACGCTGCAGAAATTAAAGAATAAACTCAATATTTCGGAAAAGGAAGCTGAAGAACAGATGAAGCTTTATTGGTAAAAAGGTATTGAAAACTTCGTACCTATGCATAAAGAGGATAAGACGATGAAGAGCGTATATGAGAGTATCATGACTGGCTTAAATGAAGCTATAGAAGATGAGAAAACAAAAGATAAGAAATTAAGCAGGAGACAAGTGACAAGCATGTGCGAATTGTTTGACCAGTATACGAGGCGGGGAAGAGAAGAAGGAATGAGAGGGATAATTATAACATGTAAGGAATTTAATATAAATTATGATGATACTATGTTGAAACTTAGAAAAAACTTGAATATTTCAGAGAGTGAAGCAATAGAAGGTATGAAAAAATTCTGGTGAATTGATAAATAGCAGAAGAACAGATGAAGCTTTATTGGTAAAAAGATATTGACTTTTATTTCTTACTATGCTAAAAATATACTATACCTACTGGAACAGTAGGAATACAAATATAGTATTATACATAGGCATAGGAGGAGAAAAAGATGGCATTTGCAGCAGAGACCATTTGTGTCCAGGGAAGTAATGAGAGAAGGGATCCGTTTGGAGCCATCAGCATGCCCATCTATCAGAATGCGGCGTATGCTCATCCGGGACTGGGGCAGAGCACAGGATATGATTATTCCCGTTGCGGTAATCCTACCAGAGATGAAGTGCAGAAGACGGTTGCTTTATTAGAGCAGGGAACGGAAGCTCTTGCGTTTTCTACCGGTATGGCAGCAATCACCGCACTGATGGAGATTTTTTCTCCCGGGGATCATCTGATTGCTACGGATGATCTGTATGGCGGTACGTTGAGACTGTGGAACACGATCAGTCATAAGAACGGAATATCGGTAGATTGTGTGGATACTTCAAATGTTGAGACCGTGAAGGCAGCGATCCGCTCGGAGACGAAGGCGATTTATTTAGAGACTCCGTCCAACCCTATGATGAAGGTCGCAGATATTCAGGCAATCGCAGAACTGGCACATGCGCATGGCTGTCTTCTGATCGTTGACAATACTTTTTTATCCCCGTATTTTCAGAAGCCGCTTACCTTAGGAGCAGATGTTGTAGTGCACAGCGGTACGAAATATCTGGAAGGCCATAACGATACTTTATCCGGATTCCTGGTAGTAAAGGATGATGCCCTGTACCAGCAGCTGAACAATATTTATAAGACGACAGGAGCCTGTCTCTCTCCGTTTGACAGCTGGCTGTTACTCAGAGGGATCAAGACACTGGCAGTCCGTATGGAGCAGCATCAGAAAAATGCCCTGACGATTGCACACTGGCTGGAACAGAGACCGGAAGTGGAGAAGGTATATTATATCGGTCTGGATTCGAGACCGGATAAGGCTCTGATCGACAGACAGTGCAGCGGATACGGCGGAATGATCTCATTCCGGTTGAATTCCCCGGAAAAGGCTGTTAAAATCTTGGAGAGCGTTAAGCTGATCCGCTTTGCGGAGAGTCTGGGAGGCGTGGAAAGTCTTCTGACCTATCCGATGAAGCAGACCCATGCAGATGTACCGGTAGAGGTGCGTAAAGCTTTGGGAGTGGATGAGAAGCTTCTGAGAATGTCAGTAGGTATTGAAAATATTGATGATCTGCTGGCAGATTTAGAGCAGGCCTTTGCTTAGTGTGGAAATATTCAGTTGTTGAAGGATAGAGGATTAAGTATGACTACATACAATTTTGATAAGATTACGAACCGGAAGGGAACGAATTGTCTGAAATATGATTTTGCGGTGGAGAGAGGAAAACCGGCGGATGTGCTGCCCCTGTGGGTAGCGGATATGGATTTCCCGGTATCTGAAGAGATCTCGAAAAGTCTTCATGCTGCGGTAGAACATGGAATCTACGGCTATACCCAGCCGAAGGATGCTTATTACAATGCTGTGATGAACTGGATGGAGAGGAATCATAATTGGAAGACGGAGCGGGAATGGATCGTGAAGACTCCGGGTGTGGTATTTGCTCTCGGCGCAGCGGTTAAGGCATTTACTGATCCGGGAGATGCTATACTGATTCAGAATCCGGTGTATTATCCGTTTACCAATATTATCCGTGATAATGACCGGAGAGTAATAGACAATACATTGATCTATGAGAAAACGGCCGGACAGAGCGGAGAGAATGGATACCGGATTGATTTTGAAGATTTTGAGCGGAAGCTTGAGCAGGAACATATAAAACTGTTTATTCTGTGCAACCCTCACAACCCGGTGGGCAGAGTGTGGACGGTAGAGGAATTGCAACAACTGGGAGAGATCTGTCTGCGGCATCATGTGATCGTGGTAAGTGACGAGATACACAATGATTTTGCCTATCCCGGATATGAGCATACGGTGTTTGCCACCGTGGATCCCCGTTTCGCTGAGTTTACTGTGACCTGTACGGCGCCCAGCAAGACATTTAACCTGGCTGGCTTACAAGTCTCCAATATTTTTATTTCGAATGAAGATCTGCGTAAGGCATTCAAAACAGAAATTGACAAAACCGGCTATGATGAGCCCAATGCCTTAGGTGTGGTGGCATGTGAGGCAGCTTACCGTGCGGGAGAAGACTGGCTGGATCAGTTAAGAGCATATTTGCTTAAGAATCTGAATTTCTTACGGGATTTTTTACAGGAGAAGATTCCACAGATTCATCTGGTGGAGCCGGAAGGTACCTATCTCGTATGGCTGGATTGCAGTGAACTGGGAATCACCGGTAAGGAGCTGGATCAGTTCATTGTGGACAAGGCAGGACTTTGGCTGGATGGAGGCTCCATGTTCGGACCCAGCGGAGCCGCTTTTCAGCGCGTGAACATTGCATGCCCCCAAGCTACACTGGAACTGGCCTTGAATAAGTTAAAAGCAGCGGTGGAAGGACACGGAACCCACCTTTGATTGGCTTGAATTCTTGTATCCTATATACTTGCCAATCGGTTTCCTGATCACCGGACATCAGGGACATCCAAGCCGGAATATTCAGATAGATTCGCGAGGCCGTTCCGGAACAGGATAATATTGCCGGATATATGGTATATTTTTACATTCTTGTCCATATACTGTAACGTATCAGGCCATTCATGATAGATTATGATAGTTCCTACGGAACCTGTGATCCCTGATGAATGGTCATGCTTTATCGGATCACGCGGCAGGAATCTTGATCCGCAGATCCATAGGATTGCCATCAGGAAAGGAGCACACAGTATATGCCAAGAGGACAGAGAAAATCCCTGGAGGAAAAGATCCAGGCGAAGCAGGAGTTGATCAATGCGTTAAACATTCGCATAGAATCAGAACAGCGTGAGTTAGAGGAAATGTTTGAACAGAAGAGGCGCAAGGAACTGGAAGCGGTGAGTGACATCATCGAAGATGCCGGTCTGGCACCGGAGGAAGTCACGGAAGTCTTACAACAGTATATTGAGAGCCGCAGAGCAAACGCATCATAATAACATATTGTGGTTTCATCAGAAGGACCGGACGAACCGGTCCTTTTTTCTGTATAGAAAATGTGTTTCCATACGTAAAAACGTCCCGTATGGACTACGTTGCGAGTGATCATGCTACGAGTGATCATGCTGCGAGTGATCATGTTGCGAGTGATCATTCATGTTGCGGAGTGATCATGCTGCGAGTGATCATGCTGCGAGTGATCATGTTGCGGAGTAATCACACCGCGGAGCCCATCTCACTATGGAGCAACATCTTGTGAGGCTTTTTGAATATTCTTGATTACCTTTAGTCAATGCCAGGAGAATTTTCATGTAGGGAATTATGGATTTAGAGGAAATATTGTGTAATGATCTGCTGCACCTGATCTGTGGAAATGGGGCATTTGCTTGTCTCATAAGTGGTGATCAGTTGCATGGATGGGAAGATTCCGTTATAACAGTAGGTTTTCAGCTTATTACAAGCAGTATCACAATAAGGCGCATTATCCATCATACCGAAATGCTCCCAGTAGAAGATTTTATTCGTAACCGGATGCATAATCGTAAAATCCGGATAAGCCGTGAATTCTTTTAACGGCAGCGCCGCTTCATATCGATAGGGAATATGGTTGGTATAGAGCAGATTCGCAATGATGACTTCTGATTTTGAACGGACTTTATGTCCGGCCAGCGTAGTATGGATCAAATGCTCCGGATGAGAAGAATTGGTTTCATAGCTCTCCGCGCACCAGTTCTGCGCAGACACAGGTAGCTTGTCCTTCGCAAAATATCCTTGCAGTAATGGGTAATAAGGGGAGGAGTCTGTCAACAAGTCAGTGGACTTTTCTCTTGGAAGCGTGGAGGATAATTTCTTTTGATATGTTTCAATAAATGCTATTTCTTCTGAAATTTCATGCAGCATAAGCTCGTAGTATTTCTTTAATGCAAGAGCTTGCGCCAGTTCCTTTTGAGATTTCTGAAGATACTTTCTAGTACCGTCCTTCAGATAGAACCAACTGGTATAACCTGATTTGCTAACTGTGCAGGAAAGATTTCCTTTAGGCAATTTGCGGATTTTCTCGAGAAGAATATTTCTTTTTGTAAATAGGCATTCTTTGTATTTGAGTAATTCGGTATTGTTGATAATATGACCTCCTTAAATAATGAAAACAGGGATTAACTGAAAGAATTTTCATAGGAATTTAAGAACAAAAGAAACTATGAATGTGCTCATTATAACTTGAACAATAAGAGACGTCAAGGCGGAAAATATCAAATCTTTTTTTGAAAAGTGCTTAAAATCCTTCAAAATAGTAAAAAATCAACGGGGTGAAAGGCACTATTTTTGAGAAAGGTATTTAAATCAGCAGAAAAATAAAAAAATTTGAAGATTTTAGTGATTTTTTTTACTAAAACCGTTGTTTATATGATTATAAGAAAAAGCATGTCACGAAGAAACAAAATAAAAAAGGAGAAGCAGTTTAATATCCCCCTGTGCTGAGGATAAGCTTAAATGGAAGAAAAAAACACCCGCAGCAGGGATTCTGCGAATCCCCGCGGGTGTAGCTTGCCTTATGACGGTGCTATCGACTGGGTAGGCTACTTTCTGCATGTACCTCGTAAGTGCCACATCCGGCACCGTGCCGCCAATATCGCACAGTCGCTATTCGTTATCACACATTCGGCACCGTGCCGCCATTACCGCCACATACAAAAATAGTTTTTTTATTCCACACCCTCGCCCTTTTTCAGATTCTTCTGGGCGGTGGAGAGCATGAGCTTGATGCGGTTGAGCTGGTTGACTTCGCTGGCGCCGGGATCGTAGTCGATGGCCACGATGTTGGAGGAAGGATAAGCCTTCCGCAGGGCTTTGATAACGCCCTTGCCTACGACGTGGTTCGGCAGGCAGCCGAAGGGCTGGGTACATACGATGTTCGGTACGCCTTCCTTGATCAGTTCCACCATCTCACCGGTTAAGAACCAACCTTCACCGGTCTGGTTGCCGATGGATACGATGGGCTCCGCATAGGAGACGATCTTGTAGATGCTGGTGGGTGCATCGAAATGCTTACTTTCTTCAAATGCCTTCACGGCAGAACCGCGGAGGATATGCTCGATCGCCCAGATGCCCAGTGCGGAGATCTTCGCAGTCTTTTTGCTGGTGCCTAGGTGCTCTGCCTTGTAGATCTGGTTGTAGAAGCAGTACAGCATGAAGTCTAGCAGGTCGGGAACCACAGCTTCCGCTCCCTCGCTCTCTAACAGCTCCACCAGGTGATTGTTGCCGGCAGGAGAGAACTTTACCAGGATCTCGCCGACCACGCCGACGCGGGGCTTCTTGATATCCAGTACCGGAATCGCATCGAAATCACGGATGATCTGGGTACACATTCTGCGGAACTTGCCTATACTGATATGCTTCGCAGATACGAAATCCTGTACCTTCTTAAGCCATTCTCTGTGCAGGGCATCCACGGACCCCGGAGTTGCTTCATAAGGGCGCATCCGGTAGACACAACGCATGAAGATATCACCGAACTCGGCACCTATCGCAGCGCGTAGCATAAGATACGCATTCAGATGGAAGCCGGGATTGCTCTCGATACCCGCCAGGTTCAGGGAGATGACAGGGATCTGCTCCATGTCTGCCTTCTTCAGGGCACGGCGGATGAAGCCGATATAGTTCGTCGCACGGCATCCGCCACCGGTCTGGCTCATGATAATAGCGGTCTTGTTCAGGTCATATTTGCCGGACAGCAGAGCTTCCATGATCTGTCCGACTACCAGCAGGGAAGGATAGCAGGCATCGTTGTTAACGTATTTCAGACCTACATCCACGGAGTGCTTGTTGTCATTGTCCAATACGACGAAATTGTAACCGCAGGCATTGAACGCAGGCTGTAAGATCTCAAAGTGAATCGGGGACATCTGCGGACAGATGATGGTGTAGTCCTTACGCATCTCTTCGGTGAACGGTACCTTCTCAATAGCGGAAGAACGGATGGTGCGGTGCTTGCCCAGTTTCTCACGGACACGGATCGCGGACAACAGGGAACGGATACGGATACGCGCCGCACCCAGATTGTTGACTTCATCGATCTTTAAACAGGTGTAGATCTTGTCGGAGCCGGAGAGAATATCGTTCACCTGATCGGTGGTAACGGCATCCAGACCGCAGCCGAAGGAATTCAGCTGGATCAGATCCAGATTCTCTACCGTCTTCACATAGCTTGCAGCTGCATATAACCTGGAGTGGTACATCCACTGGTCAGATACGATCAGAGGACGCTCCGGTTTCGCCAGATGGGAGATGGAATCCTCGGTAAGCACTGCCATATCGTAGGAGGTGATCAGCTCGGGAATACCGTGGTTGATTTCCGGGTCCACATGATAAGGACGGCCTGCCAGCACGATACCGCGTTTGCCGGTCTGACGTAAGTATTCCAGCGTTTCTTCGCCTTTTTTCTCCATATCATGGCGCGCATTCGCCAACTCCTGCCAGCCTTTTACGCAGGCGGCAGCAATCTCAGCAGCGGGAATCTCGGTGAATTCCTTCGTCAGGGCATCCGTTACCGTTCCCAGATCTCTAAAGGACATGAACGGATTCCGGAACGTGATCTCACCGCCGGCGATTTCCTCCACGTTATTCTTGATATTCTCGGAATAAGAAGTAACGATGGGGCAGTTGTAATGGTTGTTCGCATCTTCGAACTCATTACGCTCATAGAACAGCGCAGGATAGAAGATGAACTTAATACCCTGTCGGATCAGCCAGGTCACATGCCCGTGCGCCAGCTTGGCCGGGTAACACTCGGATTCACTCGGGATAGACTCAATACCGAGCTCGTAGATCTTGCGGTTGGAGCTGGGAGAGAGTACCACGCGGTATCCCAGTTCAGTGAAAAATGTGAACCAGAACGGATAGTCCTCGTACATATTCAGTACTCTGGGGATACCTACCACACCTCTGGGAGCCTTGTCGACATCCAGGGATTCATAGGAGAATAATCTATGTAATTTATATTCGTATAAATTCGGTACATTGTGGGCATTCTTCTGTCCACCGATACCGCGTTCGCAACGGTTGCCGGAGATGAACTGACGGCCGCCGGAGAATTTGTTGATGGTCAGACGGCAGTTGTTGGTACAACCCTTACATTTTGCCATACTGGTCTCGAACTGCAGGTCGCAGATCTTCTGATAATCCAGCATGGTGGTTACGTAACCGTCCTCGTAATGCTCTCTGGCGATCAGCGCTGCACCGAAAGCACCCATGATACCGGCGATGTCGGGACGGATCGCCTGACAATTGGCAATTTTTTCAAAGCTTCTCAGAACGGCATCGTTGTAGAAGGTACCGCCCTGTACCACGATATTTTTACCAAGCTCTGATGCATCGGAGACTTTGATCACCTTAAATAAAGCATTCTTGATAACGGAGTAAGCAAGTCCTGCGGAGATATCCGCTACGGAAGCGCCTTCCTTCTGTGCCTGCTTTACTTTGGAGTTCATGAATACGGTACAACGGGTACCCAGGTCGATGGGATGCTCTGCGAACAGGGCAGCCTGAGCAAAATCCTGCACGGTATAGTTCAGAGATTTCGCAAAGGTCTCGATAAAGGAACCGCAGCCGGAGGAACAAGCCTCATTTAACTGCACGCTGTCTACGGTCTGATTCTTGATCTTGATGCACTTCATGTCCTGACCGCCGATGTCTAAGATACAGTCGACGCTGGGATCGAAGAAAGCAGCGGCATAGTAATGTGCCACGGTCTCTACTTCGCCGTCATCTAACAGGAAAGCAGCCTTCATCAGCGCCTCGCCGTAACCGGTGGAACAGGAGCGCACGATCTCCACACCCTCGGGCAGGAGAGAGTAGATCTCCTTCAGGGAACGGATCGCCGTCTTCAACGGACTTCCGTCATTGCCGGAGTAGAAGGAATATAACAGAGATCCGTCCTCACCCACCAGTGCAATCTTCGTGGTGGTGGAACCGGCATCGATACCCAGGAATGCCTTGCCCTGATAGGACTGCAGATCACCGGTTGTTACATGATGCTTACTGTGACGCTCTACGAACTCCTGATATGCAGACTTGTCTGCAAACAGGGGCTCCATGCGTTCCACTTCAAATTCCATCTTGATATCGGAGGACAGCTTTTTCACCATATCGGACAGGCTGATGCAGACATCTTCCTTCGCATTCAGTGCGGAGCCGATGGCTGCGAACAGATGAGAGTTGTCCACATCAATGATGTGCTCGTCATCCAGATTCAGGGTACGGATAAATGCGGCCTTTAACTCAGACAGGAAATGAAGCGATCCGCCTAAGAATGCTACATGACCGCGGATCGGCTTACCGCATGCCAGGCCGGAAATGGTCTGGTTCACCACAGCCTGGAAAATAGAAGCGGACAGGTCTTCCTTGGTAGCACCTTCGTTGATCAGCGGCTGGATATCGGTCTTGGCAAATACACCGCAGCGGGCCGCGATGGTGTAGAGGGATTTATAATTTTTCGCATATTCGTTTAAGCCCGAAGCATCCGTCTGGATCAGACTCGCCATCTGGTCGATGAAGGAACCGGTACCGCCGGCGCAGATGCCGTTCATACGCTGCTCAACGTTACCGCCCTCGAAATAGATGATCTTCGCATCCTCACCGCCAAGCTCAATGGCTACGTCGGTTTTGGGTGCCAGCTCCTGCAAGGAAGTAGTCACAGCTACGACCTCCTGCGTAAAAGGAACGCCTAAGTGATTGGCTAACGTCAGTCCGCCGGAGCCTGTGATCATGGGGTGCAGCTGCAATTCTCCCAGCTGCTCATAGGCTTTCTTAAGGAGACCGGACAGAGTCTCCCGGATATTGGCGAAGTGACGCTCATAATCGGAAAATAAAATATTGTGGTTTTCATCTAAAATCGCAATCTTGACAGTGGTAGAACCGATATCTATGCCGAGCGTTGCGTATTTTTCCTGTGAATTCATGTGATACATCCTTCCTGATAAAATGCTGTAACCACTCAGAAGGTCAATGATGAGTTACAGAATTACTTCTTAATATATGCGACTTTTCTTTCACAAAACTTTTTTCATTATACGACAAAAAAAAACATAATGCAACGAACAAAGATAAAACGCTGTCGTTAAAATTGTGTAAAGAAAAAATGAAATAAATAGGAATTCTATAAACTTTTGAACGTGCGGTTTACTTATTGTCCTGTGGATGTTACAATCTCGATAGAGAAAAACGAATGGGTAATTAGATAGAAACGGAGAAATGACTTTATGAGCAAATTTGAGAAAAAATTCGGCAGATATGCGATCCCGAATCTGACACTGATCCTTATCTTAAGTTATGTGGCGGGATATGTAATAGAACTGCTGGGAAGTGCGGCAGGTGTGAATCTGCTGGGGTATCTGACACTGGATCCTTATCGGATCCTGAACGGACAGATCTGGAGACTGGTGACCTGGGTGATCGTGCCTCCTGACAGTTTTGATGTTTTTACGATAATTATGCTGTACTTTTATTATAGCCTGGGAACCACCCTGGAGCGCACCTGGGGAACCTACCGGTATAATGTCTATATTTTCTCGGGAATCCTGTTTACAGTAGTCGGCAGCTTCCTGTGTATGGGCGTGGTGTATCTGATGTATGGCAGTCTGCCTACGGAAATTGCATCCGCATATTTTTACAGTGGATCTTATGCTTTCAGCACATATTATATTAACTTGTCGATCTTCCTTGCATTTGCGGCAACGTATCCGGATATGCAGGTGCTTTTGATGTTCGTGATCCCTGTGAAGGTAAAATGGATGGGAATCCTGGATGCAGTCTTAATGCTGTACTACGTGATCAAAGGTGGTGTGTTCACCAGATTTGCGATCATAGCATCTTTACTTAATTTTGTGTTATACTTTTACAGAATGCACAGAAGCCGCATCTCGCCGAAGCAGATGCACCGTAAGGCCCAGTTCGAGAAAAAATCAAATGCCGGACGGGCAAAAGTCACGAGGCATAAATGCGCGATCTGTGGCAGGACGGAAGAGGACGATCCAAGCCTGGAGTTCCGTTTCTGCTCCAAATGCAACGGTAATTACGAATATTGCCAGTATCATCTGTTTACACACGAGCACGTGAAATAAAGATTTGCAAAGCCGTGCGGATATTAGCAAATCGAACAGACATGAGCAAGAAGGACGAAACGTCCGGACCACGAATGGATGTACACTTTCGAGAGTGCGAAGCACGGAGAAAGTGTATTATTGCAAGAGGCAGATGCATGACCACTCGCAGGCAATGCGCGAAGTGTGGAGATAGTGATGTTATTATAAAGGAGACCCTATATGAACAAAGAAGTATTATTTGCCAAGACCTTAGAGGAGGTCCGCAAGACTGCCAAAGAGCAGGGAAACTGCATCAGCGAAGAACAGGTAAAGGAAGCCTTCGCGGAACTTGACTTAAGCGGTGAACAATTGCAGATGGTATTTGACTATCTGTTAAAACATAAAATAGGTATCGGACAGCCCATGGATCCTGACGAATTCCTTACGGATGAGGAAAAGGATTATTTACAGGAATATCTGGATGAAGTGGCAGCTCTGCCTGTCTACACGGATGGAGAGAAACAGGCATTTTCCATCGCTGCCATGGCGGGGGAGACCGACGCCCAGCAGCGTCTGATCGAGATCTATCTGGCGGATGTGGCGGAGATCGCGAAGCTTTACGCTGGACAGGGTGTCATGTTAGAGGATCTGGTAGGTGAAGGGAATCTTGCGCTTTCCTTCGGAGTGACTATGTTAGGCAGTCTGGAGAAGCCTGAGGAAGTCGAGGGAATGCTTGGCAAGATGATCATGGATGCCATGGAAGAGTACATTGCCGAGCACACAGAGAACTCTAAGATCGACAAGCGCGTGGAAGACAAGGTCAACAAGGTGGCGGACAAAGCAAGAGAACTGGCAGAGGAGCTGCAGCGCAAGGTGACCATAGAGGAACTGATGGAGGAGACCGGCATGTCCCGCAAAATGATTGAGGATGCGGTGCGTATGAGCGGTTTCAAGATTGAGGATATCGACAACAATGCAAAAGACAGTTTATGAGAATTATAAATACAGCCTGCAGGACACGGCAAAAGTCTACATAGGTGCAAAATATACTTTTGCAGAGCTTTTGGAACAGGATGAGGTGGCGTTTAAATTCCGCCTGATCGTGGAACGCTATATTTTAGCGGAAAAGGAAGTGGATCCCGAGGATACGCTGGAGACCCATCTGTATTATTTGAAGCCGGACAGCTTTCTGGTCAAGATCTACGACCGGATCAAGGCAAGAGTGAAGATCAATATCATCGAGGAGCAAAAAGGGATCTTCGGCAGAGGGAAGAAACGGTATGTGACGAAGGAGCTGAACATCCGGGAACTGACTGCCATGACCCCGGAAGAAAAAGAGGCAAAGGGCGTCGTGATCCAGGAGATCTCCATGAGCAAGCTGGCACTGGCAGGCTTCTGATAGATTAAGCTCACCCATAGAAAGCATACGCGACTTCTTGCAGGCAGCGAAGGCTTTCTATGAGGGGAGCAAACGAAGAAATCGTTTAAGCCAGAATTAAACTGAGATAGAATAATAGAGGAAACAAAAATGAGAGTAGAAGATTTATCCACATATGAGATCATAGAGAAACGGCAGATCCCGGACATCAACAGCGTGACTTATCTGTGCCGTCATAAGAAGACCGGAGCAAGAGTGGCACTGGTATCCAATGACGACGAAAACAAAGTATTTTACATCGGTTTCCGTACCACCCCGAAGGACTCCACCGGCGTGGCACATATCCTGGAGCACTCCGTATTATGCGGCTCGAAGGAATTCCCGGTGAAGGATCCTTTTGTGGAACTGGTAAAAGGTTCTTTGAACACTTTTTTAAATGCCATGACCTATCCGGATAAGACTGTATACCCTGTGGCAAGCTGTAATGACAAGGATTTCCAGAACCTGATGCATGTCTATCTGGATGCCGTATTTTACCCGAATATTTATAAAAATGAATCCATTTTCCGGCAGGAAGGCTGGCATTATGAGCTGGAAGGTGACGAGGAAGAACTGAAGGTCAACGGCGTGGTCTACAACGAGATGAAGGGAGCATTTTCTTCTCCGGATGATGTGCTGGAGAGGGAGATCATGAACTCTCTGTATCCTCATACCACCTATGGCTGTGAGTCCGGAGGTGACCCGGAGATGATCCCGGAGCTGACGTATGAAGAGTTCCTGGATTTCCACCGGAAGTTCTATCATCCCTCCAACAGCTATATCTACCTCTACGGTAACATGGATATGGCGGAGAAGCTGACCTTTATCGACGAACATTATCTGTCTGCCTACGATGCTCTTAAGGTGGATTCCGAAGTGACCGAGGAGCCGGCTTTCGATAAGCCCGGCCGCATCGTCAGAGACTGTCCCATCGGTGAGGGAGAGGACGAAGAAGAGAATACCTATCTGTCCCAAAACTTCTGCGTCGGTGACAGCCTGGATCCGAAGCTCTACATTGCATTTCAGATCCTGGATTATGCGCTGTGCTCCGCACCGGGTGCACCCTTAAAGCAGGCGCTGGTAGACCGCGGCATAGGCAAGGATGTTTACAGCATTTACGAGAACGGTATCCGTCAGCCATATTTCAGTGTCGTGGCGAAGGACACTTCCGTAGAAAAAGAACAGGAATTTTTACAGGTAACGGAAGAAGTGCTAGGGAAGCTGGCAGCGGAAGGCTTCGACGAGAAGGCATTGCTTGCCGGTATCAATTACTACGAATTCAAATACAGAGAGGCAGATTTCGGCTCCTATCCCAAGGGACTGATGTATGGCTTACAGGTGCTGGACAGCTGGCTGTATGATGACAGACTGCCGTTCATTCATATCGAGGCGAACGATACCTTTGCGGAGCTTAGAAAGGAAGTAAAGAGCGGATATTTTGAGGGACTGGTACAAAAATACCTGCTGGATAATACGCACCGCAGCGTGGTGATCCTGCAGCCGAAGTCAGGACTCTTAGAAGAGCAGGAACAGAAGCAGCGCAAGAAAATGGCACAGGTGAAAGCAGCTATGAGTCCGGATGAACTGGAAGCTGTAAAAGAGACCTTCCGCAAGCTGACCGAGTTCCAGGAGAGCGAGGATGCGAAGGAAGATCTGGAGAAGATTCCTCTGCTGAAGCGGGAAGATATGAAAAAAGAGGCAAATCTCCCGGTGAACGAGGTACGGAGTATTGGGGATACCACACTTTTGTATCATGATCTGTTTACCAACGGTATCGGTTACTTACGACTGATCTTCAAACTGGATCAGATCCCCGGAAAATATTTCCCGTATATCGGCATCTTAAAAGGTTGTCTTGGACTGCTGAATACCGAGCATTATGCGTATGGAGATCTCTATAATGAGATGAACCTGGTCACCGGCGGCATGGCTGCGGTGAACAATGTCTATGGCAGATTGCAGGATACGGATGAATTTACGTTGACCCTGGAGCTGAAGACGAAGGTGTTCTATGATCGTATTGCCGATGCCATCGATCTGATGCGTGAGATCGTCATGACCAGTGATTTCACGGACACCAAGCGTCTCTATGAGATCCTGGCGGAGGGCAAGTCCCGCATGCAGGCACAGATGACCTCCGGTGGACACAGCGTGGCAGCCGGAAGAGCCATGTCCTACGGCAGTATTCCCGGAGCTGTCAGTGAGGAGATCTCCGGCATTCCGTTCTACCGCCGGATCACCGACCTGGAAGCACATTTTGACGAGAAAAAAGAAGAACTGGTGGAGATTTTACAGACGTTATTAAAAATGATCTTCCGTCCGGAGAATCTTATGGTGGATTTCGTCGGTGAAGAGAAGGCAGTGGGACTTTTGGATGCCCCGGTGGAAGCCTTCAAGGCAGCACTCTATACCGAAGCTGTGGAAATGGCACATTATATTCCGGAAGTCTCCCGGAAGAACGAAGGCTTCTTAACCTCCGGCCAGGTCAATTATGTATGTCGTGCCGGTAATTTCCGCAAGAGCGGACTGAACTATACCGGAGCTTTAAGAGTGCTGAAGGTCATGTTGGGCTATGAATATCTGTGGGTCAATGTCCGCGTAAAGGGTGGCGCCTACGGCTGTATGTGCAGCTTCGGCAGATCCGGTGACAGTTATTTTGTCTCCTACAGAGATCCGAACCTGGGCAGAACGATTGATATATATGAAAAGGCAGCGGATGCCATCGCAGAATTTACCGCGGATGAACGCACCATGACCCAGTATATCGTCGGTGCAGTCAGCGATCTGGATGTGCCTATGAATCCGGCAGCAAAGGGACTGTATTCCCTGAGTGCCTATATGACGGGACTGGACGATGCAGCATTACAGAGAGAACGAGAGGAACTGCTGTCTGCTACCGTAGAGGATATCCGGGCACTGTCCGCGCATATCCGGGCATTTATGCAGGAGGATCTGCTCTGCGTCGTAGGCACGGCTTCTAAGGTAAAGGAAGAACAGGACAGATTCCTGAAGGTGGAAAATCTATTTTAAAACAGGAAAAAATTAAAGAACTTTTATATTATTATTTCGTTTATAGGGGTGAACAATAAAAAGTCAACAGCAGGCGGATCCGGCAGGGTGTCCGGATGCCGTCCGCAGAACGGAGAGGGTTATGAAAAAACGAAATTTTGAAACCAAGGTCATTACAGGGTTACTCACTGCCGGCATGATATTATCGCTGACTGCCTGCGGCAGCTCATCGAAGGGCGGTTACGGCATCAGTGATCTCATGGATGCGGATTATTCTGTTGCTTCCAATGAGGCAGCTGCACCGGAGGCGTCCGCTTATGAAGATGGATTCGGCATGACAGAGGGGTACGATTCCGCAGAAAATGCTCAGGACACAGGTAATACAGTGCCTGAGGAGACTGCAGCCACAGCAGACCGGAAGCTGATCAAGACCGTGAATATGGATGTCGAGACCAGGGAGTATGATAAGCTGTTAAGTGCGGTAGAGAATAAAGTAACAGAGCTCGGCGGCTATATCGAAAGTCTGGATGCCTATAACGGCAGTACATATTATAGTTATCGTTCTACAAGGAATGCCAATCTGACCATCCGCATCCCGAAGGACAGACTGGAGGAGTTCCAGAATACGGTCTCAGAGCTGGGCAATGTGACCAGTCGTTCGGAGAATGTGCAGGATGTGACGCTGACCTATGTGGATCTGCAAAGTCACCGGGATGCCCTGCGGACGGAACAGGAGAGATTATTACAGCTTTTAGAGCAGGCAGAGAGTGTGGAAGATATTATTACCATCGAACAGCGTCTGTCCGATGTCAGATACCAGTTAGAAAGCATGGAATCCCAGCTTCGCAGCTATGATAACCAGGTTGACTACAGTACCGTATACCTTTATATTGATGAAGTAGAAGTCTATACACCTGTGGAAGAAGAGACCGTCTGGGAGCGCATTTCCACCGGATTTGTAGACAGTCTGAAAAATATCGGCGAGGGACTAAAGGAAGCAGCGATCTGGTTCGTGATCCATATTCCTTATCTGGTAATCTGGGCGATCGTGATCGTTATCATCATCCTGATCCTGAAGAAGATCAAAAAGCGCACGAAGCGCATCCGCGCTGAGGAACAGAAGAGAAAAGCTGAAGAGGATGCGAAAAAGCAGAAGACTCAGCTAAATGCGGCAGGTACAGAAGAGAGTAGCGCATCGGAAGCACCAAAAAAGTAATGAGTAAGGAAACATAAGATAAGCCGGACTGACCGGCAACTGACCAAAAAGGAAAAGTGTCAGGGAAAAAGACAAGAACAGGAGAAATAGAAAATGAACGAAAATCCGGCATATAAATCCGGCTTTGCCACACTGATCGGACGTCCCAACGTAGGTAAGTCCACTCTGATGAACCGAC
>ENA-OPSJ01000381-OPSJ01000381.1-human-gut-metagenome-genome-assembly--contig:-NODE-381-length-40084-cov-11.625172_pt1 | contig 40084 bp, 47 predicted proteins | sample MGYA00241801_ERZ501893 | MGnify/ENA primary metagenome ERZ501893 (study PRJEB25962, sample SAMEA2042219) | human gut metagenome | biome: human gut; feature: human-associated habitat; material: faeces...
CTAACTATATAAATGGGATTATTTTAACACACTATAAATCAGTAAGTTAATAACTATATTTATTTATTTGCTGAAAATTTGCTGTACTATTTACTGAAATAAATCCGGCTGCATTTCGTCTAAAATCCCGTCCCCGTTTGCGTCCAGCGTCCGGTTATCTAACTTAAATTGTATAATGGTATTTTCAAAATATGACAGCGCACCGCCAGTAGACAAATCGCCAGAATTAAAATCGCCGGTATTAAGCCCACCATTTAAGATAGCCGTAAAAGCCGTAGGACTTTCAAAATCTGCCGTTATTGTTAAATCCTCAACACGATACACATAGTTGGGATATTCCCCAGACGTACTAACATTATTCCAGCTGCCTACTACTTTGCCATAAATGAACGGTGCGAAGTAGGTACACTTTCCTTTTTCCAAAACCACGCATACCACTAAATCCATAGCGTCTGCGATGTACTGACCATCCGCAGGCACGGCAGTATCTGTTTCGTCTTTGGAGCATGAACACAGGGCGACTGCCGCCAAAATAAGTAATGCTATCTTTTTCATTTTTTCAGTATTTCTAATAACGTCTGTATCTGCCTATCTTTTTCCGCCAGCATATCCCGTACAAAACTTTCCGGCAGTGTGTTGTTATCGCTGTTTACTTTGCTGTTTACATTGTGGCTGTTTACCACAGAGGCAGAAGCCAGCGACATATCGCCCCTACCACGTAGTAGCCATTCAAGCGACATTTCCGGCAGAGCCTCAGCAATAAGTAAAATTGTACTTAACGATACTGCGGTATCGCTGTTTATCTGGTTATTTAGTGTTTTCTGATTAACCCCAAACTTTTTAGCCAAGCTGGTAGGGTTTTCGTTATACGCTTCTAAAGCGGTGCGCAGGCGGTTTTTTACTCCTATTTCGTCCATTTTTCAATTTATAAGTAAAATTCTACTCAAAATATTTGGTAGATAAGTAAAATATTACTTCCTTTGCACCAACGAACGAGTAAACAAAGTCGTTAGCGCGTAGAAAGGGCTGCCGACCTGAGTAGGCCAGCCAACCAAACCAATTTATTACCGCCACAAAGTTAGGCAGTTTTTTCTATTGCGCCAACAAACGAACCAAGTTTTTTAACTGTAAAGTATTGAAAAATGGAACAAAAGAAAGAAAAGATTACCCGCGACTGCCTACGAGCCATGAAGATAGGCGATACGGTGGTGGTAGAGTGCAAAGACGGCTACGATTTGGATAGCCAGAAAAACACCGCTTATGCGATGCAGAAAATGGAAAACTGCCGGTTTGCCTGCAAATCGGACGGACTGACATTAACCGTAACGAAACATGGTATCAGTTAAACCCGTGTGCGACCCGGATAGACGCTACAGCCAAAAGGAAGCGGCGGAACTGCTGGGCGTGGAACGCCACACAGTCAGACGCTGGGAGGTTGAGGGCTGGATACGCTTTCAAGTGCGCAAAGCCGGACGGGCGAAGTTTACCACTGGCAAACAGATTATCAAGTGCTGGGAAACCACCTATTTATAACAATTCAAAATTAACGAGATATGAAAGCGATTTATTACTGCATCCTTTTCGTGCTGGGCTTCATAGCCATAATCGGCATTTTCTCAGAGCCGGAGCCAGCATTAGACATGGTACGCTGGACTACTGTTTTTGTTGTATCGAAGTCCGTAGGCTTTGCCGCCGGATATATCGCGTACCGTCTGATGGTGCGCTGGGAAAAAGAGGGAAAGATAAAGTTACCCGATGATGACGAAGCATAAAACCTATCTACTATGGCTATCAACTTCAAAAAGCTAAAAGCGCAAATCAAACCGTTTAAGCCGGAAACTAAAAACGGCTACATCTTTATCGCTACCGATGAGCAAAAGAAAAACGGTGTATGCAGTGTGGCTAAACCGGGAAGCAAACGCGGCTTACTATCCGCTTTAGTATGGTTTATCCAGAATGACGCAGATTTCAAAAAAGAATTTACCCTATAAATCAAACAAGTTATGCAACCAATCCAGATTAACGTACAGGTTAGTATCGGACTTAACAGCGAACTATTTACGCTGCTTTCGTCCGTAGTGAACCGTCCGGCGCAGGTGGCGGAACTGCCAGCAGCACCGAGGAACAAGAAACCGGCAAAGCCCCAACCGGAACCGAAGCCGGAAGTAACCAACCAGCCGACCCCGACCGATGGCCAGGCCACAGCATCCGAAGAACCGGAACCGCAGCCAGAAGCGACAAAGCCGGAACCGGAACCAGCCCCGGTGCAAGAGCCTGCACCCGAACCACAGCGGGAACCGGAACCAGCCCAAGAGGGGGCAAAAGAGTACACCGAGGTAGATGTACGGGCGGCAATGGATAGAACCCGCAAGCGTATCGAGGGCGAGAACTACAAGGAAAAAACCGACAGCGAGGGGTACAAGAAGTGGCACCGGGTACTGACCGGATGGTTTAAGAACACGGCGGCGATGTTTGGCGCAGAAAAGCCAAGCGCATTACCCGACAGCGAGAGCCGCGCCAAATTCATAGCGTGCTGCGATGCCGTACAGGTAAAAGGCGATGAACTAATAGAAGATTGTCCGTTTTGACCTATGGGAGCACACGCACTATTAAGCCCGTCCGCCGCGCACAGGTGGATTAACTGCACAGCCGCACCGCGGCTGGAGGCGACAGTAGAGGACAGCGGCAGCAGTTATGCCGCAGAGGGAACATTAGCGCACGCCTACTGCGCTATAAAACTGAAAGAGTTTTTAGGCCGTGACATTTCCGATGAGGCGGCAGAGATAGCCGAACTGGATAGCCAGTACCACACCGGGGAAATGGACGAATACACGGACACATACAAAACTATCGTACTGGAGAAGTACAACGCCGCACGCGCCAGCGTGGCAGATGCGCAGCTGCTGATAGAAACCCGTCTGGATTTCAGCAATTATATCCCGGACGCTTTCGGTACTGCCGATGCTATCATAATCGCAGACGGCACTATGGAGGTGATAGACTTCAAGTATGGCAAAGGCGTTAGGGTATCCGCATACCGAAACCCGCAGATGATGATATACGCGCTGGGCGCATACGACCGGTTTAACTTCGAGTACAAGATAGACCGGGTGCGCATGACCATAGTACAGCCGCGTATCGACAACCTAAGCGAGTTTGAGCTATCCGTATCCGATTTGCTGGCATGGACGGATGAAACGCTGATACCGAAAGCAAACGAGGCATACGGCGAGAACGGCGTACAGGTGCCGGGCGACTGGTGCCAATTCTGCAAAGTGAAAAGCATCTGCCGAGTGCTTACTCAGAAATGCACCGGCGCAGCCTCAGACCACCCAGACCCGAAACTGTTAAGCCCGGAAGAACTGGCCACGGACGTACTGCCGCTGCTGGCTACGGTTAAGACATGGTTAGCAGGCGTGGAGGATTACGCGCTACAGCAGGCGTTAAGCGGCATACAGTTACCCGGCTGGAAAATCGTAGAGGGGCGCAGCGTCCGGAAGATTACCGACCAAGAAGCCGCAGCCGTGGCACTGAACAAAGCCGGATACAAGACCACCGAGATATACAAGCCGCAGGAACTGCGAACCATTACCGAACTGGAGAAGCTGGTAGGAAAGAAACAGTTTGCCGCTATCTGTAGTGACTATATCGAAAAGCCGCAGGGCAAACCGACACTGGCACCGGAAAGCGACAAACGCCCGGCGATAGACCCGGTAGCGGACGATTTCAAAAACATAAACCTATGAGCCTATGCAGGTAGTGTTTGATTTCGTTATGCAGCATCCGTTTTGGGCTTTGTATCTGGCTATCCTGCTGGGCATAGCGGTACACGGATTTAGAAGCAACAAAGACAAATAAAGTGTTTAACATCAAAATTTTACAGAAATGATTACACCAATCGTAAAAGAAACCAAAGTAGTTTTCGGCCCGTGCCGACTGAGTTACACCCACGTATTTAGCAAGTTTGCCCCGGACGGTGACACCGCCAGCGGCAAGTATATGACAAACGTACTGATACCGAAAGAGGAAAAGGAAACCATTAAGGCTATCCAGCAGGCTATCGAAACAGCCAGAAAATCCGGTATCGTATCGAAGTGGGGCGGCAAAGAACCTAAAAAACTGGATATGCCGCTGCGTGACGGCGATACAGACAAAGACGATGACGATGTATATGCCGGACACTTCTACGTGAACGCAAAGAGCAACACGCGCCCCGGTATCGTAGACAAGAACAAAGCCCCTATCGTAGATGAGGACGATATATATAGCGGCGTTTGGGCTATCGTGTCGGTAACATTCTACGCCTATGACGTAAACGGAAACCGTGGCGTGGCGTGTGGGCTTAACAACATTATGAAATACAAGGATGACGAGCGACTGGGCGGCAGAGCATCTGCCGAAAGCGACTTTGCCGACCTTGATATGGAGGATGACGAAGATTTGTAAGGCTATGAAACAGATAGTAGTAAAACTGACCGAAGAACAGCAGGCGTTAATCAAACTATCCGCTACTGCCATTGACGCTAAAGCCAGCAAGCCGATTATAGAAGCTATGGACGCTACAGACAGCGTGGAGATAGATTTTAACGAACTGCTGGAAAGCAAAGAAGAACAGAACCAAATAGTAGTCGCTATGGGTCTGATGGCTATAGGGAAAATCGCCAACGACCTAAACGTATAACATTTGCCCGGTGTGGGTGCATCCTGCACCGGGCTATTAAAAGGAAACGATATGCAAGAGATATTATTAACCATAGCGGAACGATGCCACGCAGCGGCAACGAAGCGGGGCAAAGATACCACGGGTGTAGGTTGCATCCAGTCTTTGCGCATGGAACTGGGCGAATACTGGAAAGCGACCGACAGAGCCACAGAAACGCCTGAATTTGACGAAATAATAGCGCAGGCGGGCAAACTATCGGATGAAGATTTTGCAGCGTTCTACGGGGCTAAAATCCATAATACGGCGACCGATGAACTGGCAGACATTCTGATAGTGGCGGCTACGTGGCTGTGGGAAGCGAAAGCCGAAGCAGGCGACAATTTCCAGCCCGGCAGGTCTATAGATGTTATGCTGCTGACCGGTGCCGTGCAGTTTGTCTGCGGACAGATGGCAGACCAGCACGACATAGAGAGGCTGCGCAAAGTGGTTAATCTGAAAATGCGGTATAACGAACCGAGAAAGGATTAGCCGATGCGCGAGATAGGGATAGACATAGAAACCTACAGCAGCCACGATTTGAAAAGCTGCGGCGTTTACCGCTATGTGGAGGCACCGGATTTCGCTATAATCCTATTTGGGTACAGCGTGGACGGTAGCCCGGTAAAATGCGTGGATTTGGCGCAGGGCGAAAAAATACCCGATGATGTGTTTGCCGCACTGACCGACCCGGCAGTTACCAAGACGGCATTTAACGCCGCCTTTGAGCGTGTTTGTATCGGCAAATACTTTTTCGGCAAGCCGTTAGACCCGGCGCAGTGGCGGTGTACGATGGTGCGTGCAGCCCGTATGGGCCTACCGCTATCACTGGAACAGTGCGGCGAAGTGCTGAGGCTGGAGAACGGAAAAATGAAAGAGGGCAAAACACTAATCCGCTATTTTTCCACACCGACCAAAGGCAAACGGCATTTGCCAGCGGATGCACCGGACAGATGGGAGGTTTTCAAGCAGTACAATATCCGGGACGTTGAGGTAGAGCAGCAGATATTAGCCAAAGTGCGCAGGCTGGAACCGGCGGAATTTGACGAAAGACTGTACACGGTAGACCAACGGATAAACGACCGTGGCGTGCTACTGGATAGGCAACTGGCTGAAAACGCTACGCGCTTTGATGATGAATATAAAGCGCGGCTGCTGGAAGAAGCCAAAGCCCTAACCGGTATGCCGAACCCCAACAGCCCGGCGCAAATCAAAGAGTACCTGCACAGGGCTACCGGCCTATCTATCGACAGCCTAAACAAAAAAAATCTGGATGATATAGAAAGTCAGCTAACCTACTGGCCAAAGGCACAGAAAGTTTTACGCATTAGGCGTGAAATGGGCAAAACGTCTACAAAAAAATACTGCGCTATGCTGGAGTGTGTCTGCGATGACGGACGGATACACGGGCTTTTGCAATTCTACGGCGCAGCCCGTACCGGACGATGGGCAGGCAGGCTGGTACAGGTGCAGAACCTACCACAGAACCATTTGCCCGATTTGGACTATGCGCGGACGCTGGTTAAGGCAGGCGATTTAGACGATTTCGAGCTAAACTACGCTAACCCCACTTATGTACTATCCGAACTGATACGCACGGCTTTTATCGCAAAGTCCGGCTGCACATTCCATGTCTGCGACTTTTCGGCGATAGAAGCACGGGTAATAGCGTGGCTGGCTGGGGAGCAGTGGGTATTGGATGTATTCCGTGCGGGCGGTGATATTTACTGCGCTACCGCCAGCCAGATGTTTAAGTGCAAGGTAGAGAAGCACGGCGAAAACGCAGAGCTTCGACAAAAGGGAAAAATAGCCGTACTGGCACTGGGCTACGGCGGCGGCGTGGCTGCGCTGGAGAACATGGGCGGTAGCCGTATGGGGCTGAGCCAGCAGGAAGAAAAAGACATTATGACCCGCTGGAGGTCTGCAAATCCGCGCATAGTCAAGTTTTGGACTATCATAGAAACCGCTGCTGTGCGTGCCATTAAGTACGGCGAAGAAGTGACCATTAACCGGGGCATAGTGGTATCGTATCGCTGGGGTATGCTGCTTATTACCCTACCGTCCGGGCGCACTATCTGTTACCCGCGTGCCACTATCGGAGTGGAAACCGGGGACGGATGGAGAGGCGACCACGAGATTATAGAGTATGAGGGACTGAACCAGACTACGAAGAAGTGGGAAAAGATACGCACCTATGGCGGAAAGCTGACCGAGAATGTGGTACAGGCTATCGCCCGTGACATTCTGGGCTATATCATTCTGAGAGCCGACAAAGCGGGGCTTAATATCGTATTCCACATACACGATGAGATAGTGGTAGAAGCGGAACCGGGGCAGACCCTACAGGACGTGGAAGCCATTTTTTGCAAACCTATTGGCTGGTGCCGGGATTTGCCGCTGAAAGGCGCAGGTTATACGACACCATGCTACCTAAAAGACTAAGAATATGACAGAAAGACGATTTTTAAGATTTTACTACGCCGCTATAAAGCGGTACGGTGATAAACGCTGGACTGCCCACCACGATGTAATAGAGTTTAACCCTAACTACACGGTGAGCGTTAGCGGTCTGGAGAAAGAAGATTTTGACTACAGGGACGATAAGCCCTATGTAGTGGAGTTATCCAACGGCACTAAGTTTCTGTGCTTTTTCCACGGCTTCGGTGACGGGCTGGAGGATGAGATACTGAGCGCACGGGGCGAAGCCGCTAACAGCTATGTGGGCGATGAGTGCGTAGCGAAAGTAAAGAAGAACATTAACAAATTAAACCAGTATTGATATGTGCAAATTAACAAATGAACAGATGCTGCGTTACTTCATATTTAAGGATTGCGGCTTTGATGAGGAAATAGCAAAGAAAAGTTATGATTTCGTGATGGGTAACGAACCGGAGCCACAGCCGGAGAGCAAACCGACTACCGAACTGGCAGACGGCATTTATCTGATGTACGGAAAAACGGCTGTGCCATATACCGGACAGGAAGTATCAGCACAGGGCTGTATTGGTGTAGGCGTAAAATTCGGCGGCAAATCGCTGGTGCTGGCATTGACCGACATAAGCGATGACGATGTAGAACTGACAACACAGCAAGGCGGCACACGCTTTATTACCGACTACCACCGTGCCGCAGAGGACATGGACGGCAAAGCCGCCACAGACGATATACGGGACATTCTTAACATGGGTATCGCTGATGATGAGTATATACCCAGTCTGGGCGAACTGTATTTTATTCTGGCACACTTTACCCAGATTAACGCTGCACTGGAAGCCGTAGGAGGCGAACCGCTGCGTAATGATTGGTACTGGAGCAGCACACAGTACAGCGCGACCTATGCGTGGAGTTTGCCCCTCGACGATGGCAGCGCGAGCAACGACACTAAGGCAGCGAGCCAGGGTCGAGTTAGGCCCGTTTCAGCATTTTTACCCCTAAACAGTTAATCTTTAGCAGTTAAACTTTAGCCCGGCGAAAGCCGGGCATTAAATACCCAGATATGGAGATACGAGAAAAACAACTAACACTATTTCCAGAATTAGACCCACCAGTACCGGAGGGGGGTGCTATGTAGTATAGACCATGACAGAGCCAGACGGGCAAAATGGCGGGTGTATTTCAAAAATGGAAATTACCGTGATGTCTGCGGCTGGTGCCTAAAAAGGTTTAAGGACGGCGGCGACAGTGCCGAGATAGTAGACAAAATAGAAAAATTAAGAATATGAGGGTACTAAGTTTATTTGACGGTATGAGTTGCGGGCAGATAGCGTTACGGCAGCTGGGCATTAAAGTAGACACCTACTATGCCAGTGAGGTAGATAAATTCGCTATCGCCCAAACCATGCTTAATTTTCCCGATACTATACAACTGGGCGATGTGCGAAACATAGACGCACGGACACTGGGGCATATCGATTTACTGATGGGTGGAAGCCCATGCCAGTCTTTCAGTTTCGCCGGAAAGCGTGCCGGGATGAGTACGAAGCAGAACGAAGAAGTATATACGCTGGAGCGGTATTTAGAACTAAAGCAGGCGGGCTTTGAGTTTGAGGGGCAAAGCTATCTGTTTTGGGAGTATGTACGGATACTGCAAGAGCTGAGAGAGAGTAACCCAAATGTCTATTTCCTGCTGGAAAACGTGGAAATGGGCAAAAAGTGGGAAAAGGTACTATCCGAGGCTATCGGACTGCAAGGCGTACACATTAACAGCGCATTAGTTTCCGCACAGATACGGAAACGCATATACTGGACTAACATACGCACAGCCCGGACGCTGTTAGGCGACTGTTACACGGACATTCCACAGCCAGAAGATAGAGGCATACTGCTGCGCGATATTCTGGAAGATGATGCGGACGTAGACGAAAAATATTACCTATCCGATGAGGTAGTGCAGAAACTGTTAGAACACAAAAGGCGAAACGCTGAGGCCGGCAACGGCTTCGGGGCTGTTTTTCACAGCGGGGGGGGGGAAGATGCACGCACTTAAAATCGGAGGCAAAGGAGTAGACGATTTAGTATTAGTGGAATAATGAAAACAACCGTAGACCGGCTGCTGATGAACCTAAGAGGATACAAGGAAAAAGCATTTGCGCTGCTGGCAACTTCTTACAAAGGCTCACAGGCAAACGGGGCGACATTAGTAATTTGCGATATGCCATACAGTGATATAATCTGCGTAGCCTCACGGGGCAGGATGATAGACGGCAAAAACCGCCAATGTTTAGAACCGTGTCCGGTTGAGGGTAAAACGAACTGCCTAACCACAGTGGAAAAAGATAACCTGCTTATGCAGCGGCCGCACGGTTACAATGCAGGTAAGATTTATACGGACAAAGCACCCACGCTGACGGCCAATGCGTGGCAGGAAAATAATTTGATTATGAGCAATAACACAAAACAGCTTAACCCAAGTGGCGAAAGCAATAACGGACAGCAACCGTACCAGCAAAACCGGGTGTACGACATTAACCACAAAGCCCCGGCGTGCTGCGCAAGTCTGACAGGCGGAGCGTATGCGATAGCGGACGAAAACGCGCCGGAAGTACGCATTAGGAGGCTGACACCTACCGAGTGCGCACGGCTACAGACTGTGCCGGACTGGTACAAATGGGGATGCAGCAACACCCAGCAGTACAAGATGCTGGGCAACGGCTGGACTATCGAAGTAATAGCGCATATACTTTCATTCCTGCAACTGAAAGCACAGAAACACAAAGAGGAAATGGAAGCACCCAAACCGAGGAACTGCGGTAACTGTGCGCTTTGCATACATACCTATATGGGCAGCGAGTGCCAACTGACCGACAACCCGGTAGGCGATGCGCAGGACGGCTGTATAGACTATATCCCGGAGGACTGAGCTATGGACGAAAAGGATTTGAAAAGCATATCTGCTGACATATCGGCGGAGCAGCTGCATAGGCTGTACGACCGTCTGGACGATGAGGCGAAGCCATACGCGCTGCGTGTGGGTACAAGCCAAGAAAAGCACCGGGCGGTAACAATCTACTGCGATGCTGAGAATGTGGCGTATTTCCAAAACATTATAGACCATGAAATTTAAGCTGAAATATGATTTTACGATAGATTTAGCCACAGCGCACAGCCGGGTATCGAAGAAGTGGCGTAACCGGCACTGGCAATGGTCTGAACTGCTGGAGAGGTGCAGCGAAACAAAGCGTACCGGAGAAACGGCGGCAGAGTACGCACGCATGAGCAGAGAGGAGCAAAGCAACGTAAAGGACGTGGGCGGTTTTGTCGGCGGGTATCTGAGCGGCGGAATACGCAAAAATACAAATGTGCTGTACCGCAGCGTGGCTACGCTTGATATAGACTACGGCACGGTAAACGTCTGGGATGACTTTACTATGGCCTTTAATTTCGCCGCAATGCTTTACAGCACGCACAAACACAGCGAAGCTGCACCCCGGTACCGTCTGGTATTTCCACTGAGCCGACAAGTGACCCCAGCGGAATACGAGCCGGTTTGCCGGAAGATAGCGGCAGAACTGGGTATAGATTTATTCGATGATACCACCTATGAACTGCCACGACTTTTCTACTGGCCCAGCACGTCCAAAGATGCTGATTTTGTCTTTGAGTACCAAGACGGCCCGGCGTGCAACGTAGACCAGATACTGGCCCAGTACGTAGACCCCTACGATGTCAGCGCGTGGCCTATGTCCAGCAGGGAGAACACGGTAATAGCGCATGAAATTAAAAAGGCGGGCGACCCGACAGAGAAGCCCGGACTAATCGGCGCGTTTTGCCGGGCCTACACTATAGAGGAAGCGATAGAGCGGTTTTTGCCAGACTGCTACGAACCGACAGGCACACCCGGACGGTACACATACAAGCTGGGCAGCGTGGCGGGCGGTCTGGTATGCTACGAAAACAAATTTGCCTACAGCCACCACGAAACAGACCCGGCAAGCCGCCAACTGTGCAACGCTTTCGACCTATGCCGCATACACCTGTACGGCGCAAAGGATGAGGGCAGCAGGGCTACGGATGTGACCCGTAAACCGTCCTTTGCGGCGATGCAGGAAATGGCGGCGGCTGACAAAAACGTAAAACTGCTGATGGCACGGGAGCGCAGCGCGTCCGTGGCTGATGACTTCGGCGATGTGGAAATGCCGGAAGATTATAACGATGAGTGGAAAGCCGAACTGGAGTACACCAAATCCGGCAAACTGCTGGGCAGCATCCAAAACATAATACTGGTGCTGGAAAACGACCCGGCACTGAAAGGGCGCATTACGCACGATGAGTTTACCGGGTACGATGTGATAACGGGCGGTCTGCCGTGGAACCGGCAGGCGGCACAGTGGAGCGACCGGGACGATGCCAATTTGCGCGTATGGCTGGAACGTAACTACGACATAACCGGGAAAGACAAAATATATGACGCTTTGGCGGCGATACTGACCCGGCACAGCTACCATCCTATCCGGGACTATCTTAACGGGCTGCACTGGGACGGCACGCCACGTCTGGAGCGGCTGATTATTGACTATATCGGCGCGGAGGACACGGAACTAAACCGCACCATGACGCGCAAGCATTTCACTGCTGCGGTAGCCCGGATATTCCAGCCCGGATGCAAATACGATTACTGCCTAATCCTCACAGGCCCGGAGGGTGCCGGAAAATCTACGCTGCTGGGCAAGATGGGCGGCAAATGGTTTAACGACAGCATAACGACCACCGAGGGCAAAGAGGGCATGGAGCAACTGCGCGGCGCATGGATTATCGAGATGGGCGAACTGGTAAGCATAAAGCGCAGCGATGTAGAGAGCGTGAAAGCCTACCTATCCAAACGGGATGACAGCTACCGGGCTGCATACGGCAGGCGGAAAGAGAACCACCCCAGACAGTGCGTTTTCTGCGGTACGACAAATGAGGCGTTATTCCTCAAAGGCGACAACGGGAACCGGCGTTTCTGGGTGATAGCCGTAGACCCGGCACTGCGCAAGTACCAGCACTGGCAGGAAGCGTTAGACCGCGACCGTGACCAGATTTGGGCGGAAGCGGTGGAATACTACCGCAGGGGCGAAAAACTGTATCTGGATGACCAGCTGGAGGCGCAGGCACGCCAGAGGCAGGAAGCATATAACGATGACAGCGACGACCCGATAGTGGCGATGCTTCATAAGTTTCTGGACATGAAACTACCGGCGGACTGGCCCACACGTGACATACCGGACAGACGCAGGTACATACGCACGCCAGACCCGCTACAGGCGGACGGCGTGGAAATGCGCAGCCGGGTATGTGCCGCAGAGTTTATTTGCGAACAACTGGGCAGGGAGATTTCCGACAAAGAATTTAAATACCTGGCCCGGCGTGTAAACAAGTTAATAGGAAGTATGCCTAACTGGGAGCCGATAAGCACCAGCAGGCACGCTGAAAGATGGTACGGTAGACAGAGAGCATACAGGCGCATAGATAATGCAGAAAATGAGGAAGATTTATAAGTAACCAAAGTGGCAACAAAATATGAAATGTCAACAGAAAAGACTGGCAACGTAGATTAGTCCTGCAAAATAAAAAGTCAACGTGTTTTTTTGTTGACACGCTTTGTTGACACGCTTTGTTGACACGAAAACAATTATAAATCAATACTTTATACTATATGTCAACAAAGTAAACAAAATATATATAGAAAGTAGATAAGTAATATAATACAGAGATATAACCCCACTTTTACAGATAAAAACGCATATCTGTATACGTGTAAGGGGTATTTATAGAAAGCATAAAAATTTTGTAGACAATGAAACGAAGCATAGAAAATATAGTGAAGCACGCCGAAGTATCGGAAAAAGCGATAGAGCAGTATTTGACCGACAGCGTGAAAAAATTGGGTGGTATCTGCCTAAAGTACAGTAACCCCGGCATGGTAGGTTTTCCAGACCGCGTTTGCCTGCTGCCAAAAGGCGTTACCCTGTGGGTGGAATTGAAAAGCAGGGGGCAGCAGCTACGGACTATGCAGCGCATACGTATAACGCAGATGCTGAGATTAGGACATACAGTTAGCGTGTGTAAGAGCAAAGAGGATATAGACCGAATGTTAGAACCCTATAAAACAGCAGACCATGATTTTTAGACCATACGAATATCAGCGCACAGCGATGCAGTGGATTATCGACAAACCCCGATGCGGTCTGTTTCTGGACATGGGTCTGGGCAAAACGGTATCTACACTGACAGCATTACAGTGGCTGATAGATGACTGCGAAATTAGCCGGACTTTGGTAGTGGCCCCTAAAAAGGTAGCGGAAACCACATGGAGTACGGAGGCGGAAAAGTGGGAGCATCTGCACGACCTCAAAGTGGTTAAGGTTATCGGAACGGAAAAACAACGCTGCATGGCTTTGGCACAGAAAGCCGATGTATATGTGACCGGACGGGATAACTTTGTTTGGCTGGTTGGCAAATATGGTGGTAAGCTGCCATTTGATGTGCTGGTTATTGATGAACTGACCAGTTTTAAGAGTGCCAAAAGCGAAAGGTTTAAGGCTATGCGCATAGCCGTACCGAGTGTAAAACGTGTTATCGGTCTGACCGGAACACCGGCACCAAATGGGCTGATAGACCTATGGGCGCAGATGTACTGCATAGACCAAGGCGAAAGACTGGGCAAATCCATTACCAAGTACCGGGAAACCTACTTTGAAACGCACAAATGGAATAACATAATAGTCCGCTGTGACGTGAAAAAAGGCTGTGAGGACATTATACGGAACAAGATAGCCGATATATGCCTATCCATGCAGGCAAAGGACTATTTGCAACTACCGGAAATGATTACCCACACGGTTAAAGTCTATTTGAGCGATAAGACGATGGCGGCATACACGAAGTTTGAAAAGGAAAAGGTTTTGGAGTTTCAAGAGGAACACGGAAACGAGCCTGCAAACATTCTGGCAAATTCCGCCGCCGGGCTGATGAACAAGTTAAGCCAGTACGCTAACGGTGCTATCTACGATGAGGATATGCAGGTACACAGCATCCATAACGAGAAAATAGACCGTCTGGCAGAGATAGTGGAAGCCGCCAACGGCAGCAGCGTATTAGTGTTTTACCAGTACAAACACGACATACCGCGTATAACGGCACGTCTGAAAGGCTACGAAGTCCGGGTATATCAAGGCGAAAAGGATTTGAAAGACTGGAACGCCGGAAAAATAGACGTGCTTCTGGCACACCCTGCAAGTACGGCGTATGGGCTGAATATGCAGCAGGGAGGCCACTATATCGTATGGTTTGGCACCGGATGGAATTTGGAACTATACCAGCAGGCAAACGCCAGACTGCACAGGCAGGGGCAGCAGTACCCGGTTACTGTGTACAGGCTTATTTGCGCCGGTACTGTGGATGAGAGAGCCAGCGCGGCTTTGGAGGGGAAGAAAGGCGTACAGCAAAGTTTATTAGATAGCCTTAACTACTTAATCCGTAAACACAGTGAGCAATAGAAAGCGCGTGAACATATCATTAGACCCGGAAACCTACGAGAAACTACAGCAGGTGCAGAGGGAACACAGGTTTAAGAACCTATGCGAAATGCTGACCGCATTAGCGCATATTCTGTTAGACCGTATGGAAGTGGCGGCAAACAGGAAATACGACCTACCGGAAGATGACGGGCAGTATATCGACAGTATGTTTGATGACCTGAGCAATACGCAGAGAGTACCGGACGGAACGGTACCAGTTAGACATAATAGTAGGAAACTTAGATAGGAGGATACACAGATGGCAAAGGATAAGATATATAACAGATTGATACATAGTGTTAGGTGGCTGAGGCTTCGGCGTGATACACTGACCGCACACCCGCTTTGCCAGCGGTGCGAAGCTGAGGGCAGGATAACACCTGCTACAGAGGTACACCACATACGACCGGTAGAGGAAGCGATAACTACGGCTGACAGGATGCAGCGTATGTATGACCCGCACAACCTACAGGCACTATGCCACGACTGCCACGTTAGGACACACACGGAGTTAGGCAGGTGTGGCAGGGAGGCGACACGCAGACGCAACGAAAAGCAAGTACGGCAGGTGATAAATAAATTTTTCGGTGATGGCTGATGTCGGAGCCGGGGGTAGTTTTTTAACCGGGGGTGTACCCCGTTAAACCTCGCCCCCAGTCTTGTTTTTTCGTATGTAAAATTTTGGAAATGCGGTACTTTGGACTAAATCTAATAGAAAACGAATAAATATACAGATAAAATGGCGAAAACGGTAAACGACTATAAGACAGAGATTATCAAGGTGCTAAAAGCCCACAGGCTGTACAGCAAAGGACTGGATATGCAGGTACTATCATTAGCCAGCGCGATGCGTAATCTGGAAATGGCTAACGAACAGATAGACGGGCTGACTGAAACGACCGTGTGGGAAAAAACACGCTACGGCGAAAAGCTGTCACCGCACCCGGTTTTCAAAATCGCAAAGGAGGCGCAGGAACTGATAACCCGGCAGATGAAGTCTTTAGGACTGACCGCCGAAGATTTGGCCGGGGAGGTTGAGGATGACCCGCTGGCAGACCTTACAAAGAAACTGACGAAGAAGCGCAAGCAGCCAAAGATAATCAAACCCGGTAAGACTGAATGACAGAGGAAGAAAAAGACAGGCTGAGGCAAGCCAAAGAGGATGTAACAGGGCTGCTGGCTGGCACCGACATAGACCGCTACCGACTAACCGAAGTGGATAGCCGGTTAGATGACTATGTGCGCGAAGTGGCGGGCGACCCGGAGGCGCACAACCTATACGAGCAGCTGGCAGTAGCCCGGTTTTTCCATTTGTGCGATAAGTACGGTATCAACGCTACGGAGGTGTGGCAGTTTTGCGACTTCTACGAAAGTCTGTACTTTCCCGGCAAGGCCGGGCAGCAGCGGTACCGGCTGACCCCGGTACAGTATTTCCAGTTTGCCAGCATCTTTGCTTTTTGGCAGGACGGCAGGCGGGTAGTCCGGGAAGTGGTGCTGTACGTGCCGCGCAAATTCAGCAAAACGACCAGCACAGCATCTTTGGCCATATACGATTTGCTGTACGGCGACAACAACGCAGAGAGCTACACCGCCGCTAACAGCAATGACCAAGCGAAAAAATGCTTTGACGTGATACGTGGCTGTATGCGGAAGTTAGACCCAAAAGAACGCCGGTACGTTATCAATGAGCAGACGGTAAAGAGCAGGCGGAAAGACCGCACGGCCTTTGCCCAATGTCTGACCGCTAACGCACGGACGAAAGACGGACTGAACGCCAGTACGGTTATCATGGATGAGTTTAGCCAAGCGCGGGACAGTGAACTGCTGACCGTGCTAACTACGTCTATGGGTGTGCGGGAAAATCCGCTGACCGTGATAATAACTACTGCGTCTGATGTTTTCGATGGCCCGTTTTACGAAATGCTACAGGGCTACAAATCCGTGCTTCTGGGAGAGTATGAGGATGACAGTTTGTTTGCTCATATATTCGAGCCGGATTTAGACGACCCGGAAGATGAGGAAAGCACGTGGCGCAAGGTACACCCGCATTTGGACGTAACGGTTAGTCTGGACTTCTACAGGCACGAATACACAAACGCACTGCGTAACGGCAGTGAAGCTATGTTAGCTTTCCGTACAAAACTGCTGAACACATACGCAGAGAATGAGCAGCGCAGCTGGATTAGTAGCACGCTGGCACGGCATATAAGCAGACCGATAAGCATAGACGGTATCAAGGGCAGGCCGGATGCGATGGTAGCCATAGACCTAAGCGAAAGCGATGACTTTAGCGCAGTGACTATGGGGATGTACGACAGCAAACAAAAAAACTTCTATTTCCATACTGCCTACTTTTTCCCGTCCGGCGCACTGCCGGGACACCCAAACGAAAAGCTGTACAGGACATGGGCGGAAAAAGGATTTTTGGTGCTGACTGATGGCGATGTGATAGACTACCGGCGCATAGTGGATTACGTGCTGTACCTTAACCAGCACGTCCGGGTATTGGGTATCGGCTATGACCCGTGGAAGTCGCAGGAAGTTATTAATATGCTGGCTGCGTCCGGTGCCGGGAACGTGATAAAAGGCGTGCGACAGACCTACGGAGTGTTTACCGCACCGGTGGAAAGTTTCGAGCATGGGGCAAAGACCGGGCATATATTCATTAACGACAACCCGATTAACGCCTACTGCTTTGGTAACGCTGTGCTGGATAGTGACAGGCTGGAGAACTGCAAGCCTATTAAGCGGAAAGCGAGCCAGAAGATAGACGGCGTGATTACGAAACTGATGTGCCTACGGCTATTTATCGACTATGAACGGTGATTTTTAACATTTATTTTTCCAAAGGCTGGTACCAGATACGGCGTTTTCCGGGTAAGGTAGAAGAACATTATATTTTGCGATGGGTATTTTGATTAACATACGGAATTTGTTTAGGCGCGGCGAGCCTGCACAGGCGAAGCAGGAACCGGCGGGGCGGACACCCCGAACCGGCGGCGGCTTTCCTTTGCTTGCATCTGCTAATGCGCTGAACATAGCGGCCGTTTACCGCTGTGTTAATCTTTTGGCAGACAGCGTAGCGATGCTACCAGTCCAGTATATGCGCAAAAAGGGCGATATTTTCGTGGAAGACCGCAGCGACCGTATGCACTATCTGCTGAACGTGCAGCCGTGCGAATGGCTTTCGGCTGTGGACTTCTGGCAGCAGGTGGTACGCTATCTGCTGCTGAGGGGAAACGCCTACATAGTGCCGGTCTATGACCCGTTTACTATGTCCGTGGCACGTCTGGCACTGGTAGACCCTACGACCGTGGCGCATGATACGGTTAATGACACCTACACGATTAACGATGTCTACGCAGGCATTAGCGGCGTGTATGACGAAAGCGAGATACTGCACATAAAGAACTACAGCATAGACGGAAAAACCGGGCTATCTACCATAGCCTACGCACGCATAGCACTGGATATAACCAGCACGGGCGACCAAGAAACACTAAACCGGTTTGCCAACGGTGGTAATGTCCGTGGAATTGTCAGCAACGATAGCGGCGTGCGTGGCTTTGGAGAGTACCAAGATAAGGAACTGGAAAAGACGGCTACCGATTTGGATAGCCGGTTTAGGGGCGGCGAGCGTATAGTATCACTGCCGGGGCAAGTGCAGTTTAGCCCTATTTCGTTAAGCAGTACGGATATGCAGTTTTTGGAAACCCGCAAATTCAATGTGCGCGAGATATGCCGTTTTTTCGGCGTGCATCCGTCCTTTGTGTTTGACGATACCAGCAATAATTACAAGTCTGCGGAAATGGCTAACGTGGCTTTTCTCACTAACACGCTTAATCCTATGCTGCGAAAAATAGAAGTGGAACTGCACCGGAAGTTAGTAGCACCTAATCTGTGCTGCAAACGCAAATTCCAGTTTGACCGGCGCGGGCTGTATGCGTGCGATTTGGATAGCCGCGTTAAGTACCAAGCCCAGACGATAGCCGCCGGGCTGTACACGGTGAACGAATGGAGGCAGGAAGAAAACAAGCCAGCCGTAGAGGGCGGCGATACTGTGCTGGTATCCGCCAACCTAAAGAGCATAGAGGAACAGAGCAAGCAGCCGGAACCGGAGCCAGTACCGACAGAACCAGCCCCGGCAACGGATGAACCAGATACTAACCAGTCCGGCACCACTGAGGAACCGGACGAAAACGGAGATAACAACAATGGCGAAGAATAAGAACACGGTAGTAAACCGAATACTGCACACCGTTACCGATTTGCGGGTAAGGGAGGCGCAAGAGGGCGAAGCAGCCAGTAGAACGATTACCGGCTACGCTATACTGTTTGGCGTGCCGTCCGCACCGCTGTACGACTATGACGATGAGGAAGCACGGGAAGTAATCGCACCGGGTGCAGTGACAAAAGAACTGCTGGACGGGTGCGATATAAAAATGACCATGTTTCACGATAGGCAGCTGATTTTGGCACGCAGTAAGAACGGAGCCGGAACACTGACCTACGGCGTGGATGACAAAGGCGTATATTTCGAGTTTGAAGCACCTAACACCGTGGACGGTGACAAAGCACTGGAACTGGTTAGGCGCGGTGACATATCCGGCTGTAGCTTCATGTTTAGCACGCATTATTACGACAGTGCGTATGTTTCCCGTGATGTACAGCGTGTGGACGGCAAGACGGTAATAACCTACACGGTTAATGTGATTACCGGGATATATGATTTTACGCTGGCAGCAGACCCGGCATATCCCGATACCAACTGTGAGGCGGGGGCGCGGGAACTGTTTAAGGAACTGCGCACCCCGGAGCCGGAGCCAGAGAAACCGAAGAACGAAGATAAGCTGCGCGAGCAAGTGCGCGAAATGCGCCGCGCTGCTGCGCAATTATTATAAGATTTAAGTTTAACCATAAAAGTTTTTTAGAGTATGCCAAAGACAACAGCAACGAAGAAAACAGTAAACGCACGCCAGTTAGTAGACAAATACCAGTCTAACTGCGACCGCATTAACGAGATTGCGGATTTGTGCGAAAAAGAGCAGCGCGAGCGTACAGAAGCGGAAACCGCAGAGTATAACGCGCTGGTAAGGGAAAACCAGCTGCTGCAAATGAAGATGCAGGCACTGGCAGTAGAGCATCTGCGCGAAAACGCTACTACGGTGGAAGATGCTAACCGCATTATCCGCGAGAACGTAGCCGCAGGCCGACAGACACAAATTATGCTGATGCGTGATTTGGTGATGGTGGCGGACGTGACCACAGGCGGTATCGTGCCGGTGAAGATGCAGGACATTTTAGACCCGCTGGTAGAGGGGCTGATTTTGGATAAAGTCGGTCTGCCTATGCCTACCGGTCTGGCAGGTGACTACATTTGGCCAACCTACGAAACTGTGGAGGCAACGATACAGGGCGAGGGCGTGGCACTGACTGACACCGAAATTTCGATGTCTAAATTGACCGCTTCGCCGCAGCGTATCGGTATCGCTATCCCGGTTACACGGCAGGCGATTAACCAGACCGAGGGAGTGGTAGAAATGATTGTTAAAAAGCTGATGCCGCTTTCGGTAACTATGCTGCTTAACAAAATCCTTTTCAGCACCACAAAGGTAACAGGTGCTACCACGCTGGTAGGCCCGTTTGTGGCACTGGCAAGCAGCCCCGTAGAGGTGAGCGCAGAACCCACGTTTAAGGAGTTTAACAGCCTCAAAGCAAAAGTACTGGCTACGGGTGTAGACGGTGAGCATCTTTGCTTTGTGATGACCAAGGCGCAGAAAGCTATCGCCGAGGCGACCCCGAAAGACGCGGGCAGTGGCATTATGGTTTGCGAAAACGACCATATCGCAGGTCTGCCGGTATTCACCACGAACTATATCGGCGAGGGCTATATAGGTCTGGGCGATTGGCGTTATCAGCCTATGGGCTTGTTTGGCGACATTTCGTTTATTATCGACCCGTACAGCCAGGCACGCAAAGACGCTGTGGATTTCGTGCTTAACGTGAACTACGGCACTACCACGCTGCGCACAGAGGCTTTTGCGCTGGCAAAGTGCAAGGCAGCAGGCGTGGGCGCGTAAACGGGGTAAGGATTGTAACAGGATAACATAGTTTGATTATGGCTACAGTGGATATAGCACTATTAAAGCAGCACGTTAGGGCTGACGATTTTAGCGATGATGACCAGTATTTGGCGCACCTGCTGGAAGCAGCGGAACAGTATGTAACCGAGGCGACCAACCGCAGCAGCGATGAACTGCTGGCTATGGGCGGCGGAGAGCATCTGCCAGCCACGTTACAGCAGGCGGTTTTGCTGATAGCCGGACACTGGTACAACCAGCGCGAAGCCGTTAGCGGCGTGCAGATGGCGGAAGTGCCATATACACTGCAAGCCCTAATCAAACCGTATCGCAAACTGGTAGATGACGTTACGGAATGAGAGCGGGCGCACTGAAATACAGGTTAAATCTGCTGGAGCCTAAACGGGTGACAGACCGCATGGGCGCGGAAACGGTGACATACACCAAGACGCGCACCGTATGGGCTGAACGTGTGAGGGCTACCGGAAATATGAGCGAGGAAGTAGGCGAGCATTTTCCGAACTACACAGTAGAGTTTAACATACGGGATGCGCACCCGGTGCAGGAAAACTGGAGGGTGCAGCAGCTGGGCGGCTACCTTTATACCGTGACGAATATCGTACCTAATCTGGATAAAGGGTATAAAACCCTGCTGTGTGAAAGAGTTAATGAATAGATACCATTATGGCCCAAAGCATAGACTACGACGATAAGAATTTGCAGCAGTTATTTGCTGAACTGGAACCGAAGCGCAGACTACAGGCGATAAAAGGCGGTTTTCGCAAGGAAGCCAACAAGGTACGCAAGGTGGCAGTAAACAATCTGCGTAACAGCGTCCATTCCAACAAGGATTTGGAAAAGGGCGTGCGGTCTATCGTATTCAAGCGTAAAGCCGGTTTTCGGGTGACAGTCGGAACTAAGCGGGCGGGCAAGAATGGCAAAGGCGAAGCGGGATTTCACACCAACCGGCAGGGGCTTAAAAAGCCCGTGTTAATCTGGGTGGAAGAAGGTACTAAGGAGCGAAAGACGAAAAGCAGCGGCGGCAAAAGAGCCGCACGGCGCAGGTCTGCGCACCGTACCGGACGGATGAGGCGTTACGGCTTCATGTCCCAGACGCTGAACGGAGTACGGGATACCGTTACTGCCGATATTCATAACATGGTAACTGATAATGTTTTTAGAGTAGCAAAAAAGTATGGCTGTAGGTAAGACAAGTTTAAGTGCCGGTGAAATAATCCGGTCTATCCTTATATCGGATGGTGAGGTATCCGCACGGGTAAAAAAGGTATTCCCGGTGGTTGAGGACAGCGCGGAACTGCCGTATATCGTGTACAGGCGTGCGCAGTTGGAGCAAACCCCGGTTAAATCCGGGCGGGGTGCTGACATGGTAGGGATAGAGATACTTTGTTATACGGAACACTATACGGAGGGCGTAGAACTGGCAGAAGCCGTGCGCAGCGCACTGGATGGGAAACAAGGCGAGGTAAACGGGCTGGTTATGCGTAGCTGCTATCTGGCAGACAGTGAGGAAGCATGGCAGGATGATGCCTATGTACAGCAACTTATGTTTAATGTTAAAATATAGAAAAGATTATGGCTAAGACTGGATATTGTAACGGTAGCGATATGCTGCTGTATGTGGGCGGCAAAGCGATAGGCAGCTGCACCAGCCACACTACTACGTTTAACAGCGAAACCAAGGAAAGAGCCGTAAAGCCCGTGGCCACTGCGGCTATGGCAAGCGGCCTTTGGAAGAAGAAAGGCGTGGTGGGTTTGTCCTATAGCATTTCCGGCGAAGGACTTGTATTTTACGACGAAACCGAAAACGGCTACAAATCGCTGTTTGCACTGTGGAAAGCCGGTGCGTCGGTTGAGGTTAAGTGTATGGAGCGCGAAAGCGAAACCCCTTATTTGGTAGGTAAATGCGTTATCGCGTCGCTGGAGCGCACAGACCCCGCGCAGGATGACAGTACATATAGCATTTCGCTGGAAAATGACGGCGAGCCTACCACACTGGACGAAAGCGCAATTACTGAAAACACACCGGAAGAGTAAACTAATAGGATATGGCAAAGATAGAAGTAACGATTAATGGCGTGGCATATCCGTGCCGTCCTACGATGGGGGCTATGCTGCGCTTTAAGAAAGAAGCAGGCAAAGAGGTAACGGAGATTACCAGTAACAGCCTAACCGATTTGTGTACTTATCTGTATTGCTGCGTGGCCTCAGCCTCAGCAGCGGACGGCGTAGATTTCAAAATGTCGCTGATGGATTTTGCCGATGCGCTTAACCCGGAGGATATGACCGCATGGGCTACGCAGATGCAGCAAAACACTGTGGATAATGCCGAGGGATTAGAAAAAAAAAGCTAAAGCCCTACGGCATATTAGAATTACTGGGTATCGCGCTGGGCTGCATACGGCTGAGTTATGATGATTTCTGCAAACTGGATTTTGAAGAATTTGCAGCGGTCTATAAAGCCTATGCAGAGCAGCGCGATACTGATTTTAAGGACAACTGGCAACGGATGCGGCTATTAGCAACGATAGTTATACAGCCGCATTTGGATAAACGGCATAAGGTAACGCCGGAAAAGTTACTACCGTTTCCGTGGGACAGGGCGAAAGTGGAGGCGAAGAAGAAACGGAAAGATATAACGCCGGAGCAGCAGCGCAGGCGTATGGAGAATTTGGTTAGAAAATTAGGTGACGAACTAATATAAAGATACTATGGCGGGCAAAAGCACTATTAGTATAACATTCAGACTGGACGGTGATAGCAAAGAGTTTAAGGAACTGACCACCGATGCGGCGGGGCTTAAAAAAGTCCTACAGTCCGCAATCGCCCCGGCAGAGAACCTTAAAAAGTCACTGATAAACTGGAGCCAAGGCGTACAGGCAATAGATGCCATTACGAACACGGTTAGTACCGTTTCGTCTGCTTTGTCGCAGTTTTCAGACCGCATGAAAGGTTTGCAGTCAGCAAACATAGCGATAACACAGCTGACCGGGAAAACAGGCGAGGAAATGGTAAAACTGCGCAGCAAGGTACAGGCGGTATCTGAGCATTTCGGTACGGATTTTAACGAAACGCTGCGGGCGGCAAATGCACTATCCAAAGGTTTTGGTATCAGCATGGAGGATGCTATGAAGCTGGTACAGGACGGTTTGGTTAGCGGCGCAAACGCGGGAGGCGATTTTATCGATACGGTCAGGGAATATCCGCGCTATTTCAAGGAGGCTGGACTATCGGCAGAGGATTTTATAGCCATAACCACCAATGCCGCACAGCAGGGCGTATTTTCCGACAAGGGCGTGGACGTTATCAAGGAGGGTAATTTGCGTATCCGTGAAATGACCACTGCCACGGCTGACGCGCTTAACGGTATCGGCATATCTGCTGAGAAAGTACAGGCGGATTTGCAGGCCGGAAGTATAACCACCTTTGACGTTATGCAGATGGTTGCGGCGAAGCTGAACGAATTACCCGCCAGTAGCGCAGCCGTAGGCACTGCCATAGCCGACATTTTCGGAGGCCCCGGAGAGGATGCCGGACTGGAGTACATAAAGACGCTGGCAAACATACAGCTAAACATGGATGCAGTCAAGGCGGCAACGCAGGGAACGGCAGAGCAGCAGGAGCGGCAAATACAGATGCAGGAAAATTTGAAAAACGGATTATCCGGTTTAATTGATTTGTCCGCTATCTATACCGATGTCAAACCCTATGTGGATTTGACCGCACAAATCGGCATGGCAGCTATGGGTGTCGGTGGGCTGATTAAGACGGTAAAGGCTATGAATGTGCAGCAGGCGATATTAAAGACCCGCATAGTGGCTGTGGCTGCTGCGCAGAAAATGGTTACTATCGCTACTACTGCGTGGACTGCCATACAAAAAGTGCTTAATCTGGTACTGACCGCCAACCCGATAGGCTTAATCATTACCGCTATCGGCGCACTGGTGGCGGGGCTGATAGCCGCTTATAAAAACTGCGATGGTTTTAGGAAAATCGTAGATAAGGTTTGGGAAGCCATAAAACCGCTGGCAAACGCTATAATGAATGGCCTGGCCAAGGCTTTCGAGTGGCTGGTAGAAAAGTGTAAGGAGGCATGGCAATGGCTTAAAAACATTCTGGGGCTGGGCAAACAAAAAGTGGAGGTGGCTGTAGATGTATCCAAGCCAAAGACACCGGCACCCAAACTGGATATGGATAAGCCCAACGCCTCAGATTACACCTACACCCCTACTGCTGGAGCCGGGAAAGTGACCGGAGCGGCTAAACCGCAGTGGACGGAGGATGCCAGCACGCTAAAAGAAATTACAGATAATGTCCAAATCCTTAATAACAAACTGCAAACAGCATCTGCCGAGGAAGCGGTACTGATTAACCAGCAGATAGAGTTATGGGAACAGAAAGCCGATGCCATACGAAATGCCGGTAAGGCTACAGACGATAATACGCCACTGTGGAAAGAGGATGCCGATACGCTGCGTGAAATTAACGATAATATCCAAATCCTCAACGACAAATTACAGGACGCTACAGCCGAAGAAGCAGCGGCGATTAACCAGCAGATAGCGGCATGGAACGCCAAAGCCGAAGCCATTAAGAACGCAGGCGCAGCCGTGGATAATACGCCGCTGTGGAAAGAGGATGCCAGTACGTTACAGGATATAGGCGATAATATCCAAATCCTCACAGACCAGTTACAAACAGCCACAGTAGACGAAGCCGCACTGATTAATCAGCAGATAGCGGCGTGGAATGAAAAAGCCGATGCCATACGGAACGCCGGGAAAGAGGCTGAAAAATCAGCAGGCAGTACGGGTAAAGCACTTATGCAGGGCTGGAGTGGTATTAAGGGTATAGGCAGCAGCATAGAGGGCATAACAAGCGCATTACAGGGTAACGGAAATGCGTGGCAAACAGTAGTGGGTATAGTGGACGGTTTTCTGGGGCTGTACCAAGGATTTCAAACGGTAATCCAGATTATCGGAACGCTGACCGGGGTAACTAATATGCTGACCGCTGCGAAACAAAGCGAGGCTATAGCCACTGCCACGGCTTCGACCACGGCAGTAACGGGTGCAGCGCAGGAAATGGCAGCATCTGCGGCACTGGCAGCGACAAAGAACGTAGAAACGACTTCTAACGTGGCTGCTGCTGCGTCCGGTGCTTTGGCGGCACATTCCGGGATACCGTTTGTCGGTATCGCTTTGGGATTGGCCGCTGTGGCTGCTATTATCGCCGCTATGGCCTCACTGCCGAAGTTTGCAAAGGGCGGTATAGTTTCCGGGCCTACTTTGGCTATGGTTGGCGAGTATGCAGGAGCCAGCGGAAACCCGGAAGTTATTGCGCCACTGGATAAACTGCGCGGTATGCTGGCACAGCCCGCCAGCATGGATTTTAGCAAAGTGCGGTTTGAGATTAAGGGGCGCACGCTGGTAGGGATATTAGAAAAAGAAAGCGATTTAATTAAGCGTAACTGATATGAAGTATCTACGATATATGGGCGAATTTGTCAGCGTGGCAGGCGTAGTTTGGCGCGCTGAAATTTTGCAGGAAGCAGATGCAGCATTTGATACTATAGGCAGTTTGGAATTTCCGGCAGATGAGCCGCTGGTTATCGAATGGGGCAATAAGAGTAAAGAGGAGGTTATTTGTAGCAGTGTGGCAACGCTTAAAATAATCAGCCCCGGCGACAGAACCTATGAAGATTTGTATAGCATAGAAGTAGGGCGCGTAAGACTGGATATTTACCGTAACAATTCGCTGTACTGGAGTGGCTGCATAGATACGGAGTTTTACGAAGAACCGTATGAAATGCTGAACGGTTACGAAGTAAGTTTGACGTTTAGCGATTTCGGCGTATTGGATAGATTGAAATACGATTTAGCCGATATGCAGACTTTGTATGCGATAGTGAATTACTGCGCGGGACGATGCGGTATAAACTGCGGAGGCATAGACGATAGTCTGATTAGTACGCAGCTAACAGCGTCCGGCAGTGCATTAAATCTAAAATCATTAAAAGTGCGCAGCGATAATTTCTACGATGAGGACGGCGAAGCCTCAACACTGGCAGAAGTTATCGAGGGTATTTTGCAACCTTTGGCACTTCGCATGATACAGCGAAGCGGCAAAATTTATGTGTACGACCTTAACGGGCTATATAACAAAGCGTCCGTGAAGCAGATAGTTTGGGATGGCGATAGCCAGACTTTAGGAACGGACAAGGTTTATAATAACGCAAAAATAACATGGAGTACCTACGCACAAAGCGGTAATCTGTTACCCGATGAGTGCTGGGGCGATATTGAAACCGACGCCTCACTAATGGCACTTAATAATACGGGCGGTGGATACAAAGACGGTGCAAACTATTTTTCGTACCACTACAGTACCGTTTTGGACGATTGGATAGATGCCACAGACTGCGGATTTACCATTTGGACGGCTACAGAGGGAAAGAACGCAGAATTAGGCGAGGGCGTTAAATTCTTTAAGATAGTGCCGCAGTATGACGGAACAGATAGCGAGGGAATAGCAATATTATGGCGAGCGATAGCCGGTTATAAAGCTGGAAGTAGTAGCAACTGGCACGCCGAATTATCGTGGGTGACAAGAGGGTATTTGCAATTACGAGCAACTTCTATTGATAGTATCGGCCCGGCTTTGTTCAAAACCAGTAAAGTTTGGATACCGCCAGTAGACAACGCCAACAGATTAGCGGTGCGTATCAGCATCGATATGCTGTTAGACCCACGGTTTAACCCCTTTGAAAGTGCCGCTAATCTGATGAGGGGTGCAGAGCAAAAAGACTGGTACGACCAGTTTAACATCTATGGTAACTTTATCTATGTCCCGGTTACTGTTAAATTCCAGCCGGATGGAAGTAACACTGCGTATGTCTGGACTAACAAAAGTATAGTAACGAAAGGCGTAGGAAGTCCGGTTACTACGTTAAATGGGACGTATGGAAGCTGGGTAACTTATTCCGGGGACAGCAACCCGAATAACTGGGGCTATCTGTGTTATTATGATGCGAAAGACCATGTAGATACCAGCGGCGTATTAGGCTGGAAGAAAAACAGACCGGCCATAAATCCGCATAAAAATCAGCTAATATCTATACTGGCTAATGCCGAAGCCGGGCAGTATATACCATATCCCAATTATGGCGGCAAGGGCGGTAAATTATGGGTGGAAGTGCGCGGCGCAGGCTGGTATATCGTAAATGAGGGTACGGATTTGGCGAACAGCGAAAATGGCCCAAAGGGGCTATGGGGTAAAATAAGCTGGGTACTGATGAAGATACCCGAAATAGAGATAGTGAACAATACCCAATTTGACCAAACGATAGACACCAGCGATGTAGAATACAATGCCGAAATAAATGCGGCGGCAAAAGAAGCTATAGAGTTAGACACCATTTGCGGCACCAGCGTAGACGGCGTGCCGATGGCGCGGGGGGCATATTTTAATGCCACAGACGGTAAGCAGATTAAGCAACTGACCCGCGCCGGGCGCACTTCGCAGGTGGAAGATTTGCTGATAGGCACGCTGTATAGTCAGTTTGGGCAACGCCGCACGACCCTATACGGAGATGCACAGATAGCGCATGACCCTATAGCCGTCTATAAGGAAGATAACCAAGGCGATAAGCGGTTTATACTGGTAGAGGATGTACAGGATGTGCGGATGGATACCAGCGAAGCCACTTTTATAGAATTAAGACCCGATGAATACACCCGTAAAGATTAGATATTATGGCAATATACGAATATAAGCTAAAGACGTATAAACGCGGCGCACGTCCACGAAGTGAACGCCTACGGGAACTGGGAGGCGAAAGCAGCGGAACAGGCGGCAGTACGGTAGTAAATATCAGTGGTAGCGGAAATATAGAAAGTGCCACTGACCACACCCACGCAAATAAAAATGCGTTAGACCAAATTACTACGGACGCTAACGGCTATCTGTATCTGACCCAAAACAAGGAGGTACAAGACGAAGAGGGAAACGATATAATAGAGCGAGTAACCGAAAAAGTAAAAGCCGGTTACGCCGATGTCGCCAAAGACCTAAGCGAAGATAGCCCGATACGGGAGCAGTTTTTATCACGTCTGGTGGATGATGTCGCCAAAGGTAATCTGACCTTTGAAAAGATGCTTACTGTGCTGGGGCTTTCCATATTCAAGTCCGGGGCGCAGTTTGGCGAGTTTGTGCAGTCGCTGTACGCAGGCAAGGGCGCAGGGATAGACCAGCAGGGAAATGCGGAATTTGAAAGCGTCCGGGTGCGCAGCTACTTTGAGTGCATGGAGTTAATAATTAACCGCCTATCTGCCATAGAGGGCGACCAGCTTCTAACCGAGGCTGACACCATAGAGAGCGTAGACGATTTGGGCGATAACTGCTACGGTCTGCATCTGCGCAGCAAGTGGGAGGGTTATTTTACAGCCCAGTATCCAAACAATGTGCTGAAAGGTATCATTAATACGCTGGCTACCGGAAGCGGTGTATATTACACCAGCTGGATGCGTGTAAACAGCGTGAACACGGCTAACAACTATATCGAAGTAACGCTGTATCCGGGTGAGGAAGTGCCAGCCGGAACCAATTACCCACCGTGCGAAATGATGAAGATAGCCCGGTGGGGAAACCAGACCGACACCAAGCGGCAGAGCTGCATTTACCTATCCAGTACGGAGGGGCGGATAGTCCGGCTGACCGGGGTAACAAAGCCGATAATAGACCGTACCAACTATGGGGCGACCTTTGGCGAACTGCCGGAGTTTCTGCGCGAATTGGATTTGCCGATAGCGGAGGGGCAAGACTATCTGTATGCGCGTGGCATAGTCGTAGAGGACATAATACGCATAGACTATCAAGGAAAGCCGGTTAGCGAAATAGTAGACCGTGGCCCGTGGAGTGCCACAGGTGATTACTACTGCGAAGCGTTGAACCCAAATACCGGCAGGTATGAGATTTCGGACGTGTGGTATAACGGCTGCAAATATCGATGCGCCAAAACCGGAACCACAACCGCGCCAGCGTGGAATAACACCGACTGGGCGATGGTGGAGGGAAACCCGGATTTTACCGTAGACTTCGCCGAAACCGACTATCTGTTTGACCCAGACAAATTTAATCTAACGCTGACCATAATAGCCCGTCTGTACAATATGGATATAACGGCTGACATTCTGGATGCCGATGTACAGTGGACGCGCTACAGCGAAGATGCTAACGGCGTGGAGCGTGTAGCATCCGATAATGCGTGGGCACTGAAACACGCAGGGGCTGGTAAGTCCATAGACCTAACGGTAGAGGATTGCGATTTTAACGGGTATGTGCCAAAGGTGCTGAAATTCATAGCCACGGTAACGCTGCGGGACGGAATGGGTAACGAAGCTGGTACCGCAAACGCAGTTTTCCAGTATTAATAGAAAGGAGTATTAGATATGAAAAAGATTTTAGACTATTTCGGAGTAGACGGTTTGCTGCACATTATCTGCTGTATGGTGATTATGCAGCTGTTAGGTAACTTTTTGTCACTGTGGGCAGCGGTTTTGATTACCGCTGCTATCGGTCTGGGCAAAGAATTTATTTGGGATAGGCGGTTGAAAAAAGGCACGTTTGAGAAACGCGACCTGCTGGCAGACGCTGTAGGTATTGTTTTGGGTCTGATTTAATCCGGGTGGCGAATGAAAACAAGACGGTTTGATTTTAACTGGAAGCCGCTACAGCTGCAAATATCCTTTTCTGTAGATGGCAGTGTGCCGGATAAGCAGAACTACAGCACCGACACGCAGGAACACACGCCGGATTACACGCTGACCCCGCTAATAATCCAGCCTATCGTATCAGTGATAGACAAAGACGAAGTGATAGGCGCAGGGCGCGTTAACCACGCACTGACAAATATACGCTGGTACGAGAATATAAACGGCACGCAGACGCTGATAGGCACCGGTAACAGTAACTACGAGATAACCACCAGCGGCGGCAGCGCAGGGCGTATCAAGGTAAAGAGGAACGCAGAGCCGAAAGTACCTATTACGCTGGTATTCTATGCCGAGTATGTAGACAGCCGCACCGGGCAGGTGATGATAATACAGGGTAGTTATCTAATTAGCTGCGGCAGTGCATCCGACCAAGTGCGGGTAGAACTGGGCGCAGCCGACCAGACGATTTTTAACCCACTGGCAGACCCGCAGACGCAGACCGTTAAGGCTACGGTATGGCTGGGCGATAAACTGTGTGACAGCAGCAAATATGCGCTGGTATGGGAAGTGTTGGACGGCAGCACGTGGCGAACCGCTGGAAGTGACGCTGTAATGGACTACGATATAACCGTGAACAGCAACGGCACGGTAACTATTAACCGCTGGCTGATGGGTACTGAAATGTATCTGCGGTGCAGGGTGAAGTACAGCGCGGACGGCAACCCCGGCAGCGTGGCTTTGACCGATGCCAGCCCACAGGCTATAGCCAGTTTCATACGCCGGATACCTAAGTACGAGTTTGATTTTACAGGCGTGCCGTACAACATTCCGGCAGGTCTGCTTAACGTAGCACCTACGGCGATTATCCGCACTACTAACGGAGAGATAGAGAACGCGGAAAAGGAACTGTTACCGCTGTGGTATATAGCCACGAACAAAGCCAGCGGCAGTTTAAGTTACTCACTGGTAGCGCACGGCAAAAGCCCGATAATCCCTACTGCCAAAATGGATGATAACTACGGCGGTGTAATCGGTCTGGACGTGAAAGACAGAGGGTATGCCGGAGCGTGGGAAGATAGCACGGACGATGCGATTTTCTGCGATGCTGACGGCGATATTTTGATTATTCACTAAAACCAACATAGTAGAGATATGGCACGATACATTAAGGCAAACGGAAAGGTAGCGGAATACCTTAAATTAGAGAATGACCGTAATAAGGTTACGGACGGTAACTATCTGCTTTGGCAGGCTGATATGCTGGCTTTCGGCAGGCTAACCGAACTGCCGCAGATTTTGGAACAAATCGGCGGTCTGGCACTGCAAGCGCATGAAGCCAGAGAGGAACAGGACGGTACGGTAGTTAGAAAACTGCCTACTGCGACTGACCCCCGGTTTGTCGTAGAGGAAGCCAGAGAGGAACAGCAGCCGGGCAATATCGACACACCTACAGACGTGCCGGAAGCAGGTACGGACACGGATACGGAGGCAGGCGAAGAACCGGAAAGCCCGGAAGATGGGCAGGGCGAAATTACGGAGCAACCCGTAACAGAGGAACCGGGCGAAGTGACAGACCCGACCGATGGCCAGGCCACAGCATCCGAAGAAACCGAAACGGCAGACCCTGCACCGGAGGCAACGGAAGAAGCCGACCAGACGGAAGCCCCTACCGGCGATGATGAGGCAAAGACAGAAACGACCACTAACGAAGAAACGGAGGCTTAACCATGAGTACAGCAAGCACCAGTAGAACTATTAAGTTTATCAGCAAGGCAGGTACATACACTGCCGTAATCATGTCGCCAAACGGCGATTTGTACCAAGAGTACGAGGGAACGCCAAACGATGCCACAGCCGTTTACCCGGACTTTACCACGCTGAAACCTATACTGTATTTCGTCTGCACCAGCAGCCGTGTAGCAGAGGGCGTGGCAGACCCGGACGCAATGGAATACTATTTTAACGACCAAAAGATTTCATTTAGCGGCGGCGTATCGACTGGCACGTTTGCCGGATATTTCAAGACGGTAGCACCGAGCGGCGACCAGTTATATTACGGTTTGCAAATCCTCAAAAACATAGCCGCGCTGGCAGGCTACGCACCCGCTGTTATCAAGATGGTAGCCACTATCAGTTACGGCACGCAGAGCGACCAGATACAAGCCACGTACACTATCCCGATACAGCAGGCTACCGGAAGCAGCTACCGCGTGACTATCGCCGCAGGCGACAGCAAAAATTTCGTGATTACCGAAAAGGGCGGCAGCTGCATATTAAAGGCAATGGCGTACCAGAGCGGTAACGCACTATCCAAAGGCTTAACGTATGTGTGGGAAAAGATGGGCGCGACTGGCTGGGAAACGCTTTCCGGCAAGACTGCACAGACGCTGACCGTTAATGCCAACGACATTAACACCTATGGCGAGTACCGGGTACACGTCTACCGTGACGGTGCAGAGATTGGCACGGACATACAGAGCGTTATGGATGCCAGCGACCCTTACGACATAGACCCGCACCCCAACCCGGAAGATGAGGCGATAACGGAGGATACCACGGGTAACGGGCAAGTGACCTATACGCCGGTGGTGGTTAAGCGCGGCACGTCCACAAAGGCACTGGATACGCAGTTTTATTTCGTGCTGAAAGATGCGGCAGGCGTGTATCTGAACACCGACCGGAACACACCGAAAGCCAGCCAGACCGTGACACGCGCACACTGCCAGCAGGCCGGCGGCGATGTATCAGTAACCATTACCAGTGTAAAGTAATACGGCTATGGGTGTAAGCAGAACACAGGTAGTAAAGTTTATACGCAAGGGCGACCCCGGCGATAAAGGAGAGCAAGGCGCAACGCTTCGCGGCCCGCAGGCGTGGAGCGACTGCGCCGTAGGCTATAAATTCCAAGCCGGTAAGGTTGGCGAGCAGTGGATAGATGTAGTGCTGTATAATAACAATTACTACACCTGTATGAAGTCACACACCAAAACAGCATCCAATTATCCCGGCAGCACGACTGACTGGAATAACGGCTACTGGCAGCTGGGCGATAAAATACAGCTGGTGGCGACAAAGATACTGTTAGCCGCATACGCACTGGTAGAAAATCTGGGGGCTACTGCTATCGAAATGAAAGACAGCAGCGGCAATGTGGTTTTCAAGGCAAAGGACGGTAATATAACCTGCAAGGTAGGTACGTTTGAAAATATCAAGGTGATAGGCTCACTGCGTAACCCGTTTGCCTATGTGGGCGACAGCATAACCAATGATTATAACGATAATGTGGTAATGATGAGTAGTGGCGGCGGATGGATTGACGCCTATAGTCTGCCGTGGGATACAAAGCAAAGCGGACGGCGCATAACCATAGTAAACTACAAATGGGGCAGCACTGTATCGCAAGGGCAGGCAGGTATCAACGCACCGACCGGAAAGTATTTCTACGAAGATGGCCTGCAAAAAGATGAGCTATTACTATCCCGTGAAGCAGTGGAGCTGATGGGGTACGGAACTTCTACGCAGTTTTACGGCTGGATAGTGATGCGGCGTATAGACCTTGTAACGACCAATAAATACGGGCGACCGTTAAAGATATTGGCGTATGGGTCTGTTACTTCTGGTGGCAGTATTACTTATTCCACATTTGACAAATCCACGCTGCGAGTAGCCAAAAATGCTACCGGGCAGTACACTATTACCATGCCGTCCGGATGGTTTTATGCAGCCAGCAATGTAGGCGTAATGCTAACAGGTGTGGGGCATTCGTCCGGAAGCTCAGACGCACCGATTAAAGCGACTTTGATTTCCCGAACCACTACACAACTGGTTATTAAAACGTCCGATGATGCGAGTGTGAACGATGGGGCATTTGATTTTATGATATTCAATAAAAACGATTGGATGACCATTTAACAGATAAAGATATGGCGAAGAAAACAAAAACTTTAGGAACAGTTACGACAGTAACGAGTATGAACACGTCACAGTACATACCGCTAACCGATAGCAGCGGCAACGTGACAAAAATAACGCTGGCAAACCTCAAAGCATCTTTGCTGGCTGGTCTGAACCTCAACGCAATGAATGACGGCGTATTTATCATGTTTCACAGAAAGAGTGATAATTACCCGCTGGCAGTCAAGCCGGACAAATGGGCAAGTTACCAGAACAGCGGCGAGATAGCGGAGGGCGTATTAGTCGTAGAGGGCGGCAAGATGCTGGTAGTAGCACCCACCGAAGCTACGCTGTACTGGAGTAGTGCGGCGGTAAGTGCAGGCGGTAAGACTACGAGCGACCGACTAACCGCACTGGATGACTGGGCAGGAAAGACCAGCACGGCTGCGCAGATTACGCACAACGAATGTAAGACGGAAAGTTATGCGCCGGGCTTCTGTGCCTCTTATTCCAGAACCAACGCAAACGGCAAAGGACTGACCGCCGGGCGATGGTGGCTACCGTCTTTGGGTGAGTTGATGATGATTTATGCGAATATGCGTAAAATCAATTATGCCCTATCGCTGATTAACGGAGCGACCCAGTTAGCCGAAACCGCATACTGGAGTAGTACCGAGTCCAGCGCGATCGATGCGTGGGATTTGTACCTCAGCAATGGCGACGCGCACAACGGCACTAAGGCAACGTACCAGTATCGAGTTAGGCCCGTTTCAGCATTTTTGAATTAATAGTTAATTGTTAGACTTTAACCTTTATGTGCGGCGGTAGCCGCACAAGACATAGAAATTTCCATTTACCCGCTATAGAGCAAAATTTGAGATATGAATAAATCAAAACTGGTATCAAACACGCAGATATATTTAGACTGCCGTAAACTGTTAGACGAAATTCTGGATATTACGCCTAACTTTCCGAGAGCCTACAAGTTTAGCGTAGGCAGCAAGATGCACGACATAGGCGTAAATCTTATATCCGAAATATCGGCGGCCTACATAAACCGGGATAGACAAACCCGTATCCAGCATTTGGTAAATTTCCAGTCGCAGTTTGAAGTATTGAAAACTTTGCTGCGCATAGCGGGTGAAAGGAAATGGATATTAGGCAGAAGCAGGCACGCAAATATTATCGAACTGACGGACGCGATAGGCAAACAGTCTACTGCGTGGAAGAACTCACTATTAAAAATTATCAGCAATGTATAGCGAGTAAATGCCAGATTTGGAAAGTTACGACTAACCGAGCGTGCAAGTTATCTGTAAAAATGGGCTGCGCACTATCTTTTATAGTTAAGACCAAGTAAGAGCGGCACGAAGTTGCGAGTACAGCGCGACCAATGCGTGGAATTTGAACCTCAACAATGGCAACGCGAACAACAACACTAAGGCAACGAACCAGAATCGAGTTAGGCCCGTTTCAGCACTTTTTCAGATGAACCGACACACTAAGTAAGATAAAAGGATATGGTTACTACGGACGGATTGTTAGAAGCATATTTTGACTGCCGCAAAAGTAAGCGGAGAACAGCCAGTGCCATTATGTACGAAATAGACTACGGTAGCAAGTTAATAGCACTTCGCGACCGTATAAATGACCGTACCTATCGCCCCGGTAAGTCTATCTGTTTTGTCGTAACGCGCCCACGGTATCGAGAAGTATTTGCGGCTTCTTTTGAGGACAGAATAGTACATCACTGGATAGCCCTACGGCTGGAGCCGCTTTTTGAAGAAGTGTTTAGCCCACGCACGTTTAACTGCCGGAAAGGCAAAGGACAGATGTACGGTGTTACGATGCTGCACAACGACATTAAGGAGTGCAGCCAGAACTATACCCGTGACTGCTATATAGCGAAACTGGATTTGCAGGGCTTCTTTATGTCTATAAACAAAGCCATGCTGGCTGAAATGATAGACAAATTTATACTGGAGCGTTACAAAGGTGATGACATAGAGGATTTGCGTTTCCTTTGCCGGGTGGTTATCCTGCACAGTCCGGAAAAGAGCTGCGAAAGACACAGCCCACTGCATTACTGGGATTATCTACCTGCAAACAAATCGCTGTTTACAAACGGCGAGGGTCTGGGCGTGGCGATAGGTAATCTGTTTGCGCAGCACTTCGCAAATTTCCTGCTTAACATTTTGGACTGGTATCTGCTAAATGATTTGGGCTTTACCTATGTCGGCAGGTATGTAGATGACTTCTATATACTGGATACCGATAAGCAGAAGATATTAGCCGCTGTACCGAAAATCCGGGAACTGCTGGGCAAATACGGTCTGACCCTGCACCCGCATAAATTCTATATCCAGCACTACACCAAAGGCGTAGAGTTTACCGGGAACGTGGTTAAAAAGCAGCGGATATATGTTTGTAACCGCACGCTGAAAAACTTTGTTATGGCAGTCCGCAGACTGAACCGGGCAGAAACCATAGAGGAAGTAGAGCACGCAGTTAGCAGCATTAATAGTTATCTGGGCTTCATGCGGCACGCCAACGAATACGGCAAGCGGCGCAAAATCCTAAAGATGCTGGAGCCGCACGTATTTAAGTGGGTCTATATCCGTGGCCACTTTGAAGTAGTGGTAATCAAAAAGAAGCACCGGCGAAGAACAATAACCCTACAGCGTATTAGAGATGGAACATATTAACGAACCGGAACCGGAAGCAGTGCTGCGGCTATCCGAGTTAGACACCGAATTAATACAGGTACTGGCAAAACACTGGCTGGTAATTGTGGAGCAGCGAGATAACGATATAGTATTAACGCTACACACTATGACGAATGAAAGAAGCATTAACGATAGTAGTTTCATTGATAACTGCGCTGGGAGGCTGGGAAGCGATTAAATATCTGCTGAACCGGAAAACGAACAGCCGAATAGCGGAGGCCAACGCATTTAAGGTAGAACGGGAGGCACTGATAGAGGATTACAAGCGCGTACAGGGCGAAGTAGACAAACTGAAAGAACAGGTAGCCAAACTGTACACCGAGATAGACACGCTGAAAAATGACCGTCTGCGGCTGATACAGGAAAACAACGAGCTGAAATTAGAACTGAAAGAAGCGGAAAAGCACGTTTGTTTGCAGCCGGACGATAAATGCCTGCAACGCCTCAACCCTAACGACCACTGCCGCCTACGGATGATTTTGCGCGGTGAGTACACCAAAGACCACCCGGACGCAATTATAACAGAAGAAGATATGATGAAACCTAAAAAAGACAAAGAAAATGAGGAAGATAGACAAAGTGATAATTCACTGTAGCGCGACCCCGGAGGGGCGCGACTACACGGTAGCGGACATAGACCGCTGGCACCGGGAAAGAGGGTTTGACGGAATAGGCTACCACTATGTAGTCTACCGTGATGGAAGCATACACGCCGGGCGTGATGTCGCCAAAATGGGCGCACACTGCAAAGGGCAGAACGCAAACAGTATCGGTATCTGCTATATCGGCGGCATGACTGCCGACAACAGGCAGGCAAAGGACACCCGGACACCTGCACAGAAAGCCGCACTGCGTGAACTGGTGGAGAAACTAAAGCGGGAATATCCCGGAATAACCGTACATGGGCATAACGAGTTTGCAAACAAGGCGTGCCCGTGCTTTGATGTCAAAACCGAACTGTAGAAGCCTATGAGATACTTAACAGCACTGATAGCCCTAATGCTGCTGGCAGGCTGCGCCAGCACACGCCGGGCGGTGAACACCTACCAGATGCAGCAAGACAGCACGTATAGCAGCGTGCAGCGGTTAGACAGCCTATTTAGGGTGATGATGCAACGGGATAGCATCTACCAGCGTGACAGCATCTATATGCGGGAAAAGGGCGATACGGTTACAAAGTATGTGGAGCGCACCAAATACCGGATAGTGACCCGCACAGACACTGTGTATCGTGACCGTCTGCGTATTGATACGCTGTATATAAACCGCACAGACAGCGTGACCGTAGAAAAGCCGGTATATATCGAAAAGCAGATGAAGTGGTACGATAAGGGCTTTATTTGGGTAGGCCGTCTGTGCTGTTTGGCTGCTATACTTTGGGCTTTATTCCTATATCTGAAACGAAAGTTTTAGTTTGTTACACATTACACATTTTAGCCGTGCAAGCCTGCGAGGGTAAGCGCGGCTATTTTATTCCGTGCAGCATCCAATCAATTACCCGGCGGTTTGCAGCGTCTATTTTGTCCCGGCTAAACTTAATGTACACCCCGGTTATTTTAGAGCCGTGGACGTGGCCCAGTGCTTCGCTGATGGTATCTTTCGGTATATCCAAATCCGCCGCATAGGTAGCCCACGAATACCGCGACCAGTAGGACGTAATAGCAGGCTCAATGGGCGACATAACCGGCAGATGGTTTTTGTGGTACTGCGCTTTTCCGCCTACCGTCTTAACCGGGCCTATTTTCCGCAGCGCGGCGTTTAAATGTGCCATATAGTCTTTGTAGTTATCGTATTTGTCAAACGGTGCCAGCAGATGTTTTTTACCCCTATAGCGGTCTAATATGGCCTGCGTTTCCGGCTCAATTTTGATACTATAGAATTTGCCCGTTTTCGCCCGGCGGTATTCTATCCTACCGTCCACGATGCTATCTTTGGTGAGTGCCGCCAAATCTACCATATTGATACCGATAAGGTAGAACGACAGCAGAAAGATGTCCCGGTATTCCGTATCGTATGCCGACAGCGACAGCCCGGCAAGTTGGCGCATTTTTTCCACTGGCAGTACCCGCATGGCTGTTTCCTCAGACGGTATGCGGTAGTTTCGGAATGGGTAGTTTTGCGTTATATTTTCGTCCAGCGCATAGTTAATGACATTGCGCAGATTGCGTAGGTGCATCCCACGGCTGTTTACGGATAGCCCCTGCAAGGAACTGTAAAATCCGTCTATCCATAGTTTCGTTATCTTTTCAAACCGTATCTGGTACGGGTCACAGTAGGCGGTAAGTTTCTTTAGTGTTTGCTCAAACAGTGTTTTAGTGCCGCCGGACTTCATGCCTATAATCGTATCGAACAGCGTACCAAGTGTGGGAACACCGACCGTAGGATTTTCCAAATCCAAATCGGTAAGCATTTCCCGAAGCTGCGGCCCGGTAAGATTACCCCACTGGCCGTTTTCCCGTAATTCCAAAATCCGGTTAGCCACACGGGTAAGCAGGGTGTCCAGCACTGAGTTTATACGCTTCGCACTTTTGCCGGTAGCCCGGCAGGTGGTAGCATCCCAATCCTCAGCAGACAGGAATATACCAGTAGCGAGGTAGAGATTAGAACCGTATCCGACTGCGATTTGCACCGGATATGTGCCGTCTTTGAGTTTGCGCCGGGTATCAAGGCGCAATTTTGATTTTGCCATAATCTTTGCTTTGTTTTTGCTGCTTTATAGCTGAAAAATGTCCCCAAATGTACCATAATCTACCATATTAACACCCACCAGCAACCACTTTTTAATGTTAATTATCTTATTTGCTTAACTGAAATTTTGCTGACTTTATTTTATAATCGGCTGATATATTGCAGTTTATACAAAATCAAACACTATTAAAAATGCTACCAGCGGCTATATGCCTAACTATATAAATGGGATTATTTTAACACACTATAAATCAGTAAGTTAATAACT
>ENA-OPSJ01000386-OPSJ01000386.1-human-gut-metagenome-genome-assembly--contig:-NODE-386-length-39933-cov-3.020086_pt1 | contig 39933 bp, 29 predicted proteins | sample MGYA00241801_ERZ501893 | MGnify/ENA primary metagenome ERZ501893 (study PRJEB25962, sample SAMEA2042219) | human gut metagenome | biome: human gut; feature: human-associated habitat; material: faeces...
TTTTCTATCATCATCCACATAATAGCGCAACCCGAAGGAAAAGCCCAATGTGCGAAAAACAGATTTGCAGATTTGACAGAAAAATAGTCACATACGATTTGCCGAATCACGCCTGACCAAATCGCACTTGACGATTTTTTATAGTGCTATTGGCTATTAGACTGACCTCTTATGTGAAGGCCTATACTTACTAAATCGGCGGTTTTCCTTAATTAGCGGAATGCCAAATTCATCAAGGCAAAATAATCTGTAGCCTCTTATCTATGTATACTCTATTGTCATCTATCCTGCATGAAAACGCAGAAATCGTCATTCCAAGGTCAATACATGATTTGAGCAAGGGCGTAAACTGTACGTCCGAAACGAAATAAATGCTACTCACATACGGATTAAGGGAAATAACACTGTAATGCACGCGATAGCCCAAGGAAAGCAAATCGCGCAGTTTTTCAAGCTGCTTCAAAGCCCTTTCAGAGAAGACCGTAGGAAACAAAGCACATTTTTCTGTTGAAAGCACGCTTTTTACTTCTATTATCGTATTTGTATCTTGAATATAAATATCGCTCTTATAGCCTCCAACATAGTGCTCAGTATAGATTGTTCCTCTTCTTCCTAAAAAAGAAAAACGACGCCCCTTAATGCTGTCCGCAACCGCCCTATTTGCCATCGAGGTGTTTAACAGGATATAGTTTTTCTTGTACGGGATAGCAAAAAGAGCAAATTGAGTCCGCGCATTCTTTGACTGAGTAGGAGCTAATAATACGCTCTTGCCTTTAAGATCTAAGAAATTGCTCAGATGGCAGGAGGATGGCACATAACAAACAGTGCTTTCCCCGTCAATCTCAACCTCACACAGGAAGCGATTTTTCAGTTCCTGTATAAAAATTCCGGTTTTATGCTCTGGGGTTAGCACTGTTTGCATGTGTCAATTCCTCACTGTCTGCTTTTCACAAAATTATCAAGCTCATCTTCTGAAATATACAAGCCCTGCATACGGATGGTATCGCTATCAGTAACCATCAGCATATCACCCTTACCCAAGAGGTTCTCCGCACCGGGCATGTCCAAAATCGTCTGAGAATCCGTGTGAGAAGGTAATCTAAAGGAGATTCTGTAGGGGATATTAGCTTTTAGCACGCCCGTAACGATATTTGCACTTGGCCGTTGTGTTGCGATGATAAGATGAATGCCCAAGGATCGCACCTTTTGTGCCAACATGGAAAGGAATTTCTCAAATTCTTTTCGCTTTCCTTGCATTTCTGCGGTCTGAATCAAATCTGCATACTCATCAATAATTATGATAAGCCGCTTCATGCGATGATCTGGATTTTTTTCGTTGTACGAGCCAATATCTCTGCTCCTGCAGAATCGAAGCTGTTGCATTCGCCCTTCCTTATCGACGTCATTGATGCGTTGAATCATCTCGAGCGCTTCTTCAGCATCGACCACAACATGCCCGCCGTAGAGATTAGGTAAATCCTCAAAGAAAACGAAATCCGTCTGCTTGGGGTCAATGATTAGGAACTCCAGATCCTCCATAGGATACTTATGCAGCAGACTTACGATGATCGAATACAAGAAAATGGTTTTGCCCGAGCCTGTTGTACCTGCAATAAGCATATGAGGAGCCTTGGCGATGTCAACGACTTCAAACCTTCCGTCTGCCTTTTGTCCTGCGACAAAATCGAGAGCGCCTGAGGAGCCGTCCAAGAGATTCAAATGCTTCAAAAGACTAATCGCTTTACCAGCGCCTGCAAAGGGCACATCAACCGAAAGATACTTGGTTCCTTTAATATGATCGATCAGTATCTCTCCATTTGCCTCAAGCTGGATGCCAATATCCGTTTTGAAGCGTTCCAGTGTCCTTATTGTTTCGCCAGACTTTAGCTCAACAGAAAATCTCGTAAAGCGCGCAGCCTCCTGAACCATATTAGGATCTACAGGATAAGCATTGATGCCATAATCGCGAAAAACCTTATTAATTCTCGCACACTTTTCTCGAAGGTCTGTTCTTTGAAGCTCGGTATCGGTTTCATTCGTGACAGGTGCAGCAGGAGCAACGGGTGTGCTAGGAGCATCGGCTACATAAGCATGAGCGGTGTCAGGAGCAACTGGAGAATGTTCAGGCCAAGCTGTCTCTTCTTGTACAGGCCCTACCACATTTGCCTCGTATGTCGCTTGAGGCGAAGCGACAGCTTCGTCTTGAAAGGCCGGATTAAGCGGGCCTGCTTCGCAAGCAAAGACAGTATTAGCAAGAATCGCCTGAACTTCACTACTACCAATTGTTATCAAGGTATAGTCCTTGCCCAAAAAATCATCGATACCCTTATAGACCTTTTCGGAGCTCTCTGTATTTTCAAAGTCAACGAAAGCTATATTTCTGCGAACACTCACATTGTATTCGCCGGCGAAAAGGTCATTCAGCATGTTACTGTAGCGGAGCTTGCTTGCTGGATCGAGAGTCGCCTGGAACAAACACTCAAAAACCTGCTCTCTCAAAATTTCACGTCGTGAAATCGTAGTGATTTTCTCTGCTTTCCCAAGCATCTCTTGAGTGAGGCTCTCAAGTGCCGTAACCTGCTCTACAGCATGCCCAGAGATCGTATCTCCATCAATAGTGAAGGCATTTGGATTGTCCGCGTAGGTTTTCACCTCAATAATGTCAACGCGCGCATCAGTGTCGGATTCAAGATTGATGCCGATCAAATCTGGTAGCTTGCCGTCCTCGCGGTCTGAAAGCCATTCCTGCGCAAGCTGGGTGTCTAGACCAACCAGTATTGCGGCGGGGTGTTGCCGCTTGTAGTGGATTGCAGCCAGTGCAATTCCCAAGCTTCCCTTGCCGTGATTGGTATCGAATATGCGATTTGAGGTATGCGAAACGATGCTTAGCAGGCCGTCATCGTTAATCTCACGGACAGCCTTGATGATCTCCTTTACTCCCTCCTCCTTTGGGACGAAGTTGCCTAAGCGCTTTACAAGAGTATCATACCCAAGCACGAATTTCCTGCAATTGCTGGAATAAATACCAATGGAGCGATAATCGTTTTCCCTATAAAACAGCTTTTCACTAGCTGCCCTCAGCGAGATATCCCAACTCTTTAGACTCTGATCTAAGATTACAAGCCAGTCGCATTTATCCAAAAAGGCATCATAGGTTTCTCTCTTGAGCGGGGTATAAAAGCTTGTGCTTGTATGGCTGAAGGTCGAGGGGTGTTCATTTAGCTTTTCTATGATGCTGGCATAGACGGTAAAGATTCCGCCTTCGCTTGCCGGACGGATTTCCACCTTTTCATCAATCGGGTTGTATTTATATACCTTTGGTACGCAAAGAGGATGAATGTGGATTTGGCGGTTGTTTTGAGCAGTCTCGATCTTAACCTCATTGGGATCGAAGATGATAAGCATATGCTGCTCGCGGCTAATCTCACCTAGTAATTTGCTGTAGGGGTACTTGTGATGAGCTATCTTAAGCTTGAAGTTGAGAGATCTCTGTCCCTTGATTCTCCCCAGCATTCCGTCATTTAGAGAATCGTTATCAATTTCAATCCAGCTTGTGGGAACCTCCTTTGTGTGGAAGATAGAAATCTCTATTCCGTTGATATTAAACTCCTTGTCGTTGTTCAAGGCCTTCAGCATAGAAACGATTACTTCCACAGATGGAGGATCTATAACGCAGAGCTTAAGCATCATCCCAGCATGAGGATATAGGCAGAGGTAACGAATAATTGCTTGCTTAAGAGTATCAATGCCACTTTCACTCTGGTTGATCTGCGGTACATTTGAATAAACCGGGAGCATACCAATTCTACCAGAAAGAGGAAGGAATGTAGCACCACAGCACGCAATGGTAGCAGGAAGCAGTGCAACGGATAAGGGGTCAGGAATATCCTCAGCCCTTCGGATAATGAACGACTTATCCTCATCACTAAGCTGTGCTTCTCCGATTTCATTGACACCTTTGCTTGCAAGAATCTCCTTGGCAAGCTCTACATACTTCCAAAGATACATAGGATGCATAGGGGTCGGGATTGCGTGGGCTTTTGCCTCCCCAACAACAAAGACATAGTCCAAGGACATGATTGTGTTAATGATTTCCTTGGCGTTAGATGGTGCAATTGCCCAAATTTTAGGAAACTCATCATTTATTGCGGTAAGCAATCCCTCATACGCTGTGAGATACTTGTAAAACTTGTCAAATTGAGCAAGAACCTGCAGCATAGGTGCATCCTGCAAGCGCCTGCTGAAGGGTAGAAGCTCCTTCCTTGCTTCAAGAAACCGCTTCAATCGCGCAGAAATGGTTTCGCCCTCTGAAATAAGTGCAGAGATCCGAGATAAGCTGTCCCAAATCGGATCAAGAATCGCCGGTCCTAATGATATTCGCTCATATTTATCAAGATCGCGAATAGCTTCGTCCGGCGCTTGAACCTCAGCACGAATAATACTGCCGAAGTCAGAATCGGACGACATTTCCTCAGCGATTCTCTCCGTAACGGGCTCCGTCTTAAACTGAGCCCGCCCGCCATCCACATCAACCTCTACTTTTTCTGCTTTTTTCGTGTTTGCGCGCTGATCAATATCACGCTCCAGCTGCGCCAGTATATCAGGAATCTGATCCTGATTGTCATCGAAAATCAATTGTGCAGCTAATGCTGTTGGCCTTATTGCCGTACCTCGTCTTGGTGACGGAGTAGGACTCTTTTTCTCCTTTGCAGCCTTGAGACACTCCTCAACCTCAGCTAATTCCATTTGGCCAAGCAGAGCAATATCCTTTGTTTTGTAGTAGCTTAGAATTCGGTGGGGAGTTTCTTTCTTACCTGTAGCCTTAGTATAGTAGTTCGTAATGCTTTGGCGCTCAGCCTGCTCAAGATTACTTATCCTTTCAACGATTCCGTGGTTATGCTTAATCCTTGCCACGAAATCATCTCTTACTGGATTCCGGCTATCAACATTCTTGTCTGCGCAAAGCCCAAGTCGATAATAGTTCTCTTTTATCGCATCAGGGAGCGTATCTGCAGGAGAGGAAATCAAGAGTTCAAGATACTCGAGTACTCGCTCAAAGCTTAGAATGCTACGGATAGGCTTACTACGAAGCGCCTGAATTAGTGCCTCAATTACAGCGTTTGTTCCGGCAAGCTCCTTCTTTGCAAGGTCACAGATTTTGGTATAAATGCGCTCCAGCGTGATCTCAGGGAACCAGCGCAGAGATGACATCTTTTCCATTTCTGCGCGCTTGATGACCAGAACCCTAAATATGCTTTCATCGCCAGAGTTGCGCGACTCCTCGGCCTTTTCTACTGTGAAATCATAAGAAAGCCTTTCGTTTTGGGACAGTTCACTTTCTATGCGAGCTCTTGTGGACTTAGGAAAGCCCAAGAAGAACAAGGCCGCCTTTCTTTCGGAGGATAGACCTAGTGCAAAAGCAACGTAATCAAAGTCAGGAATATTGACAAGTGCAACACCATATTCCTGAGCATTCGCACGTTCATTAACAAGCTGCGTTACTACCTTAGTCAGCAGTGTCTTTTCCATATCAAAGCCTCCACCCGATTAATGTAACACCATCGGCATACCGTTTTCCCATTCCTAGGGAAATATAAGTATTAGCTATAGCCTGTGAGTTGATACTCAAATCTCCACGTAGGTCGCCGGGAGTTGCTTGCGCAATATTATAGGCAGCGAGGAGATTATATTCAGTCTCAGCATCAGCCCCGATTAGAATGTTGTATGCAGAAATTAGCTTTTCACCTAACTCCTTTAGTTCAATTCCATCCTCGAGCTCTTCCTTGCTCAACGCACCTAGGGTAATGGTTTCCAGCGTAAAGCTATTAATCAGATAACGCTTGATGCTCGCTCGATTGCCTCTTGGGCCAATCAAGCCACATCTAACGCCTAGCACTCTGCAGAAGGCAGAGGGGGAATTGTTCTTGTACTCAAAGGTATATAGGGCAATCTGCAGGGCTCTTGAGAGCGCAAGTCTCGGAGACCTATCCTCGTCAACAAAGCTATCAAAATAATTCTTTACTGCCCTTCTAATGCTTTCCTCACGATTAACGGAGGAAAAAACCATACTATCGATCCACCGTCGGCATTCATCAGCGGTGTCGGAGGGAATTTCCTCTCCAAGAATCATATCAATAGAGCTGATAAAGAAATCCTCAACAGTTTTTTTAGCTAAAGTATAGGATTGCTCACTCGCCTTTTTTATCGACTCCAAATCCGTGCCTGAATCCAGAAGAATAGGGGGCTTGCTACCACCGTATGCTGCAGCATCGCCCTGCGTTAAATAAATGAAGGTTGAGAACAAGGCAAAATTAATGATCCTTCGCATAACCAAAAGGCTGTTTCTATTCTCTCCTGTCGCAATGATGTTATCAGCAAGCCGATCAAAGCCGTTCCGGAGCCTTTCCTTGCAGTTATCCCAACGTATTTCACTATCCTCAGGATATTGGATTCCATGGATGCTACGTTTTTCTTTATCTGAGGGGGCAGTAAGGATTGGCTTGATAAGCTTTGTTAGGTCATCTGAATCATTGCTTAGAGCCTCCTGTAGTAGTGAAATAACAGGAGATCGCTTGCCATCAAGCTGCTTTGCGAGTATTTCAAAAATGAAGTCTCCAATATACGCTTCGGAATTCAACCGTCCTTTGACCATCCAGTGGGAGGAAATGTCCATAACCGAAAAATCGTATTGGGGATAGAGAGTATTGTCCTGATTGAAAATTTCACCCAAAAAATAGCGGAACTGTTTAATGTTTGACGGCTTTTCTTGCTCACCCTTTTCTAATATACAAGCGTAATCCGCTACGATTTTTTCTGACGGAAGGGCATCCTTTCTCCCGTCACTAATAACCCACTCGTGTACATCCCTTGTATCACAGGTCTCTCCTATACAGGCACGGAACAGGCCGTTAGCAATGTGAGGCGGCTTTGTCGAGTTAGAGGTCGGATTAAAGCCGAGATAATCCTGGCAAATTTTATCGCCTATGCGTTTTAGGGAATCCGCAGCCATTATTCCTCGCCCTCCTCAAAATCGTATTTCCCGTCCTGTATCAGCACCGTCTTCTTGCTGCTGTTGATCCTACTTGCTAAGATTATTTCTCCATCGTCGTTTTCTTCAGCATAACCATAATTGTCTAGCTGCTGAAGGAACATTGCCGCCGCCTGCTCGTACTGTGGGGCCAAAAGGCCTACAGGATAACCGTTTTCCACGGCATCGAGTGTTCGCAAAAAATCAGCATCCAGCGTCAGAACGGGGACATCGCCGTCTTTAGGCTTCAGAATAATGTGATTTGGCATGTATTCCATTCCCTGCAGCCAATCTGCCGGACGGGGCATTTTTATCTCAAGCTCGCTCGAATCAACAGATTTACTAGATATAGCAACCGCTGCCTCCTGGCTGAGGTCGTATCTATGCGTAGTCCAAATGTGTAACTGTTTCTTGTCATCAGACGAGGGCAGAAACAGCTTGTTTATAGAACGGACAAGACGTTCCTTGATCTTCTTCTTTTGAGAATCAAAGGCCGTAAAAATTTCCATGCTCTTGCGGATTTCCTCTGGTTGAAGCTTAAGCAAGCCTTGTCCATCAAGGTTTTCAAAGTAATACTTTCTCTTAATCTCTTTAAAGCATTCGACTGCCGCGTCAACATCGTCCTCGAAGGAGGAATCGTTTGGCCATTTTCGAGGAGCCCCCATGAGCCAGCCCTCATTTATGACTCCATTCCAGAGACTCTCATCAAGTGATGGCACAGACAAATATATCGGATCAAACTTTTGAATGGCTCGAAGCAGCTCGTTTGAACCCTCGAATATTGCGGAATAGTAATATTGACCTTCATATTCATCCATTGTACACGCTGTAAGCATAAATGAAATCGCGCCAAGAACATCCCTTACTGCAAAATGCTCACAGTCGGAGGATGCCAACTCCAGCAAAGAAACAATCTGCCGTTTTATTTCTGTGCTTTGAAGTGCACGAAGATTATACTTTAAGGCTTGGCTGTGTACTGGCTCGCTAGAGAGCAGGTCAGTCATTTTCGTTAATAGAGTATCAAGCAACTGATTATCCTTAGTAAGAAGATTTCTCTCGTTAAGGTCAACAACAGCAATATGCCTAATGGGCTCGGAGAGCTCGTACGTAATAGCAGATTTCTTTGCCCGCATTATTTCATTATAAATATCAGGATTAATCCGCTTAATCTCCTTACACAGCCGCAAAAACGGATACTCATTAATAGCGAACACTGCGGGCTTCTTTTCTACATAAAGGTCAACAATATTCCTAGCGGCATCAGCATAATTCGTAACTTCATTAAAATCTGTTTTAACGAATACATTATTTCTGATAATGCAGGGTTCAATCGCCTTGATAATGAAGGTCTTGCCATCACCAGGATTTCCGGTCAAAAATACGAGCTTGTGCTTGTCTAGCATGTCAGAGACAAGCGGCTCTACACCGGAAGAAATGTGCAGAAAGCCAAGCTCATCCTTATTCATGTGGTCAGAATAACAATTCTTCCCATTATATAGCTTCTTGATAAAATCGAGCTTTGACATATTTGCCTCCTTACATGCCTCCGAGCAGAACATCATCCACCCTAAAGTCGTTCAGTCGCTGAACAATATCCACCGTTGTTAATCGCTTCATCAGCCAACGCTTATACCAATAATCAATCAATGCCTGTGTTCCATGGGCGATATCCTCCTCACAGTCAGGGTTAAAGCCATAATCTACAGCGTTTGTATAGCCCATCAAATAATCCTTCGTGTTCTTGGCAAGATCGACAGAATATACAATACGAGGAGAGTAATGCTTAAGAAATGCGTCAGCGCGGATTCCAATAGAGCTTAGGCCTCTGCTGATCATCCGAAAACGCGGGCTTGTCCCCTCCCCAAAAACATGATTAATACGCTTCCCGCCATCCTGCAGCTCAAGAATTCTAGAGAAAAGAGCGGTGGTTTCCCGTGAGAAAAACACGGTACCATAGCCCTCCGTGACTCCCATTTCGCGAAACTCGAGTAATCTGCCGTTGCCTAATGGTACCTTTATACGATTGTACTGGCTGCTTCCGACAGCATATAGACTGGTAGTGCCTAGGTAGACTAGACGGCTGTCGCGGATTACCCGTTCGCCCTTCATTCGAGAAGCGATTTCGCTGATTTGTCTCTCATAACGGTGAGTATAATCACTGATCACTCTAGGGCTACAAGCCAGAATGCTTACAAGCTTACCGCCTAAGAGGTGATTATATGGTGGGATGGAGCCGCAAACGATAATGTCCATCATGTTTGATCCAATTTTGCATTTTCTGTTAGCTATCAGCGCAGTATGAATTGCTTTGCGTCCGCCCTCAGATGCAAGAAGAGATAGGAGCTTGTCCTCGTTGCTTTGCCCGGCGGCATTGTTAAATGCTATTTTCGTTTCCAAGAGCTTGGCCAATTCAGATGCACGCTTACGCTTAAATAGATTACTCCTTGCTTCCTCCCGCCAATCCGGAGATGTCTCGTTGTTTCTGTTGTTTATTGACCTTTCGGAATACTCTGCAGCTATGGCATAAAGCTCATCGACCTGCTCCTGACGGGGATACTTGGTTTGCTTATAATAGCCAAGATCACCGGTATAGATTTCCGAAATTGCTGAATTGACATTTTTGACAAGAAGCGGGAAAAGGCGCTCTGCATAAGCATATCTACGCTGTAGGTATTCCTCCTCGGTTTCAATTGGTGCTTGAATTTTTACCTTAACTCTTTTTCCATCAGTTCCGCTTACAGTTTGCTCACAGTATTCTGTGTGAACTCGTTTTGACATCTCTGTCTTGATAGCCTCAATTGTCCAACCAATATCATCATCTCGAGCAGTCAGATTAAGGACGGAATTACCCAAGGCAAAAATACCAATGATCGGGTGATATGGCTGCAAGCTGTCTCTAACAAGATAGTATATGTTTCTCCCGGGCATTGTCTTATAGGGGATGGACCACGTGTAGCGGAAATATCTCCAAATGTCTGAAAGCTTAAAGCCTGTATACTCATCTCTGCCGCCTGTAACCATTTGAATATATGGTGCGCAGACCTGACGCCCCGTTCTAATTGCAAGGATGAGCGCATCTCTATTTCCAATCAAGCACTTAACCGATACTGGAGTACCGTTATAATTCCGCTCGGTCTCCATATACTTAATGAAGCGTGCGACGCTTTCGCTTTTAAATTGCGCATTGCGCTCTGCGCTAAGTCTATAGCGTATTTTCTCTTTATCATCAATGTTATCGTTTTCCATTCTCAAGGTAAGCTGATGATCCTGAAAATCAAAAATCCAGCCTTGAAGGGAAAGATCAACTAATACGCTTAGGGCCGCCATATATTTTTGGCAGTCAAGGTCGGCTTCTCGTGCAGTTTCAGAAACACGCCGAAGCTCATCGCTGATAATTCGAGCTCTGTTCATGGGTAACGTGTCTTCTAAGCGCCGAGTAAGTCGCTGAAACAACTCTTGGTATTCCTCGCTCAAAGCAGGACGATACTGCTCCGAGGCGATGGTCTGTTCTATATTTTTAATGGATGCTTTCATGCATTTCCTGCTTCCTGAATAAGTCTGCGTCACCGATGGCCGCATTCAATTAATTATTTGTAGCAAACACTAGCTGAGAGCTAATTCAGCAAGTATTTCTTTTCAGCCCCGCGGCCTACCCTCTGCACAAGCCCCATATTCCGCATCTGTTTCATAAGCTCAAAAGCGCGGGTCTTCTTGATTCCAAGCAAGGATTGGACCTCTTCATCCGTGATATGGCCGTGCGCGGAGGTATAGTCAAGAACCTTTTGCATCTGTGCAGTGACCGGAGAAGCCTGCTTTGGGATGGCAACGGTCATGGCATTCATATTTGGCAGGACCATTTTGAATGCATTGGGCGTTGCTTCGATGACCGGTTGTACGGGGCAGTTTTCATAAAGCTTATAGATTCTGCGGATGCCGGTGCCGTAGCTCTCGATCAAACGCAGGCGATGGAACATCTCGGCAAGATTCTTGTTGCGGGGTTGTGAAATACCGATACGGATATCATCGGTGGAAAGACCGGGGAGGAGGCCGCCGATAGAGATGAACTCTATCCGCTCGTCGTTCACATTGATGATAATGCTGCCGCTGTAGCTATAATCCCGGTGCACAATGGCATTCAAAAGTGCCTCGCGAAGAGCCTCCTCGGGGTAATCCTGCTTTTCAATACGCTCCAATCCCTTAAATGACGCCTTGGTTCTGTTACAGAGCATCAGGTAATCAAAGGTGTCCTCCAGCTGCGCAAAGATGGAGCCTCCGAACTCCTTGTTATCCTTGAAGGTGGTATTAGAATCATCACCGAAAACTGCTACCTTCGTCGTATGCGCACATTGATCGGAGATGATAAGTGCAAGGTTGGTAAAAAGCTCATCATTCTTCTGTGTAATCCCAAGGGCACGGTACTTTTCCTTTCCGAACGGCACTCCATATTTTTCGAAAGCGTTTGCCGCAGCCTCAAAGGACAGATCCTGCTCCATGGAGCGCATTTCTTCGAACGCATCGCCATCGCTTTCCTTAATCATCTGGCGAATCTGCTCAGGGGACGCTGGCACGCTGGAGGTGCCCTGGCGTACATAAACACCGTTGGGCTTCAGACCTTTTCCTTTGAGGTAGTAGGGCTTGTTGCTTCCCTCACTGACGGCAATACGCACCACCCTGTTATCCTGGATCGAAAAGCGCACGAACATTGTAACGTCCGGCACAATAGCATCGCGGATGCCGTTGGTGATGCGGGTATACTCCTGATCCACATCTGCCAGTCCGACGGCATTTCCATTGTTATCAATGCCGACGAACACCACGCCGCCGTCCGTATTTGCGAAAGCGATCACTTCTTTATAAATTTCCTCAGTAAACTGAGCCTTGAATTCTATATTTTCGGTTTCAAAGTTCATGGAGACGCCTCCTCATACGAATTATAATTATATTATACTCATAAAATTCGCTCTGTCAATCGGAACTTGTGAATTTTCGGCGAATATTCGCTTATTCAATGTGAGCGCCCGCCTTGGTTGTTCTCAGAAACAGAGAGCCGCCTCGTCTAATAATGCGAAAGGACCTCCTTCGCGCAAGCAAAGGAAGTCCGCCGAATATAGCTTTTTACGCAATTACAGCTTGAAGCAGGCATTTTTACAATTCCACTATTTCATCGCATGTCGTTCCATTTCTGCGCCTCCCAAAGCATATCGATATGCCGGCGGGATTTGCGGTTGGTGTTGTTGTAATCATCCGAGCAGAGCCAGTCGATGAGATAGCATTTGGGGATCATGTACTTCTGCAGCAGCGACAGCGCCTTCAGCTTCCCCACGCGAATCCATTGGCAGACGGTGCGTCGGTTATAGCCTGTGAAGTCCACGGCGGCGGCCACATCCATCACATCCGGCAGCGCGGCCAGCTTGCTCTCATAGTAGCGCCGGAGCTTCTTCTCGTCCTTGGCGCACGGCGGATGGATGCGGATTTTATAGGGCCGAACCATTTCGCTTCCGTATTTGTACCAGTTCTTCGGCGCTATGTATTTTTCCGGGTTGACCTCACGGTCGTTCATAAAAGCGATCACATCGCTCTTTTTGATGGCGTAGCAGCGGGTTTTCTTGCCGGTGCAGGTGTGCGGAATCAGGTTGAATTGGAGAAGATAGAGCGCCGTCTGCTTGCTGATGTGGCAGGCGACCCGCATCTGCTCCTTGTTCATAATCTCCGGGTATTTTTTGAATTCCTTGGCGTCGTATTTCATAACGAAGACTCCTTTCTGTGTTTCGGTCCGAAAGGGTGCTTCGTATAATCTGTTTTGAGCCGGTTTTTCTTGCATTTAATCCGGGTGGCTGTCTGCAAAGCCATACCTGACAAGGGTTTTCTTCTTGCGTATTTTCTTGCCAGCGCGCAAAAAATCGATCGTTTTGGGGCATTTCTCATTTCAATTTGAACTCAGGTTTTTTCTGATATGGAGCTGGTCAATACCGGTCGGTGCGTCCGAAATCCGTTGCAGCACAAGGATTTTCGCCGTTTCCAAAACTGCCGCCACCGACCACAGCAGACACGAAAGTGCCAAGTGCGAACAAGACTCGAAATCGTGAATCCATGCTGGAAGGCTTCCAATGGCAATCCCTTGATTTTCAAGGCTTGCAGGGCTCTTGGGGCTCGAACTAAATACTTTGTTCTCTCCTGCTGTTCTCTCCAATCTCCGGAGATTCGCAGTGAAGATATTTATGGAGACGTATCGAAGCGGTCATAACGGGACTGACTCGAAATTTCGGCAGAAGCTGGGAATTTCGTCCCCCTGATTCTCCTTGATATTCCTCAACACAGAAAATCTCAAAATCGAATATTTTTTGCCGTCTCTCCTGTTTTCTCTCCAACGAATTTTTGAGCAAATTTCTGGAAAGAAAACCGGACGAAAATAGACACGGAGAGTTGTCCGAGTGGTCGAAGGTGCAGCACTCGAAATGCTGTAGACCGAAAGGTCTCTAGGGTTCGAATCCCTAACTCTCCGCCACAAAAGCCTGTAAACAAGCCCGTTTACAGGCTTTTTAATTTTTGCCTAAAGGGCAAAGCCCGCACGATTTTCGGTTTTCAGGGGAGAAAATCAGCTGTTCTCCCCGGCACTAATCGAACTCCAGCGGCTGCTGAAGTCGCCGCCCTCCGGCAGAGCAAGCCCTGTCTCCATCGCCTGTGCCGAGGTGATTTTAGACTTGTAATCCAAGTGGGCGTAGATGTTCGCCGTGGTGGTAAAGTCGCTGTGCCCCAACCACTCCTGAATGTGTTTGAGGGGGACGCCGTTGGCCAGCAGCAAGCTGGCACAGCTGTGACGCAGATCGTGAAAGCGCATCCGGCGCAAACCGTGACTCTCCAGAAATTTCGGAAATGCGTTGGTCAGGTATTCCACCCGCATCCGCTCGCCCAACTCATCCACGAATACAAAGCCATCGTATTCATAGTTGTAGCAGTTGCCGCAGACCTGCTTGTTCAGCTCCTGCGCCTCTTTCACCTGCATAAAGTATTCCCGGAAGCTGCCGATGAGCGGCAGGGTGCGCAGACTGGACTTGGTCTTGGCGGATTGCTGCTCGAACTCCTGATACTTGCCGTCGATGATCGTTGATGTCACGGTGCGCTTTACGGAAATGGTGCCCTGCTCAAAGTCGATGGCATCCCATTTCAAGCCCACCACCTCGCCACGGCGAAGTCCGTAAAAGGCAGCCACCAGCACCGGCAGCTCCAGCTTGGTTCCCCGAAGGACTTCAAACATCTTCTGCATCTCGTCCGCCGAGAGAAAGACCGGCTGAAAGCTGTTCTTTCTGGGCCGGTCCACCTTGTCCGCCACATTCTGGATCAGCATATCGGTCTTGACTGCATATTTCAGTGCCGAGTGAATGACGGCGTGATAATGGATAACGGTATTGGGCGTGACCCGCCTGAGCATTTCAGAATAAAACATCTGCAAATGTCGGGCTTCCAGTTCCCGCAGCGTCAGCTTCTTTTTGCGGAAATAAGGGACGATGGTGCTTTTCAGCAGTCCTTGGTAGGCACCGTAGGTTGCGTGGGCCAGCCGCCCCTTGGCGATCTCCAGCCATTCCAACAGATAATCGGCAAACGGCATATCGCTGCTCAGGTCGCCCACCTCTTTGGGCGGCTCAAACTCTGCCCGGAGCCTTGCCAGCTCTGCCTCCGCCTTGCGTTTGTTTCCCTTTTCGGGAAGCCCCAGCGCGATCCATTTCGTTTTCCGCTGCCCTCCGGCGTTTTTGTAGTTCAACACGGCATAATACTTGCCGTTTTTCAAAGTCAAATGTCCTGCTACCATTTTGTTTTCCTCCTGTCTCTTTCTATTTGCAGAACAGAACTCCAAACCGACAGCATCAGTATACCATCGGTTTGGGGTCCTCTCTATTCTGCGAATTGTTGGATTGCAGCCGTATCGGTACGAATCAGCGGGCATCCCGGTTCCGTTCTCTCTGCCGCTTCAGCAGTTCCAGGCCCTTGATAATGTCCCGGCGCATCTGCTCCTCGGTGTAGCCGGAAGGGAAATATTTCCGCAGCTCCTCCCGCTTGAATTTCAGCTGTTCCTGCTGGTTGGGCTTCGTCTCCGCCAGCACGGCGTAGACTATCTGGTCATCCAGTAAGCCCTCCTGCGCCAGCTTTTTCAGGCGGATGCTCTGGGCGTGGGACGGCGTGCAGTCGTTCAGCGCCATCGCGTCCAGCACCGACCGCTGCTGATACGAGTCTAAGTAGGAAAGCTCCACCGCCGGGTTGAAGGCGATCTTACCGTCGTCCACCATCGAAAGCAGCTCGGGAATCAGGTAGGTCAGGCGAATATATCTTTTAATTTGATTGCGGCTTTCGCCGGCATCGTCAGCTACTTTTTCTACACTGAGCAGCTTCTGCCCAACTTGGGCAGAAGTGACACCTTGATGCTTGATTGCATCCAGCTTCATCTTGTAGGCAAACGCCTTTTCGCTGGGCAGGATGGTCTCCCGCTGCAAATTGGCGTCCACCATTGCGATCACCGCTTCATCATCAGACAGTTCCCGGACGATGACGGGCATCGTCTCGACGCCCAGCACCTGACACGCTGCCAGCCGCCGGTGGCCGGAGATCAGCTCATAGCCGCCGCCCGGCAGCGGCCTTGCCAGCGCCGGGGTGATGGCTCCCACCTTGCGGATGCTCTCGATCATCCGCTGCATCTCCTCGTTGTTCTGCACCTTGAAGGGGTGACCTTTGAACGGGTGCAGCTCGGCCAGCGGAATATTCCGCACCCGCTCCAGTTTGGCATCGTCCCGCTCCGCCTGCGTGGAAAACAGATCGTCCAGCGTGGGTAAAGTAAAATCCGATTTTCTCATTGTGTTGTCCTCACTTTCATAGTTTTTTCTTTCGGGGTTTTAGGGCACGCCCTAACGAGTGTTTTTACGCTCCGACCCTGCCGGGAGTAAAAACGCACTGCTCGCTCGGATGACGCAGGCATCGGCGGCAGGGGCACTGTTTGGCTCCGACAGGAGTAAAAACAGTCTGCTCGCTTAGACTGCGCAGGCGTAATTCTCGTTTACTTTAATTCATTCAAAATTGCTTCCAGTCTGCTCAGAATTTCCTCTTTCTGAAGCTGTGGAAGCTCCGCTTTCAGGCCGTTCAGCATCCGAAACAGGTGGTAATCCCGCTCCGTGATGGCCGCTTTAACCTCTTTCCCAAGCCCCAGCCGCCGCAGATATTCCGACAGCGTCAGAGAACAGAACCGGGCATTTTCTAGCAGCTTCTGCTTCTCCTGCTCGGTCACACGGACATTGATCCCGTAGTTTTTGCTGCGCATTTGTTCACCCCCTTTCTTCGGTTTGTGACGGCAATGACGGTTGTGACGGGGATTTCCTTATATAGCGATCCCGGCGTCATTTGCGTCATCGCCGTCACGGCGCAGAAATTTGATGAGTCGGCTTTTGCCTGTGCGCTTGGTGCGATACTCGATGCCCAGCGGCTCCAACACCTCACAGGCGAACTGACCGAGATACTTCGTGACCATATTGGGTGTAACCTCCTGCTCTTTCATTTCGGCCAGCAGCTCCGTAGCCGTGCCTACCCATTCGGTGCGGCACTCCATAAAGTCCACCACCCGAAGCAGAAATTTCGGCAGCTCCGCCTTGTGAATATCCTCGCTGTTCTTGCGCTCCACCAGTTTCCAGACAAGGTCGTTAAACTGTAAGGTCAGTTCCTGATATTCCACATCCCGCCCGCTGACCAGCAGCGTAGCGGCGTTTCCGCTGCGCTTACGGCGCAGAATAAAGTTGGTGTCCGCAGCGCCGATGATGCCGGTAGAGCCGCTGACATCGTTAAAGGGATCGTCGCTGTCTTGCAGCTTTCGCAGGTGATGCACCAGCAAAATGGCGATGTTGAAGCCGTCCGCAATGCGCTTAATGGAGGAAATATCGTCGTAGTCGTTGCCGTACATTCCCGCTTTTCCGGCGCTGCCTTTGGAGTCCCGCACCTTTTGCAGCGTGTCAATGATGACCAGCTTGGTGGCGGAATGCTCAGTCAGAAAGTCCGTGATCTGCTCCTCCAGCCCGCCGCCGATCAGCCCGGAGGTCACGGCGAAATACAGGTTATCCGGGGCGCTGTCGGTGAGGTTGTAGAGTCGGTCTTTGATGCGCCGCTGGGTGTCCTCAAGGCTCAGATAGAGCACATCGCATTGCAGTGTAGGCAGCCCCCAAATAGAGTTTCCCTGCGCCACCTGCAGCCCCAGCCACAGCATCAGCCAGCTTTTGCCGATCTTGCTGGCACCGCTGATGACATTGACGCCCTGCGAAATGAGGCCGTCCACGATGAACATCGTCTTGCTCATCGGCGTGGACAGCAAGGTCTCTGCGTCCACGGTTTTCAGTTTGTTGTCCATAGAATTCTCCTTTGTAGAATGTTAGAAGTAGATTTTGGCGGGGGCGAATGGAAACGGCCACCCACCCCCGCTTTACCCGCAAAAAACCTTGGAAATCAAGGCTTTCCAGACGCTTAATGTTCGACGCTGCGCCGCCGCCTGGCCGAGTCCGCCTTCTGCTTGCGCCGGATGGAGCGCCCGCATTCCGGGCAGTATTTCTGCCGGTTGCTGCCGGGTGCAAAGGGCTTTCCGCACCGTTCGCAGAGCCGTGTGCGCTGCCGGTAAATGTCGGCGTAAAGCGCCTTGTCGGCGGGCAGAACCGCCCGCCGGAAGTACTTGCACAGCAGCGAATAGGAAATCGTCTGCACGCACACGCAGCCTTCGCCATCGTCCAACGGCAGACAGTTGCCACCGTCGTAGTTGGCGCACAGCCGCCGGATCAGCCGGTTGCAGCGTGCCCTTTGGGCGGGAGTCAGGCGCTTGATCTCATCCAACTTTCTTCACCTCCTTCTCCATCACATAGTTGATGACGCTGATCTTCGGGATCTTCAGCGTCGTGCCGATCTTCACGGCGTGGATGTACCCATAGTCGATCAGCTTGTAGGCCAGCTTGCGGCTGATGCCCAGCATCTCCCGAAGCTCTTTAACGGTCACGATGTCCGGGTATTCCGGAAACATCATCTGATAAAGCTCTCTGAGCTCTCCTTTCTTCATAGGCTTGAACCTCCTTTGTCTGTTCTGAAGCCGCATTTCTGCGGTAATTTTTGCTTGCTGCCGCTCATCTGTATCGTTCCTGCCCCGGAGTCTCACCACGGCGTATCGCTTCTTTGATGCGCTCGTTCCTTTTTCGGGAAGTCGTGGCGTCACTTGCCGGAAGCATATCCTTTGGAGGCGGCGATTCAATTTTCAAGGTACACGGGAAAAGTCTCCTCAATAGGTAGGCAGCGAGAAGGGCCGTTTTTTAACCCCCTCACTAATCAACTGGGAAATTTTTTTCGATTTGTACGAAGGAACTTTGAAAAAATTCTTTGAAATCCTCTCTACTAACCAACTGGGAAATTTTTTTGGATTTGAACGAAAGAACTTTTGAGAATTTTTCTGCGAACCCCTCTACTACTTAATTGGGAATTTTTCCGGCAAAAATAAAAAGAATTTTGAAGAAAATTTTTAAGCGCCCCTCCCACTAATCAACTGGGAACTTTTCTGGCAAATAACAAATAGGATTTTGAAGGAAATTTTTCAGGGCCTTCCTACTAACCAATTGGGAACTTTTTCGAGATTTTGGCAAAGTAATTTGAAAAGTCCCCTCAATTTTTCAAAAGGACCCTTCTACTTACTCTGAATAAGGGGTGCCGTTTGGCAGGGTACTTTTCAGATTTCCCCGCAAAAATATTTCTCCCTTCACTTACTCTGAATAAGGGGGGCCTTTTGTGGGGGTGTTTTCGAGAAAATTCTCAAAAATTTTTCCGTCCTCACTTATTCTCAAAATTGCAAGACCATTTGTGGGAGCGTTTCCGAAAAAAGAGATATGTAGCAAAAAAAGGTTTCTCCGCTCAAATCAGTAAACTGAGCGGGGAAACCTTTCACTTTTAATTATAAGATTTTCTTCTGAATCCCTCGTAAATCCGTAATAATCCTTGATAAATCGGCATCGCCGTGATATACTTAAATTGTATAATTATAGCTATTGGAAACCACCTGAAAGTGAGGATACTCCCATGGAACCGACCATCGAACGCTGGTACTCAATGAAAGAGATTTGTGAATATCTCGGCGTCAGCCGTGATACGGTACTCGCCTGGATAGAGAAAAGAAATATGCCCGCTGCGAAAATAGGCCGCCTTTGGAAATTCAAGGTCAGCGAAGTAGACGCCTGGATGAAGTCCGGCGTGGCGGCGGATAAGTAATCTGGATTGGGTGATGAGCTATGGGCTTTATAGATTCGTATAAGCATCTCGAAAAGCTGTGTGGTGATATGCTGCAAACGCAGCACGGTGTCTCCGCTTATATAGCTGAGATGGAAAGTACCCCAAATGGTTTATATCGGGTGCAAGGCTGGGTCGAAGATCTCAAGTGCCTTAAGCATTACCGCTGGGTCAGAAACCAAATTGTACACGACCCGAATAGTAGCGAAGAAAATATGTGCGACCTCAGCGACGCACAATGGATTGACATTTTTTATGATAGGATTATGAAGCAAGGTGATCCTCTTGCTATGTATCAAAAGGCGACAAAACCTCGGCCTGTCGCAAAGCCAAAACCGCTCCGCCAATCGCCACAGGCACAATATACATATTCCGCACGGCCGGTTTACTCAAAAAAGGAAGCGAAGAAAGCCACTGGATGGGTTGTTTTATTGATTATTACAGTGCTTGTTGGACTGTTTTTTGTGCTTAAATACCTTGTATATTAATCAGGAGATGCACGATGGCACCGGAGAATAAATTGGGGCTGACAAGCTCCGCCGATCTTGCCCGTGAAGAAGAACGCATCAGCAAGAAAAAGGCGGTAGAACTGTTTGAAAGCGGCGTACTTGACACCCTACCGGCGGGTAAATTCTCGACTTTGCAGGCGATTCACAAATATCTGTTTGAAGATATTTATGACTTCGCCGGTAAGCTGCGCACAGTGAATCTGGCGAAGGGTAATTTCCGCTTTGCACCGCTGATGTATCTGGAAGAGGCGCTGGCCAACATCGGCAAGATGCCACAGTCCACTTTTGACGAGATCATCGAAAAATATGTGGAAATGAATATTGCCCACCCCTTCCGGGAGGGCAATGGGCGCAGCACCCGCATTTGGCTTGACCATATCCTGAAAACCGAAATTGGTAAGGTCATGGACTGGAGCAAGGTGGATAAAGAGGATTATCTCCTTGCAATGGAGCGCAGCCCCATCAAGGATGTGGAGATCAAGGTGCTGCTGAAGGCGGCACTGTCCGGCGAGATAAACAGCCGGGAAGTCTATTTGAGTGGCATCGACCAGAGCTACTATTACGAGAGCCTTTCGGCTTTCCGGGCGGGAGATTTGTAAAGCCTAAAGTATCAGTTTTGGGCTTCCAAAGTATCAAATTGATACTTTGGCGAAATCCCAAAGTGCCAACACGGCGGTTCCAAAGTGCCAAATTGGCACTTTGGAATGCTTGTTGACGGAACGAGCCTATTGGATCTAATTGTTCCCGATTGCCAAGCAGCAAGAACTGATTTGAAATGTGGGAGAATTCAGTTATGGAGCTTATAAATAATACAACAAAGACTCTTAAAGACGATTTGTCTGTAGAGATCAAGCAAGGCAGCAAAGTGTCCATTGCGGCGGCTTGCTTCTCTATCTATGCCTTTCAGGAGCTGAAAGAGCAACTTTCGCAGATTGAGCAACTCCGCTTTATTTTTACCTCTCCGACTTTCGTAACCGAAAAGGCCAAAAAGGAACGGCGTGAGTTCTACATTCCTCGCATGACCCGTGAAAGAAGCCTTTACGGAACAGAGTTTGAAATCAAGCTCAGGAATGAGCTGACCCAAAAAGCCATTGCACGAGAGTGTGCAGAGTGGATCAGACAGAAAGTCACTTTCAAGTCAAATATCAGCGATAAATCCATTCAGGGACAAATCGTAGTTGACGGTGTCGGCTATACACCTATCAATAACTTCACTACGGTTGAGCTTGGCTGCGAGAAAGGCAATGTAATCAGCACAACAATCGTGAAAGATGAGTCCCTTGCCCGTACTTTGCTTGCCGACTTTAATGAGATATGGAATGACAGCAAGGTGCTTCAAGTCGTTACTGATGAAGTAATTGACAGCATTACCGCCGCATATAACGAAAACTCTCCCGATTTTATCTACTTTGTGACGCTATATAACATCTTCAATGAGTTTTTGGAAGATGTGTCCGAAGATGTTTTGCCCAACGAAGCGACCGGTTTTAAGGAAAGCAAGATTTGGGGGATGCTCTATAACTTCCAGCGAGATGCCGCTCTTGCTATCATAAACAAACTTGAGAAGTTCAACGGCTGTATCCTTGCAGACAGTGTTGGTCTTGGTAAAACCTTTACCGCCCTTGCCGTTATTAAATACTACGAAAACCGCAACAAGTCCGTTCTTGTGCTTTGCCCCAAGAAACTGACGAACAACTGGAATACCTATAAGGATAACTATGTCAATAACCCCATTGCCGCCGACCGGCTTCGGTACGATGTGCTTTATCATACCGACTTAAACCGCACCCACGGCACATCAAACGGGCTTGATCTCGACAGACTGAATTGGGGCAATTATGACCTTGTGGTAATTGATGAGTCCCACAACTTCCGTAATGGCGGCAAATTAGTTGAGAACCCGGACGAGGACACCAAGGATAACCGCTATGTTACCTTGATGAAGAAGGTCATCAGAGCCGGAGTAAAGACAAAGGTGCTGATGCTTTCTGCAACGCCAGTTAATAACCGCTTCAACGATCTGAAAAATCAGCTTGCTCTTGCGTATGAAGGGCATACGGATTACATAGACGAAAAGCTCAACACTACCCGTTCCATCGACGAAATTTTCAGGAACGCACAGCGGGCGTTTAACACTTGGAGCAAGTGGAAACCGTGCGACCGCACGACTGAAAACCTTCTCAAAATGCTGGACTTTGATTTCTTTGAAGTGCTGGATAGTGTGACCATTGCCCGCTCAAGAAAGCATATTCAGAAGTATTACGATATGGCAGACATCGGCACCTTCCCGACAAGGCTAAAGCCGATCTCGCTTCGTCCACATCTTACTGACCTGAAGGAAGCCATCAGCTACAACGAGATTTTTGAGCAGCTTATGCTCCTGACACTGACAATCTATACGCCGACGCACTACATTCTGCCAAGTAAGATGGAGAAGTATGCTGAGCTGTACGGAGATAACAGGGTCAATGTCGGCTTTACGCAGGCGAACCGTGAGCAGGGCATCCGCCGTCTGACCGCCATCAACCTGATGAAGCGTATGGAAAGCTCCGTCTATTCGTTCAATCTGACGCTGACCCGCATCAAGGATTTGATAAACAGCACGATAGAAACGATTGACCGCTTTGATAAACACTCCAGTACGACCCTCGACCTGACGGATATTTCCGATATGGACGAGTTCGACGCCGAGGATCAGAACTCGGATGACCTGTTTTCTTTTGGCAGGAAGGTCAAGATTGACCTTGCCGATATGGACTATGTGTCGTGGCGGGACAGCTTGGCGAAAGATGCCGAGGTGCTTGAACTGCTGACCTTGCTGGTTGGTGATATTACACCGGAACACGATTCAAAGCTGCAAGAGCTTTTCCGGGTGATTGATAACAAGATCACTCACCCCATCAACGAGGGCAATAAAAAGCTGATTATCTTCACCGCTTTTGCGGATACCGCTGGTTATCTCTACGATAATGTCAGCCGCTATGTCAAGGATAGGTATGGACTGAACACCGCAATGGTATCCGGCTCTGTTGAGGGACGGACGACTTGCTCCAAGCTCCGTGCCGACCTGAACACGGTGCTGACCTGCTTCTCGCCTATCTCGAAGGACAAGGAACTGCTGATGCCGGGAGATAAGACGGAAATTGATGTGCTGATCGCCACCGACTGTATTTCCGAAGGTCAGAACTTGCAGGACTGCGACTACCTCATCAACTACGACATTCACTGGAACCCCGTCCGCATCATTCAGCGATTCGGGCGTATTGACCGTATCGGCAGCCGCAATAAGGTCATTCAGCTTGTGAACTTTTGGCCTGATGTAACCCTTGACGATTACATCAATCTGAAAGCCAAAGTTGAAACCCGTATGAAAATCGTGGATATGACCGCTACGGGCGATGATAACCTGCTCAGTGATGAAGAAAAGACAGACCTTGAGTACCGAAAGGCGCAGCTCAAGCGCTTGCAGGATGAGGTCGTAGACATTGAGGATATGACAACGGGCATCTCCATTATGGACTTGGGGTTAAACGAGTTCCGGCTCGACCTGCTCGACTATATTAAGCACCACCCTGACATAGACAAAACGCCCTTCGGCTTGCACTCGGTTGTTCCTGCAAGTGAGGATACGCCTGCCGGTGTGATTTATGTTTTGAAGAATCGTTCCAACAGCGTGAACATCGACAATCAAAACCGGCTGCACCCCTTCTATATGGTGTATATCGGCAATGATGGAGAGGTCATCTGCGACCACCTTTCTCCGAAACAGATGCTTGATAAAATGCGTTTCCTCTGCAAAGGCAAGACGGAACCGATTCCCGAAGCCTACAAGCCGTTCAACAAAGAAACCCGTGACGGCAGAAATATGTCGCAGCTTTCCAAGCTGCTTGGCGATGCCATTGCTTCCATTATTGAAGTGAAGGATGAGAGTGACATTGACAGCTTCTTAGGCGGCGGTCAGGTCAGCTTTCTGTCAAACGAAATCAAAGGACTGGACGACTTTGAACTGATATGCTTCTTGGTCGTGCGATGAGGTGAGAGTATGCTCGGACTTCCAAAGTCAACTGAAATGAGCAAGCAGCTTCCGAAGAAGGCTGTCTATGCGAAGTTCCAAATGAACACGGCGGCAAAGGAGAAAATCGACGCCGATATATCGAGGATCACCATTGTCAATGAGATCACACCGGCGAAAATCAACATTCCTGCCGGAGAGGAAGTCAGGAGTTTCTTTGTCCTGCTTGTGGCGCTGAAGAAGAAAGGCTTTGATGAAAGAACCGTTGCCACGCTGTCAAAGCTCATTCCGCAGAATATTCTGTTTATGCTTGAATTTGAGGGGCAAAGCAGGCTGGCAATCTATCACACCAAGCTGATGCAGACGGATTGGAAGCCCACCGAAAGCTGTACCATTGAGCTGCGGGGCTTGAACCTCGATAAAGTATGGGAAAACATCGTGGTGGACATCGGCGGTGTGAGTATCGCAGACGGCAATACCCTTGATGAGCAGATCGCCGCCGATGAGCGCCGACAGAAAATCGAGAAAGAGATTGCCAAACTGGAAAAGCAGGCACGAGCTGAAAAACAGCCGAAAAAGAAGTTTGAGCTTGTGCAGCAGATAAAAAGATTAAAAGAAGAATTGATATAGACGAAGGGAGTTCCTGATATGTCAAGTGAGCAATATCAACGGACGGTAAATAGCCTTGATAAAGAAATTGCAGACCTCGAAAAGAAAAAGGCGTCAAAGGACAAAGAAGTGGCTACACTCCAAGGCAAAATTAACACCTTGAAGAAAAGCATAAACAGCCATACCTCCGCTTCCACACTCAACAATAAAATGAGGCAGATTGCTACTCACGAATCCGACCAAGCAAAAAAGAGTCAGGACAGCGCCGAACTCGGAAAGAAGATTGCCGAAAAGCGCAAGAAGCGTGCTGAAGCCTATTTGAAACTCCAAAAGGAGCAGCAAAACGAGCAAAAGAAACAGGATAAAGCCAATCGGCAAATTCAGGCATCCTATGAAGCTCGGATAAAGGAACTCCAGCAGCAAATTTCGCAGCCGGTAGTCACATTAGCCAGTACCCCAATAGCAGCCGATGAAGAATATGATGTGTTCGTATCCCACGCATACGAGGATAAAGAGTCATTTGTTGACGAGTTTGTAGAGGCGTTACGAAATCAGGGACTCAAAGTATGGTACGACACGGATAAGCTCAAATGGGGCGACTCAATGCGTGAGAAGATCGATAGAGGACTGGCAAAATCAAAATACGGTGTTGTTATCCTCTCGCCTAACTACATTGCCGAACATAAATACTGGACAAAAGCGGAACTGAACGGACTCTTTCAAGTAGAAACCGTTAATGGGAAAACCATCCTTCCTATATGGCACAACCTGACGAAAAAGCAGGTCGTTGAGTACAGCCCGATCATAGCTGACCGCAAGGCTATGACTACGGCTTCAATGACTCCCGAAGAAATAGCCGCTGAACTGAAAGAATTATTTGCACCTGACGATACGGAGGAACAAGAGAATGGATAAACTGAGAATGCAGACAGCAAACAAGGCTGATGAAAATTTCAGAAAGCTGGCGGCGATGTTCCCCAACGCCGTGACGGAAACGATCAACGAAAACGGCGAGGTCGTCCGGGCAATCGACAAGGATGTGCTGATGCAGGAGATTGCCTGCACCGTGGTGGACGGCAATGAGGAACGCTATCAGTTCACTTGGCCGGACAAGAAGAAGTCCGTTCTTCTTGCCAATGCCCCGATCAATAAGACGCTGCGCCCTTGCCGGGAGGAAAGTGTGGACTTTGATACTACCGAAAACCTCTATATTGAGGGCGATAATCTGGAAGTATTGAAGCTGTTGCAGGAAACCTATCTCGGCAAAATCAAGATGATCTACATTGATCCTCCGTATAACACCGGTAATAATTTGATTTATAAGAATGATTTTAGTCAAAGCACTTCCGAATATTTGACTAATAGTGGGCAGTTTGATGAGTATGGAAATGCGTTGGTTCAGAATCCGGACACTAACGGCAGATTCCACACCGATTGGCTCAATATGATTTATCCCCGCTTGCGAATTGCAAAGGATTTGCTGACAAATGATGGCGTATTGGTTTGCGCTATTGATGAAAATGAAGTTGACACACTATCAATGGTGCTTAAGCAGATTTTCGGAGAGAGCAGCTATGAGCACACCCTTGTGAGCGTAGTTCACAATCCCAGAGGACAGCAAGGCACAAATTTTTCTCACACAAACGAGTATGCTATATTTGTTTATCCAAAAGGAATGAAAGCTATTGCTGACCGTGCAATTGCTGATGAAGATGTGTCTTGGTCTCAACTCCGTAATTGGGTAGCGAATCCGAACGCAAGGATGCCAAAAATTGTTTTTATCCCATATATGTAAAAGGCGGGAAAATCATCGGATTTGGGCAAGTATCTCCAGATAACTTTCATCCGAAACAAACAGAGTATGTTGACGGTGTTGCTCAAGTTTACCCGATTGACAGGAATGGCGTAGAACGCAAATGGAGATACGCTCGTCAATCTGTTGAATCTATTTGGAATATGCTAAAAGCACATCCCACAAATTCCGGTTATGAAATCCTTATTGGAAAAACATTTGGCGTTCAAAAAACTGTATGGGCGGATAAGAGATATGACGCAAATGAATACGGCACTAAAATAATTAGCGATTTGGTTCCTCATAACGGGTTTACATTTCCCAAAAGTCTTTGGACAGTGTATGATTCTATTTTGGCTGGAACAGCCAATGCCAAGGATTCAATTATCCTTGATTTCTTCTCTGGTTCTGGCACAACGGCTCACGCAGTTATGAAGTTGAATGCTGAGGACGGCGGAAATCGGAAATTTATACTCGTCCAAGTTCCTGAAAAAACCGACCCAAAATCAGAATGCCATCAAGCGGGATTTGAGACAATTTGCAAAATTGGAGAAGAAAGAATACGACAAGCTGGTAAGAAAATCAAAGAAGATAGTCCTTTGACTACGCAAGACCTTGACACCGGTTTCCGTGTTCTCAAGTGCGACACCTCCAATATGAAAGAGGTCTACTATAACCCTGCGGAGTATGAAGCCAGCCTGTTCTCCAGCCTTGAAGATAACATCAAAGAGGACAGAACGCCGGAGGATCTGCTGTTCCAAGTAATGCTGGATTTGGGCGTGCTGCTCTCCGGCAAAATCGAGGAAACCACCATCGCCGGCAAGAAGGTGTTCAATGTGGAGGACAACTATCTGATTGCCTGCTTTGACAGCAATGTGACCGAGGAAACCATCACAGCCATTGCCAAGCAGAAGCCCTATTATTTCGTAATGCGTGACAGCTCTATGGCAAACGACAGCGTGGCGACCAACTTCGATCAGATCTTCGCTACCTACAGCCCCGATACTGTAAGGAAGGTGCTGTAATGTCAGATTGGAAGGATTCCATTGCCCAAATAGAGGCAATGTCGAGCCGGCTTGCGGAGCAGCTTAAATTTACGCCGCCGAGCATTCCGTATGTAGATATTTTACCTCAAATCCCAACAGTAGAGATTGACGAGGAAAGTACATTTGCATATCAGATGCAGCAGCAGACCAATCAAATCATTGAAAAGAGCAATGAGCAAATACGGCTGCTAAACGAGCACAATGAACAGTTGACGAGCAACTATAAAAAGCTTGAAGAACTTTATAACCTCAAAGCCAAAGAGCTGGATGAAGCAAAACGGGACGCTAAAAAAGCAAAACGGTACAACACAGCAATGATGATTATCACCATTATTTCAATGCTTGTTGCCGTTGCTGCGTGGCTGCTTCCCAACATATTAGGAGGTGCATCCTAATTGAAGTTTAATTTCAAAATACAACAATACCAAACCGATGCGGTTGATGCTGTTGTGCGTGTCTTTCAAGGGCAGGGCTTTCACGATAAGATCAGCTATATCCGTGACCGGGGCAAGGTCAAAGCGGAGCCGTATCAGATGACCCTCGGTATGTCCGATGAGGAGCTTGAAGTCATCGATCCGCTGAACGATACCGGTTATAAAAACGAAGCCGTTGAGCTTTCCGATGAACAGCTTCTGCACAACATTCAGACCTTGCAGAGTCAGAATAACATCAAACTGTCCGCTTCCCTTGTCAAAGACTTGGGGCGTTGCAGCCTTGATATTGAAATGGAAACCGGCACGGGCAAAACCTATGTCTATATCAAGACGATGTTCGAACTGAACAAGAAGTACGGTTGGAGCAAGTTTATCGTGGTCGTTCCTTCTATTGCGATCCGTGAGGGCGTGAAGAAGTCCTTTGAAATCACCGCAGACCACTTTATGGAGCACTACGGCAAGAAAGCTCGCTTCTTCATCTACAACAGCTCCGACCTGAACCAGTTGGATAACTTTTCGAGCAGCTCCGGCATCAATGTGATGATTATCAACACACAGGCCTTTGCCTCCTCGCTGAAAGAGGACGGCAAGAGCAAGGAAGCCCGTATCATCTACTCCAAGCGGGATGAGTTCGGCTCCCGCCGCCCAATCGATGTTATCAAGGCAAACCGTCCGATCATTATTTTGGACGAGCCGCAGAAGATGGGCGGCGATGTGACGCAGAAGGCTCTGAAAAACTTCAATCCGCTGTTCTCCCTCAATTACTCGGCTACCCACGCCAAGCAGCATAATCTTATTTATGTGCTGGATGCGCTGGATGCCTTCAACAAGCGGCTGGTCAAGAAGATCGAGGTCAAGGGCTTTGAGGTCAAGAACTTCCGTGGTACGGACAGCTACCTCTACCTTGAGCAGATCATTCTTTCCAGCAAGAAGCCGCCGATGGCAAAAATCGAGCTGGAGATCGGCTATAACAAGTCCATCAACCGGGAAACCCGTATTCTCGGCGTTGGGGACGACCTCTACTTTGTTTCACAGGAAATGGAGCAGTACAAGAGCTACACCATCTCCGAAATTGACCCGCTGCGTGGTACCGTGACCTTTACCAACGGCGAAGTCATCAAAGCCGGTGATGTGGTGGGCGATGTGTCCGAAAAGGATATGCGCCGCATTCAGATTCGTGAAACCATCCTCTCCCACTTTGAAAAAGAGGAAAAGCTCTTCAATATGGGCATCAAGTGCCTGTCCCTGTTCTTCATCGACGAAGTGGCAAAGTACCGCCAGTATGATGAAAACGGCGACGAGGTGCTTGGCGAATATGGCGTGATGTTTGAGCAGGAGTATCTTGCCATTCTGAACGAGTACATTACGATGTTTGACTCGCCGTATCAGAAGTATCTCAAATCCACTTGCAGCGATGTAAGCCGGGTACATAAGGGCTATTTCAGCATCGACAAGAAAACCGGTCGCAGCGTGGACAGCAAGGCTAATAAAGAGGGTTTTGATGAAAAAGATGTTTCAGCCTATGACCTGATCTTGAAAAACAAGGAACGGCTGCTTTCCTTTGACGAGCCAACACGGTTTATCTTCTCCCACTCCGCACTGCGTGAAGGATGGGATAACCCGAATGTGTTCCAAATCTGTACTCTGAAGCACTCCGACAGCAACACGGCGAAGCGGCAGGAAGTCGGTCGTGGTCTGCGCCTTTGCGTCAATCAGGATGGCAACCGTATGGATGTGCAGAGCTGCGGCGACAGCGTTCACGAGATCAACACGCTGACGGTAGTCGCCAGTGAAAGCTACAAAACCTTCGTAACAAACTTGCAGTCGGATATTAAGACCGTGCTTTATGACAGACCCACGGTTGCTACAAGCGAATACTTCAAGGGCAAATATGTCAAGGTGGACGATGTACCGACGCTTATCGACGATGAGAAAGCCAATGCCATTGAGTTCTACCTCATTCAGAACGGCTATGTGGATATGAAGCGCAAGGTGACGGACAAGTACCGTCAGGATGTTAAGAACGGAACCGTTGCGGAGCTGCCGGAGGAACTGGGGCCGATGACAGACGGCATCCACACGCTCATTCAGGCAGTCTATGATGACAGCGTTCTCAAGGATATGTTCTCTGACGGTCACGAAACCAAGGTTAAGGATAACCCGCTTAACGAGAACTTTGCCAAGAAAGAGTTTCAGGCGTTGTGGCGTGAGATCAACCACAAGTACGCCTACACCGTTGATTTTGACAGCGCCGAGCTGATCCGCAACGCCATTGCTCACATTGATGAAAAGCTCTTTGTTTCCGAGCTGCAATACACGACAACCATCGGGCGGCAGAAAACGGAGATGAATGAGTATGAGATCGAGCGTGGAGCATCCTTCACCGGCGAAAAGACCCGGACGCAGACACTCAAACACGCCGAAACCAGTCAGATCAAGTATGACCTCATCGGAAAAATCGCAGAGGGTACTGTTCTGACACGGCGCACGGCTTCTGCTATCCTGCAAGGCATCCGTGTGGATAAGCTCTATATGTTCAAGAACAACCCGGAGGAGTTCATCGCAAAGGTCATCCGGCTTATCAATGAGCAGAAAGCCACAATGATCGTGGAGCACATTTCCTACGACACCATTGAGGGTGAATATGATAGCTCCATCTTCACGGCTGAAAAGGCGACGCAGAGCTTTGATAAAGCGTTCCTCGCAAAGAAAGCCATTCAGGACTATGTATTCACGGATGGTTCGGCTGACAAGAGCATTGAGAGAAAGTTTGCTGAGGATTTGGATGCAGCGGACGAGGTATGCGTCTACGCAAAACTGCCGAGAACCTTCCAAATTCCCACGCCGGTTGGTAACTATTCGCCGGACTGGGCAATCGCTTTCTATGAGGGCAAGGTCAAGCACATTTTCTTCATAGCCGAAACGAAAGGCACAATGGAAAGTCTTGAGCTGCGTCCTATTGAGCAGGCAAAAATCTCTTGTGCGAAGAAGCTGTTCAATGAGATGTCCACAAGTAATGTCGTATACCACGATGTAGACAGCTACCAGAGTTTGCTGAACATCATGAATTCGTTATAAAAAAGGCAGGGACACACAAACAAAGGTGTGCCCCTGTCTTCAATTCTCATCCGACTGCCACTTCGACCTTTTTACCGCTGAAGGCCACGCCGTATTTATAAATCGTCCTGACCCCGGCGGTCGTCAGCTCGGTTTCGTATTTCTTGTCGTTGATCTGCTGCAAGGCCGTTTCGGACAGCTTTTTCAGCTGCTCATCGCTGCAATTCTTCTCCGCTTTCAGCTCAATCAGGATGCCCGGAAGTCCTTTTTTCGTGGGCTTCAGCTGAATGTCATAGCGCCCGTCGCCGGATTCCCGGTTGGAGGTCACGAAAGCACCTCCCAGCAGGGCGCACAGACCCAGCATAAAGCCGTGGTAGAAATTCTCCCCGGCAGTATCGAAGGAGCTGACCGACTGGGTCAGCATCGTCTGTATCTGCGCTTTCAGCCGTGCGTTATCGCCGGAGAAGATGGCCTCCTGAACGGAAATCGCCGTGGACGGCGGAATCAGATTCTCCAACCTCTGCAAGATCTCCTTGTTGTACACCAGAGAGATCTCCCGGTTGGGCAGGGAGACCTCGCACATAAAATCGCCGCTGAAGGAGGGCGTGGTTTTCAGTGCCTTCAGATAGCCGGTCACCAGTAGGAAGCTGTAAATGGTGGAAGGATTGCTCTTGATCTGCGGATAGATCACGCCGGTGTCGATGAAGGTGGTGAAGGTTTCGCCATTGACCAGGGAGGTCAGACGATTATAAATCTCCTCGTCCGCCTGGGCAAGCACTTCCCCGATAATATCGTTGCTGCCGGTGGAGACCCAGAAGGGCCTCGGCTCGCACTCGTTGCTGAAGTAGTTGACCACCGACCACGGGTTGAAAATCTCCGTCTTGCCGAAGCGGTAGCCGTCGTACCACTGGCAAATTTCGTCGTACTTATCGGCAGCGCCGTAGTATTCCGCCATCTCCATCACCTCGTCGGCGGTGAAGCCGAAGTAGGCGCTGTATTTGTTGTCCAGCACGGAGTTGATGGACAGGTTGTTCATCCCGCTGAAGATGCTCTCCTTGGCCACCCGCAGAATGCCGGTGAGGAAGCCGAAGGACAGGTGCTGATTATCCTTGAAACCGCCGGAAAACAGGTTTCGCATAAACCGGATGACCTTGTCGTAATAGTCCTTCTGATAGCCCTGCTGGATGGGGGTGTCGTACTCGTCGATGATGATAATGGGCGCAACGGCATAGTGCTTGTGCAGCATAGCAGACAGGTCCAGCAGTGCAGAAGCCAACTCTACCTCGCTGACCTTGCCGTCTGCCAGCTTTTCATAGGTCTTTTTGCTGTACTCGTCGCACTTATCGCTGTTCAGCAGTTCTTTGTGCCGCCGGGTCTCCTTTGCGAAAATATCCCGGATGGCCGCAAAGGTCTCCTCCCAAGTGTCGAACTTCACATCCTTGAATGTCAGGAAGATTACGGGGTACTTGCCCTGATAATCCCGGTACTTCTGGCCGCAGGCCCAGATCTTCTTATCCCGGAAGTAGACGGAGGTATCCTTGTCGCTCTTTTCAAAGTAAGTGCGCAGCATATCCATATTCAGCGTCTTGCCAAAGCGCCGGGGGCGGGTGAACAGCGTCACCATCGGACGCTCGTCGATGAAATCCTTGATCATCATCGTCTTGTCGATGTAGTAGTATTCCGACGATGCAAGGCAGTAGTTGGACACGCCGATGGGCAGGGGCAGCTTCGGCGCGCGCTCCGTCTTGCGAAAAGCGCCCGTCTTGAGCCGCTGATCCGCCGGCTTCTGCGTATCAGCGGGGATCAGCCAACGATTGCCCTGCTTTTTCGCACCGGCGATTCTCCCATTCTTGCAGAGCGTCGCAACTCTCCGCTCCGTTATATTCCAGCGCACCGCTGCCTCTCTTACCGAGATCATTTCAGCCATAGGGGATACCTCCACGCATAAAATCACAAGTACATTATACCCGAATAAAAGAACAATGTCAACAAAGTTCGGAACAATGTCGTTTCAAAACAGCATTGTTCTTTTCTGCACACAAAACAAGCGGAGGTCATCGACCCCCGCTTGCTCGTTACCCATATACAATTTCCTGCATCACGACCTCGTTTGCCCGATATCGGATGCCGTTCATCTTTCGCACCCACGCCATCGGGTCATCGGCTTTCAAGGCCTCCGTCACGCCCTCGGTGTCTGCGTATTGTTTTACCAGCCGAAGAAAGAGTTCCTGCGCCTGCTCCTCGATGTCTGCAAGGTGCCCATCCAGCACCCCGGCGGTCAGCAGGTTATAATACAACACACGGTGGTGCTCCCTCAGAAAGGTGCGCCGCCGCTGGCCGTAAACGCCGATGGGGCGTTCTTCTTCGGGCGGTAAGCAAACATCCGGCAGGCAATAGTCGCCCTGCCTTGTGTAAGTGCCGCCCAGCTGCTCAAATAGCGATTTCATATGTGATCCTCCCATTTAAAATTTCCCCGGCAGGTCTGCAATGCAAAATGCACCCGCCTTTCGGTTACAGTCTACCAAAACCGAAAGGCAGGTGCGAGTGTGCGAATTTCATAATCGCACATTATTTCTTCATCTTCCTGCTGAACTCGTTCAGCGTCTGGATATGCCAAAGGCTTTTACGGGTAATGGAGCGAAATGTCAGGGAGCAGAAGAAATCCACAAGAAAGATTTTCGGGATACAGAACTTCAGTCCCTTTTGAAAGGCTTTCAGCGACCCGCGGCTGCACCAGTTGTGGACCGTGGTCAGGGTATAGCCGGTCAGGGCCACCACATCCTTTACCGTGACCACATCTGGGTATTTGCGCAGCAGCTTTTCATAGTAGCCGTGCATCTGCCGCAGCGTGTCCTCCGGCAGCTCCTTGGAGAGCCTCGCCACATAGTGGGTACCGTACCAGCCCTTCGGTGCAGAGTAGAGTTCAGGAAAAATCGCCCGCTCCTCCAAATATGCTTTTACATCCTCTTTTCGGATTTTATAACACCGGGTTTTCTTACCCGACCACTCACAGGGCACCTTGCCGCTCTTGAGCAGGTGCAGCGCCGTGGACTTGCTGATGTGGCAGATCCGGAAGAATTGCTCCTTGTTCATTACATCGGGAACACTGTCCCAGTTGATGGGGAATACATCCATTTGTAACACCTCAAAAATAGATTTTCGTCGGTTTGAAGCTCTATCCTGCGGTGTATGGCCGTCTCCCGGTTTTTCTCTCCTGTCTTCCCTGATTTCTCTCCAAAATCGGGAAAAATGCCGATTTGAACCCACTTCCAAAAAAGCCCGTCCCGCAAGGCTTTCCGAGCGAAAAAGCCCGATTTCAAGCGGCTTTCGGCGGGTACGGAGCTTCCAGAAACGACCCCAAAACGGGCACCCCCGTCACAGTTGCAGAAAAGACTCGAAATCAGTTGATCCGCAAGGGTCCGTGGGTTCGAATCCCACCGTCTCCGCCACATTCGGCTAAATGACAAGTGCGTTATTTAGTCGAATTTTTTATTGGGCTCGAATCTCATCCTATTTTCGTCTGCTCACGCCTCGGTGCATGTTCGTTTGGAAGCAGCCTCATTCTTCTTCCAATCCCAGTCCATGCAGCATTGCTTCTGCTGTGTTCTGCTTGGAAGCCGCATCAAGGTGTGCGTAGATGTTCGCCGTCGTGCTGAAATCACTGTGCCCCAGCCACTCCTGAATCTGTTTGAGCGGCACATGGTTCGCAAGCAGCAAGCTCGCGCTGCTGTGCCGCAGGTCATGAAAGCGAATATGCCGCAGATGGTTTTGCTGAAGCGTCAGCTCAAACATCGCTGATACCCTGTTCGGATTCAGCAGATACCCCATCTCATTGATGCAGATATAGCCTTCATAGTCCTTGCAATAGCAGTTGCCGCAAAGTCTGCGGTTCTCCGCCTGCCGAACCTGCAAATCATACGATTTTCGGATGAGAAAGCGCCAAGATGCGAAGTGAATTTTTGCATTTTGGCTAACGCGAATGGAATGCAGCGTAGCAGCGCTACGCTAAATGGAATGAGCGGACGACAAAATCAAAAGGCACGAGCAGATGGCGCAAGCGAATCCAAAAATCGTATTCAGCAGATACTTCCGGATTGGCGCTGCAAGCGGCAGCGTCCGGCGGCTTGACTTCGTTTTCGTGGTATCGCGGGCGATGACCTCGTACTTCCCGTTCAGCCTGCACGCAATCACCGTGTGCTGAATCGTGATGGTGTTCTGCTGGAAGTCGATGGCATCCCAGCGCAGCCCAACGGCTTCGCTGCGCCGCAAACCGTAGAATGCCGCCAACATGACCGGCGTTTCAATCAGCGTCCCCTTTACACAGGCGAGAAGCTGGTTGATTTCATCCTTGTCATAGAAAGCAGACTGGAAGCCGTTCTTGCGCGGGCGGTCTACCTTATCCGCTGGATTCACGGAAAGCTGGTCTGTCTTTACCGCATATTTCAGCGCCCGATGGATGAGGGCATGATAGTGAATCACCGTGTTGGACTTTACCCGCGCCAGCTGTGCTGTGTAGAAGTCCTGAATGTCTTGGGCTGTCAATTCCGTGATGGTCACGCCTGTTTTGCGGAACCACGGAACGATGGTGCTTTTCATCATCCCGTCGTAAGAGCTGTACGTCGTAATCGCAATCGTGCTCTTCGCGATTTTCAGCCAGCGTTCCAGATAATCCGCAAACAGTTCGCCCTTCTCCACTGCCTCCGTATCTTCCGCCGGAAGCTGGAAGGTTTGGCGCTGTTCCATCAGGAACGCTTCCGCCTTCTTCTTGTTTCCACGGATTAGATAGCCTGTGGGAATCCACGATACGATTTTCGGATGAGAATGCGCTATCTGCGTGCGCCTTCTCATTTTTATTTAGAAGCAATGTGGAATGTTTTACCTCTTCAATAATTGGGAGTTGAATGTTGCATCAAAGTATGCATAGCTGTCTGCGATAATACCAAACATCTTCTCAATATCTTGTATTGCGAATGAAATGGTCGTAATAATCATATTCCGACTTGAATAAGTGATTTCGTATGTGCTTCAAAAATCGTTTTTGGTAATTCTCGATAACATCTTCATGAAAACTATTTTTAATAAACGCATCTAATGGACGCCAATTGTCAGTAGGCTTCCCGTCACACACCAATCGAAGCAAATTCCTAAATACCTGCTCTACTTTCTTGTCGTTTTTCTCATTTTTCAATGCAAAATACAAAGTGTTATAGTAATGTGGAAGCCAATTGGAATCGGAAGCAAATTTGACAAATTGCTTTAAATTGTCTTCATGGCAAAGGTATTCTGCGGTGATATACTTTAATACATAATGCGTCTCTTTTTTTATTTTTTCTTCCGTTATCTCAACATTTTGATCGCAATTTTGCAGATCATCATATACGTCTTTTGAAAGATTTATGCCAATTGTTTTGACCGAATTTTCCAAAAGATACGCATCTACATATGCTTGACCGACAATCAATTCCTTTCTCAAATTTTTCAATTCTCTTGCAGGCATTTCATCAAACTCCCCTTTTGCAATAGCTCCCCTCAGCAAGATTCCATTTTGAGCAAATTCATCCTTGCATATTAACAGCACTAAATTCACAAGGGATTTTAACGAATCTTGCTTAACATCCTTTGTGCTTAATACAACAGAATCGCTCACAACCAGTCCATTAATTTCTTCTGATTTTACTTGAAAGTCATGATATACGATTGATGAGAATTTCCCCATAAAACTTCTTGCTTCGTTTTGCGATAGTCCTTTTAATTTATTTTTGAATCCCAAGATGTCTAAAAAAGCAACGTATTTCATATTTGCCTCCATTTTTATTAACATTATGCAATATCTCTCCATTCCCTTGGAATCAAGTCGTTTGTAAATTAAATATTATCAGTATAGCAAGGCAGAAAACAGCTTGTTAAAAGCAGATTTCCGTCTTACAATTTCAAGTATAGCATATCACATCTTAATTGTTAATAGCTGATTTCGCCGCTTTGTCCCGTCGGCAATCCTGCGCATCAGTTCTTCATACGAATTGATTCCGTTTTCTTTCAGATAAATGATGGACTGCGAAACAGCGTCAAGGTTGTGCCGCTCTGCCCATACCTGATAGCCTCTGCCCTTGCCCTCGCGCATCTTCTTCTCAATGTCAATCAGCAGCGCAATCTGTCTGCCCGTGTACTGGCTTCTCGGAATCCGGGGAATATGCACCTGCCTGCCGTCCAGCACATTCCGCAAAGCAGCCTCTGTGTACGCCGCGCCCAGAGAATCAAGGCGGATAAAGCGTTTGCCGGATGGCGGCTTCACGCTGATTTGTGCGCCGCACTTCACCCTGCATCCGGCTTCTTCCAGCAGATGGGCGTCGCGTATCAGCTTTTCCGCTTCCGAATCGTCTTTGGCACGCACCGTATATGTTCCGTATTTATTGATGGATTGCGGCATCAGTCCGAGGTGTCCCATAATAGGAATACCGGCACTGAGGATACGCTTCACCGTACCTATAATTTCTTCACCACCCTCCAGTTTCAGAGCGTCTGCATGACTCTCTTTCATAATACGGATAGCCGAAGCAAGACCTTCCATCTCATTACCTTGGTAAGATCCAAAAGGCATATCTACTACCACCATAGCACGTTTCACACCACGGACTACGGATTTTGCATGATATATCATCTGGTCGAGGGTAATCGGAAGCGTAGTCACATTACCTGCCATCACATTACTGGCAGAATCGCCTACCAGGATTACATCCATGCCTGCACCGTCTACAATCTGTGCCATAGTGTAATCATACGCAGTAAGCATAGATATTTTTTCGCCTCTCTGTTTCATTTCAACCAAGCGATGAGTAGTCACCTTTCTTGTGTCATCTGATATATAACCAGCCATGTCTCTTAAATTTTAAATTAAAAACTAAAGTACCATAATAGCGTCGGACGCTATCAAAAATTGTGGCAAAGTTATAACATTTAATTCATAACTGGGAAAGAAAAACAAGAAATCCTTTCAATCGTTCTCTAAAATTGCCTTGCAACGATTAAAAGGATAAACTGAAATATTGTAGGAAATAGCGTTAACGTTGCATCGTAAGCAATTTTTCGTAGGTCATTTCCGCAAAGTCATCTATTATATAGTGTGCTTTTCCGGTAATGGCCTTTCGTGTGTTAGTAGTGGCGAGACCGATAACGGTAGCACCGGATGTCATTCCGGCTTGCAACCCGTGGAAAGAGTCTTCAAATACGTAGGTGTTTTCGGGAGTCGCACTGAATACTTCCATACCCAACAGGAAACAATCGGGAGCAGGCTTGGAATGGGCGAACATCTCGCCGGTCAGGATTCGGTCTACCATTCCTTTAAATTCGGGGTGAGCGTTATAAACATTCTGCATCTTATCTTCATTGGAACTGGTCACCACCGCTATCTTTGCACCATGATGGCGAAGGTCAGCGATAAAAGCTTCCACACCGGGAATATATTCGTAGGACATCGCTTTCTCAAAGAGATTGAGGCGGGCGGTTATTTCTTCCTGAGCTTCCGGTTTGTCCGAGAAATATTTCTCATAGATTTGTGTCAATGTTTGCCCTTTAATACAGCGGCCGAAGTCTTCTTCCCCCAGGTACTTATGCCCTTGCTCGTCCCAAAAGACAGTATACTGGGTTTCGGTGTCCATAATCACACCGTCAAAATCGAATAATACTGCAATTATTTTTGTTGTATCCATAGCTAAACTTTCTTTTTACCTTAAACGTTAAACCTTGTGTATTGACTTGTGCAAAGTTCCGAATAATCATCGAATCAGGCAAATTATTCGTACCTTTGCACTACTTAAAAAAACGTAACTTTCGTTTTTCATCCAACATTAAAGATTCAGACGCATGAGTAAAAACGACCCGCATATATTAGGAAAAGAGAGTATCGGCAAACTGCTGTTGCAGTATTCTATCCCTGCCATTATCGGGATGACAATTACTTCTATCTACAATATTATTGACAGCATATTCATCGGGCACGGTGTAGGCGCCATGGCTATCGCCGGACTGGCGGTGAGTTTCCCTCTGATGAATCTGGTGGTTGCCTTCTGTACACTTGTTTCTGCCGGAGGTTCCACGCTCGCATCTATCCGGCTAGGGCAGAAAGATATGAAAGGGGCTACGGAAATCCTGTCGCACACGTTAATGCTTTGTATCACCAATTCTTTCTTTTTCGGAATATTGTCTTTTATCTTCCTCGATGATATACTGGTCTTTTTCGGTGCCAGCGCAGATACGCTGCCTTATGCCCGCAGCTTTATGCAGGTTATTTTATTGGGAACACCGATCACGTATACGATGATCGGGCTGAATAACGTGATGCGTGCCACCGGATATCCGAAGAAGGCTATGATTACTTCCATGGCAACGGTGCTCTCCAACATCATCCTCGCTCCTATCTTTATCTTTCACTTTGAATGGGGAATGCGGGGAGCTGCCACGGCAACAGTCATTTCACAGTTGATCGGTATGGTGTGGGTAGTGAGCCATTTCTTCAAGCAGGACAGTACGGTACATTTTGAAGGGAAGGTATGGAAGATGAAGCGTAGAATCGTCGGCAATATCTTCGCTATCGGCATGTCGCCGTTCCTGATGAATGTATGTGCTTGTGTCATAGTAATCATTATCAATAACAGTCTACAAAATCATGGAGGCGATATGGCTATCGGGGCATATGGTATTATCAACCGGTTGCTAACGCTTTATGTAATGATTGTGCTCGGATTAACTATGGGAATGCAGCCTATTGTAGGCTACAACTTCGGAGCACAGAAGATAGACCGGGTGAAACAGACGTTGAAACTGGGAATTGTTTCGGGGGTGGTTATCACCAGTAGCGGATTCTTTATCTGTGAACTTTTTCCCCATGCAGTATCGGCCATTTTCACAGACAGCGATCATTTGATCGATCTTGCCGTCGACGGGCTTCGCATCACGGTGATTATGTTCCCATTCGTAGGAGCACAAATTGTTATCGGTAACTTCTTCCAAAGCATCGGCAAGGCTAAAATAAGTATTTTCCTGTCGTTGACACGGCAGTTGCTTTATTTGTTACCTTGTTTGTTACTTTTCCCTAATTGGTGGGGATTGAAGGGGATCTGGATTAGTATGCCGGTGTCGGATGCGTTGGCATTTATCACGGCGGTAGTC
>ENA-OPSJ01000390-OPSJ01000390.1-human-gut-metagenome-genome-assembly--contig:-NODE-390-length-39790-cov-3.319794_pt1 | contig 39790 bp, 38 predicted proteins | sample MGYA00241801_ERZ501893 | MGnify/ENA primary metagenome ERZ501893 (study PRJEB25962, sample SAMEA2042219) | human gut metagenome | biome: human gut; feature: human-associated habitat; material: faeces...
CTTACAGCGGCATTAATAGACCGTCTGGTTCATCACAGCCATCTTATCGTATTTGGTCGAGAAAGCTGGAGATTTGAACATTCCTTGATGAAGGATTCAGCAACTCAATAACTCTCTAGGGTGTTACATTTTTGCATTGCACTTTGGGGTTGCAAAATACACCCACTGAATACCTTTCCATAAAATTCCTGTGCTTGAATAATTCAGAAAGCCCATAAATCCCCTGAACAGCTCATCATATATAATATACTTTTTATTTGTAACAGCAGTATCGCTATTGATTTTCTCACTTAATACTTTATCTATGTAATTTTTTTCGTTGCCTGAAACCTTCTCGTAGGGTTCGTAGGTAAGTAACTTAAGCATTAAATCTATCATAGACAACCTACCTTTCTCATACAATAAGAAAATTATACTATACTTTCAAATGTTAAGCCACTTAAAAATAAGACCGAACCCTACTTACACATAATATGAATTAAACAATCACTACTACCGAACTCGCATATTTACTCACTATTTCCTACAGCAACCAGCACCAAATTAAATATTTCCAAAAAGAATAGTGGAAAATATCACCATTTATGCCCCAGCAGGTAAAGAAAAAGCCCCACAAAGCCCATAAATACAAGCTTTGTGAGGCAAAATCCGCTATTCAAACTCTTTTTCTGTTTTGATTTTTCATGTAAATCTGCTGTTATTATGTTTCAAAATCGTATCATTTTGATGCTGTTTTGTATCTTGTTAATGTGGGGTCAAAACAGCTGTACCCAAATTGTACCCAACACATATTTCGCTATATTCTAAGCACCACAGCTTTTCAACTTATCTCCTAAGCTTGATATCAACTCATCACTACTATTATCTTCTAAGAGAAAATGTTTCAAAACATCAAATCTCGCCATACGGTTTATCTGTTTCCTTGTACCTTCAGAAGAAGCTTGTTTATATTTTTTGAATAAATCATATAAATTTCTTTCTTCCGCCGTCAGATCCAATACAATATTTTCTTCATTCTTAAATTTGTCATATATATCTACAAATGAATTAAATTTCTGTACTTCTTTATCGGAAATCTCTTTATTCTTTGTCATAACATAAAATACAACCGAAAACAATGTATATAGTTGACTTGTTCTTCTTAAAAATGGCAATGTTTTATCACAAATAAATTTATCAACTAACTCCATTGCTTTTAGTACTGCATTTCTATCTTTATCAGCATCATCATAATTAGACTCATAATCTCTATATGCATCATTTAATGCCTTATCTGTTTGCTGATCTATAATTCCTCTTTTGAATAACAATATTAAACTTGCACAGAATTCAACATCCTGCATTCGTTTTACTACATTTGCTCTAAATAATTCTTTTCCATCTCTACTCCAAAATTGATTTTCTGCTAACTCTCTAGCTAAAGCTGCAAATTCTCCACTTATGACATTTCTTCTCTCTTGATTATTCAGATTATAATCCGTAAGATTTAATCTTTTAAACATATTTTTAACATCATCTATTCTTACATCTCTTGCAATTTCGATAACAGATAATTTATAATCCCAAAAGTCTTTTTTTTCATCAGGCAATAAATCGACAAAATATTTATTTCCAAACCGCTGTTTGCTTTCTTCTTCAAGTAAATAACTACTTTTAAGTTTAAACTCTCCATTAACAAAATTTTGAATTGCAGTTATTCTTTGCTGCCCGTCAACAATATGCAAAATTGCCTTTCCTGTCTCTGGATCAGTTTCGGAATTCCAAAAATACACTGATGGTACTACTAAGTTTAACAAAATAGTTTCCACTAATCTTATCCAATCTTTTTCGCCCCAAACAGATCTTCTCTGATACGAATAATCAACAACTAATTCACCCCTTTTTCGCATCCCAATTATTTCACTTATTTTTTTATAATTTTGATCAAATTCAAATTTCATCTTGTAATAAAACCTCCTTCGTCTTCATTATCCCATCAATTTGATAGTCTTCAAGATCTTCCCAATTTCTATATATTCTGTAAGAAATCGGATGAATAATAGATAATTCTCCTTGTAGTAAAATATTACATTTTGATATTTTTTCCTCCCATTCCTTTCTTAACCCATCCAAATCTTTAAACTCTTTATCATTTATATATCCCCTAAATATAGACTTGGCTATGGATGTATATTTAGGAATTACATTTTTTTTGCGTTCCTCTCTTATTTTATCCCAAATTTCCTCAAACAGACTATTTGATATAATAGCAATATCAATATCCGATTCTTTTTGATTACTATCACCAGTGCTTTCAACAAAATGTCTAAAGGGCTTTTTAGGCGATAAGCTCATTCCTAATTTCGCACTACCCACAATTTGTGCACTATGAAAACTAACATCAAAGCAATCTGATACAATTTCTTTAAATTGATCCATTTTGTCAATAAGTTCATTTCCTTTTGTATGTTGATATTCAGCAAAATACCAGTTGTTAGTCTTTATTATGTATTTTATATAAAATTCTCTAGCCTCTAATTTCTTAATATCTTCTTTTATAGTATTTTCATCATATATCATTAGCACTTTCCTCACATAACCGTTTATATTCACGAATTAAATCACGTAGTTCTCTCCCAACCTTCTCTGCCATCAATACTGGGACTCCATTTCCAACTGTCTTAAACATATCTGTTAATGACATTGTTTTTGGTAATTGAAACTCTATAGGAGCCGATTGTATTGCTAAAACTTCCGCCACACTAAGTCTTCTTGCTTTATATGGATGTAAATGAACCTCATTGTTTCCATATGCTGCTGTTGGCGAATACCTCCATCGATGCAATCTCTTATAAGATTTTTTGGAAACATCACCCTCATCTATTGTCTGCATTCTATTTAATCCAGCTTTAGGCTTAAAATAGTTATTTGCATTTGAATGACTCTCAACGTCATTCTTTTCAAACCAATACTGAACTGATAATTCCTTAATAATTCCAACTGGAGGTTTTGTAATACTGTCTTCAACAAATCGCTCCGTGGTAGGCCAATCTATATTTTTAATCACATCAAGCGTATTATAATTACAAATTCCCCAATTAAATTCCTGCACTAATTTTTTTAAAATTTTTCTCTGATTTTGATCAGTATATTTTATCCCTATCATCATTACTCTTTCCCTCTCCTGTGGCACCCCATATTCAAGAGAATTTAGTAATTTATCTATAATAAAATACCCTTTTCTTCTCATCTTTCGGTGCATTTTATCATAAAATTCTTTATGTTTTTTCGTTTTCCACAGCCCTTTAACATTTTCAAATACAAAAAAATCAGGTTCCTCCTTTGCTATAAGATCGAAATATGTTTTTGATAACTTTCCATTGTCCCCCTTTACCCCTTTATTTTTTCCTGCAGTAGAAAAATCAGGACAAGGAGGACCTCCTATAAATCCTATGATACTGCTTTTTTTTTCTTCCTGAATAAGATTATCAAGCATTGAATTTTCTTTTAGATAATCACATATGTCATCATTAAAATATCCATATTCCGGTTCAGATATCCCCATTTTCTCCCTCGAGTATTTATACGCATCTAAAAATGGTTGATATTTTTCTGAAACCATAGCAATATTAAATCCTGCTTGTTCCATTCCCAAATCCAATAAACCACAACCTGAAAAAAAAGAAAATAATTTTATATTCATTATTTATCTTGGCACTCTTGTGCATCCTCCATACATATTATTTTTTAGTATTCAATCACTTTTATAGTTGGTAATTTTGTATAACTCAAAAATTTACGTGTTTTGATTTCTTATAAATCTACATCATTATAAATATTCCTATTCCATATCGTTTCTTCAATTACTTTAACACACTCGTCTACATTTTGGGTAATTTCTTTTCCCCAAATTCTAACCACAGTCCATCCCTCAAATAAAAGTTGCTTATTTATCTCATCGTCTCTCTCTCTATCTTTCAATTTTTTGTATCCAATATTGACTACTATTTCCCCTTTTCAACCTTGTTCTAAGAACATCCCAATCCTTGCCGTGAAAAAATTCACTATCGCACAATATAGCAATTTTATACTTAGTTATTACTATATCCGGCTTTCCTGGTAATTGATTATAGTTCTTGCGATACCGATATCCTTTTTCCCATAAAGCTCTACGTAATTTTATCTCTATACTGGTATCTCAAGATTTTATGCATTGCATATTCTTTCTTCGTTGCTCTTTAGTTAAATTATCCATTTGTATTTTCCTGTAATTTTCCACCTACCGCCTTTGCCACATACCAAAACATCACTGGTGGAATAGCATTTCCCAAGGCTCTATACTGAGCAACCTCACTTCCAACAAGCTCAAAATCATCTGGGAAAGACTGTATTCTCGCCACTTCTCTAGGTGTAAATCTCCGGTATCTCTTTCCTTCCATAAGCACTGGATCAGTACTGTTCAAAGATACTTTTGCCAAATGCGCTCCCACCGTATTACAAGGCTTATTAATATCTTGTGCCCTTCCCTTGTTCATACTCTCCCTTTTTTTCATCATTCCAGCTACAGCACGTTCACTAAAAAAATATTTTTCGTCAACTTGTTTCTCTATGACGTCTTTTAGTGGTGCAAAGTTATTTTCATCTTCTATTTCCACATCTGGGAACGCAAAATCTATGTTTAGATCTTTTCTAAATCCAACAATAATCACACGCTCTCTTTTTTGTGGCACTCCATAGTTTGCCGAATTCAAAATACGATACTGAACATCATACCCACTATCTTCAAATTCTTTTAGAATCAAAGGAAACGCACTTTTCTTATTTGCAGTAAGAATGCCCTTTACATTCTCTGCAATAAAACATTTAGGTTGTCTTTCTCTTAAAATTCTGCACATCTCAAAAAACAACTTTCCTCTTTCATCCTTTACACCAAGACGTTTGGGATTCTGTGCAATAATAGAAAAAGACTGGCACGGAAAACCGCCTGTCAAAATATCAAAATCTGGTATTTCTTCTGACTTTACCTCTCTAATATCGCGGTTATCAGGTGTAATTCCAAAATTTTCTCTAAAAATATTACAAGCATTATCATCAATATCATTAGCGTAAACTATCTCCATTCCATTAGAATCATAATGTTTACCCAAGAAATCAAAACCACCCAACAATCCAACATCGGTTCCGCCACATCCACAAAACAATGATGCTACTTTTAATTTTTCCATGTTAACAACTCCTCAAATTGTCCCACTAGCTTGGGATCAAATGTTATATCTGCTCCATCCGTCGGTATCATATCAATTTTATCCTGTTTGTAAAGTCCAACCGGATCCTGTAGTAAAAACAATTTTCGCTCAGTTTTACTAAGCAACAAACGATATACATAATACCTATCATGAGTACTACTTGCTGTATTCCACTCATTTTTTGTCAAATGAATCCGGTTAAAATGTAATGGCTTTGAACTAATTGTCGTCTTGACTTCAATATATCTTTTTCGCTCATCCAACTCTACTGAACTAATATCATATCCAACAGCAAATTGTGTAGGTATTCGTTTAATCAGATGAATCAAATCCTCACGACCACCTAATTTAATTCTCATGCACTCATGCCCATGAACCAGACTTTCACCAATATCCCCTATGTCTTTTGTTGTCAGCATATCATAATATGTAGCAATACTCTTTTCAATCACATCATCTCTTTCAATAAAGTCTGCTAATCCTGCATCTTCAGTATTCTTTGCATTTTCTTTTAGTTGTTTCAATTCTTCTTCATCATTTGCAATATACGCCAAAATGTCTGTTGAAAAATCTGTATCTTCCATATCCCTATTGACATACGCAAACCAATCATCACTACAAGACTTCACATTCTCTAAATTTCCATGATGGTTTTTTATCATGTTGTCGTATCCATCAAACCACTCATTGGATTCACAAAATTTAATAATCGACTCTTCCTCCACTGTATTAAGATAGTAGGTTCTACTATCATAAGTTTTCAAAAGGTTTGCCATCTCCATGTAATCCAAAATGTCACCTGCATAACGTACAACATCGCCCGTTTGATCATAAGTCATTCTGTTCTTTCTATTATCTGAAATCCTCTTCCAGGTATTCTCAACACCTTCATGATCTCTCGTAACACGCAAATCATTGAATATACAATGACACGCTTCCGGCTTAGTTATCCCAATAGAATTTCCACCTTCTCTATTAGCATATCTTAACAATTGCAAAATGTATTGTGCAGGTTTAAATTTTATGCCTTGTTCTATCTGCTCCAATACCGCCCTAGGCTTTATATGTGCACCTGGATACTGAAAATTGTATAGAAACACTTTGAAACACTCAACCAAATCTTGATTATTAGCTAATTCTATTGCTCGTCTGCCCGGTTTATCTGTTGTCTCAGTATGTTGTATAAATCCGAACAATGCTGAAATCTCTGTTCTCCAATTGTTGATTGTTTTCAACTCTCTATGTGCATTTCCCGGATAACGAAACAATGCAGCATTTAAATCAGCGACAAAATCATCCGTTATTTTCTCTCCTACTCTTGAAATTTCCTCTGCAACATATATTAAGACATTTTCTATATCCCCCTTAAAACGAGGTCTGACATGATGTAATCTAAAATAACACTCTTCTGGTATTTGATATTCAGCCATTATTTTCATCTCCTAACACTTTTGTTAATTGCTCCGCAATACACTGCGCCATAAGTGGCGGAACTGCATTTCCCACTTGTCTAAACTGTTGCGTTTTGTTTCCCAAAAAGACAAAATCATCCGGAAACGATTGTAATCTTGCGCACTCCCTAACCGTTGGAACACGATTATATTTATAATGAAAATGATGTCTATGTCCTGTATCAATAGTGGGTGCAGGTTTATCACTTGCAAATCTTGTCCATGCAACATGAAAATTTCTGCTATTTCTATATTCATCTGGCAAATCTTTATAATTCCCACCATCAGGAACCAAAGATATAATTTCTTTCACTTTTTCAGAATGATTTGCAGCAACATGGTTCTTAACCACATTAGAATTCTTTCTCATTAATTTTTGATAATCATTCTGTGCATCTGTAAGATATGGTGCATTTTCACTGCCTAATTCATTCTCCAATGTGGGGAGGTCGGACAATGCCATACGGCAACTAATTGCTTTAGGATTAGTTTGTGGATATTCAAAATGTCCTTTTCTCATTCCTACAAACACGACACGTTTTCTATTTTGCGGAACTCCATAATCTGCTGCACACAATATTTTATATTGTATTTCGTATCCCAAATCAGTAAATTTCTGAATAATACTATCTTTTATCTGTCCGCCAAACAGCCCTACAAGCCCCGGAACATTTTCAATTACAAATGCTTTTGGTTTGATTTCTTCTACTAAACGTATATATGTCAAATAAAGCTTATTTCTAGGATCATCAAACTTTCTTGGACCCGAAAGGGACATTCCCTGACACGGTGGACCACCAATAATGACATCTATCGTTTTATCTCCTATTAAGGGTTTAATATCTTTTTCATATGTTATTTTCGTTATATCTCCACAAATTGATTTTGATCCTTTGTGATTTAATTCAAATGTTTCTAATGCTTTAGCATCATTATCTATTCCAAGTAATATGTTGTAGCCTGCCTTCTCAAATCCATAAGATAAACCACCACATCCACAAAATAAATCAATGGCGTTTAGATTTGTTTTCATTATGTTTTTTTACCTTTCTATTATCCTCTGGTTTCTCTGCATTCTCTGGAATTGCCCATGTTTCTCCCAACTTAAATGTACCCTTTATCCTATTTTCAGAACATAATATTTGTACTCTTCGTTGAGAAATATTCCATTTTTTCGCAGCTTGACTAGCTGTCATATATCCCATTTTATTTACCTCAACTTTCAAGTACTATTATACTCCACGGGACGAACAAAAGCAACTTGATTTTCTTCTCCTTCTGCATTCAAAAATAATCTGCTAAAAAGAGAGGCACTTCCTGTAGCACCTCTCCTTTTTCATCAACTATACAATAGTTTTGTTCTTATTATCTCCTCTGCCCTCGCCCGGATATTATTCATCCTTTGCACCCAAAGCATCTGATTTTCTTCTTTCAACTGCTCCGTTACTCCCTCACGTTCTGCCATCTGCTCCACCAGCACATCAAACTGTAATTCTGCCTGTTCCTGCACCATGAGAAGATGTTCCTTTAGCTTACCACTTAGAACCATTCCCTGATAAATGCCACTCTTATATTCTTTCAGATAATGTTTCCTCATCAATCCGAACTTTCTCAGTTCTCCTTCCGGCTCCGGATCAAGAATTATGTTCGGTATCAAATAATCTCCACATTTTTCATAAGTCAAATTCACTGTGCGTTCCTCGCTTTCTTCAAATTTACATTTCCTGCTGCAATTTTTTCTTCTTATCCGGCATTTCCTGTTGTGTTGTCTTTCTCTGTCGATTCTGCTCCGCTGCATCCGCTTTTTTCTCTTCCAGTCTTTGCTTGAAGGATTTTGGTGCCAGCGATTTTACAAACTCTACAAACGCATCTCCAAGTCCCCTTGATGCCACAAACTATTTCAACTTCTCAATCTGGTCAGTAAGGGTTGCTATTTTTTTCTCCAAAGCAGATATTTTCTTTTCATATTTTTCCAACAAATGATTCCTTGATACTGCCCGTCTGAAAGCATCCATAATCTTATTCCAATCACTTTTCTTTACCTTGACATATTCCTCACCGCCAAACAGATTATTAACCGGAATTGCTGCACTTTTTATCTTCTTGGTTTCTGCATCTACTTCTTTTGAAATGGTCTTTAGGGTAGTGTATTGACCTGATGATTTTTTTAAATATTGCTGGCAATTACAATCGTTTTGATCTATACTACAAAGAAAAGGCAGTAATTCACTATGGCAAGACCAAAAAAATATATCATAAATCTTACAGACGAAGAAATGAAAGCACTTAAATCTACAATCCATAAGAAGAAAACTTCAAAAACAATACGTAACAGATGCCAGATTATTCTTGACCTGGACGAAGCACACGGAAAAGTTCTTACACATGAGCAAAGTGCCAAATCGAACGGTGTCTGCATGGCAACCGTCTATAATACTGTGGCAAAATACATAAGCGGCGGCATTCATGCCGTTACTGAATTTAAAAGACACATAAATTCAGATAATGCACGACGTAAAGTTGACGGTCGTGCAGAAGCACGACTGATCGAACTTGCCTGTGACCCTGTTCCGGATGGGCATTCCCGATGGACAATCCGTCTGCTTGAGAAAGAAGCCAAAATGATTCTGGACGTTCCAGTAGGGTGGGAAGCAATCCGTAATGCCTTAAAAAAACAAACTTCGACCTCACAAAAACGACTACTGGTGCATCCCCTCAAAAGAAGACCCTGAATTCATAGCCTGTATGGAAGATGTCCTTGACGTTTATGAACTTCCGTATGACGAAAAATGTCCCGTCGTATGTATGGATGAAAAACCGTACCAGCTTTTGGGAGAAGCCAGAGAATCCCTGACAATGATACCGGGAAGCGATCGGAAAACAGATTCCGAATATGTCCGTAATGGAACGGTCAGCATATTTGCTTTCGTGGAACCGCTTGGAGGGACACATCATGTCAGTGTATGGGAACACCGTACGGCCATTGATTGGGCAGAGGAAATCCGGTATCTGGTGGACATCATGTACCCGGATGCCGAGAAGATCATCCTTGTGATGGATAATCTCAACACACATAAACCAGCATCCCTGTATAAACGATATCCGCCGGAAGAAGCAAGACGTATCATAAAAAAGCTGGAGATACATTATACCCCAAAACATGGAAGCTGGCTGGATATCGCCGAAATAGAGCTTAATGTAATGAGCAGACAATGTCTCAACCGCCGCATTGCTGAAATAGGATTATTACGCAGTGAACTATCCGCATGGGAAACGGAGCAGAATACATTGGCATCAAAAGTCAACTGGCATTTTAGAACCGGTGATGCCAGAACAAAGCTGAGTGGAAGCACGCATCATCGAAATAGCATGCAGCCCTGCACCGGCAGGACATTCCAGATGGACACTTCGTTTGTTGGAAGAACAGGCAAAAAATGTACTTGATGTTCCAGTCAGCAAAGATACCATCGGCAGGGCTTAAAAAAATAGGCTTCGCCCTCACATGAGTACCTATTGGTGTATTCTTTCAAAAAACCTATGGAAAAATTTGTAGTTTTGTATTACAATAGATATCGGTTAATTATGAATAACTCATATTTATTTTATATTTATAGAAGATGGAGGTTTTTTATGGAAGCAGATAAGTACAAATATACAGAAGAATCAGAACGCTATAAGAGAATGAACAAGTTTTATGTAGTAGCCACGTCACTGCTTGGAGTTGTGTTTTTATTTTATTTATGGATGAAATTGCTCAATCATAATATTGCGTCAATGACGGTGTATGGAAACACATTCCTGATAGTGTTGTTTATCATTGTCAATACCATTGTACATCGGAAGAATACAGCTACAAAATGGTTAAAGATTATGACAACCTGGGAAGTAGGAATTGAATATTTTCTGGTCGGTGTACAGACGGATGCATCTTTTATCCACTATGCACTGATTTGCATTTTTATTCTTCAGATTCCTTATTATGAAAAGAAATCTTTAAAAAGAACGGCAGCAGGTATGCTAATTCTTTACATAGCCGTTATGTGTGTACAGGCATCAAAAGGAATTTATGGAAGCGATGTAAATGCACTATGCGGAACACTGATGGTAATTATAATCGGTGTTGTAATATTAAATATTGGAAAAATTTCAATCATATTTAACAGTGATGCGGTTAATTCTGCAAAGGAAGAGCATGATAAGGTCAGAAAGATTCTTGACAATATGATTGTGATTTCAAAGACTGTCGGAGAGGAAACCGATGCAAGTACCAGTATTATGAATGACCTTGTTGATGCAACAAAAACTGTTACTGGCCATATGAAGGAAATTACAGATGCAACGAATATGACTGCCACGAGTATTGAAACCCAGAATACAATGACAGCATCCATACAGCAGGCAATAGAGCATGCCGGTGAAGTATCAAACAGAATGGTAGGCATTGCAATCGATTCAAATGAGAGTATTCAGAAAAATATGGCTGTTATGGAAGAGTTAAAGGCCCAGTCAGCACAGATAAAGGATACAAACAAGTCTGTTACGGATTCGATGGAAAAACTTCAGGAGAAAACCAATGAAGTTGAGAATATTGCGGGCATGATATTGAATATATCCAGCCAGACCAATCTTCTGGCATTGAATGCATCCATTGAAAGTGCGAGAGCCGGCGAAGCAGGAAGAGGATTCGCAGTAGTTGCAGAGCAGATAAGACAGCTTGCAGAACAGACAAAGAGTTTTACCGAGGATATTACAAAGATTGTATACGAATTAAATGCGAATGCCTCTGATGTAAGGGAGTCGGTGAAAGTATCCGTTGATGCTGCCAATATTCAGGGAAATAATATCAATACGGCATCCGATACATTCGAGCTGTTAAACAGTAATATGACAGAACTGATTCACCATGTAGAGGAAGTAAATGGGCAGATTTCCAATCTGTCAGATTCAAATAACAAAATAGTGGAGAATATTTCACATCTTTCAGCGGTAACGCAGGAAGTTACCGAGAATGCAGAACAGGTTCACAATATGAGTGAGCAGAATCTTGAATATGCAGAGCAGGTAAAGGAAGCAGTTCAGCATATAAGAAGTACATCTGAAAAGATGAATATTGAATAGAGGAATTAAAAAAGGAAGATAATACCTGGTATTGGAAAAGGTGATAGTTATGCTGCCAACGATAGAAGAAGCGAAAAATGAATTGAAAACAGCGGAACAATTAAATCCCGGACCATGGGTAAGACATTCTTTGAATGTGGGAATTGCAGCAGGAAATATTGCAAAAAAATTGCCCGGAATGGATGAAAATAAGGCATGTGTTGTTGGAATGCTTCATGATATTGGACGAAGAGTCGGAATTGTAAATATTCCGAAGCATGTATATGAGGGATATAAATATGCTATGGATAGGGGATGGGATGAAGTTGCAAGAATATGTATGACACATTCTTATCCTCTTATGAAAGATGAGTTTGATTATGAACCGCAGACAGAAGAAGAAAAGGTAATCAAAGATTATATTATCCATTGTCAGGCGGACGACTATGACAGGCTGATTCAGATATGTGATGCACTGGCAACAGACTATGGATTTGTAATTCTGGAAAAACGTTTTGTGGATGTAACCCGCAGGTACGGAATTATGGAAACATATATAAAAGGTTGGGATGTGACCTTTAAAAACAAAGAGTATTTTGAAGAACGAATGGGGTGTTCTATTTATGATGTGCTGCCGGATATCGAAAAAACAACATTATTATGTCCGCCGCCATGGAGACCTTAGGAGTGAAGTTTTTTATAAAAAGGATAAGGAGGGAATACAGGCTATGTGTAAGGCGATGGAAGATATGATAACGGATTTTGTAACAGAAGAAAAGAAATAAGACTGTAATCAAATGAAAACAGCATTTTTCCTGCTTGCACTGCCGTTGGTACTGGGTTATAATAAAAAAATCAAATTATCAGAAAAACCGGAGGTTATTTTTTATGCTGTATATCATGCGACACGGAAAAACAGAGTGGAATGCCATGCATAAATTGCAGGGGAGAATGGATATTCCACTGAATGAAGAAGGCAGGGAAATGGCTGAAAAAGCACGGGAGGAATATAAAAATCTGAATATTGATATTTGCTATTGTTCTCCACTTGTGCGGGCAAAAGAAACTGCTGAAATTGTTTTGAGAGGAAGAAATATTCCGATTCTGCCGGATGACAGACTGGTAGAAATAAGTTTTGGGAAATATGAAGGAATGGATTTTAAGAATCCGGATTGTGCGATAAATGTCATGTATCAAAGCCCGGCAGAATATACAGAGTCCATCGGAGGAGCGGAGACATTTCAGGAGTTATTTGCAAGAACCGGAGAGTTTTTAAAAGAAATAGTTGAACCCCGGCTGCAGGAGGGAAAAGATATTTTGATTGTAGGACATGGTGCGATGAACGCAAGTATCGTATGTCAGATAAATAATCTTCCGATAGAACAGTTCTGGAGTGCAGGACTTGCTCAATGTAAAATATTAAAATTAAAATGAAGATGAACGGAGTAGATTTATGAGATATGAAGAAAAAGATTTGGTAAGAATTGCGAAAAGAGAAAATAATAACAAAAGAAGTTATCTGGTCGTGGACCCGTTGCAGGGAAAACATGTTCCGGTATCGCCTTTCAAAGCACTCACACTGTTTTCTTCTCTGGCAGACAAGGTAAGAGAAGCATATTCGGAGGAAAAATTGTTGCTGGTTGGTTTTGCGGAGACGGCAACAGCTATCGGTGCTGAAATTGCGGTTTGTCTGGGAGCAAAGTATATACAGACCACCAGGGAAGTGATAGAGGGTGTGGAGTATCTTTATTTTTCAGAGGAACACAGCCATGCGACGGAACAGAAACTGGTAAAGGATGATATAGATGCAGTGATTGACGATATTGACAGGATTGTATTTGCTGAAGATGAGGTGACAACAGGAAAAACAATTTTAAATATTATTGACAGAATCGAACAATATTATCCGGGGAAGGTGAAATTTTCCGTGGCATCCTTGTTAAATGGAATGTCAAAAGAGCATTTAGCACAGTATGAGGAGAGAAAAATCAACCTGCATTATCTGGTAAAAACCAGTCATGAGAAATATGAAAAGCTGGCGGCAGAGATTGAGGAAAATGGAAAATATCATGCATGTATGCCGGAAAAGACGGATGCATTTCAGGTCATGGAGTTAAGCGGATACTTAAATGCAAGGAGACTGACAGATGCCGGAATGTATGAAGAAGCCTGTGGAAAACTCTGGCAGCAGGTAAGTGAAAAAATTGGAAATGTCCGGGGAGAGCATATTCTGGTGCTTGGAACAGAGGAATTCATGTATCCGGCGATTTACCTGGGTGCAAGACTGGAAGAGATGGGAAATGATTGCTTATGCCATGCGACAACAAGAAGCCCGATAGCCGTGAGCAGCGAAGAAACTTATCCATTGCACGAAAGGTATGAATTAAAGAGTCTGTATGACAGTAATAGAAGAACGTTCCTTTATGATATCGGAGAATATGACAGGGTATATGTGGTTACGGATGCACCGGAACGAAAAGGGGAGGGGATATATAACCTTGTAAATGCGTTGTATACAAAGAATAAAAATATTATATTAATAAGGTGGTGTTGATATGAGAAGTTCTTATTCAAAAGATGATGTTACGATATTATTAAAAGATATTACGGGAATGGTAAAACCTCAGCCAACTCAGGAGCGGGAGAAATTGATACAGTCGGGAAGGCATTACAGTGAGATGCTTCCCATTGAATATGTCCCAACACAAAAATATATGGAGGTTTATGAGCAGGCACTTTTGCAATATGCAAAGCCCGTAGCCAATGCAGTTGGTGTCCTTGTAGATAAAATCATGCAGAAAAGAGGAAAATCAGTAGTGCTTGTATCACTTGCGAGAGCAGGGATACCGGTTGGGATACTTTTGAAAAGATATATCAGATATAAATATAAACAGGACGTGCCTCATTATGCAGTTTCGATTATAAGGGGAAGGGGAATCGATAAAAATGCTATGAATTATCTATTAGAAAGATATGAGCCTTCCAGACTTCTTTTCGTGGATGGATGGATTGGTAAAGGTGCTATTTTAAGGGAACTGGAAAAGGATTTGGAGGAATACGAAGGGGTATCAAAGGAATTAGCTGTTCTGGCGGATCCGGCCAATGCCTCAGATTTATGCGGTACGCATGAGGATATTCTCATACCAAGTTCTTGTTTAAACAGTACCGTGTCGGGATTAATCAGCAGGACTTTTCTGAGAAGTGATATTATTGGTGAAAAGGATTTTCATGGTGCTGTCTATTATGAAGAATTGAAGGATTCGGATTTGTCTTATGAATTTATCCGGACGATAGAACAGGAATTTTGTATGGAAAATGAGGAGAAACAGGAAAAAATTCCGGGAACAGGGATGGATGAAGTGATAGAAATTGCAAAGCATTTTGATATCGGGGATATCAATCTTATAAAGCCAGGGGTGGGAGAAGCGACGAGGGTATTGCTTCGGAGAGTACCATGGAAAATTCTGATTGATGAACGATATCAGGAGGATGCCCAGTTAGGACATCTCCTGCGGCTGGCGGAAGAAAAAGAAGTGCCGGTTGAAATATATCCATTGCTCCATTACAAATGCTGCGGCATTATAAAAAAAGTTGCAGATGCGTAACATCAGTCTTTCAGACCGAAAGCTTCAGCCAGTAATTTTGTGCGTATTGCCCAGTTTCCATGAGTTTTGTATTCATTCATGCGTTCTTTTGACTGGCTGCCAGAGACAAGGGATGCATTTTCAGGATTCCAGTTTAAAATGTCCAAGGCATCATCAAAATCTTTTTTTGAGACACGATATGCTTCATTAACCAGAGAAATCTGTTTTGGATGTATGACAGTTTTGCCAGTAAATCCGCATAATCTGTCATCCGCGATTTCCTGAAGAAAACCTTCCTCCCAGTTTTTTCCGGCATAATATTCATAGACAGGACCGGATATGACGTAATTCATGCCATAGACGGTAATGATATCAGAAAAGATATGGGAAACAGGTGTGATTTTGTGAATGGATTCATCAGAATGTCTCCGGAAACCAAACATATGACATAAATCATTGCCGCCCACGCGGATGTTTAGTACCAGGTCCTCTGTTTTATCCAGAGATGATTTTAGTGAATAAAGAATATCGTAGCGGTATCGCAGGTCTATGAGAGCAGAGCTTTCATAAATAGGCATCATATAGAGTTTTCTTGCGGAAAATTCATTTGCAAGAATGATTTCATGGATATATGCTTCGGCATTGTCCGGATGAAATTTCGGGAGGATGAAACCGGTAAGGAGGGAAATGGCATCGCCTAGACTCTTTGTCATATGCATAATTTGTTTTGGAGTTCTGACACGGATAAAGATTTTAGGCAGATAGAAGTCTTTCTTTTCGAGATTCTGATAAATTTTTTGAAGGGAGGCAGTTAAAATCTGCTCAGCCTGTGTAACGAAGGAATCGCTAATGGTATCTTCCAGACAGAGTGCCAGAGAAAATTTCTGACCAAACTTTTCGTTTATAATAGAATCGGCAATATCTGTCTTATTTGCCGGGCAATATAATAATGCACCAACACTATAATATAAAATGTCATTTTTCATGGAAAATGTCCTTTCTCATAAATCATAATGAAACGTATTTTATTATATCATTGATTGGATAAAAAAGATAGAAGGAATAGAAAAAATGAAACTATTATGTACGGATTTGGATAATACACTGATATATTCTTATAAACATGAACTGGGAAATGAAAAAAGAAATGTGGAATTGTACCAGGGAAGAGAAATATCTTTTATCACAGAGAAAACATACGAATTATTAAAAAAAGTAAATCAGCAATATCAGATTGTACCGGTAACCACCAGAACCGTGGAGCAGTATCAAAGAATCCATCTTGGAATTCATCCATTTCAATATGCACTTACTTGTAATGGAGGGATTCTTCTTGTGGATGGAAAACGGGAAGACACATGGTATCTGGAATCAAGAAAGATGACAGAGCCTGCAGTTCCTGCCATGAAAAAGGCAATGGAATATTTGGAAAAAGATGCAAGGAGAAAGTTTGAATTGCGTTATATAGAAGAACTTTTTGTTTTTACAAAATGTAAAGAAGTGGAAAAGGTGATACAGGATTTAAAAAAGCTGCTGAAAGAAGAACTGGTGGAGGTATTTTCTAATGGAGAAAAATTATATGTACTTCCGGTAACTCTGAGTAAAGGAAATGCAGTAAAAAGACTGAAGGCATATCTGGAGCCGGATTGTGTAATTGCCGCAGGCGACAGCGAATTTGATAAATCCATGGTTTGCGAGGCAGATAAGGGATTTATGCCGGAGGATTTTCCGGACCGCTTATTTTCGGAAGCTTATCTGGAAAAATGTCTGGAAGAAACTGAAATAAAATAGGAAACAGCCGCCATAAATTTAGAACAGATAATTTATGGCGGCAATTTTTTATGCGTAAATTAACAGGTACGAATTAATGCTACTGATTAACAACCGAAGTTAAAGTAATTGCAAATTGCGTTAAATAACTCGGAACAGCTATTAAATAAGAAACACATTGCTTTTTCCTCCTTATTTTATTTGTTTTTTTGTGTATTAGCTAATCACAGCATGATTATAACAGGATGGACGGGACAGTACAATAGGAGATAAATGGGAATGGAAATCTCTTTTGGTTTGTGGTAGAATTAGTTTATGAAAATTATAATAACAAAGAGCATATAAATGAACCGCTCAGGATTTGGAGGTAAAAAGATGGATATTCATTCTATTGATGCAGAGGACGACCAGTTTGCATATCGTTATGATACACAGCTACTGATTGACAGGAGGGATAAAGATTTGGATGAGGATGAGATTGCGGATTATATTACAGAGCATTTTGAGGGAAACAGTCTGATTGCGGCAGGCGATGAGGATTTGGTAAAAATTCATTTTCATACAAATGAGCCGTGGAAGATACTGGAATATTGTAATTCGGTTGGAGAGATTTATGATATTGTTGTCGAAGATATGATTCGTCAGACAAACGGACTGAAAGGATAATGTGAAAGGAAATTTATTAATATGCAGGAATATGTAATGGGGAATGGAGCGATTGCACTGGGAGCTTTAGCCGCAGGTGTGAATCTGGTGGCAGGATACCCGGGAACTCCATCCTCTGAAATTGTGGAAACGATATCCAGATATCCGCATGAGGGGGTACATCTGGAATGGTCGGTAAATGAGAAAGCAGCTATGGAGGTAGCGGCAGGAGCAGCATATAGCGGTGCAAGGGCACTTGTTACCATGAAGCAGGTGGGACTGAATGTGGCGGCAGATCCCCTGCTTTCATTGGCATATGTGGGTGTAAAGGGCGGAATGGTAATTGTTTCAGCGGATGATCCGGGACCGATTTCTTCCCAGACGGAGCAGGATACCAGGCGGTTTGCGGATTTCTGCAGAATACCGGTATTCGACCCGTCATCACCGGAAGAGGCATATCAGATGATTCAGGATGCATTCCGGTATTCGGAAAAATATAAAACACCGGTATTGTTCCGGCCGACCACCAGAGTCTGTCATGCGTATGCAAACATTGAGAATCCGGAATACAAAGGACCAAAAGAATATGAAGGATTTCAGAAAGATTCAAAGAAATGGGTTATTTTTCCAAAACTGTCCTATGCCAGTCATGCAAGGATGGAAGAGAGAAATGTGGAAATAGGAAAAGATTTTTCACAGTATGCGTGGAATAAAGTAGAAGGTTCTTCTTCAGAAAAAGCCATAATTGCATCAGGTATCAGTTATGCCTATGCGAAGGAATATCTGAAAAATCACGAAGATATCCGGTTGATAAAGATAGCTACGGCATATCCGTTTCCGGAAGATTTTGTAAGGACTGCCCTGGAAGGTGTAAAAGAAGTTATCTGTCTGGAAGAATTAAGCCCATATATCGAAGAACAGGTGTTAAAACTTGCAGGCAGATATAAGCTGTCCATCAAAGTGTCCGGCAAGCTGGATGGAAAAGTACCACACAGTGGCGAAAACAGTGCAAATCTGTCGGCGGACATTCTGAGTGAATTTCTTGGAATAGAGAAAGTGGAACAGGGCATTGAGTTATCTGATGCGCCGGCACTGCCGGTACGTCCTCCGGTGTTATGTGCCGGATGTCCGCATCGTGCATCGTTTTATGCTGTAAAGCAGGCGATGAAGGGAAAGAAATCCTATTTTTGCGGAGATATCGGATGTTATACGCTGGGAAATGCCATGCCGCTGGATATGGTGGATACCTGCCTTTGTATGGGAGCAGGCATTACCATGGCACAGGGATTCCACTGGATCGATGGGGAAGGTACCTGCTTTGGATTTGTCGGAGATTCCACATTTTTCGCCTCTGGTATGACTGGCATTGTAAATGCTGTTTATAACAATGCGGACATGATTCTCTGTGTGTTGGATAATTCAACAACTGCAATGACGGGTCATCAGCCGCATCCGGGCATTGGCAGGAATATGATGGGACAGATTGTGGATAAGGTGGATATCCGGAAAGTGTTGGAGGGAATCGGGGTAAAGAAGATTCTTACCGTGGACCCGCTTAATCTGGAAGAAGCGGTGGCAGCAGTCAGAGAATGTGCGGAATGTGCAGGAGTGAAGGCAATTATATTCAAATCTCCATGTATTGCTATTTCAAAACCGGATAAAAAATGTGTTATTTCAGACGCATGTATCCAGTGTAAAAAGTGTATTCGTGAGATAGGATGCCCCGCATTGATTACAAAGGACGGAAAAGTAACGATTGATAGGAATCTCTGTACTGGATGTGGACTGTGCAGTAAAATCTGTCCGGTAAATGCGATAGGAGGTGACACTTGTGAATAAGGATATTTTAATCTGTGGTGTCGGAGGACAGGGTACGGTACTTGCTTCCAAAATCATTGCCGCATCTGCAATGGACGAAGGTTCTGCCGTACATTCTGCAGAAACAATCGGTATGGCGCAGAGAGGGGGGGCAGTGACAAGCCATGTGCGTATCGGAGAAGCTTATGCACCGTTAATTCCGCATGGAGCGGCAGATATGATACTGGCATTTGAGCCTGCAGAGGCCGTTCGCAATCTTATCTATCTGAAAAAAGACGGCATTGTAATTGTAAACAGTGTGCCGGTAAAACCTGTCACGGAATCTTTGCAGGATACGGGTTACGATGGGACTGAAATGATTCGTTATCTGAACGGAAAATGCAGATGTGTTGTAATAGATGCAGAGAAACTCTGCGCACCGTTTGGGTCATCGAGATATTTTAATATCGCCATTCTCGGAGTGGCGGCAGGAACCGGAAAACTTGGAATTGCAAAAGAAACGGTACTTGCAGAGATTGAAAAGAGAGTGCCGGAAAAATACATAGAAATGAATAAGGCTGCATTTTTTGCAGGTTATGAAGAAGGAGAAAAACATGAAATTAAATAGCAGACAGATTGCCCTGGTGGATGCACAGATTAAGAGACTGATACAGACGGACAGTTATTATGGAAAAATGTATAAGGAGGCAGGAATTGACGGAATATCCTGTCAGGAAGATTTTGAGAAGCTTCCGTTTTCCAGCAAGGCAGACCTTCGGAATGCCTATCCGCTTGGGATTCAGGCCGTGCCGGATGAAGAGGTTGTGCGTATCCATTCCTCATCAGGTACGACAGGAAAGCCGGTCATTATACCATATACAGCAAAGGATGTAGACGACTGGGCAACCATGTTTGCACGTTGTTATGAAACTGTGGGAATTACAAAAAAAGACCGTATCCAGATTACACCGGGATATGGTCTGTGGACAGCCGGAATCGGATTTCAGGCCGGATGTGAGAAACTGGGTGCGATGGCAGTTCCGATGGGACCGGGCAATACTGATAAACAGATTCAGATGATGATTGATTTAGAAACCACGGTATTAACGGCAACATCTTCCTATGCACTGCTTCTGGCAGAGGAAATCAACAAACGTGGAATCCGTGATCAGATTCATTTGAAAAAAGGTGTCTTTGGCTCAGAAAGATGGAGCGAAAAGATGCGTAAATACATTAAAAATGAACTTGGCATAGAGTTATATGATATTTACGGACTGACAGAAATCTATGGTCCGGGTATCGGTATCAGCTGTTCGGAAAATGCCGGAATGCATTACTGGGATGACTATGTATATATCGAAATCGTCGATCCAAAGACACTACAGCCTGTAGCGGATGGTGAAGAAGGAGAAATCGTAATTACCACACTGGTAAAAGAGGGGGCACCATTACTCCGTTTCCGTACTCATGATATTTCACGAATTATTCCGGGAACCTGTGCGTGCGGTCGTACCTATCCGAGACTGGATATGATTAAGGGCAGAAGTGACGATATGTTCAAGGTACACGGTGTCAATATGTTCCCGAGCCAGGTGGAAGAAATTCTGGGCATGATTGACGGCGTATCCAGTGAATATAATATCAATATTGCACATGACGAGAGCAATAACCGCGATATTATCATGGTTACGGCGGAAGCAGAAGGACGTGTGGACTTTGAAGCTACCGGACAGAAGATAAAAGAATTGTTCAAATCGAAGATGAGTGTGACACCGAAAGTAACCATCGTACCGGTGGGAACACTTCCTCGGACGGAAAAGAAAGCGAAGAGAGTCATTGACCATCGTGAGGAATAACAGATTATAAAAGGAAAAAACAAGGGGCTGCCCAGGCAGCCCCGTTTGTTATCTTAAGATTTCTTCTATGGTTGAAACTGTACAGAAGCTTCCTTTATTTTTAGAAATAATATCCCGCATTTTGTGCAGTTCAAAATAGTTAATATAGCAGATAAGTGTGGTATTATCCCCTGCGATAGCACCATAAGAATTAATAAGCGTACAGGTTTTGTTTAATTCCTGCTTGATATCCTGAACAATGGCTTCTGGTTTCTTAGTGATAATAGTAACCTGCTTGATCGCTTCAAAGTGATCGGTAAACCGGTCGATGATTGCCGTGGCGATGACGTATACCAGAAGACTTAACATGGCGGAATTCTGGTCGATTAAAGCAAATACGGCTATGTATACCAGTGCGTTAAAGATAATCAGAATGTAGGAAATACTGTAATCTTTTCCTGTTTTCTGATGAATCTTATTGACAATAATATTGGCAATAATTTCGGAACCGTCAATGCAGCCGCCGTTTCTCAGGATAAAAGAAAGACCAATTCCAAGGAGCGCACCGCCGAATGCTACGGCAATGAAATGTTCCGTATTCAGTTCAAACGGTATTTCCTCAAAGTAAGCAATGCCGACGGTGTATACGGCAGATCCGATGAATGCCTTTATAAAAAAATATCTTCCGAGGAAGACATATCCGGCGATGAGGAACGGAATAAAAATCAGAAGGATACACAGGGAGAGGTTGCATCCGGTCAGTTTGCTGATGATAATTGCAATGCCGGCAGTACCATAGTCGATGGCATCATTGGGAAGCAGAATACAGGCAACGGAGAAGCTTGCCATCAATGCACCGATGATGACTGCTACATATGAGAAGAGTTCTTTTACTTTTTTGCTCATAATAGTCCTTTCTGTGAGAGGTAAATAGTTGCTATAACGTATAGTATAGCATGAATTTTTGGAAAATAGTGTGAAAGTAGTCTAAAAAATAAAATTTTAAACCGGCAGTTGGTGGCGGCATGAAACAACATTGTTTATTCACGGTTAGTATGCTATAATGAATGGACAATGCATTTTTGTTATGCAGATATGATTTTTTTGGGAAAGGATTTTATTATGAAAACAAAAGATTCAAAGTTTTACCGGAAACTCTGGTGGCTGATGATACCAATCGTCCTGCAGAATCTGATGCTTGCCATGGTGGCAGTGGCAGATGCGTTTATGCTGGGTGGAGTGGACCAGAATTATATGTCTGCGGTATCACTGGCAACACAGATACAGTTTATCCAGAATATGTTTCTGGCAGCGGCGACAACAAGTCTTGGGATTCTGGGGGCACAGTACTGGGGCAAGGAGGATAAAAAGGCGGTCAATGATGTCTTCTGCATGGCACTGCGGTTATGTGGACTGGTGTCGATGATATTCTTTCTTGCCTGTCTGTTATTCCCGGAATATCTGATGCGGATATTTACAAATGAGACGGTATTAATCAGTCATGGCATCTCTTATTTAAGAATTGCCGGATTTTCCTATCTGATAACAGGAATTTCCCAGTGCTATCTGACTATGATGAAAACGAGTGAGCATGCCAGGACAACGGCAGTTATTAGTTCTTTTACCGTGTGTATTAATATCATTTTAAATGCAATATTGATTTTCGGTGCGTTTGGAATAAAGCCGATGGGCATACAGGGGGCTGCGATTGCCACACTGATTGCGAGAATACTGGAGCTTATCTGCTCGGTGGCAGTGTCTTACCGCAGAGGTTACATTCATCCGGAATTACGGGGATTATTCCACAGGGAAAAACAGCTTTCAAAAGATTTCTGGAAATGTGGTCTGCCGATTCTTGGAGCATGTCTGTTCTGGGGAATTGGATTCACTTCATATTCTTCTTTTATGGGACATCTCGGTACAGATGCGGCGGCGGCAAATTCGATTGCGGCAGTAGTCCGTGATGTGATTTGCTGTTTCAGCGGCGGAATTTCCAGTGCGGCAGGTATTATGGTCGGGAATGAACTGGGTTCCGGGGAACTGGAACGGGGAAAACTCTATGGCATCCGCCTGTTAAAGATTTCCTTTGTGTGCGGAATTGCGGCGGCGGCTCTGATGTTGCTGGCAGCTCCTGTTATTCTGCATTTTGCAAATCTGACGGAGGAGGCAGCAGGATATCTCAGGGGAATGTTTTTTGTCATCGCCTTTTATATGATAGGAAGGGCAGTCAACGATGTGACGATTAATGGTATTTTCTGTGCCGGAGGCGATACACTCTTTGATATGTACAGTCTTGCCGTGTGTATGTGGTGTCTGGCGATTCCGCTTGCGGCGGCAGGAACTTACTATTTCCACTGGCCGGTGGTTCTGGTATATGCCTGCACCTGTATCGATGAGGTGGGGAAACTCCCTTGGGTCTTGTATCATTTCCGAAAATACAAATGGGTGAAAAATCTCACAAGATAAGAGAGATAAGAAATGGAGGATATAGATGAATCAGTTATTATGTATAAATGAAATGTCGGATGGCAGTGTGGAACTGGAATATGCGAACGGTAGTCTTTTTGTTACAATATTTGAAAATGAGATGGTGCATATCTCACAAATCCATGGAAGAAACAGTGTGGCGATTGAGCAGGAAAATATTCCTGCTGTACACAAATCGGAAATCGATAAGGAGAAGCAGGAAATATCGGCGGGAAATATCCGGATAAAAGCATGGGAAAATCAAAAACTGGACATTTTTTATCAGGGAGTACTGGTTCTTTCCGATGTGGAGAGAACAGGACAGGAGACCGGCATAGCAGAAGAAGATACAGAACTTGCAAAACTGGAAGGACATGCAGGCGGCAGTGACGAAGCAGGGTATGCCAGTGCCATCGTAAAAAAACTGGGGAAGGAAGATGCGGTTTATGGACTGGGAGATAAGCCGGGCTGTCTGAACAGGAGAGGATATGTTTATGTCAACTGGAACACAGATAATCCGGCCCCTCATGTAGACAGCTTCAAATCGCTGTACAAATCCATTCCGTTTTTTATGGTGCTGGGAGAAAATTACTGCTATGGAATTTTTGCAGATAATACCTATAAAACAACATTTGATTTTGGATTTGAAAGCAGTGAGTATTATATTGTTTCCCATGAAAAGGGATTTCTGGATTATTATTTCTTTCCGGGAGAAAAGCCTTCCGATGTGGTGAAAAAATATACCGGTCTGACTGGTACGACTCCGCTCTTTCAGCGATGGATTTATGGCAGCCATCAGAGCCGTTGGGGATATTGTTCACAGGACGAGATTCTTGGGATTGCGGAAGCATTTGAAAAAAATGAAATTCCATGCGATGTGATTCATATGGATATAGATTATATGGACGGATACCGCGTATTTACCTTTGATAAGGAGCGGTTTCCAGATACCAAAGCGTTATCAGAAACACTGGCGGATAAGGGAATAAAACTTATATCCATCATTGACCCGGGAGTAAAAAAGGATGAAGCTTATTTTATGTACCGGGAGGGCATGGAGATGGATGCATTCGCACATGATGCACAGGGAGCAGTGTATGAAAATGCAGTCTGGCCAGGCACATCGGTATTTCCGGATTTCAGCAGGGAAGATGTGAGAAAATGGTGGGGAGAGAAATCAAAGATACTTCTAGACCATGGCATCCGCGGTATCTGGAATGACATGAATGAACCGGCAAGTTTTCGTGGACCATTGCCGGATGATGTGAAATTTGCAGCCGGTGCACATGATGCGATTCATAATATTTATGGACATCTTATGGCAAAGGCAACTTATGAGGGACTTTTGGAACAGGATAATGGCAGGCGGCCGTTTGTGCTGACGAGGGCGGCATATGCGGGCAGTCAGAAATACTGTGGCGGATGGACCGGAGACAATCACAGCATCTGGGCACATCTGACACTCTCTCTGGAACAGATATGCAATCTGTCTCTTTGCGGAATGGCTATGTGCGGAAGTGACATCGGCGGATTTGGAAGTGATGTGACACCGGAACTTCTGGTTAGATTTTATCAGGCAGCTGTATTTGCTCCATTTTTCAGAAATCATTCCGCAGTGGGAACACGCCGGCAGGAGCCATGGCTGTTTGATGAGAAAACAAGGGATGCGGTGAGAAAAACCGTGCGTCTCAGATATCGTTTTATTCCGTATATTTATGATTTGGCAAGGGAATGTGAGAGGACAGGAGAGCCGATAGTCAGACCTCTGGTATATGAATATCCGCATGACAAAATGGTTCGCAACATCTGCGATGAATATCTGCTTGGGAAGTTTGTCCTTGTTGCACCGGTAACAGTACCGGGAAAGTTTGCAAGGGAAGTCTATCTTCCGGAAGGTGAGTGGTATGACTATGAAACGAATGAAAAATATACCGGCGGGAAATATATTCTTGCAGATGCACCACTCGATAAAGTGCCGGTATTTATCCGGGCGGGAGCGATTCTCCCGGTAGCGGAAGGAAACATACAGTCCACGGAAGATATTACCAGTGAGAACACCAGAATACTGACTTATCCGGGACAGGGAACATTTATCCACTATGAGGACGACAATGAAACACTCGCCTACCGCGAGGGCTCATACAATGCCATGGAATACACACTGAATGGGGAAAAACTGGAGAAAAAAGTGATTCACAGGGGATATAAAATATGATGACCGGACTGGATACGAGCAGGATTTTTCCTCTGGTAATCCGTCTGATTGTGCCGGCTGTCATCGCAAAATTAATTACATTTTTATATAATATTGTAGACCGGATGTACGTTTCAAGAATGCAGGGTTCGGGAATGGATGCACTTGCGGCACTTGGAATTGTGCTTCCGATTACACTGATTATCCAGGCATTTGCGGACCTTGTGGGACTGGGGGGTTCGCCGAGGGCGGGAATCCGGCTGGGAGAAGGAAATGAGAAAGAGGCGAACCGTATCTTTAATCTATCCTTTCTGATGCTTGTACTGAGCGGATGTGTGATTGGCATTATCACATTTTTCTTTGCGGAGCCGATTGTACTGCTGTTTGGATGTCCGCTGAGTGCGCTAGGTTATGCCACGTCCTATCTGAAGATTTATTCCTGCGGAACGGTATTTATCATGCTGGCGCAGGGAATGAATCCTTTTGTGCTGACGCAGGGCTACTCCTTTCTGTCCATGTGTTTTGTGTTAATGGGAACAGTGCTTAATATCGTGATGGATCCATTATTTATCTTTAACTTTGGCATGGGAGTACAGGGTTCTGCACTGGCAACGGTTCTGGCACAGTTTTTATCCGCTGTCTGTACGGTTGGCTTTTTCTTTTCGCGGAAAAGTCTGTTCCATTTCCGAAGAAAAGAAATGCATTTTTCGGCGGAAAGATTTGTCAGCATTGTATCGCTTGGAATTACGCCATTTGTCATGACGATTACAGAGTGTGCGATACAGATTGTGTTTAATATTAATCTGAATCTGGCAACCGGCGGAAATAAAGATTATACGGCGGCATTGACCGTGATGTTAAGTGCATTGCAATTAATTTCCCTGCCGTTAAATGGAATGGGCAATGGTATGCAGCCGTTTGTCAGCTACAATTATGGAAAGGGAAATACCAAACGGCTGAAACAGGGCATTACCTATGTTACGATGATTGCATTTCTGTTTGCTGCGATTGTGTGGTCCATATCGCTTATGATACCGCAGATGTATGCACATCTTTTTGCGGCCAGTGAAAGTGTTACGGTTATCGTAGAAAAATACTGTCCGATGTTTCTGATGGGTTCAATTATGTTCTTTGTGCAGATGACATTGCAGAACATCAATATTGCACTGGGACAGGGCAGAACAGCACTGCTTCTTGCGGTCAACAGAAAAGTAATTCTTTTAATCCCGATGTGCTTTCTTCTGACAAAGCTGATAGGATTTAAAGGTGTTTATCTGTCGGAAGGAATCACGGATTTTGTGGCAGGAATCATTACGGCAATCGTCATTTTTTCTTCCTATCCAAGAGTATTCCGCAGGAGGGAGGAAGAACTTGCAAATGCAGAAAATAGAGAGAAAAAGTAGAAAGTGAGGAATTTATAAAAAACAGGCAATAAAAAAGTTCAAAAAGTTTTCGGTTTTGTGTGACCGGCTGCGGGAAAACGGTAGTAGACAGATGAAAGGGAAAGGATGTGTAGATGGAAGATAAAAAAATCATAGAACTTTACTGGGACAGGGATGAATCCGCCATCGTGGAAACGCAGAAAAAATACGGAAACTATTGTTATTCTATCGCAAAAGGGATTTTAAGACAGAGAGAAGATGCGGAGGAAGTCACAAATGATACCTATGCGGGTGCATGGAACTGCATACCGCCTCACCGTCCGGAGATATTGAGGACATTTCTTGGGAAAATCACAAGGCATTTGTCCTTAAAGAGAATCCGGGAAAAAATGGCACAGAAACGGGGCTGCGGGGAAGCAGAGCTTGTACTGGAAGAACTGGAAGCATGTATGCCATCTGCGAGCCGGGTGGAACAGACTATGGAAGAAAAAGAACTGGTGGAAATCCTGAACGGTTTTCTGGAAAAACTGCCGGTAACGCAGCGGAGAGTATTCGTATGCAGATATTGGTATTTTGATTCGGTGGAAGACATTGCGAAGCGCTTTGGGTTTGGTCAGAGCAAAGTAAAAATGATGTTGTTTCGTACCAGAAAGAAGCTGAAGGAAATACTGGAAAAGGAGGGATATCAGGTATGAAATCAGAAAAATTACAGAATGCAATCGGGGAAATCAGGGATGATTATATTCTGGATGCACATGGGGAGCATGGGGAAAAGAAGGGGAAGAAACGATATCCGCAGGTAGCAGCAGTATTGTTACTTTTATTGCTGGCGGCAGGGGTTCTCTGGGGACAGAATCTGTTTCCCCAAAAAACAGTGACGGAAATGCAGAAAAAACAGCAGACCAGTCCGGAGAAAATCACGGAAATCACAAAGATTGCGGAAAATCCGGAAACAAATGAGCCGGAGAAGGAAATAAAACGGGAAGAACAGCTTGAGGTAAATATCGTACAACGGCAGATGCAGGAAGAAAGCTGGACGGTGGCAGACTGGTCGGCAGATCATAATATGGTCATTATTCAGCCGCAGGTACCGGAAGATTTACAAAAAACAGAAGAAACAGACCGGGGAAAGGAGAAATATGTTGTATATCAATCCGGGGATGCGGGAAGAAAAATTATAATTACTGCAAAAACAGGGGACGGACAGGAAGCGGATGATTCGTATGAGAATATGAGTGCAACACAGATAAATGGAACAAATGTTTATTTTTTTCGCTATGATGACGAAACGGAAGAAATCATGTACGCCTGTTTTACGGATAAAGACATAAAATGTGAAGTGAAATTTCAGGCACTGACGGAAAGCGAAATCAGAAAGGTGATTGTATCTATGATAGAATAGGAGGGAAAATATGAGAAAATTTATCATTACAGTGTTGGCAGCAGGCATGGTATTAAGTATGTCGGGCTGCGGCAGCAGGGAAAATGTTTCAGGAACCGGGGAAAGCAGTGTGGCAGTACAGGAGGATAAGACCGGGGAGAATGATACGGAAGTACAGGAGGATAACACCGGAGAAAACAGTGATGATATGTGGACATTTCAGGCTGTGGTTAAGAAGATAGAGGATACGACAGTTCTTATTGAGCCGGTGAAAGGGGCATTAAATTCTTCTGACAGTATCCGCATTGGAAAAGAGGATTTGCCTGAGAGTGAGGACATTAAGACAGGCGACACCCTTGAAATCAGCTGTGATGGAATGGTTCTGGAAACATATCCGGCGATGCTTGCAAAGATTTATGAGGTTCGGCTGGTAAAGAGTACGGAGAAAATTTATGCAGAGGGAAGCGAGGGAAATTTCGGACTTCTGATTCCGGAAGGCTGGAGTTACGAGATTTTCGGGGAAGATAAATCAGAAGAAATATTTGGAAAATACGGAATTCATTTCTACCCGGAAGGAAGTGAAAAGGGATATATCGAAGTGTCTTTGCATGAGAATTTCGGAGTGTGCGGAACAGGACTCGTACAGCAGGAGATAAGCCTTGCAGGGGACAGGGCAGTGGCAGGATATTACGATGAAGCACAGCAAATCTGGGATTTTATCCGGTTTGAGGGAAAGAACGAAAAAATCGTGGCACAGCAGTATGAAGCGAAAGAATGGTTTGCAGAAAATAAAGATACCATTATGGACATTCTTGACAGCCTGGAGTATTACGCCCGGATTCAGTTCTAGCATAAATTACCGGAAGAAAACTCTTTTCTAAAATCCGGGTATGTGATAGAATGTCTGATGGATGGCAAAAGATTTACATTAGTTAGTTGCGAAGTAAAAGGAGAAAATTCCCAAGATGCGATACAGAGAGGAATGCAGAAATTAAGAGGCGGAACTGGCACAGGATATGTGTAGGAGGTGGGTTTTATGCAGAATTATTCAGGAGAAGAGAACTTACAGTATCATTTGCAAATCAGACCGGGGGATGTCGGAAAATATGTGATTCTGCCGGGAGATCCGAAGCGGTGTGAAAAGATAGCAAGGCATCTCGGACAGGCAGAGTTAGTTGCGGATAACCGTGAATTTGTTACTTATACCGGATATCTGGACGGTGAAAAAGTCAGTGTGACATCAACCGGAATCGGAGGTCCTTCTGCGGCGATTGCCATGGAAGAACTGGTAAGGTGCGGTGCCGATACATTTATCCGTGTCGGAACCTGTGGCGGCATTGACCTTGACGTAAAAGGCGGGGATATCGTAGTGGCGACGGGAGCAGTCCGGATGGAAGGTACCAGCAGGGAATATGCCCCGATTGAGTATCCGGCGGTTACGGATCTTGCAGTGACGAATGCACTGGCAGCGGCGGCAAAAGATTTGGGATATACCTGTCATATCGGTGTAGTACAGAGTAAAGATGCATTTTATGGACAGCATGAGCCGGAAAGAATGCCGGTCAGTTACGAATTACAAAACAAATGGGAAGCATGGAAACGTATGGGCTGTAAAGCATCCGAGATGGAATCGGCGGCACTGATGATTGTCGCTGGGCATTTGAGAGTGCGTTTCGGGGCAGATTTCCTTGTAATGGGAAATCAGGAAAGAAATGCACTCGGCATGGAGAATCCGATCGTACATGATACGGAAGCTGCGATTATGGTAGCAGTGGAAGCATTGCACAGACTGATAAAAGAGAACTGGAAATAATAAGGAATTTGACTTTAGTCAAATTCCTTATATTCTTTTACAAGTTTAATTACCGTACCGGGCAGTCCCCATCCGATAATGGTGGAAAATACGTCCAATCGTTGTTTTAATTGCATAGGGAAATTTGCAGATTTGTAAAAATCTGGTTTGTATGCTGAGGTACAGACCGATACCGATGATACAAAGCCTGGCGGGAAACTCAATGGTTTGACCTTTTTTGTGTAACATTGTATAATGGTATCAGGGCTGCAATGAAACGAAGTAAGTGCAATCCGTGGGTATCATTAAAATAAGAGGCAAAAATACAGAAAGGTGGATTTCACATGGGAAGAACAGAAAACGTACAGGTATTTCAGGATACGGAAATGCTTTGTAAGACAAATCAGATTTTAATAGAAAGTACAAAAAATTCAGTAAAGAACCAGAAAGTGATTCTGGAAGGGGATGATCTGCCGGAAATAGATAAGAACCGTTTTGAACAGGATGCAGATCTTATTGTTTCAAAGAAACGGACTTATGAGGCGGCATCTGCATATAAAGAATTAAAAACGGCAGTACATAATTTCGCATCGGCATCCAATCCGGGCGGTGGTGTGACCAGAGGGGCAAATGCACAGGAAGAATGTCTGTGCCGCTGTTCCAACCTGTATTTCTGCCTGAATGGGCCGGATATGTGGAATGCATTTTATATGCCGCACCGTCAGGCACATAACCCGATACATAACGATGATATTATCTTCACTCCGGGGATAAAAGTATTTAAAACTGACACATCCATGCCGGAGAAAATGCAGGAAAAGGACTGGTATGACGTAGATGTGATTACCTGTGCAGCACCAAATCTGAGAGAACAGCCGAGCAATGGCTATAATTCCGGAGATGGAGATAAGAAGGCTATGATAAGCGGGCAGGAATTGCGGAAACTGCATGAGAAAAGACTGGAAAGAATACTGGACGTGGCAGTGATGAACGGAGAAGAAGCCGTGATTCTCGGAGCATTTGGGTGCGGAGCATTCCGAAATCAGCCGGAAATAGTTGCAGAAGCTGCTGCAAATGTCATTCAGAACTACCGGAAAGCATTCCGTGTGATAGAATTTGCGGTGTACTGTGGACCAAAGGAAGACAGGAATTATCAGGTTTTTAAGGAAATGATTGTTAGGTAATTGCGAAACACTTAAATTTTTGTAAATGCATATGCAAATGAAACATTACACGAAGGCACGCTCTCGCTACATTCGGCTGGTAGCGGTACTAAGATGCTAAAATACAGCATCTAAGTGCCGACCGCCTCATAGTACCTTCTTAGCAATTGTTTAATTTGCATATACAATAAAGATAAATTATGAGTTTCGCAATTAACTAAAAAGATTGTTTAGGAAAGGAAGTAACAGTGGATAAGTTTAAGTTTACAAGACCGCAGGCTGTGGCAGCTATTCTGGCAGCGGTTGTGGTAATCGGAGGAGCTGCATGGTATGCCAATGCAAAGTCGGCGGATGGCAGTGACGCGAAAGGGAAAACAGAGGCGGTAAATGTCGCGATGAAGGAAACCGGCGAGACAGAGGAAAGCACAACGGAACCGGAGACACAGACGGAGACAGTCGTGGAAACACAGCCAGAGACGGAACAGGAAACAGTACCAGAGATACAGACAGAACCGGAAAGTGAGACGGAAAGTGAGACGGAAAGTGTGGCAGAGATACAGACGGAGCCGGAAACCGAATCGGAAACAGAACCGGAAACAGAACTGGAAACAGAACCACAGACAGAAGCCATCGAAAGAGTGACGAGACCGGCCAATTCGATGGGTACGGTTATCTGTCTCGATCCGGGGCATCAGAGCAGGGGAAATAATGAAAAAGAACCAAATGGACCGGGTTCTTCTACCATGAAGACAAAAGTGGCAGGTGGAACAAGCGGGACATACAGCGGAGTTGCGGAATATGAACTGACTCTTGCGATTGGTCTGCAGCTGCGGGATGAATTGCAAAACAGAGGTTATACGGTGGTCATGACGAGAGAGAGTAATGAGGTCAACCTTTCCAACAAGGAGAGGGCGGACATTGCCACAGAAGCGGGGGCTGACCTGACGATTCGGATTCATGCGGATGGGGTGGATAATTCTTCCGTATCCGGTGCATCCGTACTGTCACCGACTACGTCAAATCCATATATTGCAGACCTTGCGGGTGCGTCCTGGCAGTTATCGGAGTGTATTCTGAATGCATACTGTGAGGCAACCGGAATGAAAAACAGAGGTGTGACAGGAAATGATACCATGACCGGAATTAACTGGAGTACCAATCCGGTGGCACTGATTGAACTTGGATTTATGACCAATGCAACTGACGATGCCAATATGCAGGATGCAACCTATCAGGAGCGGATGGTTTATGGGATTGCAAACGGAGTAGATCTCTATCTGCAGAAATAAAATGGAGATGAAATTATGTTACACAATTTATTTTTTATGGAGCAGCATTTCTTATTATGGCTGCAGGACAGTGTCAGAAATCCGATGCTCACAAAGATATTTGTATTTATTACCAGTCTGGGAAATGGAGGCGCATTCTGGATATTGCTCTCCCTGGGGCTGATGATACCCAAAAAGACGAGGAAGGCAGGCACTTTGTCCCTGCTTTCCCTGGCATGCTGTGCCATTGTCACAAATGTATGCCTGAAAAATCTGGTTGCAAGGACAAGACCTTACGATGTGATAGAGGGACTGACTTCTCTGGTAGGAATCCAGAAAGATTTTTCCTTTCCGTCTGGACATACGGCAGCTTCCTTTGCATCTGCGGTTGTGCTGTTTCGGACATTACCGAAAAAATATGGCATACCGCTTCTTATTCTGGCATTCCTCATCGGATTTTCCAGAATGTATGTGGGAGTCCATTACCCGTCCGACGTGCTTGGCGGGCTGTTAGTCGGCAGTCTGACCGGTCTTGTGGTGTACTGGGCAGGAACAAGGAGAGCAAAGGGTTAGGAAAATAACGAGGAAGCGAAGGAGACAGAAGAATGGATTTACTGCACATAGGATTGTATACAGGGACATTTCTGGAATTAATTATCACCAATTATATTCTGCTTATTATATTCCGGTGTACTCTGACAGAGAGATACCGGACGATTATTACTTTGTCCATATTAACCGCTTTAAATGCGGTTCAGTTATATATACAGCAGTTTGCAAAGTCGCCTGCACAGATGTATCTGCTGTATACTGCATTAATGTTTGGAATTGCGGTGTTCTTATTTCATGGAAAGTGGCAGAACAGGGTCATGGCAGTTGTATTGTATACAATAACATCATTCATGGCGGAGATTGTAGGACTGCAGATTCTGCTCGGCATGGGATATGGATTTGAAAAAGTGGCAGGACCTGTTTCAAAAGAAAGTTTCTTTATACACACCATAGGAGTCCTGGCAAGTCTGTGTCTGGCAGTTATCATTGTAAATGCACAGAAGTCGCTGAAATATATTATGAAAGCAGGAAATCTGCTGCCAATACTGTTGATCTTCGGATTGCAATTTGCTGTGGCATTTCTTTACAGTGGAGTGTCCATGTCATATGAGCTGAGTACAGGATATCTGGTCTGGGTATATCTGCTTGTCACTATATTTGAGGATTTTTATACCCTGCAGTCCATGCAGGAGCTTGAGAACCGACAGATTCTGGAAGAACAGGTGGATCTGATGCAAAAACGGGATAAAGATGTGACTGACTATTATCAGAATGTGACAGCACGTCTGAGAAATGTATCGGAATTAAAAGAAGAGTACGAGGCAAAACTGAAGAGAATCTATGCGGAAATCGGGGTGGAATATGAAGCAGAAAAGACGGATGAGGGAGAAAAACAGGAATTTCATACGAAAACGATCGTAGATAATATAATAAGCAAACGATCGGAAAAATACAGGGAATCCGGCATTGAATATGAACTGCAGGTAGAGGTTCCAGCAGGATTTAAGATTGATATTATGGAATTATCCAGCCTGATGAATAATCTGCTGGATAATGCAGAAGAAGCATTGATAAAGTACAGACAGGAATCAGGGGAAAAAGGATTTATCCGGATGAAGTCTTACATACAGGGGGACGAATTTGTGATAGAAACGGAGAACAGTAAGAGTGAAAACAGCCGTATGCATATGCAGGATGAACGCTATCTGTCCACCAAAGAGGAAAAGGGGCATGGATACGGCTTGCAGATTATCCGTAACATTGCACAAAAGTATGAAGGAAGCATGGAGCTGGAAGATAAGGGAAAAAGTTTTTGGAATAAGGTTATTATGAAACTGAAATAGGAACAGGCCTGACAAACTGAGGAATATTAAAATCTCAGATTTGTCAGACTTTATTTATATTTGATTCTGTCACTGAACTGTGATACTATAGAGATAATAGAAAATTGAGATAAAAACAGGAGGTTATCAAATTATGCAGGCAGTTACGCGAGAACAGATTGAAGCAATGGCACCGAATCAGGCTGCGGTATCAAATGCAGGGAAGATATCACAAAAGGGTGGATTTGTGAAGCTTGCTCATTCAAAGGATGATACATTTTATATGGGGGAATGTAAGGGAAGCGGTGCAAAGAACTATTTGACATCGGTGGATTTTATTGATCCGGAAGCACCGGTATGCCGCTGTTCCTGCCCGAGCAGACAGTTTCCATGTAAGCATGGTCTGGCACTCATGTTTGAAATTCTGGAGAAGAAAGAGTTTGAAGAGTGTGAGATTCCGGAAGATATTCTGAAGAAACGGGAAAAGAAGAAGAGCAGTGAGCAGAGCGGTGCGAAAGAAGAGGGAGCAAAGAAACCTGCTGCCAAACCGTCCAAAGCAGCAAAGTCAGCAAAACTCAAGAAGATGAAAAAACAGTTGGAGGGTCTTGAACTGTTGGATCAGATGATTACGGAGCTGTTGAAGGCGGGACTTGGAACGATGGGAAGTGCCGGAATGAAGTCCTATGAACAGTTTGCAAAACAGCTTGGGAATTATTATCTTCCGGGACCGCAGAAGCTGCTGAACAGATTAATTCTGGAAATCACGGCATTTCAGAAAGATAGAAAAGAAGAACATTATGAAATGGCAGTCCGGCTGCTTGAAAAGTTATGGACGCTGAAGAAGAAATCAAAGGAATATCTGGAGAAAAAGACCGAGGACGGAAATGCCGATGCCGAAGACACGGAGTTATACGAGGAACTTGGCGGTATTTGGAAGATGGAAGAATTAGAAGCGATCGGAAGAAAGCGGGAAGAAGCCGATTTCCTTCAGCTCGCTTTCTGGGTGGAATATGATGCGGCGGCAAAAGAATATGTGGATAAGGGCTGTTATGTGGACCTTGCCACCGGGGAGATCTTTTTAAGCAGCAATTACCGTCCGTTAAAGGCCTTAAAATACATAAAAGAAGAAGATTCCGTTTTTCACGTTATCCATACGGGATCGGCGGTTGTATATCCGGGACATGGAAATCCGCGCATCCGCTGGAATGGTGCGGTAACAAGACAGACCGAAGTGCAGGATTATAAGAAAGTATGCAGCTTTGCGGGAAAATCCATCCGGGAAGAGGCAAAGAAGGCGAAAAACTGTCTGAAAAATATTCTTGCAACGGATCTCTATATCAGTATTATTTCCTATAATTATATCGGAAAATGTGAGAATGTCTATGGAATGTGTGACGAAGAGGGAGACAGTATTTTCTTTGGAAATGCACCCGGAATGGAAGATACACTTGCAAGACTGGATCAGCTTCCGGATAAGAAATGGTTAAAAGGTAAAAATCTGCTGGGAGCATTTTTCTACGATGAGCAGGAACAGAGAATGAAGATACAGCCACTGAGTATTCTGACAGATACCGGTGTGGTCAGATTATTATATTAGGAGGCCGGAAATGAACATAACACCATTATATAATTTAAGACTCAGATTAAAAAATGCAATGATACAGGGAACGAATCTGTTATCCGAAGATTTCAGACTGAAACGTGCAATAGAGGAATTCAGTCCCCTGATGAAGGCAGCTCCGGTATTTGCAAAAATCGGGGAACTCAGTAACAGACTGCTTGATCCGGAGGAAAATCAGAAAGAGAAAATGCTGTTAGATGCCATTACACTGCTGGATGCCGTACTTTGTACACAGGCGGCAACCGGAATCAATGAACCTGCATCGCAGGAAGGCAGCAGAACATTAGCAGAGGACGGATATGACATGGCATGCAATACAGAGAGTATTGTCAGCAGCCAGCCATATTCCAGGGTAAAGCCGTTGATAGAGGCACTGACAACCTCAGGCGGGGGACATTATGCCTATGTCATGGAAATGCATGAGAATTATCCTGAAGTATTTGAAGATTACAGGGTACAGGCGGCACTGGTACAGGCATTGGGAGCAGGATATGCAGAACTGGCAGAACAGGTGGAAAGCTGGTTAAAAGAAGCCGGTAGGCCGGTTGTACCATTGTTAAAGCAGGGATTTGATCCGGCGGGCAAAAAAGAAATGGTGCGCAGAGTCCGGATTATCGATGAATTATCGCAGGGAGAGGAGAATGAATTTTATAAAGTCATGATTCCGTCTGCGGTCAAAGAAGTGCGTCAGGCATTGATATATGCCCTGCGTCATTCCAGGGAAAATGAAGAGTTACTGATACAGATGACAAAGACAGAGAGTGGAAATGCAAAGAAAATGGCATTTTATACGCTGGCAGGATACAATAGTGAGCAGGTACGGGAATTGTTTGATAAAATGTACCAGAAAAAGCCGCTGGATGTACTGGGATATCTGTATCTGTCGGAAGCGGACTGGGCATCTGCATGGCTTGCAAAAAGGCTGGAAGAGAAACTTCTGGAGTGGGAAGAACGGTTTGAAAGCACCGGTATTGCCACATTGGAAGAGAAGGAAGAAGCATGGTGGTTAAGTGCTTTAAAGGCCTGTGTTGGAAAAGGCGGAAAAGATATGGCTGCTTTTTTCCGTCATGCGGATGAGATGATGAAAAAGAGGAAGCTTTCAATTGTGTGGACAAGAGAGAGAAAAAGATTTGAACAGGCTGGAGAAATATTCTGGGATTCAATGGAGAGGGGAAAGGCATTTGGAAATGAACTGGCATATACCCTGATGCGTTGTTTAAAGGCAGGACAGGATAAGGAACTATGTGAAACTGCCCTGGCACTGTATGATACGGCAGAGTCCATAAATCAGAAAAATTTCTATCTTGCCCCGGCTTTGCTTGCCAGACTGTATGGAACAGAGGATTGTACGGAATGGATTCGTGCACAGTTTGCTGCAAAGAAGAATTCCGATCAGAGCATCTATGTGGGCGAAGCACTGACCGGTATTTGTTATGATGGAAAGGACTGGATCATGAAGACGGATTTCTATCCGGCACTTCAGATTCAGTGTGTACAGAAGAGAGTTATTTTAAACAGTGGAATAGAAGAGGGACTTACAGAACTTCTGATATCCTATCAAACGGAAGATACGGATAAAATACTGATACAGATGGCAAAACAGGGAAGTAAGACATTCAGGGAAAAGATAACGCCGTATTTTTATAAACGTGCATTAGCATCCAAATCAGTACCGCTGAAGCTGATGGAGGCACTGCAGTCCTGTGGATGCCCATATTGCGAGAATCTTCTGATACATTGTGTTAGTATACAGCCGGTGCATTACTGGACTCTTACTTATTATATAGAATGTCTGCCGGGAACGGAAGAAGCAAGGGAAGGAGAGTTAAGGAGGATGCTGGAACTGGCAGAGAAACGAAAGCTGGAAATTAAGAACTGGACAGGTAATTTTGAAGAACTTTATAATATGCTGTCAGCAAAAATCAGAGAGCATAAATTTGTAAAATAAACAGGAAAGGGCAAAGGAAATGAAGAAAGAGATATTAAGACAGCCGGCAGAGCAGCTGTTTCAGAAAGAACTGGATGCATTAATGGAGCATGAAACAGATCCCATACCGGAGGGATGGAAGATGTCCCCACGTTCCGTAAGAACTTATATCTGTGGGGGCAAAGCAGGGGATATGGTTATTACCCCGAAATATATCGGACATGAGAGACTGGTTGAAATCGCCATAGCAACACTGGTTACGGACAGGGCATTACTTCTGATCGGTGAGCCGGGTACGGCAAAGAGCTGGCTGTCAGAGCATCTAACGGCTGCCATTAACGGAGATTCTTCCCAGGTTATCCAGGGAACAGCCGGAACGACAGAGGAACAGCTGCGTTATTCCTGGAATTATGCCATGCTGCTGGCACAGGGCCCATCCGAGAAGGCTATGTTAAAGAGTCCGGTATTCCGTGCGATGGAAACAGGGACGATTGCAAGGGTGGAAGAGATCTCAAGACTGGCATCCGAGGTACAGGATGCACTGATTTCCATATTATCTGAGAAAAGAATTTCAGTGCCGGAACTGAATCTTGAGATACCGGCGAAGAAAGGATTTTCCATTATTGCAACGGCAAATACAAGGGACAAAGGAGTAAATGAGATGTCGGCGGCTTTGAAGAGACGTTTTAACATCGTCGTACTTCCGTCACCGAAGGATCTGGAAACTGAGATTGAGATTGTAAAGACGAGAGTAGAGCAGTTATCGGGCGGCATGGATCTGAATGCCAAACTTCCGGATAAAAATGTAATAGAACAGGTATGTACGATTTTCCGGGAATTACGGAATGGCGAAACACTGGATAAGAGTCAGAAAGTCAAAGGAACTTCTGGAGTTCTCTCAACGGCAGAGGCGATCTCTCTGCTCTGTGCAGGCATGGCCCTGGCAGGAAGTTTTGGAAACGGACAGATACAGGAAGAGGATCTGGCAGCAGGACTCTGTGGAGCTGTCATAAAAGAAGATGAAAAAGATCTGGTTGCATGGAAAGAATATCTGGAAAATGTCATGAAAAAGCGTGGCTCGAAGTGGAGCGGTCTGTATCAGGCATGTAAGGAACTTTTATAGGAAAACGTGGAGGGAAAAAATGAGAAATCCCTATATATTTGGAATCCGGCATCTGTCTCCGGCAGGTGCATGGCATCTCAGGCAGTTTCTGGATGAAAAAAAGCCAAAGATTGTACTGGTGGAAGGCCCGGAGGATTTTAATGATCAGATTCCGTATCTGACACATCCGGAGACCAGATTCCCGGTTGCGGTTCT
>ENA-OPSJ01000392-OPSJ01000392.1-human-gut-metagenome-genome-assembly--contig:-NODE-392-length-39613-cov-4.015547_pt1 | contig 39613 bp, 41 predicted proteins | sample MGYA00241801_ERZ501893 | MGnify/ENA primary metagenome ERZ501893 (study PRJEB25962, sample SAMEA2042219) | human gut metagenome | biome: human gut; feature: human-associated habitat; material: faeces...
ACGGCAAAAATTTCACCGGGTATCATTACAAGAAAACCGCCGATTATTGCGGTGAGCACCGAGGTGTGAACCGCACGCTGTACGGTTTCTCTGTCGTCCCTGCCTATTGCGTTCGCTATTATTACATTTGTACCGAGGGCTATTCCTATAAACAGGTTGAGTATCAGCCCGATTACCGGGCTGTTCGCTCCGACGGCGGCAACCGAGGCCGTTTTGGCTGCGCCCGTGAAGTTTCCGACTACGGCTATATCCGAGGCGTTGAAAAGCTGCTCAAGTATTGCTGTTGCAGCCACGGGCAGCGCAAATCGCGGAAGCTTGTTCCATATAGGGCCGTTTATCATATCCATTTTGTTACTGTTTTTTAACTTCGTCTTCTTCGGCATAATTATCCTTTTTGCATTTACGTATTTTTTATTTCGGTATTGTTTTTTCAGCTGTGACGCCTTGTAGGACGCAACACAATTATAGCACCAAAAAAATTAACATCAATATGCAGATATGATAAATTTGAGCACCGCATCGCGCAAAGTAGTGTAAAAATCGCAAAGCACCGCTACATTATGCGTTGAGGTAACCGAACTTACTCTTGGTCGGTTAAACCAATAAAATAATCGGCGGAAACATTATAAAATTGACAGAGCTTGATTAAATCCTCGATTTTCAATTCCGCTCTTCCGGTTTCGATATGGTTGTAGCCCTGTTGGGATTTGTTGATGATTTCACCTACTTGCTTTTGTGTTAAATCTCTGTCTTCCCTGATGTTTCTCATCCTTGTTCTGTAATCCATTTCCACAAAACCTCCATTGTAATTTGTGAAAATGTTAGCATACTCAAAAGCTGAGTATTGACATATACTCAATAATTGAGTATTATCATAAATGAAGTATTTTATTATTGAGAAGGAGTTGTAAATAAATGGAAAAACAGAAAACGTCATCAAAACGTAAAGCGGCAATCAAAGTGATTGTGGCAGTATTGCTGATAGCTATAATGACCGGCATATCGTTCGCAGTCGCAAATTTTGTGCACAACAGAAAAAGCGTGCAGGCATCAAGCGTTAAAAACGGCTTGTCCGCATAGCGGAATCGATACTGGCTGTCTTTACTGCAGCTTGGCCAGTACATTAATCGGACTGTTTCGAATGTTGTCGGGTCAAAGATACCCATTCCGATATACTCTGCAGCACGTCTTGCGATCGGCTCATATTCATCTGGAGAAACCGGCTGATCCAGTGGCAGAATGATTCGAAGTCGCGGTGCTGCTTCTTCATGCTTCCTGGTACTGTAGATTACATAAGAACAACCAAGGTTTTCTAAGATACCGATCACTTCATCGGTTCCACCCGGCTTTATATGATCGGCATCCAGTGTGATCAGATAGCGATAACCGGCATTTTCATTTCTTCGCTGTTCTCCGGAAAGTTCGCCACCAACGAAACCACCGACATCTTTGATCTCATCCTGTTTCGCTTTGCGGTAACCCATATATTCTGCCAGAGTCTCTTCTGTTCTGATCGGATGTTCAAGCTTCTCCACAAAATCAGACCAGTACATCTCCTGTTTCAGCCAGGTCTTTGATCTTCGGCTGCTTCCCGTTGATATTTTAATTTTTAAGTCATTCTGAAACATGCCGTTCCTCCTACTCTTTCTTATAGAAATCTCCTGTAAATCCATCTGCATTTAATGGCAGTCCTTCTGCCCACTCCGGAGCCTTACACATCAGATCAATGGCTTTCTCCAGTGTCAGATCAGAACCTTTTGGCACTTCCGCTATGATCTCGTCATGAATATGGAAGTTGATGAGATAACCACCAAATAACATATTTCGGATCGCATTCGCCAGCAGATCCCTTGCCACTGCCTGTACAATATTTTCGACTAGCTTTCCACCATAGGTTTCAAGTCTCTGCCATTTCTTGGTTCCATCGATGCCCATGTATGTGATACTCTTGTTTCCCCATGCATTCTCTCCGATCTGCGGATCTGGATAGAACAGGCATCGTCCGGAAGGAAGTTTGATCATAAAATAATCAGCATCTCTCATAAACGTGATTCCATGCTGAATCTGATTTGTTGTCCCAAGTGTCACCGTCTCGATCGCACAATTCTCTACGGTATACCAGAAATCCTGAATCCGTTTGTTGGCTGTTCTCCAACGATGCACGATATCCGGAAGTTCTTCTTCCGTAAGCCCCATCCTTAAAGCGCCCATCTGAATCAATGCCCCTGTACCGCCCTGGTATCCGAGGGCAAGTTCGGCAACCTTCCCTTTTGCCCTGAGTGCGTATTCCGGATTTCCTTTTTTGATCTTTTCAATCGGTACGTTAAACATACTAGAAGCTGATGCTTCATAGATCTTGCCGTGAGTACGGAAGACTTCCAATCTCCAATCCTCTCCGGCTAACCAGCTGATCACTCTCGCTTCGATCGCAGAAAAGTCTGCAACTACGAACTCATACCCATCTCTTGGCACAAATGCTGTCCGGATCAACTGAGAGATCGTATCTGGCAGACTTCCATAAGTCAGTTCAAGCATCGCTGCATTTTCCTGTTTTACTAGATTTCTAGCCAGTGACAACTCTGGAATATAGTTTCTTGGAAGGTTCTGGACCTGTACCAAACGTCCCGCCCATCTTCCTGTTCTGTTTGCACCATAAAACTGTAATAATCCACGGACTCTGCCATCCTTACAGACCGCATTTTCCATAGCTGTATATTTTTTCACGGAACTCTTGGCCATCTCTTTACGTTTCTTCAGAACATAATAGACTGCAGGATTTGCTTTTACTTGTGGTGCTTCTAACAGTTCGTTCACTGCCTCTTTCCCTAACTTATCAATATCTTTTCCTAGCTTTTCGGATAACCACTGTTTTAACTGGGCAACACTGTTTGGATTGTCAATTCCAGAAACACGACGGATATCATCTCCAAGCTTTAATGCTGCCTGATCACTTAATTCCAATGCCCCATTGATCAGCGCAAGGTCTACCTGAGTTCCTTGCTGATTAATAGTCTGGTCATAATGCCAGTTCGTCCACTCCTGTGTTGGAACAGGATAATCCTTTAGATGATCTTCGATCGCACGTTCCACTTCTACATCTTGTTTGCAATATTCTTTAAACAGATTCCATTTTTCCATATCATGTTCTGGAAAATTTCTTGTACGTCCGCCGTTTCTCTTCGTAGGCTTGCATGGCACACAGAAATAACGAATCAGTGCTTTTCCAATTGCCATCTTTTGTTTTTCCTGCGGAAACCCCATTGCTTTTCCAACTCCTGCAAGTGATGCCGGATACCCACAGTAAAGAGAATGGATCATCGTACACTGCCACTGATCCGGCCAGATCTCGTAAAACTGACTTAATGCGTTGATCTCGAAGTTTGCATTATGTGCCATCTTGATCGTTGCCGGTGCTTTCAGATCATTGATCACTTTTTCTGGAAGTTTCTCTCCCTGTGCAAGATCTATGATCTCAACTGGTCCATCATCATAGGCATAAGCAAACAGTAGAATCTGAAAGTCCGGCGACTGTACATATTTGTACAGCCCGGACTTTGCAATGTCTACACTACTATAGGTCTCGATATCGATATGCAGGATGTTCTTGCGCGAGATCATAATCCCATAACTCCGCCACCATTGATCGGAGCCCCCGTGATTGGATTAACACCAGTGACTGGATTCATACTCTGCTGCGTTGCTGCAGCCTGTGTGTTCATCTGCGGAACTGTTGCCGTCTGGACATTTGCCTGTGGCATTGATCCAAAGTCTTCCGCTGCTGTTGTTCTTCCTGTTAATGGATCACCTTCTCTTGTTTTCTGAACGTTATTCAGTCCACATCCAACACCTCTGTTTCCATTTGTGTTATATGGGAAGAAATTTAAAGAAACTCTTCCGTAGCATCCGGCGTATACTTCTGCTGGATTTAAGATTGCCTGACAATTTGCATCGACAACTTCTGGGCGCTGTTTACTGGATGCAGTCATAACCATATGTCCTTTACACTCTTCTCTGAACGGCTCTCCGTTTGGTCTTGTTCCATCTCCATCATGCATCGGATTCTTCAGCATTGCCGGCATCTGTCCGTTGAATTTTGTGGAGACACCTTCCTGTGCTGCAGCCTGCATTGCTGCTTGGATCGCATTGATCGTTGCTGTGTCTGTCTTAGGAATCAGGATCGTCACAGAATATTTTTCTTCCTGCCCTGGATTGTTTGCATGTGGCTGAAATACATGTGGAAATGAAAATCTTACTTCACCTGTTGTTACTTTTGTATTACTCATAGTTTTTTACTCCTTTTATTTAAAATCTTCTGCTGCTGTTGTTTTCGGGTTATAGACCGGACGTTTATCGGATTCCGGTGCAAGTGTTGGCTTTCCATTTGGCTTCTGGATGAACTCTCCACAGATTGTCTGGAAGTCTTTCTTTCCAACCATCCTCTCCAGATCAGTTAAGGTAAGCTGTGCTCTTTCATACAAAGTCTCTTTTGGAAATCCATTCTGTTCCAGAACATCCGCCATCTTCTCATAATCTGTGATCATACGATTACTTCTGCCTTCAACGATCTTCCATCCAGGAATCTCTCCGCCATCGATCAGTTTTGTCTGTGCATAGGACTTTAATTTTTTATACCATGCAACTAACTGTTCTGCTTTTGCAAGGGCTTCTCCAACCTCTTCGTCTGAAAGTTCCGGAGGAAGTTTCGTTTCATAGGTTTCCAGAAGTTCCAGATTATCATAAGCTCTCTGTCTGCAGTTTAAGACTTTGCAGAATCTGCAGTGTTCTCCAGAACGAAACTCCCCTTCTCCTTTGTAAGCTAATTCAGCTTTCGGTTTAACTACGACATTGCCCCATGTTGTCAGCTCTCGTTTGTTCGTTTTCCATATCGAAAAGTTATTGAGTCTTGGTTGAACGATATGAAAAAAAATGTCCTCGATCGGATATAAAAATCCGTAAGCCTTTAATGCTCCTAGTGCATACAATCCCATCTGCGGATTCCCACCTGCATTTACTGGAACACCTTTTCCGTATTTAAAATCAATCACATGCATAACTGACCCGCAGATCAGGATACAGTCTGCAGTACCGAATCCCTCCGGCACGTACTCGTCAAACTCAACTCTTTTTTCCACCGCCATATATGGCTTTTCTGGAAGACTGTTGCTAAGTGTCTCCACATAGTCAACATACTGATCTGTGAATCCCTGCATCTCTTCCTGATACATCTCATTCTTTTTGATCTTGTTCATTCTTCTGGTATAAATTCCAGTCTTTAAAGAATCTGCTGTCAGTTTTAACTCACAGATCTCATGCGCCAGAGTTCCTTCTTTGGTATAAGAACTCTCTGTATCTGGAAGCCCATCACACAGCTTCGCGGAAGGAGTACAGTGGATCCACTGCACCGCTCCGCTTGCTGATAACAAAGCATGTTTTCTTTTCTTTGCCATCTTAGATCACCGCCCCAATCGCTTTGATCGCAGATGCAAACTCCCCATATTTCTCCTGTGGCAGATCCATCAAAGTCTGTGCACCTAAGGATGCCAGCGTATTCTGTACGTCCTGCATCTTTCCGGCATCGATCAGACCTGTTGCTGCAACTGCCAACTGTTCCATTGTATATGTAGGAGTTGCTGTGGCTGTTGGTACTGGATTAACTGTAGATGTTGTATTTTGAGCCACAGGTGCTGTTGGTGTGGTCTGTGTTGTTGGTACGGATTGCACATTCTGTACTGGCTGTGTGCTCTGTACAGTTGTACCTGTTGGTGCAACTGTTGCCGTTGGTGCGACTGTCTGCTGTACTGCAGGTACTACCCTTGCTGCATCCATCTGTACCTGTGTTTCTTCTTTCAAGGCCCCTGTTGCCTTCGCTAATGCAAAAATCGCATTTGCCAGATTGTCAAGCCCTGTTACTTTTACTGTGATCTCCATTGTTATGTCCTCCTAATTCTTCTTTGTTTAATAGATACCCGATCCCTAAGATCTGAAAGATCAGGTTTGTATCAAGATCTTGTCCAGCTTTATGCAGCCGGACAAGAGTTTCAACTCTCTCATAAGATGCTGCTAATTCATCGTAAACTTCACGACTGATCAGCAATCTATCTTCTTTCATCATTTATACCCTTTCTGTATACTTTTGGAATACTAAGTGCTTCGCCATTAGTTCTTGCACCGCATTTGAAAGTTCCTTGTCTAAAGGTGTTAATTCTCGTTCTAATGCATCAGCCAATACTCGTAAAGCCGCCACTACATAAGATGCAGTCTCGTCAGATACTGGAGTTACACTGCTTGTGATCTCTGCTGCTATATCACAACTTACTTTCTTCATTAGCTGGAAATTTTGTTCTTCCTGGCCCTGTGCCATACATACATAGGCTTTTGCGATATTCTTCTCGCATTCAAATAAAAAATCTTTTCTCATTGTTCCTTCTCGCTTTCTGTGCTATAATGCACTTGTGTTAAACTATTGATATCCGCACCTTCTGGAGTTGCCGCTTCAGAGGTGCATTTTTCTTTTATCATGTTTCTTACTCTCATATACGCTGCGAGCTCTTTAGACTCTAAATACACAACTGCTTCATTAGAAGATTCCTGTTCTGCTTGCTCAACGGATTTTTGTTGTATCTTAATCATCCCATCGAGTTCTTGTAGAATTATCTTCTCGTCAATCATCTTTTTCGCTCCTTTCATTTCATTGTCAGCTTATCAAGCATCCATTCCATTGCTTTTTTTCCAATCTTTGTTCTGGACAAAATCAAGCAAATAGTCATACTGACTGACACATATAAGCCGAATATTATTGCTGTTGCCATTTATGCCCCTTTCTCTACAACTTCTTTCTCTTTGTCCTTCTTTTGTTTCTCAACACTTTTCAGGAAATCAACTGTCACTTCTTTAAGCTTGTTCGAATCTACTTTTCCGTGAATTCGAACAGTTGCATTTCCGATTTTATATGTTGCTTCTGGACCATCTCTCATTTCTATCACCTTCTTTTTCTTTTTTAGAACCAGATAGTTCTGCTCTCCGTCCGAAGTTATGAATGTTATTTTTAAACTTATATGAAGAATTTTTCATAACAAAAAAATACTTTGTCGGGGAGTAGTTTTTTTCTTTTTTATCCTGTCGTTCAGCAATATTACTTCGGACAGAGAACAGAGCTATCTGGCTAATCTGCTTGTTTCTTTTTATCCTATCTCCTATAATTTAATTACAGGGTGCTAGCACACCCGAGTAATCATAGAAAGGAGATATTATGCAACAATTTAAATACTTAAGTGGTTCAAAGTATTGCGATCATTTAAACAAATTTTGTGATTTTAAGCTTACATATCAATTAGTTCAGCAATGTGGTGGAAATCCAGAACAAGCCGTTCTTGTTGGCATTCAATGTTCTGATAACTATTCATGCAACCACCAATGCCCTTTTGAAAAATCCTTTGAACGAGTTATTGATTGGTAGATCGTTCTTTGAATTTCTCTGGCAGATTACTCGCATTTAGACCCATATCTAACCCTGTGATCTGCTGGAGCTTTTTCATAATTACATCGTAGTGAAATTCTCCACTCTTTGCTTTAGAATTTACATATTCTTCGCAACCATCATTCCAGTATTTACAATACTGACACCCATAGAATATCTGTCCTTTTGCAAATACAGAGCTCTGAATGATCCTTGCCATGCAATGGATGTCTTTTTTAGTTAATCCATTTCCGTCAATCATCTCTCACCTTCTTTTACTCCGCAGCTAAAAACTTATTGATAAAGTACTGCTGTCCTTTTCCTGTAACTTTTGGAGTACGAGTAATTCTGTTACATCCGTTTCCATCAATATGGACAGATTCTTTAATTTCAAAGAGTCCCATCTCCATACTCTTTTGAGTCGGCATGTTCCAATCGTTACCTTTTTGTTTGATCAAGTAGCCATTGTTACGTAGCCATTCAAATAATCTTCTTTGTCCTGTCTCTACCCCATTCTGTTTAAGAATTTTGGCTAATGCCCCAACTAAGATTGATGTATTTGCAGCTGTGATCGCATGTCCCAGAATCGCATGTGGTTTCATTCGCTCATTATCTTCCTGCAGTATCTTATTTTTCTCTCTTTCTTTTTTAAGGGCTGTAAATGCCTTAATCGCTACTTCTGGATTGTCAAGTAATTCATCCACTGCATACATTCCGTGTTTTCTAATTGAAGGAAGTACCTCACTTGTTACCCAGTGCTTAAATCGCTTCGCTGATTCTAATTTGCTACCAAAAATTAAAGAATACATCCCTGATTCATTTACTAACCACCCACCACGTTGCCCCAAACTTGATAACGATTCGTTATTGAGTTTATCTTCGGTATCCACATGATCTGCTAATGCTTTACTCGCATTAGAATACCCTAAGCACTTTGTTAAATCTTTTCCAACAAACCATGGCTCATTATCAACAATCATTGTTCGGATATCCCCAAACTCTGCTGATTTAAAAATTTCTAATTCATTCATATTTCCTCCTTCCTTTTATTTTGATGATTTTAAATCATCTTTCAGGTTAAAAAAAATCTTTTCCTTCTTTTTTAAAGATCTTATTTCAAGTAACTCACATAATGCCAGAACCTCACTTGCCTTAAATTCTCGCTTATTATCAATTTTTAATGATAATCCATAACTTGAAAGGCCTAAATATTCTGCAACATATTTTAATTTGAAACCCTTTTCTTCAATTAAACTACGAAGCTCTTTTGAATCTGTCATATTGCACCTTCTTTCTTTTTTAAATGATGATTTTAAATCATCTGCCATTATAGTATCATTATGATGATTTAAAGTCAACTATTTTTTATGATTTTTTCAAAAAATGTTGATTTAAAATCTTTTTAATGGTATATTTAACTCATCAATTATATTAACGAAAGAAGGTGACAAATGTGCCTGATATAGGGAAAAGGATAAAAGCAAAACGCATAGAACTTGGAATGACACAAGAAGATTTAGCTAATAAATTAGGATATAAGAGTAAAACTACTATCGCAAAAATTGAAAATGGGACTAATGATATAACACAAAGTCGTGTAGTCGATTTTGCCAATGTATTAAATACCACTCCTGCTTATTTAATGGGCTGGAACAACAAAACAAATGCAAATTTTGATAAAAAATATTTGGATCGAGACGTATTTATTATACAAAGAGAGAAAAATAAAATGTCTTCCAAAGAACAAACGAAGCTAATGGATCTTATAAGAACAAATTTTGATGAATATAATTGGGATGAAGATGATTCTGGAGATATCGAATAATCGCAGGGCTGAAATTAAAAATCGTATGCTTTCAATTTTAAAAAAATATGGACAGCCATACGTACCTGTTAAAATTGGAAATATTATTAGAAAAATGAATAATGTTAAATTAATTACTTATAGTAGTCAGATTCGAAAGCATAATATAACTTATGAAGAATTAATTATAAATGCAGAAACAAAAGATTCTTATGCTGTCTGGGATGGAAACAAACGTTACTGCATCTACTATAATGATTTAGATTTTAACATCCTTCATTCGAATAGAGTTCGATGGAACTTAGCCCATGAGTTAGGGCATATTGTATTGAGGCATCATGAATTTTACAAATATAATAAGCTTTTTCGAAATGTCTTAAACGATTCTACTTATAACTATCTTGAAGAGGAAGCTGATTATTTTGCACAATTAATTCTTGTTCCTCATATTGTTTTGTTTAAGTTCAGGGTCTCTACTATCAATGAACTTAAAACTCTCTGTAAGATATCAAGTAATGCAGCCATACATCGTTTTCGTGCTTATCAAAAATGGCTATCTCACATAGATATTGAAGATGAATATGATAATCAGCTTCTTCAATATTATTACAACTTCATCTATAAATATCATTGCCAAACATGTGGCGCAACTTTACTTCAAGAACATGGAGCATATTGTCCTATCTGCGGCAATAAAAACACACTGAAATGGGGTGACGGAAACATGATATATAAAGAATTCGAAACTTATACTTCTAAAAAATTGATCCAATGTCCGAGATGTCAAAACGAACAAACGAATATCCAAGGTGAATATTGCCAAATCTGTGGATCTTATCTTGTAAACCGATGTATTGGCGATTGTAATTATATTGGTAATTGCAGCTACAATATGATCTTACCGACTAACGCACGATATTGTCCTATATCTGGAAATAAATCTATTTTTTACGATCAGGGATTCTTACAGGACTGGGACCAGGAACTTCATTCTCCTAATTCGGATCCAGAGAGTAATGAACAGTTAGCTTTAGGACCTCCCGAAGATCCTTTTTTTGAACACCCTGATTTCGATCAGCTAGCTGAAGAGCTTCCTTAGTCAATCCTATTAGCTGATTTCGAATCAAATATTTAAATAACACACAGGAAAAAATATCTACATAAAATACAAAAAAAGGGGGGGTATAATGGGTTTATTAAATTCAATATTTGGAAACAACGAGTTAAATAATAAAATTCAGGAATTAGAAAATACCAATTCCGAAATGGAAGCAAAAATCGCTATTCTTGAAAACGAAAAAGCAGCCTTAGAATCATTGCTCACTCCAGAAATGCAGGATCTAGAATCATTAAAAAAACAAATTGCTGAATCTCAGGTTGAATTTGCACATCAAAAATCAATGCAAGAACAAAAATTAAAAGAACAATATGACAAATATATGTCTGAAATTACTAAACAAAAATCACTTATTGTTGCATACAATGATGAAATCAATGAATTAACATTAACCATAAAAGGGCTAAAGAAATCTATCGTCACATTTTCCGATGAAATCTTAGTTCAAGAATTTGGATTATATGAACCGCGATATTCTTTTCTTAATGCAGATTCTTATAAAGCAGAACTTACGAATATACGCAATATGCAAAAAGCCATGATTAAAGATGGATCTGCAGTATCCGGTAGTACTGACTGGCAAGTCAATGGCAGTGTAGTCAGAGGGCGCAAAATGATAAAGGATATGCAAAAACTACTGCTCCGTGCATTTAACAGTGAATGCGATGAAATTATTAATAAAGTAAAATACAATAATTTCGATTCCTCTGTCAAAAAAATGGAACGAAGCTTTAATGCAATTGCAAAATTAGGAGTGACCATGGCTATTTCCATAACTTCTGACTACTATGATCTAAAAATCCAAGAACTCCAATTAGCCTTGGAATATCAGATTCAAAAGCAGCGTGAGAAAGAAGAAAAAGCCGAATTAAGAGCCCAACAACGTGAAGAAGCACGATTACAAAAAGAACTTAAGGAACAACGCAAAAACATTGATAAAGAACGCAAACATTATGAACAGGCTCTTTCTAATATTAATAAGCAATTATCCTCTTCTTCTGATGAAGATACTGAAGATTTAAATAAAAAGAAAGAAGAAATTATACAGTCCTTATCTGACATTGATACCAAAATCAAAAATATCGATTATAGAGAAGCTAACCAAAAAGCTGGATATGTATATGTAATTTCTAACATTGGATCATTTGGTGAAGGAATATACAAAATTGGAATGACACGAAGATTAAATCCCCAGGAACGTGTTGATGAACTGGGTGATGCTTCCGTTCCTTTTAAATTTGATGTACATGCTATGATCTTTTCAGAAGATGCTCCAGCTCTGGAAGCAAAATTACATAAAGCTTTTGAAAATCGAAAATTAAATCTTGTAAACCAAAGAAGAGAATTTTTCAAAGTTTCTCTAGATGAAATTAAAGAAGTCGTCAAAAATAATTTTGATAAAACTGTAGAATTTGTCGACGTCCCTGATGCCGATCAATACAGAATTTCTTTAAAAATGAAAGAAACTATGCAAAAACAAGCATGATTTTTTAAAAAAAACGCCGGGCTACCAACTGGACGGAACCTTACGACATCACAGCAATTTTACAACGAATACTTGACAAGGCTCAAGAAACTATCTTATAATTTAGCTAATTAGTGAATGGCTGATGATCGGCCGCAGAAGAGTCTTGGATAATATCTATTCCAAGGCTCTTTTTGCATTTATATATTTTTATGCAAAATAATTTTGTCATACTCTGACAAAGCAGTAAAAAGTACAGCAGGTATAATAAGGAGTAAACATATGGACCTTACAGAAAAACTACTTGATAAATCAAAAGAAGCTTTTACCATGGCAATCGAGATATACAATAAACCAACAATCAAATATAGAATTGAAGGTTTTAGTTTCTTTATCTGTAATGCATGGGAATTGATGCTGAAAGCTTACATGATAAAAACAAAAGGCGAAAATAGCATATATTATAAAGATAATCCGGAACGAACTTTATCTTTGGAAAACTGTATCCAACAGGTATTTACTAATAATAAAGATCCTCTTCGCATTAATCTTGAAAAGATTATTGAACTTCGCAATACAAGTACACACTTTATTGTAGAAGAATACGAAATGGTATATGTGCCGTTATTTCAATCTTGTATATTAAATTTTAATGATAAAATGATGCTATTTCATTCTATAGACATGACAGAAATCATCCCTCAGAACTTTCTAACACTGTCTGTCAGTATGAAAGCGCTAAATGAATCTGAAATAATTGCAAAATATCCTGAACAGATTGCCACAAGGATATTCAAAACACATGATGCTATTGATGCTCTATCTCAAAATAATAATGCTAAATTTGCAATTACCATAGAACATCATCATTATATTACTAAGAAAAAAGAAGAAGCTACTTCTTTTGTAAAAGTTGATAAATCCGCTGATACTCCTGTTCAGATCATTAAAGAACTGAAAGATCCAAACAAAACACACAGTTATACTGCTAAACATTGTATTGAAGCTATACAAAAGCAAATAAGCAAGAAAAATATTCAGCTAAAATATAATGGTAAAGATACTAAATTTACAAGTTTCCATTTTAATAATTTTTGTAAACACTATGGATTAAAAGACAATCAAAAGTTTTGTTATATTCATACACAGTATGCACAACCACAATATACCTATTCTCAACAGGCAATTGATTTTATTGTGGTCGAACTTACAAAAGATCCAGAACATATTTTAGATAATATTAAGACAAAAAAAATAAGTCAACCCCAGGGGCAAAGGAAATTCTAAGCATTACTGCCTACTCCCATTCGGGAACCCAGCCATATCCTTCTCGAGTTAACTTATTTACATTATAATAGTTTATGCCTCATCTGTCAATTTATGCACAGATTTTTATACAAATATTTATTAAATACCATTTTGCTGACATCAGGAAAATGGATAAAATAAAAAACCGCCCAGCTACAACTGGACGGAATAAAAAGAAAAACTACTTGCATCTATAGGTTAGATGTGTACTTTTCCCCGACAGTTAAAGTATACCATTTTTAACCTACACTTTGCAAGAAGTGTATTTTTTGTACCCAAAAATCACAATATAGAAAGGAAAAATGGTATATGAACTTAGCAGAACAATTAGGGTTAACTGAATCAGATCAGTTTTGCATTTATTTAAGAAAAAGTCGCGCTGATGCCGAAGCTGAAAAACTTGGAGAGGGTGAAACCTTAGCAAGACATGAAAGGATATTAACAGAATTTGCAACAAGAGAAGGACTCCCAATCGGCAAGATTTACCGAGAAATCGTATCCGGAGAAACCATCGCAGCAAGAAAGGAGATTCAAAGTATGATCAATGACTGTTATGCCGGTATGTGGAAAGGAATTTTAGTTGTAGAAGTTACCAGATTATCTCGTGGAAATCAGGGAGATGCACAAACGATCATGGACTGTTTACGATATTCCAATAATAATAATGGTATTCTGGTCGTCACTCCAACCAAAACATACGATATTGTCCGGAGCCCAGATGATGAAGAGTATATGGAATTTGAGCTTTTTATGTCTCGCAGAGAATATAAAATGATCCGTAAAAGAATGATGCGTGGAAAATTGCAGGCGGTCGTTGAAGGGAATTATATGGGTTCCTATCGTCCATATGGGTATGATATTCTAAAAACAAAAACAGGAAGAACACTTGTTCCAAACCAAGAAGAAGCTCCGATCGTTAAGAATATCTTCGAATGGACTGTAAAGGAACATTTAACTCCTGGCAAGATTTGCAAGAGACTTAATACTATCGGTGTACCTACTTACTCCGGTGATCCAGAATGGTCTGTTTCTTCTATAAAAACCATTCTCACAAACCCTACATATACCGGCAAAGTCCGCTGGAATGATCGAATGCAGGTAAAAACAATGGTAGATGGCAAACTGGTAAAAAGTCGCCCACGATCTAATCACACGAATCAGTACATGCTTTACGATGGAAAGCATGAGGCAATTATAGATGAAATCACATTCCATGCTGCTGCCTCTCATTTCCATTCAGACAAAACAAAAGCAAATCTTAAATTAATGAATCCGCTTGCTGGTATATTGATCTGTGCCAAATGCAAAAAAGCTATGATCTATCAGGGATATAATAAACGTCCTAACACTCCACCTCGCATCCTGCATAAATCTTCACAGATATGCAATGTGAAATCCGCTGTGTTAAAAGATGTCATGGATGCAGTTGCTCATGCTCTGGAACTGTATATTGATGATTTCGAAATGAAGATAGACAATCTCCCAGTTGTTGATGAAAACAACATCCTTAGTCAATTAGAAGCTTTGCAAAAAGAATTAATAAAGCAAGAAAAGAAACTGCCAAAACTGTTTGATGCCTGGGAAAACGGAATCTTGACCGATAATGAATTTACTAGGCGAAAACTTGTTAATAAAGAGCGTATTGAATCTATCAAGAAGCAAATGGATCATCTGGAAGATTCTATACCTACAAAAGATGAGTATGAAGAAAAGATTATGTGCTTATCAGATGCATTAAAATCCCTGCTAGATCCAACACTTGATGCTGATATTAAAAATACTTATCTAAAAAGCATTATCAGCTCCATTGAATATAGCAGGGATAATAATACAGAATTTATATTAGACGTTTTCCTGAAGGATTAAATGTCTATATCTAACTCAATTGGGCAGTGATCGGAACCCATGACATCGGTTAAGATCTCCGCATCTTTGATCTTATCTTTGATAGAATCAGATGTTAAGAAATAATCGATACGCCATCCGGCGTTCCTTTCTCTTGCCTTAAATCGATAGCTCCACCATGAATACTTCTCTGTATCTGGGTGTAAATATCGATAAGAATCTGTGAATCCAGAGTCAAGTAATGTCTTGAACTTTTCACGTTCTTCCGGTGTAAATCCGGCATTTTTGACATTATTTTTCGGATTCTTTAAATCTAGTTCGGTCGCTGCAACGTTAAAGTCTCCACAGATTATAATTGGTTTCTTTTTCGGCTTGGCTTCTTGTGTCAGTGATGGTTGTGATTCTTTAAGATCGCCACAAAAGATCACAGGCTTTGTCTCCTCTAACTTCTTCAGATAAACAAGAAAATCCTCTTCCCACTTCATTCGATAAGACAGTCTTGCCAGTTCACTTTGTGAATTTGGTGTATACACTGTAATAAAGTAATAATCTTCAAACTCCAGTGTGATTACACGTCCTTCCTGATCATGTTCTTCGATTCCAAGACCATAAGAAACGCTGATTGGTTCTTCTTTCGTAAAAATACCTGTTCCTGAATATCCCTTCTTCACTGCATAATTCCAGTACTGATGATATCCTGGAAGCTCAAGATCAAGCTGTCCTTCCTGCATCTTACTTTCCTGAATACAGAAAATATCAGCATCTGCCTCATTGAAAAAATCTAAAAATCCTTTCTTCACACATGCTCTGATTCCATTGACATTCCATGATATGAATTTCATCTAATTTCCTCCACGTCTCTTGTTATAAAGAAACATAATAACTCCTGCTGCAACGATCACACAATATCCGATAAAGCTCAACAAATCTGGAAGCTGTCCAAAGAACAAAAATCCAAGAACTGCCGAAAACATAATCTGTGTGTAATCATAAACAGAAATCTCTCTTGCTGGTGCATAAGTATAAGCTGCTGTGATACCAAACTGTCCACCTGCCGCCGCAAGTCCTGTCAATAACAGGAAGATCAGCTGCTGTGTGGAGAACGGATGAAAATCAACGATCAGATATGGAACACATGCAAGCATGGAAAATGTTGAGAAGAAAAATACGATCATTGGACCTTTTTCTCCTCGAAGTCCTAGTTTCCTTACACAGGTGTATGCAAAACCTGCGCACATTCCTCCTGCAAAACCAATGACAGCTGCTGGTGTTACCCCAGTCGCAAAACTTGGTTTCACAATAAATAAACTTCCGACAAATGCTGCGATAACGCAAGCGCACTGTGTCGGTGTTATCTTCTCTTTCAGTACTAAATAAGAAAATACGATAACAAAAAATGGCGATAACTTATTCAGACTGGAAGCATCTGAAAGCATCAGGTGATCTACCGCATAAAAGTTGCAGAAAATACCTAAGGTCCCAAAAAGGGACCTTAGAATAAACCAATGCAAATTTCTTTTCTGAATCTGAATCTTTTCCTTGCTGCGAATGAGCATCACAAATGCAATGACCGCTGCAACTAAATTACGGAAAAAACTCTTCTCAATCGATGGAAGATCCCCAGCCATCTTTAAAAACATTGCCATTAAAGCAAAGGAACAAGATGACAGTATGATGCATAAAATTCCTCGATTCTTATCTTTCATAACAAGATTATACTCTTGAAGAATATTCTCCAGTTCTTGTATCGATCTTTAACGTATCACCTTCGTTAACGAATAATGGTACCATTACCTGAGCACCTGTTTCAACGATACATGGTTTTGTAGCACCCTGTGCTGTGTTTCCTTTTTCTCCTGGTTCACATTCTGTAACAAGTAATTCTACAGAGATAGGTGGTTCAACCTGGAATGCATTTCCTGCGTGGGAAACGATTGTAACGTTCTCATTCTCTTTTACGAATTTTAAAGAATCTCCGATAACATCTGGTCCTAATGCGATCTGATCAAATGTTTCGTTATCCATAAAGTAGAATAATTCTCCATCATTGTACAGATACTGCATTTCTTTACGTTCGATATGAGCGTTTTCAAATTTCTCTGTTGGACGGAATGTTTTTTCAACAACTCCACCATTCTTGATATTTTTTAATTTACAACGTACGAACGCTGCTCCTTTTCCAGGTTTTACATGCTGGAATTCGATGATCTGGTAGATGTTATTCTCGAACTGAATTGTTAATCCATTCTTAAAATCTCCTGCTGTAACCATATTATAATTGTCCTCCTTAAATTATATCTTTTCTTATTTTATCTTAAATCTATAGTTGAATCAACTATTTATTTGCTAATTTATAGATTTCGTATATATCATTCTCATCACAGACCTTAAATGATCCAATCGTTCTGGTTCCTTCATAAGAACATCCATGCGCCATTTTCTTCACTTCTTCGTCTGTTTTTAAGCCGATCTCTGCTGCTTCGCTGAAACTTGTCGGCATGTCAAGTGATGCAAAATATGCGACTGTTTTCTTGATTCCTTCCTGAGCTGCTTTCACATCGTCTGCTTCTTCAACATTCCAGACTCTTCTTGCATACTGGGCAAATCTTGCTGGTTTCGCATCATATACATAAGCTGCCCACGCACCCCACACAGTAGATAAACTTGCTCCATGTGCAATGTCAAACTTCGCGCTTAACTCATGTCCTAACTGATGAACTGCAAAATCTTTCTCAGCTCCAAGACCTGTGATTCCGTTATGTGAAAGGCTTCCTGCCCACATGATCTCGCTCATCGCATTGTAATCATGAGAATCTTTGATCGCAACAGCACCATTCCTGATCACGGTACGAAGCAATCCTTCTGCAATCTCATCTGTCAATTCATTATTCTCTGTCTGAGTGAAATAACGATCCAGCGTATGCATCATAATGTCTACAACACCACATCCAACCTGGTATTTTGGTAATGTATATGTAAGTTCAGGATTCATGATCGCAAATGCCGGACGATTAAAATCTGTAGAAAGTCCTCGTTTGATCTTTGTATCCTCATTCGTAAGAACCGCTGAATCACTTGTCTCACTTCCGGCTGCCGCCAGTGTAAGTACAACTCCGACTGGAAGGGATTTCGTAACCGTCTGCTTCTTAGACCAGAATTCCCAGATATCTGTCTCTGGATTGGCAGTTCCATGTGCAACAGCCTTTGAAGTATCAATGACACTTCCACCTCCGACTGCCAATACAAAATCTGTTCCAAACTCAATGGATTTCTTGACTGCCTCTCTTGCAAATGACAGTCTCGGATTCGGTTTTACTCCTCCGATCGTCATATAATCAAGCCCAGCTTCCTGTAATGATGCTGTAACCTGATCTAACAGTCCGCTTCTTACAACACTTCCTCCACCATATACAACAAATACTTTGGTTGCTCCAAGGCTCTTAGCAAGCTCTCCCACCTGTTTTTGAGTCTCTTTACCAAAAATAATCCTTGTTGGTGTGTACTGAGTAAATCCATGCATTGCTTCTTCCTCCATCTGATCATCTGATCTTGAAAATGATATATATGTTTCTTAGTTATCGTCTCTTGTTAGCTTTACGACGATCTCTTCAGCAATCTCTTCTACTGTCTTATGATCTGTATTCACTACAACGTCTGCAGCTGCTTCGTATTTTGGACGGCGCTGTTCCATCATATTAGAGATAAACTCTGTATTCTTATTACCACGTAATAACGGTCTGTCATCACTGTCTTTGACACGCTCTAAGATTACTTCTGGTGATGCTGTTAATAAAACAACCTTTCCATTCTTCTTCATTTCTGCAACGTTCTCATCACGAAGTGCGACACCTCCACCGCAGGAAATGATCTGATTGTTCTTCTTCTGAAGTTCGATCAACAGGTTTGTCTCACAGTTTCTGAAATATGTCTCTCCATATTCTTCAAAAATCTTATTAATAGACATTCCTTCCTTCTTAACGATCTCTTCATCCATCTCAACCTGTGGAGAAGCAAGAATCTTACTTAAATATGTAGAAACAGTACTCTTACCTGCTCCCATAAATCCAATCAGCAAGATATTATGTGTAAACAATGTCTTTGCCTGAATTCTTCTGCTGTTCTCTACAATATATGTAAAGATATCAAGAATCTCATCCTTATATGTATTCTCATCCACATGAGTGAGCAGCATCTTACGCTGTCTCTTTTCCTGTTCCGGCTGAAGGATTGGTAATCCATTCTGTTTCTTGTAGACCATAATCTCTTTGATGATATCCATTCTCTCTTCTAATACAGAGACAATCTTCTTATCGCACAGATCCAGTCTCTCTCTAATCTCTTCTAACTGACTCATCTTCTTGTTCTTTCCTTTTCTATCCTAAATATTCCCATCTTTTCATAAATACAAAGTATGGTCTTAGATAGTATATCATACATTTCTATCTTTTTTCAATTCATTGCATCCATAATTTAAGCAAATTCACTTTGCTCTGTGATAAATGAAATAAAATCCTTTACAACTGGTGTCAGATATTTATCTTTCTTTAATACAAGATAAATGTATCGTTCAATTTCTGGTGATATAATTGGGCGGATACAGACATCCATCGTATCAAGCAGCGGAATCTTTGGCACGATCGCAATTCCAAATCCTGCTGCGACAAGTCCTGCAACCGATGAATCTTCTTCTCCTTCATATGCAATTGCCGGCTGTCTTTTAATTTTTGAAAAGTAACTGTCGATTACCGGTCTTAATCCACTATTTCTTGTAAAATATACATAATCATAATCAACCGTATCTATAAGATCGATCTCTTCTTTCTCTGCCAATGGATGTCCTTTTGGCGTGATAAGAACCAATTCTTCCTGTCCTATCGGAATAAACTCGAGTTCATCCTCTCCTTCTACATAAGAAGAAAATGCGAGGTCATATTTCCCATCCTTTAATTCTTCTACGATTTTTTTCGTTGTTCCCTGTCCAAAAGAGAATCTGATATGATTTTCTCCTTTTTCTTCAAGATAGCTTTTGATCAGATTCGGAATAAAGTGACTTCCCAGTGTAAAAATATACCCCATATCAATGAATCCGCCGCTGATCCCTGAAGTTTCTGTTAAAACTCTTCTTCCTTCATCCAGCATATCAAGAGATTGTTCTACATATCGTAAAAATAAAGCTCCGTATTTTGTTAATTTTGCGTTTCTTCCCTGTTTTTCAAATAATTTTACCCCTAATTCACTCTCAAGACATGATATTGCATGACTTAAACTTGGCTGTGTAATTGACAGCATATCAGCCGTTCTTGTATAGTGTTCTTCCTTTGCCAAAGCCCGGAAATAGTACAAATGATTCAAATTCATAATCTATGCCCTCCCAATCCATAAAATTTATTTATGGATAGTATACCACATTCTTCATTGCATTTATATATTCACTTTGCTATAATTATTTTTAGAAAACTATTAAACATATTGGAGGATCATAATTATGGCAGCAAAGAATTTCCGTAAATTATTTGAACCGTACACAGTAAAATCTATGACATTACGAAACCGTATTGTCATGACTCCCATTGGAACAAATTTTGCTGAGCATACCGGAGAAGTAAATGAGAGAATCATTGATTATTATAAACAGCGTGCAAAAGGCGGAACTGGCCTGATCACTATTGAAGCAGCAAGCGTTTATTCACCACAGGGTGCAAGCGGTGCTTATCAGCTTCGTATTGACCATGACAATTACATTCCTGGTCTTTACAGATTATGCGAAAGCATTCATGACTGTGGATCTAAAGTCAGCATCTTATTAAACCATGCTGGATCTGCAGCCAATGGTAAGATGACAAACATCCAGCCAGTATCTGCATCTGATATTCCATCAAGAGTTGGCGGAGATATCCCAAGAGCTTTAACAACAGACGAGATTTATACAATCGTTGACAAATTTGCCGAAGCAGCAAAACGTGCAGTTACAGCAGGATTTGATGCTGTTGAGATTCAGGCTGGACATGGTTACTTATTGAACCAATTCTTATCTCCAACAACAAATGACCGTACTGATGAATTCGGTGGATCTAAAGAGAATCGTGCACGTTTCACTACATTAGTATTAAAAGCTGTTCGTGAGACAGTTGGTGAAAATATTCCTATCTTCTTAGGAATCAGTGCTGATGAACTTGCTGAAGGTGGTAACACATTAGATGATACATTAGAGATCGTTGAATATTTCAAAGATTATGTTGATGTATTTGATGTTTCTGCTGGACTTACATGTTCTATCCAGTACCAGTATGACGCAGATTACCTTCCAGATGGATGGAAATCTTATATGTCAAAAGCTATCAAAGAAAAAACTGGTAAACCTTGCCAGACAAGCGGTAATATCCGTGAACCAGAAGTTGCAAACCGCATCCTTGAAGATGATGAAGCAGATCTGATCGCTATCGGACGTGGACTGATCGCTGATCCTGAATGGGTAAACAAAGTTCAGTTTGGTAACACAGATGATATCAATCGTTGTATCTCTTGCAACAATGGATGTACAGCAACATTAGGTGATGAACCTATCCGATGCAGTATTAACCCTGCTCTTGTTTCAGGTTCCTTATATAAAGACAAGAAATTAAAGAAACCATGTAACGTTGTCGTTGTCGGTGGTGGTACTGCTGGTCTTGAGGCTGCATGTACAGCTGCTGAAGTTGGCTGTTCTACAGTTCTGATCGAGAAATCAGGAGAACTTGGTGGACTTGCCCGCCGTGTAGGAAAGATGCCTAACAAACAGCGTCTTGGATATTTCCCACAGTACTTAGAACGTCGTGCAATGAAACTTAAGAATCTGTTTATCTGTAAAAATACAGAAGCTTCTATTGAGTTCATTGAAGGTTTCAAACCAGATATCGTTGTAAATGCTACAGGATCTGTTCCACTTCTTCCAAACATTCCTGGATTAAAAGAAAACTTAGAAGCTGGAAATGTATCTACAATCTTTGATCTTGTAGATCATGTAGATTCTTATCCTGAAGATTTAACAGGTAAGAAAGTTGTTGTTATCGGTGGCGGAAACGTAGGACTTGACGTTGTTGAATTCTTTGTTCCTAGAAAAGCTGATGTAACAATCGTTGAACAGAAAGCTCACTTTGGTGAGAACCTTGACTTTATTACTAAGACTGGTTCTATCGAATTCATGAACAAGAACAAAGTAAATCAGTATCCTAATGCTTCTTTATTAGAAGTAAAAGAACACAGTTTCGTTGTAAGACACGACTATAAAGATCTTGAATTAGACTTTGATTATGGATTTGTATGTCTTGGAATGCAGTCTGCAACTCCTTCTCTTCAGGAATTATACAACCACTTCATTTATGAAGGTGTTGAAGTACTTAACATCGGTGATAGTGCTCAGACACGTCGTATCATCGAAGGTGTTAAAGAAGGTCGTGACATCTTAGTTGCATTAGAACGTCAGGATTTCATTTAATATCATAATTTTGATTTCACTCCTTTTTGAGGAATGGAATTTAAAATAATTGATTGTAAATTTGTAAAAAATATGGGTCAGATTTTCAAAATCTGACCCATATTTTTTGTTCTTGATCATTTTTTAATTAATGTCTTTTCTTGCGGTACTGCCATAATACAATCTTTTCAAGATAACGTTTTAATACGATCTGTATCTCCTCTTTTGGATTCATCGGAGTTACAAGAATGCTGTGCAGCCCAGTTCTGTTCGCTCCATAGACATCTGTGAACAGCTGATCTCCTACAAAGAATGTATTCTTCTTATTCGTTCCCATTAGTTTCATTGCCGTCTCATAGCCTTTGACCGATGGTTTATTTGCTTTGTATACATAATGCTTTCCACCAACCGCTTCACAGAAAGCTTTGACTCTTGGTTCTTTGTTATTACTTGTAAAACAATACTGCATCCCAATCTCATCAAGTCTCTTAAATAACTTCTTCGCTCTCTCATCCGCAGGTGCATTGTGCGGTACTAACGTATTGTCAACATCGAAGATCACTCCTCGGTATCCCTCTTTGTAATATCGTTCGAAATCAATATCATAGGTACTTCTGATATCTTCGGACGGATAAAATTTCTGAAACATAATTTATCTTCCTTTTTATATATTCTTTTTTACATTATCCTATTTATTTTATAATACGTTTTTGCAATTGGCAAGAGAAACTATAGGAATGCAAAGAATCTGTGCATAATTTTTCAAAAATCTATGCACAGATTGTATCTTTTACTGATTTTCTGTATTTTTTAATAATACACCATATCTTAAATTGACAAATAATGCTAATAACACACCAATTGCTGTAATTACGATGTTCATAACAATAACGTTTGTAGATGTCATCTTCGCAGCTGCTGTTAAGATTGTGTAGTTACATAAGCTTGATGCGATCATAACCAAACTTGTGATCGTTCCTTTGATTTTAGGGAACAGATCATTTACAACGGCTGTTGCCATCTGAAGTACACCACCTGCTGCTGCATATCCGATCACGAATGCTCCAACGTAGCAGATCATAGGTGTCTTGATCATATAAACTAATGCTAACATTACAAGAGAGATTGCTGGGTAGATAACCAGGAATCTTACCTGTTTGAATTTTGTGATCAATGCACTTGTTACGAATAATGCTACCATTGTACCTGCAGAATAGTATGTCTGCATAACAGATACGTTCTGAGATGGGATTTTTGCAATTTCAGTACCAAATGTCTGAGCACAGTTTAACCATAACTGGAATGTAGCTGTACTTGTGAATCCAATCAGGATTAATGCAACACTTTCAACAGAAAAATGTGCATTCTTTAAATTGTTGATCAGTGATTCTGATTTTCCACTTTCAGAAGCTGCTGGAAGTGGTGCAAAAATACATAATACTCCAAGAACAGCAATGCAAATTCCTGCTACAACTGGAAGCATTAAGTATGACATGCTTGTTCCTGCTACAACACCTAAGAAGAAAGGCATTAATAACTGTGCAACGGAAATGAAGAATTTGATTCCCATTGTTGCAATACCTGTATATTTGTAAATAATTTCAGTTACAGCTGGGTATGTTGCTGTATCTAAGAATGAGTTAGCGATACCACCAAGAACTGCTGCGATATAAGCAATTGTTGTGTTTGGTGAGAATGCGATTCCTACTAAGAAGATAACGTATGAAGCACATCCGATGATCACTGATAAACGACGTCCTAATTTGTCAGATAAAGGTCCTGCAAATGGAAGGGAGATTAAACGTCCCAGTCCTAATGCTGCTGCGATGGAAGTTACTGCCATAACATCTTTTAATCCCCACTGGCTTGCGAGCATTTCTTTTACTACCTGCTGACTTAAGATTGAGCACCCGATTCCATGAATGAAATAATTCAGGTACAAGATTAAAGCACTTGGTAAATATTTTTTATTCATTTTTAATTCCTCTCGTTGGTTATATGGTTATGATGAATCCTATTTATCTTCTCCTCTGAAGATCTCACCCATTGCTTTCACTGCTAATGAATATGCGGATGCACCCATTCCAGCGATCATTCCATGTGCAACTGGTGCAATTACAGAATGAGATCTGAAATCTTCTCTGTTAAAGATATTTGACATATGAATTTCAAGAATTGGGCATTCAAGAATTGGGCATTCAAGAATCTCTAATGCGTCATGAATTGCATAGCTGTAGTGTGTCCATGCACCTGGATTAATGATAACTCCATCATATTTTTCATAAAATACTTCATGAATCTTGTCTACCATTTCTCCTTCATGATTTGTCTGGAAATTATCAACGATAATTCCTTCTTCTTTTGCTGTTTTTTCAATTAATTGATTAATTTCATCTAGTGTAATTGTTCCATACTGTTCTGGATCTCTTTTTCCATACATGTTATGGTTTACGCTATGAAGCATCATTACTTTTTTCATTATTTTTCTCCTATTCGTTCTCTAACCAAGGTTTTTTCTCCAAAATCTCATGCAGTACATCATTTTTCGCACCGATCACTTCGATGTGGATACCGCTTGGAAGTTTAATCCAGTTATGCCCCTGTGAAAGTTCTTCCACTCCAAGAGCATATGCTTTTTCAAGTACTTCTTCTACATTATCTGTCATGATTCCAAGATGATCTGCTCTTCCTTCTACGTTCTCAAAATCTGTTTCTTCATTTAACTGAATTCCTGCATGAAGCCAGATTTTTCGATTGGGAGCCTCACCAAGAGTCATTCTGACCGGCATATCAAATACTTCTTCAAAAAACTTTACATGCCATTCAATATCTGACACCTTAAGTGCCATATGTTCCAAATAAGAAGCCATACTATCCTCCTGTTATTTCTTAAGAGATGGTTCATATTCTAATAAAAATTTCTCAATTCCTTTTACACATGTAACCAATGTCTGATTGACTGGTGTTGGAATTCCAAATTTCTTTCCCCATTCCACAACAGAACCATTGATAAAATCAATTTCTGTTGGGCGTTTTAATTCAAGACTCTGTAAAATAGATGTCTTGAATGTTCCTGGAAGTCCTTCACTTGCTGCATACCAAGGGTATTCTGGATCCTCAGATTTTAATTTAACTCCTGCTGCTTTGGCAACATCGATTCCTTCCTGAATCGCAGCAACGGCTGTTTCTTTGATATATTCTTCCTCATAAAGTGGTCCGTAAGGAAGTCTCGTGATACCACAAAGTGCTCCTGCTGCCACATTGATCAAAAGTTTATCCCAGATCAGTCCTTTGATGTTATCACTGACTTCACATAATAAGCCTGCTTTATTAAATTCATCACAAACGGCCTGAATTCGATCTGTGATCTCTCCTGTCAGTTCTCCGATATATGTGTATTTTCCTTTGACTCCGGCACTTACATATCCAGGGCTTAATAATCTTCCGCCAACATATGTTTTACCACTGATCACATTAGCTTCTCCAACAACTTCTGCGATTGTCTCTTCATTTCCAAGCCCATTCTGCAGTGACATAACTAATGTATTTTCACCGATCACATTTGTCTCTTTTAACTGGGAAACTGCTTCTTTTGTTGCAAATGATTTTACTAAAACAATGACAAGGTCCACAGGTCCGATGCCTTCTGCAGTTGTTCTTGCATCAACTTTTACATACCAGTCTTCTTTTTCGTCTGTCATTTTCAGACCATTTTCATTGATCTTATCAATATGTTCTTTCCACTGATCAACAAAGTATACTTCAGATCCACCCTGTGCAAGTGTTCCACCAATCGTACTTCCAAGGGAACCTGTACCTAACATACAAATCTTCATAGTTCTTTTTCTCCTTCAATATAAACTGCAGAAATACTATTTATCCTCTTCTAATGGGAAGAATTTTAAGATATGTGTTGCTGCTAATACGATATCTCCATGCTGATTGAATACTTCCAGTTTAGAGAATGTCTTATTTGTCTCTTCTTCGATACGGTCTACTGTGTATTTACATGTTAAAGTATCACCGAAGAATACTGGTTTGATGAAACGTAATCTGTCATATCCATAAGATGCACTTGGAACTGGAGATTTTACCTGCTCCTGAATCTTTGTTGAAGCTGTACATCCGATTGCAAATGTTAAAATACCATGTACGATTCTTGTTCCATACATTGTTTTCTTCATGAATTCTTCATTAAAATGCATCTGGCTGTAATCTGCTGTGATGCCACCGAATAAATATACATCTGTTTCTGTGACTGTTTTTGTAAATTCTGCTGTGTCTCCTACATGTAATGGAATTTCTACTTTTTTAATGTTACTCATAATCTTGATTCTCCTTTATATTTTGATTTTGTTAAGTTTTTATATTTTATTTGAAAGACTGATTCATGAATTCTTCACGAATGTTCATCTTTTCGTCTTTAAAGATTCGCTCATCCATCTGTTTTAACTCTTTGGAAATGATCGGCTTAAATCCCATCTGTGCAATGATGTCTTTTTCAACATCAATTCCTGGAGCTAGTTCTGTTAATACGACTCCTTCTTCTGTTAGTTCAAAAACTGCACGTTCTGTGATATAAACAACTTTCTGCCCTTGTTTTAATGCCTGTTCTCCGCTAAATGTGATCTCTTCACATTCTGGAATCATCTTTTCAAATCTTCCTTCCTGTGCTACTTTGATCTGACCATTTCCGACTTCAGTTTTCAAACCACCAGCTCGTAATGTTCCACAGAGAACAACTTTTTTAGATCCGGAGCAAATGTTGACAAATCCGCCAGTTCCCATGATCTTTCCATTAAACTTATGCACATTTACATTTCCTTTGGCATCAAGTTCTGCAAAACTTAAGAAGGCAACATCCAGTCCGCCACCATCATAAAAATCAAACTGTGCCGGCATATCCATCAATGCTTTGGAATTAATACTTGCTCCAAAGAAGATTCCCTGTGCTGTTGCTCCTCCAACTGGTCCTGTCTCTACCGTTAAAGTAAATTCTTCACCAACGCCTTCTTCTCTTGCAACAGTTCCAATTCCATCGGCAATTCCAACTCCGACATTTCCAACATTCCCAGGTCCGATTTCCATTAATGCTCGCCTTGCAACGACTTTTCTCTGGTCTAATGGAAGGGATGCATTGTCATCTTCCTCTGCAATATAATCTCCTGTAAAGAATGCATCGGAACCATTATATAACTGTTCCTGTTTTTCATTGATCACAACGATATCTACTAAATATCCCGGAACTTTTACCTGTCTTGGATGAATCGTTCCTGCTTTTACCATTCGTTTTGCCTGTAAGATGACAAGTCCACCATTATTATGGACCGCCTGTGCCATCGCAAGAACATCAACATATGTGATCTCATCTTCCATGGATGCATAACCATCGCTGTCAACCGTTGTTGCACGGATAAAGCAGACGTCCAATGGAACAGTTGGATAGAATAAATATTCTTTTCCATTCAATGTTGTATACTTGATCAGATCTTCTTTGGTCACATCATTTAACTTTCCACCCTTTTGTCTTGGATCTACAAATGTGTTTAATCCAACATGAGATAATAATCCAGGCTGTCCAGCTGCCGCTGTTCTTAACAGCTGTGCCATGATTCCCTGTGGAAAATTATAAGCTTCGATCTCATTTCGCTCTGCCATCTCTGCAAGTCTAGGTGACTGTCCCCAGTGACCACCGATCACTCGTTTTACAAGTCCTTTCTTTGCAAGTGGTGACATTCCTCGGTCATTTCGATCTCCTAATCCAGTGGCATGCCAAAGTGTCAGATCTTTTGGTTCTCCAGTTTCTTCGTATCTTTCACTTAATGCATGGATCAATACTTCTGGATCAACAATTCCTCCACCAGCTCCACAGATTGCTACGCTGTCATTATCTTTAATATATGTTACTGCCTCTTTTGCTGTCATTACAGGAACTTTTGTTCCTTTTCTTTCTGGTTTTCTCATCTTTAAAACCTCCTGTTTTCTATACTTAAATTCTACCAAATATCTTGTTTTTTGAAAGAATGTATCCTGTTGTACTTTGTAACTATCTTGTTTTATTTTCATGGTTAATATATAATAAATGCATATATAATGCTAAATTTTAAAATTATCTTGTTTTATTATAAAATTATCTTGTATTTATAGGAGAAATTATTATGTTTTTAGAAGAATACCCACAGCAGACTAAACCACCCGTTTTTGAAAATGATCAGTATGCAAAGATTGCTCGTCTGTCCCATACTTACAATAATCCAAACTGGAGTTATCAATACCACCTTCACAAAAATGAAACAGAATTTATTTATATTGCAGGCGGCAAAGGAACGTTCAGCATTAACACAAACTTTTATCATGTCTCCAAAGGCGATATCCTGATCGTAGAAAAAGGAGCGATCCATTCTCTGATTTCAGATAAGGATGCTCCTCTTGACTGCTGGACTTGTGCCGCATATGATTATAAACTTTGTGACCGGATCTATGTTGGCTTTATGTTGCCTGCAAATGTCTGCCCACATATGAAAGCAGGGATTCATGAGCCATTGATCCAGTCTATTTTTCATGAACTTAATCTGCTTCGTACTTTCCCATCCAACACAAGAATCTCTACTTCTGATATCTTAGGAACTGCTCTTGTTAATATTTATTATGAGATTTTTCGTGAGAATCCAACAATGGAACGAAGAAAAGATTCTTCCTTCGCACAGAATATTTTGATCTATGTCAATGAAAATTATAACAAAAAAATAACTTTAAAGCTGCTTTCTGAGCATTTTCATATCAGTGCCGATTATATCAGTCATGAATTTCGTAAAATCTATGGAATCTCTCCGATCAATTATGTGATCGACCGCAGATTAAACGATGCAAAATGGCTGCTGATCAATACCGACAAATCCCTTGTCTCTATCTCTGAAAAAGTTGGTTATGAAAATACCAGTTATTTTTCTAAATTATTTGAAAAGCGGATTCATTATTCTCCCCTTGAATTTCGTGAAAAATATAAAAAATAATCTATATTTTTGCATACAAAAAGAAGCATGTACTTTTATCTTACATGCTTCTTTCTTAGAATTCATCCTATTTTTGCACAATTATTTTTCTACACCGCTTAAGTATGCATTATAAATATCTTTTGAAATATTCTTCTTAATCGCATCGTAAACTGGCTGTGCTTCTTCTCGCACTTCTTTCTGTGTCTTTGCGTCTAATTTGACAATCTTTGTACCGCTGTCTTCAATGATCTTGATACGATCTGCGATTCTCTCATCAGATGCTTTTCTTGCATACGCCTTTGCTGTCTGTGATGCCTGATCAATGATCTTCTGCTGATCTTTTGATAAGCTGTTATAGAATTCATCACTGACGATCAATGAAATATAATGTGGAAGATGGTTTGTCTCTACAACATAATCCTGCTGTTCATATAATTTACTGGAAACGATTACTTCATAAGGATTTTCCTGTGCATCGATCGTTCCTTGCTGAAGACCGATATAAACTTCACTGAATGTCATTGGTGTTGGGTTTGCTCCAAGTGTCTTCCAGAACTTCAGATGATAGCTGTTCTCCATCGTGCGGATTTTCTGTCCTTTGAAATCTTTGATACTCTTGACATTCTTATTTGTAGACATGACACGGAATCCCTGATCGGCATATCCAAGGAGCTTATAGCCGCCTTTTTGGTATACTTTCTCCATCTTCTTGTAGAATGCTGGATTATCTACCGCTTCTCGTGCCTGTTTGATCGTTGTAAATGCACTTGGCAGGTCAAATACCGCTGTATCTGGAAGGAATGTTACCTGTGGTGCTGTATTTTGTACAACAAATGGAATATCTCCATCTTTACAGCTCTCAAGAAGCTCACGATCTCCTCCAAGGGTACTGTTTGGATAAACTTCGATCTTCATCTTTCCATGACTTAATTTGGATACTTCTTTTGCAAATTTCTCTGCATAAAGCTGTGTTACAGTATCTTCCGGGCTGGAAGTTCCAAGCGGCCATGCATACCTTTGTACTTCGTCTTTACTCTGTTTCTTCTTGCATCCAGATAAGCTGAATAATAATACTCCCGCAAGAAGAACAACTACAGATCTTTTTATGATTTTTCTCATGAAATCCTAAACCTCCTTATAAAAGTGCCAGACTGATCTGTGGAATAAATGTGATCAAAAGTAAAGCAATCAAAAAGCAGATGATCAATGGTATTGCTTTCTGTGCAATCTTCATCACTGGAATATCCGTTAAGGATGATGCCACAAATAAGTTGACTCCAATTGGTGGTGTAACGAAACCAATTGCAAGGTTTACAACCATCATAACACCAAAATGAATTGGATTCATACCAATTGCTGTAACGATCGGTAATAAGATTGGTGTTAAAATAAGGATCGCTGGTGTTGTATCCATAACCATACCTACGATCAACAGGAATACGTTAATTACCAGTAAGATCACAACTTTATTATGGAAGTTGCTTAAGATCCATGCACTGATTGACTGAGGTACGCGCATCAATGTTAACACTCTTGAGAATGCAATGGATGCAGCAAGGATAAATAGGATAGGGGCATAAGTTCTGACACCTTCCACCATGATTCCCCAGATATCTTTAAATTTCATGGATTTATAAATAAATAAGCTGACGATCAAAGAATAAAATACGGAAATAACCGCTGCTTCTGTTGGAGATGCAACTCCTGTATAAATACATCCAAGAATGATCACCGGACTTAAGATCGCAAAAAAGCTTTCTTTGAATACTCCGATAAATCCTTTCGCATGTAACTGATCGATCTCTGCTGCGATCTTTTCTTTATCTTCTCCATGTTTTTTACAATAATAAATGGCATAGATCATTAATAAAGCTCCGATCAGTAATCCCGGTACAACTCCTGCCATAAACAGATCACTTACGGATTCTCCAGATGCCATACCATACATGATAAACGGAATACTTGGCGGTATGATAACCCCAAGACCACCAGCTACCGCTACGATCGCTGTTGCAAATGACTTGTCATATCCCAAACGAACTAAGATTGGAATTGTCATACTTCCTACTGCCGCTACAGTTGCAGGGGCTGATCCTGAAATTGCTCCATAAAATAAGCAAGTTACGATAACTGCACAAGGCATTCCTGCTGTTAATTTTCCAATAAAAAATGCAAAAACATCAAAAATCTTCTTAGAAATTCCACCTTTTGCCATGATCATTCCAGATAACACGAACATTGGAACTGCAAGCAGTGGAAAACTATCGATTCCTCCAAGCATGGAACGAATGACAAACTGTCCACTTGCTGTAAATGATGGATCAAATGCTCCTGGAAGTACAGATACGATTCCAAGGGCAATTGAGATTGGAATTGCAATGATCAGACAAATAAAGAAGAGTAAAAATACGACTGCTGCTGACATTTATTTATCCTCCTTGTCTTTATCATCTTTACGGATCACAATCTTGAATTCAATGATCCATCGCTGAATAATACGAAATGCAACTAATACAAAACTAAATAGTGGTGCTGCCTGAATATAATACATTGGAATCTGACATGCTGGACTTACCTGTCCACTTTCAAATGCACTCTTTAAGTAAAGAACCGCATATGGAATCAGATACAAAAACAATGCAAGTTCAATCGTGTGATTCACCACCTTGAACAATGCCTTCCCTCTTCTTGGAAACATTGCTACAAACTGTTCAATTTTAATGGAAATACATTTCTTGGTGCAATAACTAACGCTGATAAACCCTGACCAGATAAATAAATATCTTGTCAGTTCCTCTGACCATGAAAGGGAAGCTCCAAGTGCATATCTTGCAAATACCTGAATTCCCATGATCACCGTCATAGCGATCAATAATGCTACCATCAGAAATTCTTCCAGATTCTCATCAAGCCATTTTAGCATGATACACCTCTTTCTACTTTCTATAACGAAAGTCATTATTTTCACAAGCTCTGGCAAAACTTTAACAATTTGCTCTACTAAATTATAGCGGAAAACTTTGCATACAGCAAATGATTTTTGTCTATATGATTCATAGATAAAATTTATTATTTAAGAAAAAACAAGGAAAGACATCAATCTTTCCTTGTTTTACTATCAAATTTGGATTCAAATTTTTCTTATAATCCCTGATTTTCATGAAGGAACTGAAGCATATTATTTAAATCATTCACTGCTGCCTGTCCAGGTGCAGATGCTTTCTTAGCTGCTCCAAATGTTAAAGCAGATCCGAATACTTCACCGCAAAGACGGCTGATCAGTCCTGTTCCTGCCATAGACATTGTGATAATTGGACGATCTGCATGTTCTGTATACATTTCTTCTGTTGCGCAAAGAAGAGTTAATACGTCACGTCTGCAAGTTGGCATAACTGCGATCTTAGGAATATCAGCACCAAGTTCCTGCATTTTGCAAAGTCTTCTTACGATTTCATCTTTCTCAGGTGTTTTGTCAAAGTCATGGTTAGATGCAACAACTTTTACTCCACATTCGTGAGCAGCTGCTACGATCTCTTTTACGATCTCATCACCTGTGAATGCTTCTACATCTACAAGATCAACATATCCTGTTTTTGCAGCAGCGATATTTAATTCTTTGTAAGGTTCAGCTTCGATTGCTTTTTCTCCACCTTCTTTAGATGTACGGAATGTGAAGAGGATTGGTGTTTCACCTAAAGCTTCTCTTAAATCTTTTAATACGTCTTCTACTTTATCGAATTCGAATACGCCTTCGAACCAGTCAACACGCCATTCAACAACGTCTACAGGGATGCTGTCAAATGTTTTAGCTTCTGCGATGATCTCATCTTTTGTAACACCTACGATAGGTACACAAATTTTTGGAACTCCGCTTCCGATTTCAATATTTCTTACTTTTACTGTATTCATTGACAATTTTCCTCCTATTGTCCGAATGTTCTCCCAAGGCTTTCACCTTGGGAGTTCACGTTACCAATACTAATTAATTTTTAGATGCTTCTTCTGCATTCTTTAATAATACACCATAACGTACGTTTACGAAAAGTGCTAATAAGATTCCGATTGCTGTAATTACGATATTCATCATGATTACGCTTGTAGATGTCATCTTAGCAGCTGCTGTTAAGATTGTGTAGTTACATAAGCTTGATGCAATCATAACTAAACTTGTGATAGTTCCTTTGATTTTAGGGAACAGATCATTTACAACGGCTGTTGCCATCTGAAGTACACCACCTGCTGCTGCATATCCGATCACGAATGCTCCAACGTAGCAGATCATAGGTGTCTTGATCATATAAACTAATGCTAACATTACAAGAGAGATTGCTGGGTAGATAACCAGGAATCTTACCTGTTTGAATTTTGTGATCAATGCACTTGTTACGAATAATGCTACCATTGTACCTGCAGAATAGTATGTCTGCATAACAGATACGTTCTGAGATGGGATTTTTGCAATTTCAGTACCAAATGTCTGAGCACAGTTTAACCATAACTGGAATGTAGCTGTACTTGTGAATCCAATCAGGATTAATGCAACACTTTCAACAGAAAAATGTGCATTCTTTAAATTGTTGATCAGTGATTCTGATTTTCCACTTTCAGAAGCTGCTGGAAGTGGTGCAAAAATACATAATACTCCAAGAACAGCAATGCAAATTCCTGCTACAACTGGAAGCATTAAGTATGACATGCTTGTTCCTGCTACAACACCTAAGAAGAAAGGCATTAATAACTGTGCAACGGAAATGAAGAATTTGATTCCCATTGTTGCAATACCTGTATATTTGTAAATAATTTCAGTTACAGCTGGGTATGTTGCTGTATCTAAGAATGAGTTAGCGATACCACCAAGAACTGCTGCGATATAAGCAATTGTTGTGTTTGGTGAGAATGCGATTCCTACTAAGAAGATAACGTATGAAGCACATCCGATGATCACTGATAAACGACGTCCTAATTTGTCAGATAAAGGTCCTGCAAATGGAAGGGAGATTAAACGTCCCAGTCCTAATGCTGCTGCGATGGAAGTTACTGCCATAACATCTTTTAATCCCCACTGGCTTGCGAGCATTTCTTTTACTACCTGCTGACTTAAGATTGAGCACCCGATTCCATGAATGAAATAGTTCAGATAAAGAACTAAGGCACTTGGTATGTATTTTTTATCCATTTTTATAATTCCTCTCGTTTGCTATATGGTTACGACTGATTCTAGTCATATTTGATATCTAATACTTCTTTCATATGGTCGATAGGCATATGTTTTCCTGTCCATAAGTGGAAAGCAGCATCTCCCTGGAATAACATCATTCCAAGACCGTTCATTGTCTTACATCCAGCTTTCTTAGCTAATCTTAATGTTTCTGTCTCTCTTGGAGCGTAAACTGTATCTGTTACGATCAGGTCTGGACGGAAGTATGTTTCATCAGGAACAACAGACTGTCCTTCTAATGGTTTCATTCCTACACCAGTTGCCTGTGCGAATAAATAGCTGTCTGCGATTTCTTCTCTTAATTTATCTTTATCATCAAGATCGTAAAGATTTACGATACAATCTGTGTTTTCACGGATTTTCTTTACTGTTTCTTCAGCGTTAGCCCAGAATTTATCTTTGATGTTGAAGATTGACATTTCTTTGACACCGTCTAATGCAGCCTGGATTTCGATTGCTGTCGCAGCTCCACCAGCACCAGCGATTGTCATTTTTTTACCGATCACGTCGATATCGTTGTCTTTTAATGACTGCATGTATCCGATACCATCTGTGATGTGTCCGATCAGTTTTCCGTTGTCATTTACGATTGTGTTAACAGCTCCTGCCATTTTAGCAGCTGGAGATAACTCATCTAAGTACTGTCCTACAACTGTTTTGTTAGGCATTGATACGTTAGATCCAACCATCTTTAAAGCACGAAGTCCTTTGACTGCATCCTCTAATGTGCTGTTGTCAACTTCAAATGCTAAGTATGCATAGTCAAGTCCTAATGTTGCAAATGCTTCATTGTGCATTGCAGGTGAGCTTGAATGTCTGATTGGATAAGCCATTAATCCGATTAATTCAGTATGTCCTGTGATTCTCTCTGCCATAATTTTTACTCCTTAAATAATATGCTTGTTTAATAGTTTCATTCACCCAAAAGTTAATTTTTTAACAACCTTATGGCTATATTATATGCCATATTGATTGATACTTCCAATATATCTTTTAGTGTTTTTTGATAGCTTTAGGCTATCAATCGTGTTATAATGAACTTAACCATTAATTATTATAATAAGGAAGGTATATATGAATTTAAATCAGCTTTATTATTTTCAAAAAGTCGCACAATTACAACATTATCACCAGGCAGCCAAAGAATTAAATATCTCTCAGCCTAGTTTGAGCCGTTCGATTGCTAATCTTGAAGAAGAATTAGGTGTTTCTTTATTTCAGAAAAACGGACGCAATATCGAACTTACCAAATATGGTTCCATCTTTTTAGAACATGTCAACCGCATTATAGAAGAAATTAAAATTGCAGAGAATAAGATGAAGTCTTTAGCTGGTAGTTCCAGCGGACACATTGATATCGGATATGTATTTCCTTTGGCCAAAAGTTATATTCCAAGACTTGTACGAAGTTTCCTAAATCAGCAGGAAAATCATGAGATCACGTTTTCTCTAAGCCAAGAAATCACAAAAAATCTGATTGCGGATCTGAAAAATGAAAAATATGATGTTGTTTTTGGTTCTCTCGTTGCTAATGAACCGGAAGTTGAGTTTGTTCCGGTTGTTAATCAGGAAATGGTGATCATTACCCCTCCAGAGCATCCGTTAAAGTATAAGAAAGACCTTGTATTAGAAGATCTTCTGGATTATCCTGTCATTGGTTATGATAAAACTTCTGGTCTTGGACGTTTTACCAATTCCATTTACAAGCAGAACCATATCAAGCCATCCATTGCTTTCGAATCTTCCGATGAGAATGCGATTGCTTCTCTTGTTGCAGAAGATTTTGGAATTGGTTTTGTTGCCCATGTGGAATCTTTACAGGAATATGATGTAGAGATCCTTCATCTTAGTAATGTAAAACCTTATCACACTGTTTATATGGCGTACCTTAAAAATATGCCGATGATTCCAGCCGTTCGTAAGTTTATTGACTTCACAAAAGAAACGATAGATATTTTCTATTGATTTTCCAAAAAAGATTTATTTGTTAAATAATTAACTTCATGTTATACTAAAGCCATCATAAATCATTCACCCAAGCATTTATGATTCTGACAACCTCGATTATATGGAATTTAATTTTTTGATTTTTTGGATTTAATTTTTTGGAGGTTCAATTCTAATGAAAAGCAACTATAAAAACATTTTCACACCATTAACAATTAAGAACATGACAATGAGAAACCGCATCATGATGACACCAATGGGAACTAACTATGGTGAACAGACAGGAGAAATGAGTTTCTTACACATTGATTACTATACAGAAAGAGCAAAAGGCGGAGTTGGTCTGATCATGGTTGAAAACGCAAGTGTTGATTCACCACTTGGATCTAACGGAACAACTCAGATCCGTATCGATCATGACAACTATATGCCTCGTTTCTTCAAATTATGTGAAACATTACACGCTCACGGAGCTTGCGTTGGTGTTCAGTTAAACCACGCTGGTGCTTCTGCTCAGTCTAAGAGAACAAACATGCAGCCAGTATCTGCATCTGATATCCCATCAAAAGCAGGTGGAGAAATTCCTCGTCCTCTGAAAGTAGAAGAAATTTATGAGATCGTTAAAAAATACGGAGAAGCTGCTGCTCGTGCACAGGCTTGTGGATTTGACTGTGTTGAGATTCATGCAGGACATTCTTACTTATTAAGCCAGTTTATGTCTCCTACAACTAACAAACGTACAGATGAATTCGGTGGCTGTCCAGAAAACCGTGCCCGCTTCACAAAATTAGTTGTTGAAGAAGTTCGTAAACAGGTTGGTCCTATGTTCCCTATCTTCGTTCGTATCAGTGCTGATGAACTGATGGAAGGTGGAAACACATTAGAAGATACTTTAGAGTTACTTTCTTACTTCCAGGAAGAAGTTGACGCATTTGACGTATCCGCTGGATTAAATGGTTCTCTTCAGTTCCAGATTGATGCGAACTACTTAAAAGATGGTTGGAGATCTTACATGGCAAAAGCTGTGAAAGAAAAATACAACAAACCTTGTGTAACTATGGGTAACATCCGTGATCCTCGTGTTGCTGACGATATCTTAGCTCGTGGTGATGCTGATATCATCGGTATGGGTCGTGGACTGATCGCTGATCCTCATTGGGTGAAAAAAGTCGCTACAGGACGTGAAGATGAGATCAGAAAATGTATTTCTTGTAACATTGGATGTGCTGGAAACCGTATCGGAATTAACCGTCCTATCCGTTGTACAGTAAACCCTACTGTAAACTCTGGATTTGACTATAAAAAGAAAAAAGTAAATAAACCTTGTAACGTAGTTGTTATCGGTGGTGGTACTGCTGGTCTTGAAGCTGCTTGTACAGCTGCTGAAGTTGGATGTACTACATTCTTATTCGAAAAGAATGATCATCTTGGTGGATTAGCCGTTGAAATCTCTAAGATTCCAGATAAGAAACGTTTAAGAGACTTCCCTGACTACCTTGTAAACCGTGCTTCTAAATTAACAAACCTGTTTATCTTCAAAGGACAGGAAGCAACTCTGCCATTAATTAAAGCACTGCATCCAAACATCATCGTTAACTCAACAGGTTCTAATCCTTTACTTCCACCAATCAAAGGATTACATGACCACATCGACAAAGAAGGATCTAAAGTAGCTTCTATCACAGGAATGATCAACCACTTAGCTGATTATCCAGAAGACTGCACAGGTAAGAAAGTCGTTGTAGTTGGTGGTGGAGCTGTAGGTCTTGACGTTGTTGAATACTTCGCTCCTAAAGGTGCGCAGGTAAGCATCGTAGAAATGATGCCTCAGATCGGTAAAGACTTAGATCCAGTATCTAAATGTGGAACAAACACATTAATGAGAGAACATCATGTAAACCAGATGACTAACACTGCTCTTTGCGAAGTGAAATCTGATGCATTTACAGTAAAAGTTGATGGAGAAGAAAAAGATCTGCCATTTGACTATGGATTCGTATGCTTAGGAATGAGAGCGAACGCTCCTGTTCTTGATGAAATCCGTGAAGCTTTCGCTGATACTAACGTTGAAATTGTTAACATTGGTGATAGTGTTCGTGCTAGAAGAATCATTGATGGTGTTCAGGAAGGACATAACATCTTAAACGTACTTGCAGATCACGAATATCTGTAAGATATGCTTAACAAAAAACATATAATAATAACAAATATACAATAAAGCAGTTTAAATTTTAACTTGCTATCCTACCTACCTTAAAAATAAATATAAAAGTTGCAAAAAAGTCTGAAGAATTCTTTATCTTCAGGCTTTTTTGTTTGCACCTCTTCTTTTCTGCTCCTCTTTACTTACACTAATATCTTAAGAAAACTGAAAGAAAAACATCAACTTATTCGTTTCTTTTCTTTGTTAAGATCATATCATAACGATCAAGGAGGATTTTTTATGAAAAACAAACGAACATTTTTACTTCACCTATTATTTGTATTTTATCTGGCGGCATTAACTTGGATCATTTTATTCAAAATGGCAATTTCTTTTGACACGATCGATCATGGGATACGAAGCCTTAATCTGATACCATTCAAAGGCGCCATGATCACGAATGGGCGGATCAATTTTTCTGAGATGATCGATAATGTACTTGTCTTCTGCCCTTTTGGAATTTATATTGGGGTTTTGTATCGACATTGGAATTTGTCTGAGAAAGTGTTGTCTTTTTTCTGTGTGAGTTTGATTTATGAGGTTATGCAGTATGTTTTGGCGATTGGGCGCAGTGATATTACGGATGTGATCATGAATACAACTGGAGGAATTGTTGGGATTTTGGGTTATTCTCTGCTTCGTAAGATCTGTCGGAATGAGCGCAGGGCGGAAATTGTTGTGTTGGTTTGTGCTGTTTTTGGGAGTGCTGCTGTAAGTGGATTCTTGTTGGCGGTGTTTTATGCTAATTAAATTGTAATTTGAAGGTAGTCGTTCATTTTGTATATGAGAAAAACGAAATAAT
>ENA-OPSJ01000402-OPSJ01000402.1-human-gut-metagenome-genome-assembly--contig:-NODE-402-length-39338-cov-2.698954_pt1 | contig 39338 bp, 27 predicted proteins | sample MGYA00241801_ERZ501893 | MGnify/ENA primary metagenome ERZ501893 (study PRJEB25962, sample SAMEA2042219) | human gut metagenome | biome: human gut; feature: human-associated habitat; material: faeces...
CAGACCAGCCGCCACGGATGTCCTTTGATTTTACAAGATAATTATGGGTATTAAAAAGTCCTCCGGTACGGGTTTTCACGTCCGTATAAATCAGCCAGAAGTATTCCCCGTCCCAGGAAATATCCGGTGCCCATACGCCACAGGAATCACCCTCACCAACCATATTAAGCTGGCTCATTCGGTTCAGCGGTGATGGCAGCTGTTCATAATGCTTCAGATCTTTAGAATGATAGATTTTCACACCAGGCCACCATTCAAAGCTTGAATTTGCAATATAATAATCTTCTCCAACACGTATAATACTTGGATCCGGGCAAAATCCCGGAAGAATTGGATTTTGAATCATCTCTTCTTACCTCCACTTTATAAAAAAAGATTGTAAAATCGCAACCTTGCTACAATCTTACAATCTTTTTCAATATACATTTTATGATACCAGTGGCAAAAAACCTTTTGCCCCCAACATCATCATTTTATTTCTCATACAACGACTGCAGACACATCGGTTTCTTTCCTTCCAGCTCATCTGCCATATTCAGCGCCAGTATATTCCAGTTGATAAAACCTCCATTCATAACCGGTTCCCCGTTAAATGGATTGTAATACTCATGAAGACTGCCTGTTTTTTCCAGATCATCTCCAAGAAGGCGCATGGTGCGCTTGTACATAATTTCCGCCTCCATGCGGTATCCGTAATTCAGAAGTCCTCGAAATACCACATAGTTTGCAACCAGCCAGATCGGGCCAAGCCAGTTGGACGGATTATTGGTAACAGACAGGTCAAACATTTTCTCATCCTTTGAAAGCGTGGTCAGACCAAAGTCAGAACCAAAGGTATCGGGATCAAAAATATGTTTCACCATGTCTGCCGCCTGCTCTTTTGTAGCAATTCCTGCATACATGGGGATAAAGCCAGACCATACACGAATCTTGATAGGCAGTGTTTTCCAGAAAACTCCAAGTCCCTGATGGAACCAATCGTATTTTCTGGTCTTAATATCCACATCGACGGAATAGAAAAAGCGGTCACGCTTATCCCAGCATTCCTGCTGGATAGCTGTAATCAAAGCTTCGCGTTTCCCAAGAAGCTTCTCTGCCTCTTCCTCTTTTCCAAACTGGCGGTACAGCTTTGCGCCAGCCTCAAACTCTACGCACATAAAGCTGTTCAGATAAATATTTGCAGTGGAAAATGGCGGGCGTCCAAAAGTCGCCGGGTCATTGTCCATACCGATCATAATATCATCCTGCCATACATACAGTCCGCTGTTTTCATGAAAATAATAGTGATCATAACATTCAAAATACTTCGCCACGCCTGAAAGAAATTCTTCCGTCCAGGCATAATCACCAGTATAATCACTGATCAGGCACATCTGACTGCAAAGAAAGGGCTTATGCATATTCATAATTTTTCCTTCTTTCCGAAATCTACTGACAGATTTCTCCAATTAAATCATACTCATAAGCGCCTGTGACTTTTACTTTAACAATGTCACCAGTCATAAGGGTTTCGTCCGTGTTGATGAAAATATATCCATCCACATCCGGTGCATCCCGGTAGGTTCTTCCAACATAGGCATTATCATCCTCTACCTGTCCTTCGATAAACACATAAAGTTCTCTGCCCTTCATCTCTTCATTTTTATCAAAGATCACTTCCTCCTGAAGTTCCATGACATCTGCCTGCCAGTCCTTCTTCAGTTCCTCATCCACCTGATCTTCGAAGGCAGCAGCCGGAGTTCCCTCCTCCGGTGAGTAGGTGAATGCTCCCAACCGGTCAAACTCCATGTCATTGATAAACTGCATGAGTTCCTCGTGAATCTCCTGTGTCTCGCCAGGGAAACCACAGATCAACGTAGTTCTCAATGTGATATCCGGGATACGCTCTCTCAAATGTGTGATGATACGAACCAGATCGTCATGACTTGTTCTCCGTCCCATGCGCTTTAACATTGTGTCATTGGAATGCTGGATCGGGATATCAAGGTAATGGCAGACTTTCTCGTTGCGGATCATGGAATCAATTAAGTCTTCATAGATTTCTTCCGGATAACAGTACAGCAGCCGAACCCACTCAATTCCATCAATTTTACAGAGTTCATGTAAAAGTTTAGGCAGTCGTTTTTCACCATATAAATCAACACCGTAAACCGTTGTTTCCTGTGCAATCACAATCAGCTCTTTAGTTCCTTCCTTTGCCAATTGTTCCGCTTCTACTAACAACTCTTCCATCGGAACGCTGCGGTAATTACCGCGCAGTTTCGGAATAATGCAGTATGTGCAGTGTTTGCTGCATCCCTCTGCAATTTTAAGATATGAGGAATAGCCGGAGGACGTATGAACTCTGTTTGTTAAATTCTTCGGAAGATAGTCCAAATCATTTAACGCACATTCTTTTTTTCCCTGTAACGTATCTTTTACTACTTCAAATATTCTATCATATGCCGTTGTTCCGACAACCGCATCTACTTCGGGAATTTCTTTTTGGATGTCGTCGGCGTAGCGCTGCGCTAAACATCCTGTCATAATGAGCGAGACACACTTGCCGGTCTTTTTGTATTCTGCCATTTCAAGAATTGTCTCAATACTTTCCTCTTTTGCATCATGAATAAAGCCACAAGTATTCACAATAATGATTTCTGCATCCTCCGGTGTACTTGTCACCGAAATATTCTGCGAAACTAACAGCGCAATCATTTTTTCACTGTCAACTAAATTTTTATCACATCCTAATGATACAAAGAATAAATTCATGCTTTCTGAATTCCTTTCGCTTCCACACAATTATTCATCAACATCGCAATTGTCATCGGTCCGACACCGCCCGGTACCGGCGTAATTGCCGACGCTGTTTTTTCCACGGAATCAAAGTCCACATCACCGCAAAGTTTACCGCCTTCCGGTCTGTGAATTCCGACATCAATGACAACAGCACCTTCTTTCACATAATCTGCCGTAATCATTTTCGGCTTTCCAATTGCTACAATCAGAATATCTGCTCTTTTTGTTACTTCTTTTAAATCTTTTGTATGACTGTGGCAAACAGTAACCGTAGCATTCTCACGAAGCATAAGCATTGCCATTGGCTTTCCGACAATATTACTTCTGCCTACAATAACGCACTCTTTTCCGTCAATTACTACACCACTTCTCTTTAAGAGCTGAATGATGCCCGCCGGCGTACAGGACACAAAGCCCGGCTGACCAATACTTAACGCACCAACGCTCTGCGGATGAAATCCATCCACATCTTTTTTCGGGGAAATGGTCTGAATCACTTTATCCTCATTAATATGGGAAGGCAGCGGTAATTGTACCAAAATACCGTTTACGGTATCATCTGCATTGAGTTTTTCAACAAGTGCCAGTAATTCTTCTTCTGTTGTCTCTTCCGACAATTCATAAGAAAGGGAATGAATTCCCACATATTCGCAGGCCTTCTTTTTGTTTCCTACATATACGGTAGATGCCGGATCATTTCCAACCTGGATTACCGCAAGTGTAACATCCATATTTTCCTTTGCCACGCGTTCTTTGCACTCGTCCTTTACCTGTGCTGAGATTTTTTTGCCATCAATTAAAACTGCCATACTGTTATCTCCTTTTTAATCTATTTCTACTATATTGTCGCGGATTGCCTGCATATGAAAATCCGTCCGATTTATTACATCCGCACAAGCACGCAATTCGTAAACAATATTTTCAGCATCTTTAATATCTTTTTTGTATTTTACCTGATGCTCTAAGCTCGCCCAAAAGTCCATCGCAATCGTACGAATCTGGATTTCGACACGCATATTTTCTTTATGGTCTGAAAAGAATACCGGGACTTCCACAATTAAATGCAGACTCCGGTAGCCATTCATTTTCGGCTTTTTGATATAATCTTTTGTTTTTATTAAAACAACATCATCCTGTGCCGAAAGCATATCCGCCACTTTGTAAATGTCGTCAATAAAAGAACAGATTACACGCACGCCCGCCACATCGTTCAAATGCTGTCTGACCGATTCAACCGTAATCGGATAGCCTTTCTTTTTCAATTTGGTTGCGATGCTGTCCGGCTGTTTGATTCTTGTTTTAACAAATTCAATCGGATTTCGATTTTTTGTCATCGAAAATTCATCATTTAATACTTGTAATTTTGTTTTTACTTCTTTGATTGCACAACTGTACATCATCATCACTTTCTGAAATTCTTTGGCATCGGACTCAAAAAGATTGTCCATATCTTTTGGCAGATGCAGTTGTTTCAGATACGATGTATGTAATTCTTCATCAAGCATTGTTCTTCTCCAATCTTTAACCCCTGTACTTGCTACATACTCATTATACATATGCATACATTATCTATTATAAGCAAAAAATGAATAAAGTCAAACGAAACGGGAACGCTACTAAAAAAACGAAGGGAGAATTTTTTGTAATGAAAAGTTTTGTTGACCAGGACGCCTGCATTGCCTGCGGTTTATGCGTGTCCACCTGTGAGGATGTTTACCATTTTAATGAAGAAGGAAAAGCAGAGGCTGTTGAAGGAATAATTCCTGCAGAATATGAAGATGACTGCCGGACTGCCGCTGAAAACTGCCCGACTATGGCGATTGAAGTTGATGAAGGGTGAATTGTTTTCACAATTATTGCCATAAATAAAAAAGCATCAAAGTTTCCCATTCGGAACCGCTTCGCTTGATGAACACCTTCGGTGTTCAAAGTTCCTCATGGTGAAAGTTTGATGTTTTTTTATTTAAAATTAATGTGAAAACATTTTACCTCTTTAATTTACCTCTTTGGGATTTTTACTGTTCTTTGGTTTGCTATTCTTCGATTACTTCGATTTCGAGGTAGTCGAAGTCGATTTGCTCGATGAAGTTATCTTGTTCAAAGCGGGTTTTGTCAACCCGCTTGAATTCATTAATGTTTTTATCAAGCCAAATTGGCTGTTGCAAATCAAAGGCTTCAGCAAATGCGTGAATACCGGCAAATACTTTTTTAGTCCGGTTGATATCCGTGTCACCATTTTCATAAACCATATCACGAACTAAATGATTGTCTTTGAATATTTTTCCCCATATGCGGAACATAAAAGTCCTCCCCAAAGAACTAATTCTTTTTGTTGTAGTTAATCAGGCAGCCTTTCAAAATAATTTCTCTTTCATCGTCTGTCAGATTACCAAGATGAAGTTCAATCTCTTTCATTCCCTGGTTTACTACATAAGCATGAATCGTATCTTCTTTTGTTTCAATGGCTTTCTTGATATCTTTTACAAAAATATAATCATCTTTATCAAAAACAAGGTCACCATCGAAAACAAATGGAAGCATACCCCAGTTAATCAGGTTGGAACGGTATCTCTTTGTTGCATACTCACGGGCAATGTTAGCCATACCGCCAAGCACACGCTGACAGCTTGCTGCCTGCTCACGAGCAGAACCGTCACCCGGTTTTACGGCAAAAATCACACTTCCGACTTCTGTCTCTTCCGGTTTTACATCAAACTGTTTAGAAATCGCCTCATAGACATCTTTTAAGTTTGCATCTTCGGCATAAATATCTTGGCCTGCGATACGAGCCTTCTCTACCTTCTGTACTTCTTTTGCTTTTCCTACATATGCAGGGTCTTTTCTTGAAAGAGTAAACTCAGCAAGGCCAAGCGGATTTGAGCGGTAAGAACTTGTCTCACCGGATGGAATCAATTCATCCGTTGTTGTAACCGGATCATGAATCATCGATACCACTTTCAAAAGTACATTATCCGTAAGTGCATGCATTTTCGGCCAGTCTACAATGTTTGGTCCGAATTTAATTTCAACCGAAGGATCTGCCTTGCCGACACCATTAAAGACACGGTTATCATAAATGGTATGATCAAAATAGTATTTCGGTTTTGTAAAGTTTGCATCAATATCTGTTGCCGCCGTTAAATATCCCTTATTCGCAGCAGTTGCCGCAATCGAACGAGCATCCATAAGTGCAACAGAAGCAATCTGTCCATTCGTAACTTTCGAGCCCTCACGGTTCGGGAAGTTTCTTGTCGAATGACGAATACTAAGTCCCTTGTTGCTTGGTACATCGCCGGCACCAAAACATGGACCGCAGAAAGCGGTACGAACGGTAGCTCCTGCTTCCATCAAATCAGCAATGCGTCCATTTTTCACAAGTTCCATGAAAATCGGCTGGGATGCCGGATAAACGCTTAACGAGAATTCATCGGCACCAATGTTTTTACCGCGCAGAATGTCAGCAGCATCACATAAGTTTTCAAAACCACCACCGGCACATCCGGCAATAACACCCTGCTCTACATACAATTTGCCATCATGAATCTTATCCGTCAACTTAAAGTCAATGTTATTGTTATCAAGGCTTACAAGCGCCTTCTTCTCTACATCACGAAGGATATCCTCAAGGTTATTGTTCAACTCTTCGATTGTGTACACATTACTTGGGTGGAATGGCATCGCAATCATCGGTTTGATTGTTGACAAGTCAACTTCAACCACACCGTCATAGTAAGCAACTTTTTCCGGTGCCATTTCTTTATAATCATCTTTTCTTCCGTGAATTTCATAAAATTCTTTTACGGCATCATCTGTGCGCCAGATAGAAGAAAGACAAGTGGTCTCTGTCGTCATAACATCAATACCAATACGGAAATCAACACTTAAGTTATCAATGCCCTCACCGACAAATTCCATTACTTTATTATTTACATAACCATTTTTAAATACAGCACCGATAATCGCAAGTGCAATATCCTGTGGACCAACACCTTTCTGCGGTTTGCCGGTCAGATGAATTGCCACAACACCAGGCATCGGAATATCATAAGTCTGCTCCAAAAGCTGTTTTACGATTTCCGGACCACCCTCGCCGACTGCCATCGTACCAAGTGCACCATATCTTGTATGGCTGTCTGAACCAAGAATCATAGCACCGCCTGCCGCTAACATCTCGCGGGCAAACTGATGAATAACTGCCTGATGAGGAGGTACATAGATACCACCATATTTTTTTGCACAGGAAAGACCAAACACATGATCATCTTCGTTAATTGTTCCGCCTACCGCACATAAACTGTTATGGCAGTTAGTAAGTACATAAGGAACCGGGAACTTCTCAAGTCCGGATGCTCTTGCGGTCTGTAAAATTCCAACAAATGTGATATCATGGGAAGTCAATTTATCAAACTTGATTTTCAAGTTTTCCATATTGCCGGAAGTGTTATGGGATGACAAAATATGGTATGCCATCGTTCCCTTAACCGCCTCTTCTTTTGTTGTCTTAATTCCTGCTTTGCTTTCCAGTGCCGCGACAGCCTCTGCATTGTCCGGAATCAATTCCGTACCGTTCAAAAGATACGCGCCACCATCATATAATGTTACCATTTGCAGCCTCCTTCATATTTTTTAACACCGAAGTGAAAATTTTTCCTATAATAGTATACTTGCTTTTTCTTTATAATGCAAATTATTTTTTGCATTTTTGCTTGATTTTTCTATTGTCATCCGTACTAAAATGAGGTAGAATAAGTTGAAATACGGCAAGCCATGGGAACATGGCAGATAGGAGGCATTATGCGTCATTTAATGAATGCACTTGACCTAACCGTGGATGAGATTCATGATTTGATTGTATTAGCTGAAAAAATCATTCAGGATCCGGCACGATTTTCAGAAGTGTGTAAAGGAAAAAAACTTGCAACTTGTTTTTATGAACCGAGCACAAGAACCCGTTTAAGTTTTGAATCTGCTATGATGAATTTAGGTGGACAAGTTCTTGGTTTTTCATCCGCTGATTCCAGCTCAGCAGCAAAAGGTGAAAGCGTAGCTGATACCATTGGTGTCATTTCCAGTTATGCAGATATCTGTGCGATGCGTCACCCAAAAGAAGGTGCACCATACGTCGCCTCTCTTCATTCTAAAATTCCAGTGATCAATGCCGGTGATGGCGGACATAATCATCCGACCCAGACATTAACCGATTTATTGACAATTAAAAATTTAAAGGGACGCCTTGACAATCTGACAATTGGATTGTGTGGTGACTTGAAATTCGGACGTACCGTTCACTCTTTAATTGGTGCTATGGTTCGTTATCCGAACGTTAAATTTGTTATGATTTCACCGGAAGAATTGAAGATTCCGGATTATATTAGAAAAGACACATTAGATGCCAATGGTATTGAATACAAAGAGGTTAATGTATTAGAAGACGTCTTACCGGAACTTGATTTGTTGTATATGACACGTGTACAGCGTGAACGCTTCTTTAACGAGGAAGATTACATCCGCTTGAAGGACAGCTTCATCCTTGACAGTAAAAAAATGAAACTGGCACCAAAGGATATGTTGGTTCTCCACCCTCTTCCACGTGTAAATGAAATTGCAACCGATGTCGACGATGACCCACGTGCTGTTTACTTTAAGCAGGCACAATATGGTGTTTACATACGAATGGCGTTAATTATGACTTTATTGGAGGTGATTCCGGAATGTTAAATATTGGTGGATTACAAGAAGGAGTTGTCATTGACCACATTAAGGCTGGCGGCTCCATGGAAATTTATCACTATCTTGAATTAGAAAAATTAGACTGCTCCGTTGCTATTATTAAAAACGCAAAAAGCAGTAAAATGGGAAAAAAAGATATTATCAAAATCGAGGGACCGATTACGGTAAACTTGGACATTCTCGGTGTTCTCGATGAAAATATCACCATTAATGTTATAAAAAATAACGAAATTGTAGAAAAACGTGTTCTCACACTGCCGGAAACGGTAACAAATGTCATCAAGTGCAAAAACCCTCGATGCATTACTTCCGTTGAGCAGGAATTACCACACCGTTTTAAACTGACAGACCGCGAAAACCGGATTTACCGCTGCATGTACTGTGAGCAGAAGTTTTCGAGAAGACGATAAAAGACGATAACTTAATTTGATTGTGATATAAAAATTGATATTGTTTTTCCTATTCAGGACCACTCCCGCTTAATGAACACTCGTAACGGTGTTCAACGTCCTTCATAGTGAAAAACAATATCAATTTTCATTTAAAATAAAATAAGTTAAAAAGTTTTACCGCCTACTTTTCACAAACTTACAGTTCTTCTGTCTTGAACGTTGTGTAACCTTCATAATAATAACTGTGGTCTATGCCTTTCATATATACTTCTCGGCTGTCAACCTCATCGGTCAATGCATTCTTTAAAAGATATTTTATTTCGATATCCTTAACCGGACTTCGTTCCATCGCAAGTAAATAATCTTCTTTATCGACTTTACTCCAATCAATTACTTTGCCAATTTCCTGTTTTAACATATGGTCAAGCCAAATGCGTGCACTCCGTCCGTTTCCTTCCCGGAATGGATGCGCAATATTCATTTCTACATATTTTTCTATAATTTCGTCAAAATCAGACTGTGGCATTTTATCAATATTTTCAAGTGCTGCACCTAAATACATCAGCGGTGCAAAACGAAAATTTCCTTTTGCCATATTTACCTTGCGAATCTCTCCGGCAAAATCATAAATATCTTCAAACAAATACCGGTGGATTGCCTGCAAAGTAAAAAACTTACCTGCCGGGAGGGAATCTAAAATGCCTTTTTCAAATAATAAGACTGCTTTTTTCTTGCTTAACTGCTCTTCCATACGAGCAAGTTCAGCAGAACTTGTAAGACCTAATTTATTTTCAAGCATATCATCCCTCCTCATGCAAAATTATATAACACTATTGTAACATAAAACCGTTATAAATACAATTTTAAAAGTTCCGATTACATTCTTACTTTACCGCAGAAAACTGATGTGTTTCCACAGCTTCTAATTCATTAATTCGAATCCAGTGGCTTGTATAAATCTCCACTTTGATTTTGGATGCTTTTACTTTTCGTTTCAATGAAACTTCCGTTGTTACTTTCGGATTTGTTCCTGCATCCGGTCTCACAGTAGCTCCCATCTCGGTCCATTTTCCGTTCTCATAATAGGAAATACGGTATGAATACTGCGCTTTTTCAGATGTCATTGTCAAATCCGGTATCACACCGGTTCCTGCACTCGCAAACTCGCTTTCCTGCAAAGTAAAGAGACGAACCACATTGATACTTTTTGGCTCACTAAACGTCATCGTAACTTCATGACGGTCTGTATCACTGCTTCCTCCAACACCAGTTTCCAAACCTTTCGTAATTCGATCTCCATCCACGACAGAGTTTGGAACAGTGAAAGAATCACCACCACTTTTCTTCTGTCCGGCAAGTTTTACTGCATCTTTCATTGCCCAGTTGACATACGGCGTCAAAGTTATTTCTGAAACTTCTACGTTCGTATCTGCAAAAACAAACCGTACCTGGGCGCTTTCAATTGCTTCTTTACCCTGAACAAAAATGGTCTTTCCGTCATCGCCTGCTTTTCCGGTATATATTGTCTTCCATGTATCATCTGACTGTTTTACCTGAACCTCATAACTGCCAAGCGATGAATCCTTTGTCTGAATCATAAATCGGTCGTACTGATAAGAATCCTTAAAGTCAAATGTAAGCATAGGATTTGCATCCGTTGATTGTGGCTTCCATGTTGTTTTTTCATCCTTATCATATACATTTTCTGCTGCATTTGAAGTTTCTTCACTCGTTGCGGTAATGGAAACCGGCAGACTTTCTTCATCTTCATACACTTTAGAAGACAGCGATTCAATTACCGCATCCGCTCCCGTCACTTCCATTGTGATGGTACCAAGCCCCGGCGTCAAATCCATTGTACCATCTAACATATACTCTTGCATGGTATCGGATAACTGAACTTCTCCAATTGTCTGGTCATTCCATTTAAGTGTTACAAAAGCTTTTCCATCGGACTTTCCTTTCAGGTAAAATACAAACAAATCATCTTTTTCAACCTGCGCAAGATAAGAATATGTCATGTCCTTTTTTGCCTGTAAATTAGTATGTGCTGCCTTAACTCCTTCATAATCAGAAGCTGAAATACTTCCCGGAACTTTCGCATAATCACGAGTGCGGACGGTTACTCCGCTCACGCTGACATTACCGGATACGACGGTCATTGTAAACGTCTGGCTGCCGGCATCCAGTTTTGCCATATCTGCCGCCTCATACAGTGCCTGCTCTTTACCAATTGTTACGGTACCAAATATCCGGTCTCCACATGAAATTTTTACCTTTGCTGCATTGTCCGATTTTGCATCTAAACCGGCAAAATAACTTTCCGATTCTGATACAATTCCCTTGGCACTAAAGGTTTCACCTGCCTGATATGTTGTTTTTTCCGTGGTAATTGTTCCCGGAAGCACATTTTCATCTGCAAGAACACCTGCAAGCGTTGTTTCTTTTGTCTGTTTTTTACCAACATAATAACTTTCTTTCGGCCCGGCATTAGAGCTTTTGACCGATTTTTCAGAAACAACCAATTTCTGAAGCAGGAATGCAGGGTCATCAGAATATATACGAATCGTATTCACGCCAGCATTTAGGTGGATATTATTCTCCTGCTTTCTGCCATTTGCTTTCACATCATTTGCCCATGAACCACTGTATTCTCCAGCCAAAAACGTATCTGCATCTACCGTATTTTTCTCAACTAATGTTTCCCCGTTAATCGAATAACCATACGAAATGGAAACCTTATCACGCTCTAAATTATTGGAAGGTGCTGTATAAACAGTAAATTTATAATCCCCTTCGTTTGGAACGCATACTGCATATTCTGCATAGGCAGCTTCTTCAATCGTCTTTGTCTTATCCGCATTTGTCGGAAGAATTTTCATTGACTGTCCGGTCTTTCCATAACCGTCAAAAACATGGAAGGATGTATTATTGCCACCTTCTTTTGCCATTACATAATTTCCCGGAAGAATGGAGGCATATCCATTTGTATAAATATATGTCTTATCTGCATAGGAAGATGTATCATAGACCTTTGCATTAACATTAATTGTAATGGTCTGGCTGCCGCTTTGAATCTTAACGGAGCCGGAAGCATCTTTTTTGACCTTTGAAAAATCAACCGATACCTCAAACGCATCCTGTGCTTTTACTGTGCCTGATTTCTTACTTACAACAATCCAGTCCTCCGAAGGAGTTATCGTATAAGCAAAACTGTTCGCTCCCTGATTGGAAACAGTTACCGTATAAGATTCCTGATTCAGATTTGTAAAATCGGATAATGTACCACTTTCTGATGCCTCGACAGCCTGTTCTTCATTTTCCATCGTAACCATCATTTTACCATCAGCTGCCGGTTTCACCCAGACTGCTTTTGGATAACTCCACCCGGTTGAATTCCAAGTTACAAAGCCGACATGAGGAGAACTCATCATACCATCCCACTTGTCACCAACTCCCGGCATATTTTTGTTATACGTTTTCTGTAATTCCTTATCCAGTGCCACCGCTTGTTCCAGCTCAGCCGCATATAAATTTGCTGCGACACTGTTATTTTTCGCCAGATATTTATTGATGCCGCTTAATATCTGCATTTTTGTCACATTTGCCGATGCAACAACCGGGAAATAGACAAGTTCAAAGTATGCCGCCTGCCAATCCGATGGAATCTCTTTCTGACACGCTTTTGCTCTTCGTATCATATCATCCACTTTGGCAAGCATTTCTCTGCCTTCATTATAATTTACTGAATCATAAGTTGCCGAATTGATGGATTCCGGTTTGCCGGAACCATTTAACCATGTATAATCATCCAACAGCATCTCCATCTCATTCACAAGAGAATCCGATGTGTTTTCGCCAAACTGCTGTTTTACCCAGTTTTTACGATATTCAGTAATTTTATCTTTTCCATTTGTTCCCCATGTATCATAATCATATGCCATATCAAGGAAATAGGAAATATTCATCTCCATCGGCTTCAAATCACCAACATTAACGATCCAGATATTATCAATGCCATGCTCATATGCCATATTCATCTGTTCCCAAGTTTTAGTAAGAGGAACTGTATTTACCCATTCATAGGAAGTCGGACCGCCATGGTAATCAAAGTGATAATACATACCATAACCGCCTTTTCGATTTTTATCCTCCTTCGTTGGAAGCGTACGCATATTTCCAAAGTTATCATCGCAGAGCATAATGGTTACGTCATTTAAAACATCCCATTTTTTCAATCCCTCTGCTTTATCTGTGCCATGCCAGTAGTCCTCTACTTCTTTATAAACAGTAAGAACCTGAGGGGCATCCGATAAATTATTCTTTTTCAAAATATCTTTCTGCGCCGTAATTACTTTTTTCAAAAGTGCAATATTTTCTTCTTTTGTTCCTGACAAAGAAGAATCCGACTCACCACGCATGCCAAGGGTATAAACATTTTCAAAATTTTTATTTCTTGCCACACCGTCTTCCCAGAATTTTGTGATGGCAGTTTCGTTCGCATTAAAGTCCCAAGCGTTGCTTGTGCCATACTGACGATATTTGTTCTGCCATTCCACACCGGCACGGCAAAGTGGCTCATGATGAGAGGTTCCCATAACAATACCGTATTTGTCGGCGAGTTCTGCATTGGCTAACTTATTCGTTCCCTTACCGTCCTCGCTAAAAGTATTCGACCACATCGCCGGCCACAAATAATTTCCTTTACAGCGTAAAATTAACTCATAGACATTTTCATAAAAATACTGATTATATCCGCCAAATTTTTTCTTTGCATAGCTAGTCAGTGATGGTGCTTCATCATTTAGGAAAATGCCACGATATTTTACCGATGGCTCTTTGGATGTAACTGTTAATTCCTTTTCCGGAATCTGAACTACATCTTTGGCAACCGGTGTAGCATCGCCCCAGTAAACCCATGGAGAAACACCCATTTTCTCAGAAATATGATAAAGACCGTAAATCGTTCCACGTTTATCACTTCCGATAACGACAATTGCTTTTTTTACATTTGCCACCGGATTTTCTACCACCTGAATGCGGTAAACTTCGCGCTTTCCTTTTATCTGGGAGGCATCTACTTTTCCCTGCTCAATCAAGGAATCAATTACCGCATTGTTTCCGATGGAGCCGGCAATAATTGCATATTCCTTCAATGATTCTGTCTTAGTTACGACATTTGCCTTTGCTTTCTCTTTTGTAACAAGAGAAATGTCTTTGGCAACGGAAGCTGCAATCAGTGATAATCCATCGTAATCTTCTCCTTTGGCATCTAAGTACAGACTTGCTGCAGAATCCTTTGCTGCAATTGTAAAGTAACCTGCCTTCTGTTCAGTAATCAGCGGGTCTTTTGTCGGCTGTGGTTTACTTGTATTAACTGCCGGAGCTTTTGTTACCGCACTTTTTTCCTTCACTGTAATCTTACACACTGCCTTCGCCCCGCGTCCATCCTTTGCATAAGCAGTAATCACAGCGGTACCTTTCTTCTTCGCCATAACAACTCCTTTTTTGCTTACCGATGCAACGGATGATTTTGATGAACGGTAAACAACACCTTTTTTTGTTGCTTTTGCCGGTGTCAGTTTTGCTGTTAATTTCAGCGAACTGCCACAAAATAAACTGGCACTTTTTTTACTAAGTGTTACTTTCTTTACTTTTTTAAGCTTCTTTGTTACCATAACAGAAATCACTGTTTTTTTCTTTCCGCAAGAAACGATAACCTTTGCTTTACCTGCCTTTTTCGCCTTACATTTTCCCTTTTTGTTTACCGAAACAATCGAGGATTTCGTTGAGCGAAATGTTACCTTTTTTGCCTTTTTTTTCGGCGTGACCTTTACTTTCAACTGAAAAGTTTCACCTTTTTTCAGCGAAAGCATAGAAATTGCCGGATTCGTCACTGTAAGACTCACAGAAGGCGAAGCCTTCTTCTTTGCCTTTGCAAAAACGATTCCTTGTCCCCCAAAAGAAGTTGTAACCAACGCAGCTGTTAAAAATGCTGTCAAACTTCTTTGGAACATCTTTGTGTTCTTTTTCACATATACCAACTCCTTATCGTTATATAGTGATTTCATTATATCTTACAAAAAATACAATTTCGATTGCAAAAAATGTGTTTTAGATTGAAAAAATTGTATATCTTGACAAAAAACATGAGTTAAATCTATAATCAGAGAAAAGAATGATGACGAGGAGGATTTGTTTATGCGCTATTTACTTCATGAATCGGACCATCCGATTTCAACCGATTACTATTATGAATGTCGAAAGACAACAAACGACCATTTTCCAATAATTCCTGCCCATACGCATGATTATTATGAAATTTATATCTATCTCAGTGGCTCTGTTATGCTGTTTATTGAAGGCCGCATATATAAAGTAAAACGTGGAGACATTATGGTTATTCCTCCCTATACAATTCACCAGCTTCTTCTCACTTCAGAAGAACAACTAAATGATGAATATGACCGCACCTATATGTATATTACCCCTGCCTGCCTATCCTCCTTCGGGTTTAATGAATACTCTCTATTAGAGCCGATTGAACTGGCAAAAGAAAACAAACGGTATCATTTTAATATTGCCGATTCTGATGATTTTGAGCGCATATTTCAGTGTTTTATGGGGATTTACCAGAATTCAAAGAGAGAATTCCGCGAAAAAGAAATGTTAAACCGTGCTCATATTTTAGAGGCTGTTACACTGCTAAACAAACACATTCTTTTAGATATGAAGCCAAGAAAAGCGACACACGTGAATCCTTTGATTGATAAGGTACTGTCTTATATTAATGAACATTACAAAGAGGATTTATCACTGGAGCAGTTAGCCGGTCACTTTTATCTGAATAAATTTACGCTGGCAAAATTATTCAAAGAACAAACCGACCGAACCGTGCATAATTATATCATACTAAAACGAATCAGCATGGCAAAACAAAAAATAACAGAGGGGGTGCTCCCCTCTGCTGTATACCAAGATGTAGGATTTCGTGATTATTCTACTTTTTACCGTGCCTTTCTCAAAATGGAGAAAATTTCTCCAAAAGAATTTGCACGTTTCTGCTCTGATAAAAAGGATAATTAGAACAAACCGGTAATCTGTCCGTCGTCATTTACATCAATTCCTTCGGCAGCCGGCACTTTTGGCAATCCCGGCATAGTCATAATTGTTCCGGTAATGGCAACAACAAATCCTGCTCCGGCAGAAACATAGACATCACGGATATGGATTGGGAAGCCTTCCGGTCTGCCAAGAATTGTTTTATCATCCGACAAGGAATACTGGTTTTTCGCCATACATACCGGCATGGAGCCAAACCCGAGTGACTCAATCCGCGCAATCTGCTGTTTTGCTGCCGGCTCAATAATAACTTCTCCTGCTCCATAAATTTCTTTTGCAATTGTCTCAATTTTCTCAACAATCGACAACTCATTTTCATAGAGATAATGGAAATTACTCTCTTTATTCTCAATTGTATCAATTACTTTTTGCGCTAACTCAATGCCGCCTTCGCCACCTTTTTCCCAAACTTTAGAAAGTGCGAACTCACATCCTCTCGCCTCACAGAACTCCTTAACATATGCAAGTTCTGCTTCGCTGTCTGTTACAAACTCATTCAATGTAACAACACATGGCACACCAAATTTAGCAATGTTTTCAATGTGTTTTTCCAGATTTACAATACCGGCTTTCAATGCATCGAGATTTTCTTCGGATAAATCTTCTTTTTTAACACCGCCATTGTATTTGAGGGCACGAACCGTAGCAACAAGTACAACGGCATCCGGTTTCAAATCAGCTATACGGCATTTGATGTCTAAGAATTTTTCCGCTCCTAAGTCAGCACCAAAACCAGCCTCCGTAATTGTGTAATCTGCTAATTTCAAAGCTGTCTTTGTCGCACGGACACTATTACAGCCGTGAGCAATATTAGCAAATGGACCACCATGCACAAGTGCCGGTGTATTCTCCAAAGTCTGAATCATATTCGGACGAATAGCGTCTTTCAAAAGTGCAGCCATCGCACCTACTGCTTTAATTTCTTTTGCCGTAACCGGTTTTCCTTCATAAGTATAAGCAACAATAATTCTTCCCAAACGTTCTTTCAAATCTTTCATGTTGTCTGCAAGACAAAGAATCGCCATGATTTCGGATGCTACCGTGATGATGAAATGATCTTCTCTTGTCACACCATCCACCTTGCGTCCGAGTCCTACCGTAATATTACGAAGTACACGGTCATTCATATCGACGCAGCGTTTCCATACGATCTGTTTTGGATCAATGTTAAGTTTATTTCCCTGTTGAATATGATTATCAAGCATTGCCGCAAGAAGGTTATTTGCCGAAGTAATCGCATGAAAATCTCCCGTGAAATGAAGATTCAAATCATCCATCGGTACAACCTGTGCATAACCGCCGCCGGCAGCACCACCTTTTAATCCAAAGCAAGGGCCTAACGATGGCTCACGCAAAGCAATAATTGCCTTTTTTCCAATCTTATCCATCGCCTGTCCAAGTCCAACCGTCGTTGTTGTCTTTCCTTCACCGGCCGGTGTTGGATTAATCGCTGTCACAAGGACAAGTTTACCATCCGGGCGGTCTTTAATTCGCTCCCAGAGTTCGTCCGTCAATTTTGCTTTATATTTTCCATATAAATCCAATTCATCCGCAGTGATGTCTAATTTCTCTGCTACTGTCTGAATCGGCTGCATATTCGCCTCTCTTGCAATTTCAATATCTGATTTCATATTCTACCTCCATTTTTCAAAGCACAATATCTGTTAACATAACTTGTATTATACACACTATCTTGTTCTAATGCAATAATTTATCAGAAACAAATGCAAAATATTGTTCCAACAAATGAACATCCGGCTGGCACTGATATAACATCCTGGCACCGACAACATCCTCAATTTCATTTAAAAGCCAGTGATTGTTTTCATCTAAAATAAAATCAATACCAACCATACCAAAATCAAACACCTGAACAACCTGATTTACATAGTCAAGAATTTCTTTATCGCATTGGTATGACGTAACACTTCCACCCAAAGAAAAATTTGCCCGGAAGCTGTTGTTTGCCTGACGTTTTATGGCACCCACAATTTTCTTGCCAATGATGTACACACGTAAGTCCACGCCGAAACCTTTGACAAATGGCTGTAAGATAAAATCCGAACCGGCGATTCCTGTTTGAATCAAATCAAAGGATTCGTTTGTCAAAAAAACCTGTTTTCCACCGTGTCCATCCACCGCTTTAATTACATAATCCGGATACTCCTTTAATAATTTTTCGGATAATTCAATATTTTGAAACGTCTTTGTTTTTACCAGCGGGATTTCGCAGTTTTTCAAAATATAATCATAGGTTTTTCCTTTATGATTGCAGATTTCTGACACAAAAGAAGAATTAAAGCAGGGAATCCCTCTCGCCTCAATTTGCTTTGTTAAGGCAGGGGAAATTGTGCGAACCATACAAAAATCAACCGATTCCCTATTTGTCTCCAAATATTCCATCACATCTTCGTCATATAAAAAATGAATCGGCATGTTTAGTTTTTTACCCACTTCTTCATGCATTTTTATGTAGGAAGCATTTCTTTTTGCGCCCTCTTTATCATAGACTAGTAAACCATTCCATCGTTTTGTCATTTTCTAACATCCTTTATGATCCATTCCACGATTTTATCCGCAACCGCCACACCGGTGCAGGTTTGTATATTTTTAAAATGTGCATTCGAATTTACTTCACAAACAATCGGACCGTCTTTGCCAAACAAAAGGTCAACTCCTGCAAAAGAAGTTCCTACCGCATGAGATGCTTTAACCGCAAGTTCACATTCTTCCTTTGACGGTGTGTAATCTTTCATCTTACCTCCGGCGGTTATGTTGGCACGAAAATCATTTTCCGAGTACCGGTACATGGACGCTGCTACTTCATCACCAACAACTTGAAGTCTGACATCTCTTCCGATGCTGTTTTCTATCATTTCCTGAAACAAAAATTCTACCGAATCCGACTGTTTCATCACCGCTAAAAGTTCTTCTCTATTTTTCACCAAGTACACCTGCTCACCAAAGGAGCCAAATGCCTCTTTTGCCACAAACGGATATGTGAGTTTTTCTTCTGCCACACCAAGAAAATCATACTGATTAAATCCAATGGTCGAATATGTCATCGGTGCAAATATCGTCTGTGGAATCGGCAGTTTTTTATCCTGTAATGCCAGATAAGTTAACCGCTTATCATCGCAGATTCTAATTGCCTCACTGCTATTATAGACCGGAATTTTCTGATTTTCTAAAAATTTTGCAAGTAAAATATCTTTATCCCAAAACAAAACAAAATCCGGTTTTTCTTTTATCTTTTCCTGCACATCTACAAGAATTTCACAGTTTGTATAAACGGTTAGTGACACACCGCACCGTTTCGCCGCAAGCAAAAATAAATCTGTCAGTTCAGAAAACTTTTTGGTGTGTAAAAATCCATTGACAATCAGCCAGCCATTCATCAGCCATTCTCCTCAAGATAATTTTCAAATTGTTCAATCGACATCAAAATCTGTCTCGGTTTGGTACCTTCTTCCGGTCCGACAACACCCGCATCCGAAAGCTGGTCCATAATTCGTGCCGCACGGTTAAATCCAATTCGGAACATGCGCTGCAAAAGACCAATGGATGCCTTATCTTTTTCAATGATAAATCTGGCGGCCTCGACAAATAATTCGTCTTGTTCCGGTGCACCACCATGGGCAGTATTAGAATCGTTCTTTGCTCCCGGTACCGGTGCCGTGTCGATATGCTTTGTTACCTCTTCATTATAGGATGGACCGTTACTCTGCTCTTTTAAGAAGCTGACAACGGAATCTCTTTCTTCATCGGAAACAAATGCTCCCTGTACACGAATTGGTTTTGGCAGATTTTGCGGTGCAAACAGCATATCACCATTTCCTAACAGTTTTTCTGCGCCTGCCGAATCAATAATAGTTCGTGAATCCACGGCGGAAGAAACCGACAAAGCGATTCGTGATGGTATATTCGCCTTAATTAACCCGGTAATAACATTAACCGATGGACGCTGTGTTGCTAAAACCAGATGAATTCCTGCTGCACGGGCAAGCTGCGCCAAACGACACACGGAATCCTCTACTTCTCCCGGTGCAACCATCATCAAATCCGCGAACTCGTCCACAATAATAACAATCTGTGGCATCTTCTGATAATCCGGGTCATCTTTGTTTGTCAATTTGTCCATTTTCGCATTATAGGATTTGATATCACGAACACCTGCATCGGCAAATTTCTGATATCTTCCGGTCATCTCTGCTACCGCCCAACCAAGTGCTGCCGATGCCTTCTTCGGATCTTTCACAACCGGAATCATCAAATGTGGAATATCTTCGTATGCAGTCAGTTCCACCATCTTTGGGTCAACCATAATCATTTTTACTTCATTCGGATCCGCTTTATAAATAATACTCATAATCAGCGTATTAATCAAAACCGATTTACCGGAACCAGTCGCACCGGCAATCAATAAATGCGGCATTTTTGCAATATCCGTAACAATTGTTTTTCCGCTGATATCTTTACCAACGGCAAATGTGACTTTGGATTTCGCCTTCATAAACTCACTGCTCTCTAATAACTCACGCAACGTAATCATTTCCCTCGCCGGATTCGGCACCTCGATACCAACTGCCGCTTTTCCGGGAATCGGTGCTTCAATACGAATATCCGATGCCGCCAGACTCAGTTTAATATCATCACTCAATCCGGTAATGCGGCTGACTTTAACCCCCTGTTCCGGAATCAGTTCATAACGAGTTACACTTGGTCCAAGGCTGATGTCTCCCATCTTGACACGCACGCCAAAACTATCTAACGTTGACTGCAATTTAGCCGCCGTCGCACGAAGTTCGGAATTGTCCATACGTTTTCCATTGCTCTTTGGTTTGTTCAACAAATCAAGCGAAGGAAAACGATACGGAATCTGTTCCGTCGCAGCCTTTGATAAATCCTTATGTACCGCATCCATTTCTTTTTTATCTTCTTTGGTTATCGTAACCGGTTCTTTCTTTTGTTTCACCGGCTCATCCACCGTATCTGTTTTTGTAGGTGTTTTTGGTTCGCTCTGTGTTTTCTTTGATGCACCAAATTTTTCTTCTAATTCTTTTTCGTAAACACTTGATTCTCTAACCGGCTCTTCTCCACCACGGATAATATTGATTTCCGACAAATCCTGTACTTCCGGCACCACTTCTTCCATCTGGGCTTCCGGTTTGATTTCTTTTTGCGAAACCGTATTCTTGTTTTCCGGAATTTCTGTCTCTGCTTTCTTTGCCCGTTTCTTTCTCGTCTCTTTCTTTGGCTTTGCTTTTGCAGTTTCTTCTTTATCAAATGTATAGGTACTCATCTGTCTTCCACGAGAAGACACCGGTTCCGGTTCCTCATAATAATAATCTTCATCCGTCTCACGCTCTTTATACATCTGCTGAATGGAAGAAAAAATGAGTTTCTTGCTTAACAGCATAAAGAACAGTAAAAACAGCGCCAGTATCACAATAAAAGAACCTGCTCTTCCGAGCACACGTGCCAGTTCAAAAGATAAAATTCCACCGAAGAAACCACCACCACCGTGATTTTCAGCACAAACAGTATAGACTTCCCATACATTCTGCACAGGGTCATTTACTACCCACTGAAATAATCCGCACACACTCCAGTAAATGCCGGCACTATACCAGACCTTGTGGCGCAGTCTTTGATTCTTCGCATTTGCCAGATACAAACCTGCAGTCACAACCAGATAAACCGGGAAAACATACGCCAGTGCTCCCAGCAGTCCAAACAGCAAGGCACTTAACCCTTTACCAAACACGCCGCACATTTGGAACAAACTAAGCAGTGACAAAATGGCAAACACAAAAAGAGCAAGAAACACAATCTCTCTTGCCAATGGGCTTGCCTGCTTTGTCTTTTTCGGCGTATTCTTTCTCGAAGAAGCCGTCCGTTTCGTATTTGATTTCGATGCCGGACGTCCACGCTTCTTCGTATTTTTTGTTGTTTTCTTTGTAGCCATAAAATCCTCCCCAGACACAACTAACATGTACGATATCTGCTAATTGATTCGCAGCGTACTGAAATTATATTATACACTGAATCGCTTTTTCCCGCAAGTGTTTTATCGAACAGATGTTTATTTATTCATCAACCCTCTCAGTTTCTGATAAGCCTTATCAATTCCTCCAACCTCATTAACAAGTCCAGCCGTCACCGCATCCTCTCCAACCAAAACAGTACCTAAGTCTTTGGACAACATACTCGTATTCATCATTAATTTTTCTAAATTTTCTTTGGAAATGCGGCTATGCTCTGCCACGAAACAAATAATTCGATCCTGAATCTGTTGAAACTGCCGATATGTCTGCGGCGTTCCCAGTACCATGCCATTCATCCGAACCGGGTGGATAATCATCGTCGCCGACGGAACAATAAAAGAATAATCTGCCGCTACGGTAAGTGGAACAGCTATCGAATGACTGTCTCCAATGACTAAAGAAACTGTCGGCATACTTAAGGAGTGAACCATTTCCGCCAATGCAAGTCCGCATGAAACATCACCACCGACGGTATTCATAAGAAATAAAATCCCCTTTACCTTTTCGTCCTGCTCTGCTCTTGCTAAAATCGGCAGAATGTGCTCATATTTGGTTGTTTTGGCATTTTGTGATAAGCAGTCATGTCCCTCAATCTCCCCAATAATAGATAACGTCAAGATTCCTTCATTCATTACCATGCCATATTCTTTTACTGCATCCTGTTCCATCTGTTTCGCCCTCATCTTTCCTGTCATTTTTATGACTTCCATTTGATACGAAACAGTATTTCCTAAATCATAAAATTTTATCCCTGATAAATTTCCGGTCGTCTGTCACTTCTTGAAAAAATCGTTTTTTGAAATACCTCTTCTGAAAAATCAAGAGTTACATAGTCATTCCATTTTTTAGAGTCCGGCGAAATCATGCTTCCATCCGGTGCATAGGCAGCCGAACTTTTTGTATATTGGATTCCATCTCCCTCTCCCGTTCGATTTACGCCTACCACATACGAGGACATTTCAATCGCTCTCGCCGTAAGCAGAGAATGCCACTGCCTGATGCGGCTCTCCGGCCAGTTTGCAATCAAAAAGATAACATTTGTGTCAAGCGGCATCTGCTGAAACATTTCAGGAAAACGCAAATCGTAGCAGACTGCCATACCAAAGTGCATTTCATCCACGGAAATATGACAGAGCTCACTGCCACCTCGATACGCCTTTGTCTCACCACCATGCGTAAATGGATGGATTTTCTCATAGTCGGCAAGCACACTTCCATTTTCATCAACAAAACAAAAATGATTTCGCCCAAACTCATCCGGCATGGTAATATAACCAAAACCAATCATTATAGAATATTTTGCAGCAAGAGCCGAAAAATATGCAATTGTCTCCTCATGATAATCTGCCATCTCTTGAACCCGGAGGGAAAATCCGGTCAATGTCATCTCCGGAAACAAAATAATGTCAGCATGCTCATCCGCCGCCTCCTTTATCATTTCCTCACATTGAATCATATTTGCTTCTTTGTCTTCCCAGACAATGTCCATGTTTGTAAGCGCAATTTTTTTAGACATAAAAAGCCCCCTTTGTCTTCTTCCCCAAGTATAACATAGGTTTCGAAAAGTAACAAAGGGGCAAATTTTCAAAAAAAGCCACAAGCCGGCTTTCACCAGCTTGCAGCTTACAATACCTAATATTTCTTATCTTATTCTTCCGGAACATCCTTAATACTGAAACTAATACGTCCCATTTTATCTTTGCCAAGGCAGATAACTTTCACTTTATCACCAAGTGTAAGCTCGTCCTCTACATGATTGATGCGGCGATTTGCAATATTTGAGATGTGAACCATTCCTTCTTTGCCGGGAGCAAACTCAATGAAAGCACCAAAGTCTTTAATGCTGACAACTGTTCCCTCAAGAATCTGACCTTTTTCAAAATCAGTTACGATGATTTCGATGAGACGGAGTGCTTCGTCCATTGCCTCTTTGTCCGTTCCGCAAACGGAAACAGCACCATCATCGGTAATGTCGATTTTAACACCGGTGCGCTCAATCAATGCGTTGATTGTCTTACCTCTCTGACCAACAACTTCACCAATCTTAGCCGGGTCAATCATAATCTGTTTAATCTTTGGAGCGTAAGCATTTACTTCTTTTCTAGGCTCTGCAATTGCTTTTGCCATAACCTCATCTAAGATGTAAAGGCGGGCTTCTCTTGTTCTTGCAATAGCCTGCTCCACGATTTCTCTTGTCAAACCATGAATCTTAATATCCATCTGGATGGCAGTAATACCTTTTTTCGTACCGGCAACTTTAAAGTCCATATCGCCGAAGAAATCTTCAAGACCCTGAATATCTGTCAAAATCAAGTAATCATCATCGGTATCACCGGTTACCAAACCAACGGAAATACCAGCAACTGGTGCCTTAATTGGAACACCGGCAGCCATCAATGACAATGTAGATGCACAAATACTACCCTGGGATGTAGAACCGTTGGATTCCAAAATTTCGGATACGGTACGGATTGCATATGGGAACTCTTCTTCGCTAGGAAGAACAGGAACCAAAGCACGCTCTGCCAAAGCACCATGTCCGATTTCACGACGTCCCGGTCCTCTGGATGGTCGTGTCTCACCAACGGACCATGATGGGAAGTTGTAGTGATGCATATATCTCTTGGATGTTTTTGTAATATCCAAACCATCTAATTTCTGTTTCTCTGAAAGTGGAGCCAATGTTGTAACATTCAACACCTGTGTCTGTCCACGAGAGAACAAACCGGAACCATGTACTGTAGGAAGTACATCAACTTCTGCATGAAGTGGACGAATCTGTTTTACCTCACGGCCATCCGGACGTTTGTGGTCTTTCAGAATCATCTTGCGGACTGTAACTTTCTGGAATTTGTAAACAGCTTCATCAATAAAGGAAATCCAGTCCTCATGCTCCTCTGCATAACGCTCTTTGATACCGCGGATATTTTCTTCACGAACCTGTTTTACATCAGTAAATACAGCTTCTTCCATAGCTTCCGGTGTAATGAAATTAACCATGTCATTCCACATATCTTCCGGAATATCGAAATGCTCATACTCGTGTTTCTCTTTACCACACTCAGCAACAATCTTGTCAAAGAACTCGATAATCTGTCCATTCAACTCATGAGCACCATAAATTGCCTGAATCATCGTAGCTTCATCAACTTCGTTTGCACCGGCTTCAATCATGATAACTTTATCTCTTGTAGAAGCAACAGTAAGTGCTAAATCAGAAACCTCACGCTGTGCGCTTGTCGGATTGTAAACAAGTTCACCGTCAACCAAACCAACCTGTGTTGCTGCGGTCGGACCATCAAACGGAATATCCGAAATACTGGTAGCCAGTGCAGAACCAAGCATAGCAACAAGTTCCGGTGCACAATCCTGGTCAACATCCATAACTAAGTTTTCCAGTGTTACATCATTTCGATAATCTTTTGGGAACAATGGACGCATCGGGCGGTCAATTACACGACAAGTCAAAATTGAGTTATCGCTTGGTTTACCTTCACGTCTTGTAAATCCTCCCGGAATTTTTCCGATGGAATACATCTTTTCATGATATTCTACGCTTAATGGGAAGAAATCAATTCCCTCTCTTGGTTTCTCGGATGCTGTTGCCGTAGAAAGGACAACTGTATCACCATAGCGCATAAATGCAGCGCCATTTGCCTGAGCAGCTACACGTCCAATGTCAACTGACAAAGTACGTCCTGCAAGCTCCATTGAAAATGTCTTGTACATACTTTTTCTCCTTTATTTTTATTTCGAGATGCCGAAACCACTGAAAAAACCACTGTATCAATGAGTTTTTCAGAAGTCTCGGTGTCATCTCAATTTACATACAAAATTTATTATACACAATCTTTGCAAAAAAAGCAACTTTCCTTATTCCGGATAACTGATAGCGTCATCGGGCCACTTTAAAACCTCATCGTGAAACAGTGGCACACGCATCAGACCGGCTCCAAATAAGTACGCACGGTCACGCTCCGCAATCTCTTCTAATGTACGCCATGTCACACCGACAATCGTTTGTTCCGACTCCGATAATTCCGGGTCAATTCCCTTGTGTGGAACCGCGTCATCCGGAATTTCTACCAAAAATGTAAAAATCCGACTTTCCAAATCCGGTTTATATTCAATGGCAAGCGGACGCACAATTTTTCCACTCACGCCTGCTTCTTCGTTTAACTCACGCAAAGCTGCTTCTTCCGGTGTCTCATTTTCCTCAATTCCGCCGCCTGGCAGATTAAAGAAATCTCTTCCTTTCATTCTGTGTTCTACAAGCAGTAATTTGCCATCCCGGCAAACCATAGCCTGACTGCGATTTCGTTTCATTTTCTCACCTTTTTAAGAAAAATTTTTTTCATAGAAAGAGTGCCTTCAATCAAACAGTATCCATTTGACGAAAGCACTCAACTCATACAAATTATTTACGCAAACCAAGTTTTTCAATCAGCGCACGATAACCTTCCAAATCTGTCTTCTTCAGATAATCCAAAAGGCCTCTTCTCTTACCAATCATTTTGTACATACCACGACGAGAATGATGATCTTTCTTATTCTCTTTCAAGTGCTCTGTCAAAGTATTAATACGCTCAGTAAGAAGCGCTACCTGAACTTCCGGTGAACCTGTATCATCCGGTGTTCTTCCATAAGCTGCAATAATTTCTTTTTTCTTTTCTGTAGTCATCATTGTGACATACCTCCTAAATATTTTCTTATCACCATTTACTAAGATCCGGTCGGAGTTTCCGTAATCTGAGTAATGGCTATTTGCTATCATAACACAATTTAAGTTCGTTGTAAACCTTTATTTCGTGTCAATCGTAGCAATATCTACTAATGTCAATTCATTTTTCTCAGAATCCTCTAACGCAGTTAAAAGTGCATTTGCCGTATCTAAAGAAGTCAGACAGGTAACACCGGTCTCAATAGAAGTACGGCGGATGAGGAAACCATCGTGGGAATGTTCACCCTGTTTTGGAATATCAATTACCAAATCAATCTCATGGCCAAGCAGCAAATCCATCAGTGTCGGGGATTCCTGTTCAATCTTGTTGACACCGATAACCGAAACGCCGTTCTTGCCTAAGAACTTAGCCGTTCCGCGTGTCGCATAGATTTCATAGCCAAGTGCCTGGAAACGTCTGGCAACGGAAATTGCTTCGTCTTTCGAGTTATCATTTACCGTAAGAATCATCTTCTTGTATTTCGGAAGATTGATTCCGGCTCCCATAAAGGCTTTGTGAAGTGCCTCATTAAATGTTTTTGCGATACCTAAGCACTCACCGGTTGACTTCATCTCAGGTCCTAAGCTGATTTCTGCACCGCGCAGTTTCTCAAAGGAGAATACCGGCATCTTAATTGCGATGTAATCCGATTTTTTCGCAAGTCCCGGTGTATAACCCATATCCGTGATTTTTTCACCGAGGATTACGCGGGAAGCCAGTTTCACAATCGGAATTCCGGTTACTTTGCTGATATATGGTACCGTTCTTGACGAACGAGGATTTACTTCAATAACAAAAACTTCATCGTTATAAACAATAAACTGAATGTTAATCAAGCCAATTACATGGAGGGATTTTGCAAGTTTTGCCGTATAATCGACTAAAACTTCCTGAACTTCAGGTTTAATGCTCATGGCAGGATAAACCGAAATACTGTCACCGGAATGAATACCGGCACGCTCTACGTGTTCCATAATACCGGGAATCAAAATGTTCTCGCCATCACATACCGCATCAACCTCAACCTCTTTACCCATGAGGTACTTATCAACAAGAATTGGATGTTCCTGCACATGGCGGTTGATAATTGACATAAATTCACGAATATCATCATCATTAATCGCAATCTGCATGCCCTGTCCACCAAGTACATAAGATGGACGGACAAGAACCGGATACCCAAGTTCATTTGCTGCCGCTAATGCCTCTTCTGTTGTAAATACAGTTTTTCCTGCCGGTCTCGGAATCTTACACTGCTCTAAGATTTCATCAAACAGCTCACGGTCTTCGGCCGCATCTACATTCTCTGCACTTGTTCCCAAAATCGGAACTCCCATTTTGAGAAGTGCTTCTGTCAGTTTGATTGCTGTCTGTCCACCAAACTGAACAACCGCACCATCCGGTTTCTCAATATCCACGATATTTTCTACATCTTCCGGTGTCAATGGCTCAAAATACAATTTATCTGCCACATCAAAGTCCGTACTTACCGTCTCCGGATTGTTATTTACAATAATTGTCTCATAGCCGCTCTGTGCCAGTGACCACACACTGTGAACCGAACAGAAGTCAAACTCGATACCCTGACCGATTCGGATTGGACCGGAACCAAGAACCATGATTCGTTTTCTGTCCTTATCTTTGGAAACTTCCGTTTCGCTGCCAAACACGCTGTAATAATATGGCGTACTTGCCTCAAACTCAGCCGCACAGGTATCAACCATCTTAAACGAAGCAACGATTCCATTTTCATGGCGCATATCGTGAATCTCACGCTCTGTCATGCCGGTATAGTTAGCAATAACAACATCCGGGAATTCCATTCGTTTTGCTTCTGCCAAAATTTCCGGTGTCAATGTTTCGTTTTTCAAAGTCTGTTCCATCTCTACCAGATGGGCAATTTTATCAATGAACCACAAATCGATTTTTGTAATGTCATGAATTTCTTCATAGGTAGCACCCTTGCGAATCAGCTCGGCAATAATAAAGATACGGCGGTCATCAACAATGTGGATACGCTCTAGCAGTTCTTCTTTGGAGCGGTCACTGTAACGCCCGATATCCAGACTGTCAATGTGCTGCTCCAGTGAACGGAGTGCTTTCATCAACGCACCTTCAAAGTTATCACAGATACTCATAACCTCTCCGGTTGCTTTCATCTGTGTCGTCAAAGTACGTTTTGCCTTGATAAATTTATCAAATGGCAGTCTCGGAATTTTTACAACACAGTAATCCAGTGCCGGCTCAAAACTTGCAAAGGTTTTCTTCGTAATAGCATTTGGAATTTCATCCAGTGTATATCCTAACGCAATCTTTGCTGCTACTTTTGCAATCGGATATCCGGTCGCCTTAGAAGCAAGTGCGGAAGAACGGCTGACACGAGGGTTTACCTCGATAACACAGTATTCAAAACTGTCCGGATGAAGTGCAAACTGCACATTACATCCACCGGTAATACCAAGTTCTGTAATAATATTTAATGCTGAAGTACGAAGCATCTGATACTCTTTGTCACCTAATGTCTGAGACGGTGCTACTACAATACTGTCACCGGTATGCACACCAACCGGGTCAATATTTTCCATGTTACAAACCGTAATACAGTTTCCTGCCGCATCACGCATTACCTCATACTCAATCTCTTTCCATCCGGCGATGCAGCGCTCAATCAAACACTGTCCGACACGGCTCAGACGAAGACCATTGGAGCAGATATCGTGCAGCTCTTCTTCGTTATGTGCGATACCGCCGCCGCTTCCGCCAAGGGTATATGCCGGGCGGATAACAACCGGATAACCGATTTCGTTGGCAAACAAAATCGCATCATCCACATGTTCCACGACAATACTTGCAGCAATCGGCTCGTGGATTTTTTCCATTGTCTCTTTAAATTCCAAACGGTCTTCTGCACGCTTAATTGTCTGTGCAGTCGTACCAATCAGACGAACATTTTCCTGCTTTAAAAAGCCGGATTCCTCTAATTCCATCGCAATATTTAACGCAGCCTGTCCACCCAGTGTTGGGAGCACGCTGTCCGGTCTTTCCTTGCGAATCAGTTTCTGAACCACTTCAACGGTCAATGGCTCAATGTAAACACGGTCAGCAATATCTTTATCGGTCATAATGGTAGCAGGATTGGAATTAATAAGCACTACTTCCATTCCTTCTTCTTTCAGAGAACGACAAGCCTGCGTACCGGCATAATCAAATTCGGCAGCCTGTCCAATAACGATTGGGCCTGAACCGATTACTAAAACTTTTTTGATTTCATCCATTTTTGGCATTGTATGTATCCTCCTTACTCTTCCATCATCTTGATAAATTCATCAAACAAAACTTCCGAATCCTTCGGTCCGGCACAAGCTTCCGGATGAAACTGAACCGTGAAAATATTTTTCTGTAAATAACGAAGTCCCTCGACTGTGCCATCGTTGACATTTACAAAGGCAACCTCGGCAATCTCTTTTGGCACCGAAGATTCTTTTACCATGTAGCCATGATTCTGGGAAGAAATGTATACGCGTCCGGTTTTTAAGTCCTTGACCGGATGATTTGCTCCGCGGTGGCCATACTTCATTTTCTCCGTGTCACAGCCACAGGCAAGTGCCATTAACTGGTGTCCCAAGCAAATTGCAAAAATCGGAATATCCGATGCATACAGTTTTTTCAACTCTTCAATGACTTCTGTGCATTCTTTCGGATCCCCCGGTCCATTCGTCAGCATAATGCCGTCCGGATGGGAAGCAAGAATCGTTTCTGCTTTCGTTTTTGCCGGGTAAATTGTAACTTCACAGCCACGTTTCAACAAACATCTGGCAATGTTAAATTTCGTTCCAACGTCAAGAATAGCAACCTTCTTTGTAATAGAAATGTTGCTATCGGTATCTAAATCGCCCGGTTTATAGGAAACAATTTCCTTTGTAGTTACTTTGTCAACTACACCGCGAACGGAATATTTTTTAATTTTTTCAAGAACGGCAGATAAATCCTCAGGTTTTTCTGTGGTAATCATGCCATTCATTGTTCCTTTTTCTCTGAGTCGTTTGGTGAGGGCTCTTGTATCAATTCCTTCAATTCCCGGAATGTCCTGCTCTACAAGAAACTGCTGAATACTTTCTTCTTTTCTGAAGTTGCTTCCAAGTCTTGCCAGTTCTCTTACAATAAAAGCATCGGTATTTGACTTTTTCGCCTCTTTGTCTTGATTACAAATACCATAATTACCAATTAACGGATAGGTCATTACTACTGCCTGTCCGGCATAACTTGGGTCCGTGAGCACTTCAAGATATCCTGTCATTGACGTATTAAAAACAATTTCGCTAATGACTTCTTTTTTACTGCCTATGCTTTTTCCGGTAAACACAGTTCCGTCTTCCAGTATCAGATATGCGTTCATGTTATCCTCCTTTAATCGAATGCCAGAATCATCTCCGCAGTTTCCACAAGATTGTTTCCGCTGTCCATACTAAGTTTCTGGATATATTTATGGGCTTCTTCTTCAGACAAATGGTTTCGCTCCATCAGAAGAGCCTTGGCATCATCAATTGATTTTTGTTCTTTTTCGGATCGTTTCCTTGGCTGGTATCTTCTCTTCCTTTTCTCCGCTGCGTAAAGTTCCATTGCCATTGTTTCAATGGTACTTACTAATTCATGCGAATGAATCGGCATAGACAAACACATAATGCTGCCAATTGAGCATTCCTGCAATTTGGCAGGCGATGCTACTAAAAGCATCTGAAATTCCCGCGGCAGATAGCCATACAATTCACTATAATGCATGTCTGTCAAACGATATCCGCACAGCACAATACCGCCGTCACATTCATTGGCGGCTGCAATCACTTGTGATGCACTATTAAATGCTAGTATATCATCATATCCGCTCCGATTCAAAACATTTTTTATTTTTTTCGCATCATCCAGCTTAGGAAACGCTACTATAATGCGCAGAATCGTTCACACCTCCCCGTAGAAAAGTATCAAAATAAGCGGTATCCGGACTAAATTCGGTCCAGATACTTCTCAACTTCCCATGCGGTTACCTGTTCGCAAAATTCATCCCATTCCTGTTTTTTCTTCTGGATGATTATGCGTGACAACTCTTCTCCATATACTTTATGGAAAAATTCGTCTTTTTCAAATGCCTGTACCGCTTCAATCAAAGTTCTTGGCAGAATATCAAATTCCTGTGCCTCCTCTAAATCATCAATACAGGTTGGTGGCTCGATTTTATTGCGGATGCCATCTAATCCGGCAGCTAAACATCCTGCTAAAACCAAATATGGATTACAGGAGCCATCCGGACTTCTCAATGCTACACGCGGTCCCATCTCACCGGTACTTGTCATACGCATAAGCGGAGTACGGTTTTTACGTGACCATGTAATATTAACCGGTGCATTGTATCCCGGCACCAAACGTTTATAAGAATTGATAATCGGATTGTTAATTAAAGTAAGCCCTTTAATATGGCGCATAATTCCACCCATGAAATAGTATGCTGTTTTGCTCAGACCATACTCTTCATCCGGGTCACTGAAAATGTTCTCACCATCTTTGCTCAAGAACATGTTAAAGAACATCGCAGAACCTTTTTTTCCATAATTTGGCTTTGGCATAAACGTAGCATGAAGTCCATGTCTCTTTGCTACGGTACGAACGGTAAGTTTAAATGTCATAATATTATCGGCTGTCTGAATTCCATCATCAAATTTGAAATCGATATGATGCTGGCATACTTCATTGGAGTGATACGAAGATTCCATCTCAAATCCCATCTCGGACAGTGAAAGCACGATATCACGTCTTGCATTTTCTCCGGCATCCACCGGTCCGATGTCAAAAAATCCACCTTTTTCACTGGTGTTTGTCGTTGGCTGTCCATCTTCCGACATATCAAAGAGGAAAAATTCCGATTCCGGTCCGACATTTAACGTATAGCCGTCTTTTGCCGCTTCTTCGATTACTTGTTTTAAAATATAACGGGAATCTCCCATGAAAGGAGTTCCATCCGTATGACGCACATCACAAATAAAACGTGCTACACGGCCTCTCTGCGGTCTCCAAGGGAAGATTGTAAAAGTATCCAAATCCGGAACTAAAACAAGTTCATCCACATGCATCGTATCAAACCCATTAATTGCAGCGGCATCAAACGTACATCGGTTATTCAAAATAGAGTCCAACTGTTTGGCTGTTACTGCCATGTTTTTCAAAATTCCAAAAATATCCACAAATTGCAGACGGATAAATTCTACATCCTCCTCTTCTACAATACGAATGATATCTTCCTTTGTGTAATGCGACATAGTTTATTCTCCTTTCCATATGAAATCCGGCAGCAGTTCTCTGCCACCGGATAATTGTACCCTTTAATTGAGGTTGGTATAACCCATCAAATCTTTATCAACTTCACGGGCTGCCTCTCTTCCCTCGCGGATTGCCCAGACAACCAAGGACTGTCCACGGTGCATATCGCCCGCTGTAAAGATTCCTTTCTGGCTGGTGCTGTATTCGCCCTGCTTCGTCTGCACATTTGTGCGGTCCGTACATTTTACGGCAAATTCTTTTGTAACATACTCCTCGGAGCCTAAAAATCCTGCCGCAATAAAGACGAGGTCAATATCTAAAATTTGTTCACTCCCCGGAATTTCGCTCATCTGCATGCGTCCGGTCTTTTCATCTTTCTGCCAGTTAAGCTTCACGATTTTAACCTGTTTCAAATCACCTTTATTATCCTTGATAAATTCTTTTACCGTGGTCTCATAGATTCGCGGGTCACTGCCAAAGACAGCGATTGCTTCCTGCTGACCGTAATCGGTCTTAAGAATTTTCGGCCACTCCGGCCAAGGATTGCTTGCCAAACGGCAAACCGGCGGTTTTGGCATCATTTCCAGCTGAACGACACTTTTAGCCCCCTGACGAATTGAGGAACCAACGCAGTCATTTCCGGTATCACCGCCTCCGATAACGAGTACATTTTTATCTTTGGCATTGATATAATCCGTATACTGCGGATTGCGTAAATGCTTGGTTACTCGTTTCAAATAATCAACGGCAAAATAAATACCTTTGGCATCTCTGCCGGGAGCATTGATGTTACGAGGGTTTGAAGCGCCACAAGTCAAAATGACGCGGTCAAATTCTTTTTTCAACTCATCGGCTTTTACATCCACACCGACATTCACACCGGTACGGAAAACAACCCCTTCTGCTTTCATTACTTCTATTTTACGTTCTATTACCGATTTGTCAAGTTTCATATTCGGGATTCCATACATCAAAAGTCCGCCCGGATAATCCTCCCGTTCAAATACGGTCACGCTGTGTCCACGTTTATTCAACTGGTCAGCAGCCGCAAGTCCGGATGGACCGGAACCTACAATCGCTACTTTTTTGCCTGTACGGACTTTTGGAGGTTTTGGTCCCATCAATCCGTGTTCATAACCATATTCGATAATGGCATTTTCATTTTCCTTAATCGTTACCGGTGAATCATTCAATCCACAGGTACATGCAGCCTCACAAGGAGATGGACAGACACGGGAAGTAAATTCCGGAAAATTATTTGTCTTAAGTAGTCTGCCAAGTGCCTGTTCGTATCCGTTACGATAAACCATATCATTCCACTCAGGAATTAAGTTGTTTAACGGACAGCCGCTTGCCATACCACCAATCATCATGCCTGACTGACAGAACGGAACACCGCAGTCCATACATCTGGAAGCCTGCACACTGCGCTCCTCTTCACTCATCGGTACATGAAATTCATTGAAGTTTTTAATGCGTTCAAGTGGCTTTATCTCAAGGTTGTTCTCTCGTTTATATTCCATAAATCCGGTTGGTTTACCCATTGTAATCATCCTTTCTTTCTTCGTTTTCAAAAAATCTTAGCGTGCTTTTTTCAACTGGTAAAATGCTTCAATCTGTGCCTGCTCATTGCTCAGTCCCTTTTCTTCCATCTGGGCAATTGCCTGTAACATTGCCTGATAATCATGAGGAATAATTTTCTTGAATTTTGGCAGGTACTCACTAAAGTTTGCTAAAATTTCTTTACCACGTTCCGAATCGGTTGCTTCTACATGCTCACGAATCATATCTTTCAACTGCATAACGTCGTATTTATCCGTTACTGCATTGGATGATACCAGCTCTTTATTCAGTTTGAGATACAAGTCACTATTTTCATCCAGTACATAAGCGATACCACCGCTCATACCGGCTGCAAAGTTCTTTCCGGTCGGACCTAAGACAACGACACAGCCGCCTGTCATATATTCACAGCCGTGGTCGCCAACACCTTCTACAACAGCGTGTGCACCGGAGTTTCTGACACAGAAACGCTCGCCTGCCATACCGTTGATATAAGCCTCACCGCTTGTCGCACCATACAAAGCAACGTTACCGATGATAATGTTATCTTCTGCTTTGTACTGTACATTTTCCGGTGGAAAGACAACCAGTTTACCACCGGAAAGTCCTTTTCCGAAGTAATCGTTGCTGTCACCTTCCAACGTAAGCGTAAGTCCTTTTGGAATAAAGGCACCAAAACTTTGTCCGCCGCTTCCGATACATTCTACCGTAAAGGTATCGGCCGGTACATCGTCTCCTAAGTTCTTTGTGATTTCAGAACCAAGAATTGTGCCAAGTGCACGATCCACATTGCTGATTCTTGCACTAATTTTTGCCTTTTCTCCGGTTTCCAGCGCATGCTTAAATTTCTTTAAGAATACTTTCTCATCCATTGTCTTTGACAATTTAAAATCATACGCATCTTTCGGATTATATAAATGTTTTTTATCTTTTGCAAATGGATTATCAATAATTGCGGACAAATCCAGTTTCTTCGTTCTCTCATCATCCTGAATGTCATCACGCACTTTCAATAAATCCGTACGTCCAATTAACTCATCGAGCTGTCTTACTCCAAGTTTTGCCATCAGCTCACGAACTTCTTCTGCGATAAAACACATGAAGTTTTCAACGTATTCCGGTTTTCCTTTGAATCGTTTTCTCAGTTCCGGATTCTGGGTTGCCACACCAACCGGGCAGGTATCCAGATTACATACACGCATCATCACGCATCCCATCGTAACAAGCGGTGCGGTTGCAAAACCATACTCTTCAGCACCAAGCAATGCTGCTACCATAACATCACGGCCGGTCATCAGTTTACCATCTGTCTCAATCACAACTTTTGAGCGGAGTCCGTTCATCATCAATGTCTGGTGTGTCTCGGCAAGACCAAGCTCCCAAGGAAGTCCGGCATTGTGAATCGAACTTGCCGGAGCTGCACCGGTACCACCATCGTAACCGGAAATCAGGATGACGCCTGCACCGGCTTTTGCTACGCCGGCAGCGACTGTACCAACACCTGCTTCCGATACCAGTTTTACGGAAATTCTGGCATTGGTATTTGCACATTTCAAGTCGTAAATCAACTGTGCCAAATCCTCAATCGAGTAAATATCATGATGAGGCGGCGGGGAAATAAGGGATACACCCGGTGTTGAAAGTCTTGTTTTTGCAATCCAAGGATAAACTTTTCCACCCGGCAGATGTCCGCCTTCACCCGGTTTTGCTCCCTGTGCCATCTTAATCTGAATTTCTTTTGCACTTACCAAATAATGAGAGGTGACACCAAATCGTCCGCTTGCCACCTGTTTAATTGCGGAGCAGCGGTTCAAACCGTCTTTTCCAATGGATAGACGCTCTAAACTCTCACCGCCCTCACCACTGTTGGATTTACCGTGTAAGCGGTTCATCGCAATCGCTAATGTCTCATGTGCTTCCTGTGAAATAGAACCATAAGACATCGCACCGGTTTTGAATCGTTTGACAATGCTTTCAACCGGCTCAACCTGCGAAAGCGGAATTCCCTTTTTCGGGAATTTGAAGTCTAACAAACTTCTCAAATTCATGAAGCGGTCTTCATTATCAATTTCTCTTGAATATTCTTTAAATAATTTATAGTCTTTCTGCCAGGTTGCCTGCTGTAAAAGATGAATCGTCTTTGGATTATAAAGATGATCTTCTTTTCCACTGCGCGACTTGTGCATACCCAGACTGTCAAGTGTTGTATCGTTACCAAGATCCAATGGGTCAAAAGCACGCGTATGAAGGTGTTCTACTTGTGTCTCAATATCCTGAAGCGAAATACCACCGATTCTGGATACCGTGTCGGTGAAGTACACATCTGTCACTTCCTTGGAAATGCCAATCGCCTCAAAAATCTTGGATCCCTGATAAGACTGAATTGTTGAAATACCCATCTTTGATGCAATTTTTACGATACCGTGAAGGATGGCTGAATTGTAATCATCCACAGCAGCATAGTAATCTTTGTCAAGCATGTTGCAGTCAATCAAGCGTTTGATGGTATCCAGCGCCAGATATGGGTTTACGGCGCAGGCACCATAACCTAATAAGGTGGCAAAGTGATGAACTTCTCTTGGCTCTGCACTCTCTAAAATCATAGCAACACTCGTTCTTTTCTTTGTGCGTACCAAATGCTGCTGCATTGCGGACACCGCCAACAAAGAAGGAATTGCCACATGGTTTTCATCGACACCACGGTCTGAAAGAATCAACACATTAACACCATCTTTGTAAGCTCTGTCTGCTTCCAAAAACAGTCGGTCAATTGCCTTTTTCAAAGAAGTATTTTTATAATAAGTAATCGGAATAACACCAACTTTGAATCCCGGCACATCCATGTTTTTAATTTTCAACAAATCCGTATCGGTCAAAATCGGATTCTTAATACGAAGCACACGGCAGTTTTCCGGCTGCTCATGTAACAGGTTTCCATCCTCGCCAATGTAAGTTGATGTTGATGTTACTACTTCCTCACGTATCGCATCAATTGGTGGGTTTGTTACCTGTGCGAAACGCTGTCTGAAATAGTTAAACAACGGCTGTGGCTGTTTGCTAAGCATCGGAAGCGGTGTGTCATGTCCCATGGCTGCAATCGGCTCGCCACCATTTTGAGCCATTGGAAGAATGGAATTTTTCACTTCTTCATATGTGTAACCGAATGCTTTCTGAAGTTTTCTCCGCTCCTCATTGCTGTAGTGCTCCACGCGGTGGTTCGGAATGTGAATGTCTTTTAATTCTACCAGGTTGCTGTCTAACCACTCACCATACGGACGGCGGGATGCATATGTCTCTTTCAAAACATCATCATCCACTAATTCTCCTTTTACTGTATCAACCAAAAGCATTTTACCCGGTCTTAAGCGGTCTTTTTTAATGACATGTTCTTCACTGATTGGCATAACACCGACCTCGGAAGAAAGAATCAATTCATCCTCATCCGTAATATAATAACGGGAAGGACGCAGACCATTTCGGTCAAGCACAGCACCAACCAAATCACCATCTGAGAACAAGATGGAAGCCGGGCCATCCCATGGCTCCATCATTGTTGCATAATATTGATAAAAGTCTTTTTTCTTTTCACTGATATAACGGTTGTTTGCCCAAGGCTCCGGAATTGTAATCATTACGGCAAGTGGCAGTTCCATACCACTCATTACCAGAAATTCCAGTGTGTTATCAAGCATCGCCGAGTCTGAACCGCTGGCATTGATAACCGGAAGTACTTTGTGAAGTTCTCCTTTTAACTGCTCGGATTCCATCGTCTCCTCACGGGCAAGCATCTTATCTGCATTACCGAGAATGGTATTAATCTCACCGTTGTGTACGATAAAACGGTTTGGATGAGCACGCTGCCAGCTCGGCTGTGTGTTTGTCGAGAAGCGGGAATGTACAATCGCAATCGCGGATTCATAATCGACATCCTGCAAATCATCGAAGAATAAGCGAAGCTGCGAAACCAAAAACATTCCTTTATATACAATTGTACGGGAAGAAAGTGAAACCACATAAGTATTTTCATTGGACTGCTCAAAGACACGTCTTGCAATGTATAATTTACGGTCAAAATCCAGTCCCTTTTCAACTTTCTTTGGTTTCTTTACGAAACACTGCATGATATACGGCATACATTCCACGGCACGTTTTCCAAGAATATCCGGTGCAATCGGTACTTCACGCCATGCAAGAAATTCCATTCCCTCTTTGGCAATGATGTTTTCAAACATTTTCTTTGCCTGATTTCTTTTTAACTCATCCTGTGGGAAAAAGAACATACCGACACCATATTCACGCTCTCCTCCGATGTCAATACCAAGCTTTTCTGCTACTTTACTGAAAAACTTATGAGAAATCTGTAAGAGAATACCAACACCATCTCCTGTTTTTCCTTCGCCGTCTTTTCCTGCGCGGTGTTCAAGATTGGCAACAATCTCTAACGCATTTTTTACGGTACTATGCGTTTTCTTTCCTTTAATATTGACAATTGCGCCAATACCGCAGTTATCATGTTCAAACCGAGGGTCATACAAGCCAATCGGTTTCCGTTTACATTCTTCTACATATTCACTCATCGAAATTCCTCCTTGTATTTGACGTATGGAATAGTCACTCATGTTCCCGTCTGTCAAAAATATTTTTTGACTACAAAAGGCGTCAAAAGAGTATAG
>ENA-OPSJ01000404-OPSJ01000404.1-human-gut-metagenome-genome-assembly--contig:-NODE-404-length-39173-cov-3.825962_pt1 | contig 39173 bp, 27 predicted proteins | sample MGYA00241801_ERZ501893 | MGnify/ENA primary metagenome ERZ501893 (study PRJEB25962, sample SAMEA2042219) | human gut metagenome | biome: human gut; feature: human-associated habitat; material: faeces...
TTGCATGTGTTAGGCACGCCGCCAGCGTTCATCCTGAGCCAGGATCAAACTCTCATGTTTAAGTGTTTGATTTACTCAAGCTTTTGCTTGGCTAATCCTCGATTTACCTTGTTAGGTATTCGCTTTTGATCAAAGCATGTTTTGATCTTGAAAATCTTTTTTAAGATGTGATTCACATCTTTTATTAGAATTTTCAGGGTTGTTTTACTGTTCAATTATCAAGCTTCTCTCAAGCGTTCCCGCTTGTTTCTGACTGACTCTTTTCTGCGTCAGCGAGATATATATTATCACGCTTACCATAACTTGTCAACACTTTTTTGAAAGTTTTTTCGATTTTTTTCTTGTTTTTACCGAAACCCGCATAAACACTGGCTTTACGGCACATAAAAATTTGCGGTTTTCTTGATGAATCGACACGATTTTCTATTTTATTTCCTGAATTGTAGAAAAATAATTCTGATTTTTTTTGATTCCACAATCAAATGGGGAAAATCTCCCGGCAGATAATTCGTAAACTTTCTGTTAATTTTTTGCAAATGCAGCGAATTTTCCTCCCGAGCAATTAGGGATGGATGATACGTTATCGCCCCTGGCTCTATTATCACTACCTCCGCCTTCACCGGACATCACACAAAGAAATATTCGCTTCATCAGTAAAATCGCTTTATTCAGCAACTAAGACTTCCCATACATCAATTTGAGGTATGGGAAGTCTTAGTCAGTAATCCGACAGCATTAAGAGGGATCCGGTACAGTTTACAGAACAGAAAAAGAGGACACCCGACGGGCATCCCCTTTCCTTTTGAAAGCTCTTTTATTTGTAATAGAAGTGAACTATTATTTTACAGTAGCTTTAACTTTAACCTTCTTGCTACCAACCTTAATAGTAACGGCTTTCTTCTTAGCCTTCTTTGCTCCCTTCAGAGTAAGAGTTGCTTTACCCTTAGCATACTTAACGTTTGTCAGCTTAAGAACTTTGCCCTTAACGGTGATTGTATCAACGAAAGCTTTCTTCTTATTCTGAACCTTAGATGCCTTGATAACTAACTTAGCTGTCTTACCCTTCTTAACGGTGATAGCCTTCTTAGCTGCTTTAACCTTCTTGGCTGAGTTGCGGACATAAACCTTGATCTTAGCAGAGATAGCCTTACCATTTGCCTTTGTAGACTTCAGAGTAACTGTTGTAGAAGCACCCTTTACAGCCTTCTTAGGAACCTTGATTGTTACCTTCTTACCTTTAACCTTTACAGTTGCAACCTTCTTAGAAGCTGTTGTAGCCTTAACGATTGCTGCACCGGATGTATTCTTAGCTGCTGTAGCCTTGAATCCAACCTTTACAGACTTGCCAGGAGCTACTACTACCATCTTCTTAGCTGTTGTAAGCTTGCTTGTACCAAGTACAGACTTTGTAGAAACAGCTGCTGGTGTAGCTGTCTTAACGCCTGCTGGTGTTGCTGTCTTAGCAACAGGAGCTGTAGCTGTAGCCTTAGGAGCCGGAGTGATCTTAGCTGCCTCAGCTGCTCTAACGCCTACTGCAGATACTACAGATACTTCATTGCCCTCTGCATCTGTTGTCAAAAATGCCTTCTCAGGTGTCTTACCTTCCTGGATACCAGTTACAGTAAATGTTACAGAAAGAGACTCCTCGAAGCCGAACTCGCTGTTAGGATCGAACTCATCCTTTGTAGCAAAGTCGCCATTGCCCCATCCCCACTCATTGCGGATCTCGAGACGATAGTTTCCTTTATCCTTCTCAATAAGACCTTCGTACATCTTAGACTCGTCAGCCTTGAACTCCTTACCATCACACTTGATGATTACGTTGGAGATAGCAGCCTTAGATGCATCCATCTTATCAGATGTGCAAAGTCCAAGAATATCTACGCAGAATACCTTAGCACCCTTAGCAGCGTTTGCTACATCGGTAGACTTGAAATCAGACTTATTGATAGATACTGTGTATGTACCGTTTCCGGTTACAACGGCATCTTCACCCTTGTTCTCATTCCAGCAACCCCAACCATAGTTATCATCTGTGAACATCAGGTATGCCTGATGACCCTTATCAAGATCAGCCGGTGCAGGCTTTGCAGGAGGATCTGTAGGTGCTTCTGTCGGCTCTACAGTTGGCTCTGCTGTTACAGCCGGTGTTGTTGTAACCTTAGCAGGTTCTGTTACAGCCGGTGTCTCTGTAGCCGGATTCTTAGATGGCTCTGTAGACTCTACAGGTGTGTAACCAGTGTTAGTTACATCAAATACATATGAAAGAGTCTCAATCTTCTTAGCCTCTCCGTTCTCACGGTAAGAAATCTCATCTGCGCTGCAATAGAGATCCTTGTCACCATTTGTATACAGAACATTTTTTGGAGACTTACCATCCCAGATGTTAGCCATACCATTCTTGGTATCAGATGTAATTTCAATGACTTTGTTTGTCTCGAACTCAGTACCATTAACGATTACAGATTTAACAGTAATCTTAAGTGTAGAATCAGCATTTGTCTCTACATATCCCAGATTTCTAAGACCTGTAGCACCCTTAGCTGTCTTAAACTCTGCTGTGTACTCACCATCACCATTTACCAATTTAACATCAACTGATTCATTGTCCCAGCTATTTGTGTTGGTATTTGTCCATGTGAATGATGGAACTTCGTCTGCAGCATTTGCTGCGTTTGTAGTTACGTTTACTCCTGTCACTACCATAGCAGCAGACAGAAGCAAGGAAAGAGCTTTCTTCATTCCTTTTGTTAACTTCATTTCTTTTCCTCCTTAAAATTTCCCCCAATATCGTTTTGGGTATGTTTGATTTTTAAGAAGTGAACATAACCTTCGGCATCCGCAACTGCCGACAGCTATACCACTTCCATTACGCATAATATAATATCAACTTTTCAACAAATAAGATATATACAAATTTACCAATCCGAATCGGTCATTTTTGTATTTTATGTCCAATAACGCCACATTTTTGAAATATTTTGTACTTTTTCCATAATTTTATTTCATTTCCTTTATTTTTATAGGATATTTTGCACAAGAAAAATTTACTAAAAAGCGCTGCGTCCATCCTGCAGGCGAACACAGCGCAATAAATGACTATTCTAATTGAAATATACAAGTTCTTCTTTCGGTTTCTGAGCGGCTGTAACCTCTTCGGCATAGAATACAGGTCCCTCTTCTCCGTACTCTTTGCGGAACTTAAATTCGAGTCTTGCCGTGATCGTGACATAGCTGCCATTAGCAAAACCGGACCAGTCATCTGCTTTACAAAGGAAACCAATAAACTGCACATCATCGGCACAGCAGGTCATTGCATGGCGTCCAAATATTACATAACCTGCTTCCAGTCCTTTTGCCTTCTGTATCCGTCCGGTCAGATGCAGTGTCTTGCCATCATATATGGACTGATGATCGATCATATCGACATACCAGAGACCGAAGTCATCCTCTTTGATGTCGATCACGTCCGCATTGACATCGAACGGCATCTCGTCCTTCATCTCATAGAAGGCATCGTCCTCTGACTCATACACGATCTGTGCTCGCGGATTGACTGCCTTGACGCTTCCGCGGATCGCATTCTTGTTGGTATTCTCCACGGTACAGCGGTTAACGATGACCATCTCGGACACCTTATAATGCTCTACCATCATGGACGGCATATTTCGGGTATATAATAAGAATGTTTCGTCATTTACCACATCGATGGTCTGGAAATATACTTCTCTGTCAAAGCAGATTTCCTCCAGAGAATCATACATTTCCGGAATATGCACGGTCGGCCACATTCCGTTGTACTCGATAATGATGCGGTCCGGGCGGTGCTTTTTAAGGAACTTCTCGATCACTTTGCCATTGAAAGATTCTTCGTCCTCAATGTATTCACAAGCCGCATGTGTCTGATCCAACAATGCCTGCGGATATTCCTCCTCGCCTTCCTCACATACAAGGATCAGTGTTTTTGATTTGTCATCAAACAGCTCGTCCACCAGAAGGTCTCTGATCAGGCTTGTCTTTCCTGCCTCCAGAAAGCCCATGATGACATATACCATCATCTCCTGTTTCTGTTTTCCAAACATATTAATCTCCATTCCGCAGATGACCTGCCGCAATGAAATGCACTGTGTATCTTTCACGCTTCACATATCGTGCTGCTCTGCGGCATCTGCATCGTTCTATTCTTCTTAGTAAAGCAGCTTTTATACGTGGAAGAGTTCTTTAAGCTTGTCTTCGTTCAGGTTTGCACCGATCACACAGATACGTCCGGTATAATCAGCCGCGCCGCGGCGAAGCTCTGTCTCCTCCGGTACCAGGTCAAAGTGGAACCACTCGCCCTCTGCAGGAGTAACGATACCCTTGGCACGAAGCACTTCTCCGTACTCGCCGCCCTTTGCAAGCTTGTCAAGGATCTCTTTCAGCTCGTCCTCTGTAAACTTATGCGCTGTTTCTACGCCCCAGCTTGTAAACACATCGTCTGCATGATGATGGCCCTCATGGTCGTGATGATGTCCGCAGCCACACTCGCCATCGTGATGGTCATGGTGATGACCGCAGCCACATTCTCCGTCATGGTCATGGTGATGTTCATGTTCCTCGTGATCGTGATGGTGTCCACAGCCACATTCTCCGTCATGATCATGATGATGTTCGTCGTGGTCATGATGGTGTCCACAGCAGCATTCTCCGTCATGATGATGGTGCTCATGCTCCTCCATAAGCTCCTTCTCGAGAGAGTTTACCTTCTCCATTGCCTCAAGAATATTCTTGCCATTAATATCATCCCATGGTGTTGTGATGATGGATGCCTCATCGTTCTTCTCGCGGATCATCTTGACACAGGTGTCAAGTTTGTCATCGGATACCTTCTGGGTACGACTTAAGATAACTGTGCCGGCATATTCGATCTGGTTGTTATAAAACTCCCCGTAATTCTTCATATACATTTTGCATTTCTGTGCATCAACAACGACTGCGGTGCTGTTGATCACTACACCATCACCGATATTCTGTACTGCCTTGATGACATCGGAAAGCTTACCAACACCGGACGGCTCAATGATAACACGATCCGGAGAATACTTCTCAAGCACTTCCTTTAAGGCGGCGCCGAAGTCTCCTACCAGAGAACAGCAAATACATCCAGAGTTCATCTCGGTGATCTGGATGCCGGCTTCCTTTAAGAAACCGCCGTCGATTCCGATCTCTCCAAATTCATTCTCTATGAGTACCAGCTTCTCGCCCGGAAATGCTTCCGCGATCAGCTTCTTGATCAGTGTGGTCTTTCCTGCTCCTAAAAATCCTGAAATAATGTCTATCTTTGCCATGATAATCCTCCATTTCTTTTATTGAATCGGCACTTCACTGTGCAAATGCCGGACTGCTTTTCTTCTATAATATATTATACATTTGTTGTCAACACCTACCGGCGGGCTGCACTGTGTGCCGCATACATGGCGATACTTGCAGCAATTGGCAGATTGAGACTGTCGATCCGGTCGGAATGCGGAATGATCACAGAGGTTCCGATATCGAGAAATTTTCTCGGAAGTCCTGTTGCCTCGTTGCCAAAGATCAACGAGTATGTTCCGGATGGACTAATCTCCGGCAAAGTGATCTTTGCCTGCAGCATAAACGGATATAATTCTCTCTCCCCGAACTGCTCCAGATATTCGTCGAAGCTGTCGAAATACTGAAATTGTGTGGAGAAGATCGCTCCCATGGATGCGCGGACCACCTTCGGATCAAACGCATCAACTGCCGGGCGGATGATCGCCATCTGATTAAGTTCAAAACCAAGTGCACTTCGCATGATCGTTCCCATGTTGCCCGCATTGGACGGATTGACAAGTACAATGTGGGATGCCCTGGGATCAAGCACATCCTCAAACTTGCGAAACTCTCCGATCACATAGCAGTTTTCTTTCTGGGAAAGAACATGAAAGATCTTGTCCGTCTGCTGGATCGGGATGCCTGCCTCCCCGCATATCCGGCGAAGCTTGTCGTAGGTTTCTCCCTCCTTCATTGCAGAGTGGACGTAGACCTTATTGACATATTCTGTCTTGTAACGAAGGAGTTCAAAAGTCAACGTAATCCCGAGGGAATACGAAACCGGATCGTCCTTGCGGTATCGTTTAAATCCTGCCATGTTTATCCTCTTTTCTTATCTGTTATTATCTCTTATGAAACGGAAGAAAACCGACATGCATCTGCTGCCGGCTGTATCCCTGTATCATCCTGCCGCGGCAATACTGACATGCTGTGTCAGATCTGTACGCAGACAGTTCTGTTATTCTGCTATAAAAATGTCCACCGAGATGGCTCCCGCATCCGAACGGAACGGAATGCTTAACATCTGGCACCCCTCGCCCTGATACCGGCCTCCCTCATAATAATCCGGCGGCGTGATGTCGATCAGAATGTTGTTGCTGGCAAATACGGTCGCTGCGTTGCCTGCGATCATATTACCAAGCTCGGAGATCGCGCTCTGACCGATCTCATCGATCGTGTCAACCGGCTGCATCATCATTTTGGATATGATTTCCAATGCCGTAGGATGCTCCATATTCAGGATCACCTTGCCCTGCAGTGCTCCGACCAGTCCAAGCTCAATGATAGAGGCATCCTCCGGATACTCCTCCTTCTTCACGTCCGGCTTACCGATGGTCAGATCCATCATACACACATCCTTGACCACCTTACATACGGATAAGATAAATGGATTAACATGCTCTGCTTTCACCATTTGACATTCCTCTCTTTCGTCCCTATGCTTTCTTTGTCCTAACTTTCAGTATAACAAATCTGCTCCCGGCTGTAAACAGCCTTTCCCGCAGACAATTTCTCCGCACGCTGCACCTTCAAAACGATCCGGAATGACATTCTCCTAGAGGGAAAAATCATTCCAGAAACTCTGATTGATATCAACCTTCTTGTCCTGCAGCCACTGGTTATATTTCTTAACAAACATGTCTGACTGACGCTGCTGAATGATGACCTCTTTCTGTTGACTGATCATATCCTGCGTGATCGCAGTCTCATCCTCCTCTGTACCAATTGCCGCACCGGACGCCGTCTTTGCTTTCTCATCAAGGATTGCCTGCCGTGCCTCCTCATCGGATACGTTGGTGTCCGCATCATCGGTCGCCACATAAAACATCTTCTCGGCAAGAAAGTTCTCCTGATAGATCTCGCTGATCTTCTGTACGGAAAGGGAATATGTCTTCTTGTCGGCTGCCGTCGCATTCTGCACAAGGCTTTCCGCCTGGCGAAGCGCCTCGTCCTGCTCGTCTGCAGACAGGCTGACCTCCTGCTCCTGTGCCACGCCGGAAATGACCTTAAGCTGCGTGATCATATTGACGATCTCCTGCTTTGCCTGATCTCCGATTGTTTCATTTTCACTGAGCTTGTAGTTCCAGAGCTCCTTGCCGAAGCTGTCCTCATACTGACACTTCAGGAAGTAGCAGTATGCCATGACTTCACTGTAGCGTACCTGATAATCCCCGACCATCATGACAACGGTGCCGGAAGAAATATCGCCCTTCTCCAGCTTTGATGTTTTCTTTTTGCCGCAGCCGGTGAATAATACCATCACTGCCATGGCGATGCACAGGATTGACATCCATTGTTTTCTCTGTATCATATTACCCTCATTTCTTCGCATTTGATGCGTCTGCCGGCTCTGCCGCGGCAAAGCCTGTTCCTTTCGTTTCCCTTTCGCCACCGCCGACTCCGGCGATTGCTTCCACTACACTTTCTGCTGCCGCAAAGATTCTCTCTGCCTGTAAACGTTTCTCCTTCGCCGCAGTACGACCGGTCACTGCCGCCGTACTTTTCCCTGTCTCCAGCGCTTTCTGAAGGTACAGGAAATGGGCGTCATTCCCGGAGATATAACGAAGCTTTCCCTCGAAGGCTTCGATCATTGCCGGTATCTTTGCCACGTCAAGCACGGCATCCGGCTGCATATAAAACCGGATCCCATCCGGCTTCTGTGCGATCTGCAAGATTCCGCTGCGATGGGCTGCCGCTTTGAGCACGGCAATCCGCAGCAGATTCTGCGCCGCATGTGGAATGTCTCCAAACCGGTCGATCAGTTCGTCTTCCATGTCGGAGCGTTCACCCTCATTCTCCAGAGCAGCGATGCGCTTATACATATCTAACTTCTGATATTCACTCTTAATATACGATGCCGGAATGAATGCGTCAACCTGCAGATCGATATTTGTGTCTAAATCTTCCTTTTCCGGCTGCTCTCCCTTCATGGTACGAACAGCTTCGCTGAGCATTTTACAATAAAGCTCATAACCGACCGCCTCCATATGACCGGACTGCGCCGCACCGAGCAGATTGCCGGCACCGCGGATCTCGAGATCGCGCATCGCTACCTTGATGCCGGAGCCAAGATCCGTGTATTCCCGGATCGCTGCCAGACGCTTCTCTGCAACCTCCCGCAGGATCTTGTCCTTCTTGTACATTAAGAAGGCATATGCGGTCCGGTTGGAACGTCCGACGCGGCCGCGAAGCTGATAGAGCTGGGAAAGTCCCATCTGATCGGCATTATCTATGATGATCGTATTTACATTGGAAATATCAAGTCCCGTCTCAATGATGGTGGTGGCGATCAGCACATCGATCTCGCCCTCGATAAAGCCCATCATGATCCGCTCCAGCTCGCGTTCGCTCATCTGACCGTGCGCAAATGCCACGTTGGCATCCGGCACAAGCCCGGAGATCTCCGATGCGACCTCGTCAATGTTGTGTACACGGTTATAAACATAATACACCTGACCGCCTCGCACAAGCTCACGGTTGATCGCCTCGCGGATGGTCTCGCTGCTGTGCTCCATAACGAAGGTCTGGATCGGAAGCCGGTCTACCGGCGGTTCCTCAAGTACGCTCATATCACGGATCCCGACGAGACTCATATGAAGTGTCCGCGGGATTGGTGTTGCAGAGAGTGTGAGGACATCCACATCGCCCTTCATCTGCTTGATCTTCTCTTTGTGGGTGACGCCGAAGCGCTGTTCCTCGTCCACGATCAAAAGGCCTAAATCTTTAAATGCCACATCCTTGGACAGCAGGCGGTGCGTACCGATCACAATGTCCACCTCGCCGCGTTTGAGCTTCTCGATCGTCTTTTTCTGCTGGCTCGGTGTGCGGAAACGCGACATCATTTCCACATTGATCGGATAATCACCGAGACGCTCCCTGATCGTATTGTAATGCTGCTGTGCCAGGATCGTGGTCGGCACCAGGAAGGCTACCTGCTTGTTGTCGTTGACTGCTTTGAAGGCAGCACGGATCGCAACCTCCGTCTTACCGTAACCGACATCGCCACAGATCAGGCGATCCATAACCTTGCCACTCTCCATATCGCGCTTGGTGGCAGCGATCGCATCGAGCTGATCCGCCGTCTCCTCATACGGAAACATCTCCTCGAACTCGGTCTGCCAGACAGTGTCCGGACTGAACCGGTAACCGGGCTGCTCCTGCCGCTTCGCATAAAGCTCGACGAGTTCTCTGGCGATCTCCTTTACGGCTCCGCGGACTCGCGTCTTTGTCTTTTTCCATTCGACGGTATTTAACTTGTTAAGCTTTGGCTTTCTGGCGGCATCCTGACTGGCGTATTTCTGAAGAACATCCAGTGATGAAGCCGGCACATAAAGATTGCCTCCGTCGCCGTACTCGATCTTTACAAAGTCCTTTGCAACATTATCTACCTTGATCTTCTCGATGCCGCGGTAAATGCCGAGTCCGTGGTTCTCATGGATGACATAATCCCCGACATTGAGCTCGTTAAAGCTCTGAATGACCTTTCCATTGTACTGCTTTTGTCGTTTCTTTGTCGTTCTGTTTTTAGCGCCAAAGATATCGCTCTCCGTCACAACCACAAAGCGAAGCTGTGTATAGGAAAAGCCTTTCGACAGCCTGCCGTAGCTTACCATGATCTCGCCCGGCTGCAGCGGCTTGTCGAGCGTCTCCCTGTAAAACGCCGGCAGATCGTACTCCCCAAAATCACTGGCAAGACGTTTTGCTCTTGTTCTCGAACCGCAGAGCATCAGAATACGATAGCCCTGCTGCCTCCACTTCTTCATATCCTCGACCAGCAATTCAAAATGCTTATTGTAAGAAGCAATCGCCTGACACTGCAGATGATAGTTTTCCCGTACGGTAAGATCCTTCGGGAGTCCGTCCAGCATTGTCAGATACAACGTGCTTTTCCGGCTGAGCATCGTGCTGACTGCCTCGGCACTGTATAAAACCTCCATCTGTCCCGGCAGCAAAAGTCCCTTTTCCAGACGGCTTTCCATGCTTTCCCTAAACTCTGCCTCGACCGCCTCCATCGCCTCACGGCATCGCACCGGCTCATCCACAACAAATAACGTCTCCGCCGGATCAAAGAAATTAAAGAAGGAGCCTGCCTCTGAATCAAAGTATAATAAAAAACTTTCCAGACCGGTGCCGCTGCGGGTATATTCTACACGCTCCCGCCATTCCTTCATCGTGTCGGCCAGACGATTGAAGGCTTCGAAGTTCTTTGCCTTCTTAAACTTCTCCTGCAGCTTCTTCTGTTCTTTGGCAATCTTTGCAAATCCCTGCCTCATCTGTTCCTGCGTCAGAATGATCTCCATCGCCGGAAAGATCACAAGCTCTGATACGCGCTCAATGGAGCGCTGGCTTTCCACATCAAAGGAACGAATCGTGTCGATCTCGTCTCCCCAGAGTTCAATACGGTACGGACATTCCCCGGTCGGCGGATAGATATCCAGAATGCCGCCGCGAATGGAATATTCGCCGGGACCGTCAACCTGCCCCTGTCTCTCATAGCCCATATCCGCCAAGCTGCGGGTGAGTTCCTCGAGATCAACCTGTCCCCCTTCTTCCAGACGCCTGCAGGACTTCTTATAGACAGATAAGGACTGCACATATTCCATCCCCGCCGTCATGGTGGTGATCACTGTGCCGCCCTCTTGATCGAATAGTGATTTGATTGTCTTTAGTCGTTCGGTCTCCACTGCATTGCCGTGTACATCGGCGCTGTAGAAGATGACGTCCTTTGCCGGATAGAACACGGCTTCCTTGTCGTACATCCGATAATCTGCCAGAAGTTCTCTCGCCTTTCTCTCGTTGGCAGCTACGATCACCGTCCACTTTTTGGACTGTGCCAGACCGCTGATGAGATGGCTCTTCTGACCATCGATGCAGCCGGATATCTGTACCGGCATCCTGCCGCGCTCAATGCATTCTCTGGCTCCGCCGTAGGCGTTTAACTCCTCCAGAGGTTTCCATAGGGTTTCCATTGATGATTGTCCTCTCGTTCTGTTCCGTTGTTAATCTACGGATGATTACTTGTTGTTATATTTGTTCATGGCAGAAGTGACATCCTCCGTAATGATCTCACTGCATGCCTTCGCCGCCTTCTCCAGAGCCTCTCTGACAACCGGCTCTTCCTCCTTGGAGAAACGTCCCAGCACATAATCTGCCAGATCCCAGCCCTTCGGCTTCTCACCGACGCCGATGCGGATACGCGGAAATACCTGTGTTCCCAGATGAGCAATGATGTTTTTGATTCCATTGTGACCACCTGCGCTTCCCTTTGGACGAATCCGCAGCTTACCGGGTGCCAGATTGATGTCATCATAAATGACGATCAGCTCCTCCTCAGGATCGATCTTATAATAATCGACCAGTTCCCGAACGCTCTCTCCGCTTAAGTTCATATATGTCTGCGGCATGGCAAGGATGACCTTCTGTCCATCGATCACGCCCTTGCCGCACACCGCACGGTGCTTTTTCATGTCCATGGAAATCCCGTAGATATCGGCAAGTGCCGTCACCGCAGAAAACCCGATGTTGTGGCGGGTTCCGTCATAGCGGCGCTCGGGATTTCCTAATCCTACTATAATATACATGTTCTTTGTCCTTTAAAAATTCTTGTGTGTCAGTTTCTCCCCCATGTGAACCGGTTTGCCGTGATAACTGATCAGCAGATCGTTGTCGATGACATAACGGTTGTCCATGGTCTTCATGATATCCCGGATCTGAATCTGCTGTGCCACATAGTGATCTGCCATATTGTACAGAACATTGTCCCGGAAGGAAAGGATCACCGGTGCAAGCACATCACTGTCATTGCCGGCAACGACAAGTCCCTTATCCCCATTGGACAGCTCCACGCAGACTCCCGGCTGCAGAATATTGATACTCTCGATCAGTGCGGCAACGACCTCCTGATCGTAGCCATTATCCGGGTTCAGCAGTGTGCGTACCGCTTCGATCTCGGATGTCGGCTCTTCCTCAAAGTTCATTGCCGTCATGGAATCGTATGCATACGCCGTCTTTAATATGTCTATATTGAGCGAATGATGTGCAGTCGCATCGTCATTGCCGGTATCATGCAGATCATTGATCACACCCCTGACACAGCGCTTGATCTCCGGATCCAAATCGTAATCGTTGTCGATCAGCTGGATCGCCGCATAGTGATAGGTGCGGATCTTCTTCTCGTCCTCCGGCGTGATCTCATTCTTCCGCTTGCGGTAGATATGCGCCGGGATCATCAGGCTTCCCACATCATGCAGGAGTGCAGCGACAACAATATCGAGCTGCTGCTTAAACTCCATATCCATCCGGTGTGAGATCAGCGCACACAAAATGGCTGTGTTGAGGGAATGCTTATATACATAGTCCTCATTGCTCCGCAGATTCTGTACAAAGCTGATCTTATGGTTCAGGCTTCCGTAGCGGCGGATGATCTGGTTGGCAAACTGATACATGCCCTTTGCTTCCTGCTGCTTTGTGACGGCATCGAGAATCTCACGAATCGTGAAGATCGCCATTGCCTGAAAGCGTTCAAATTCGATGTCGTCCGGTGACATTGGCGGAACAGGCTCTGCCGGCTCCAGAATGTACACCCCGATTAATCCGAAATTCTGGATACTGACGATACCCTGTCTGGTCAGCTTGGAATTGCGCTCATACAGCATAACACCGTCTCTGTTGTAGATTGGCTTTGCCAGACGCATTCCCAGTTTTAAATCATCTGATTTGACAAATTTCATAAATACCCCTCCATTTAAAATCCCCAGTCTGTACTTATTTCTTCTGGGACTTCTCTGCAATGTTGTTGGTGACACGGTTGTAAAGCTCGAGTGCCGCATTGTAGCCCATTTTCTTCTGACGGTAGTTGACTGCCGCAGACTCACAGATGATCGCGCAGTTACGACCCGGGCGGATCGGAATAGAATGGCATACGACCTTGTTGCCAAGGAACTCAATGTACTGCTCCTCCAGACCGAGACGGTCATATTCCTGATTCTTATTATATTCCTCGAGCTTGATGACAAGATTGATCTCCTGCTCGTTCTTTACACTCTCTACACCAAATAACGTCTTCGCATCGATGATACCGATACCGCGCAGCTCGATGAAATGACGGGTGATGTCCGGTGCGCTTCCGATCAGGGAAGCATCACTTACTTTCTTAATCTCTACGACATCATCAGATACAAGACGATGACCTCTGTGGATCAACTCCAGCGCAACCTCGGACTTACCGATGCCGCTCTCGCCCATGATCAGTACACCCTCTCCGAAAAGATCGAGAAGTACGCCATGCACGCTGCAGCGCGGTGCCAGTTCGACATTCAGCCAGCGGATGACCTCTGCCATAAATGCGTTGGTCTCCTTCGGGGTGCGCAGAATAGGCACCTGATATTTGCTGGCAAGCTGAACCAGCTTCTCGTCAATATGAAGATTACGGCAAAACACGATGCACGGCGGCTTTGTGTGACGCTCGCTGCCCGCCATGATGATCTCCATCATCTCCAGTGTGTAATCCAATCCCTTCTGCTCCATGTAGGTATGCTCGACATGACCGATGATCTGAATCCTTCCGGAGTCAAAATAATCAAAGAAGCCTGCTAACTGCAGTGCCGGACGGTTTACATCGGTCTGTACGATGTCGATGCGCGATACATCCACATCGGATGTGACATTTTCCAGTTCCATCTGCTCAATGAGCTTTTCCAGTGATACGCTGTAAGTCTCTGCCATATGCTATTCTCCTTCTTGCAAGCTGCCCTCCGGACGGTTCTCTGTGGAATGAAAGAACTCATAGACCTTCGTGGCTGCCCCCATGTTCATTGTTTCTGTTTGTGCTAACTCCTCTATATCTGCGCTCCGTACTGCTTCTATGGAGCCAAATCTCTTCATCAGTGCGCGGCGGCGCTTCTCTCCGATTCCCGGAATGTCATCCAGGATCGACTTGACCTGTACCTTGCTGCGCAGGGAACGGTGATACTCGATCGCAAACCGGTGAACCTCATCCTGAATCCTGGTCATCAGATGAAAGCCCTCGCTGCCGGTATTGATCGGCAGCTCCTCCCCATGAAAGTAAATACCACGGGTCCGGTGCCTGTCATCCTTGACCATACCGCATACCGGAATGGATAGTTGCAGCTTGTCAAGAACCTCCTCGGCAATATGAACCTGTCCCTTACCACCATCCATCATGATCAGATCCGGGTATCGCGTAAAGCTGCCTTCCTCGCCGGAAAGCCCTTCGTCCGCCAGCTTCTTCTCCTCGTCCAGTCCATGCTGAAAGCGTCTGGTCAGCACCTCCCGCATACTGGCATAATCGTCGGGTCCATGCACGGTCTTAATACGGAACTTGCGGTAATCGCTCCTTCTCGGCGATCCATCCTCGAAAACAACCATGGATCCGACCGACTGAAAACCGCTGATATTGGAAATATCATAGGATTCCACACGGTGAACATCGGTGAGACCGATCCACGAACAGATTTCCTGCATTGCTCCCGTCGTACGCTCCTCCGCACGGCGAATCTTCTGTGCATCCTGCTCCAGAACCATCATCGCGTTCTTATGCGCCAGCTCGACAAGCCGTTCCTTCTGTCCCTTTTTGGGAACAATGATACGAACCTTATCACCGCGCCTCTCGCTGAGCCAGCGTGCAATCACTTCCTCATCCTCTATCTCATATTCTAACATGAGTTCCTTGGGAATAAAAGGTGTCCCCGCATAAAACTGCTTGATAAATGCCTGTAGGATCTCCTGTCTGTTGGAACCGTCCACACCGTTCAGATGGAAATGATCCCTGCCGATCATCCTGCCCTCCCGGATAAAAAAGACCTGCACGACTGCCTCGCTCTGATCCTTGGCAAGCGCAATGATATCCCTGTCCAGCCCATCAAAATCAGTGATCTTCTGGTGGACGGAGGACTTGCGGACGCTCTCGATCAGGTCACGGTACTGTGCAGCTTCCTCAAACTGCATCGCCTCGGCTGCCGCCGTCATCTTGTCCTGAAGATACGAAAGCACACCGGAATAATCTCCCTCCAGGATCTTCAGTGCTTCCTTGAAATGCTCTCTGTAATCCTCCGGGGAAATATATCCCTGACATGGTGCATCACACTGTCCGATATGGTAATTTAAGCACGGACGTTCCTTGCCGGTATCCCTCGGCAGGACACGTCTGCAGCTCCGGATATGGTAAATCTTGCGCAGAAGCTCGAGCGTGTCTCTGGCGGAGCCTGCGCTTGTGTATGGTCCAAAATACTTTGACTTATCCCTTTTCTCCTGTCTGGAATAGATCAGGCGCGGGTATGTCTCTCCCACAGTCGCCTTGATAAACGGATAACTCTTGTCATCCTTGAGCATGGTGTTATATTTGGGACGGTGTTCTTTGATCAGATTACTCTCCAACACCAGTGCCTCCACCTCGGAATCAGTAATGATATATTCAAAATGATCGATCTGCGAGATCATTTTCTCAATCTTTGGTGAAACATTTCTGCTTGGCTGAAAATACTGCCGTACTCTGTTCTTCAGACTGATTGCCTTTCCTACATATATAATAGCATCCTTCGCGTCATGCATCAGATATACGCCGGGCTTTCCGGGCAGCTTTTTCAGCTCCTCCTCAATATTAAACACTTTTACTTCTTGACCTTTCCCTTTTTGACGGCACTATATGAACCGTACACTTTCTTTTTGCCGTTTAGTTTATATGCACGCACTTTCACATAAAAGACACTGCCTTTGGAAAGATCGGTCAGTGCTGCTCTGCGCCCGGCGAGTGTCACCGATGCAGCGCCCCCCGGAATCTTCTTCGTTGTTGCAAAACGAAGCTGATAGCCCTTAGCTCCTGACGTCTTCTTCCAGGTAATGGTTAATGTCTTTTTCTTATTATTCTTAACAACAACATCCTTGACCTTTCCGGGTGCTTTCACCTTTTCTGCCTTTTCTGTGGCAGACGGCTTCGCAGTTTCTGTATTTTTCGGTTTTGCCGTTGTCTTCGGTTTGGTTGTTGTCTTTGGCTTTGTCGTTTTCTTAGGCTTTGCCGTAGCTGTCGCTTTCGCCGTCGCCGTCGGCTTTGCTGTGGCTGCAGCAGTCGGCTTCGGTGTGACAGTAGGCTTTGGCGTCTCGACGACATGCGGAATCTGGTTGCCTGAGGAGTCTGTCAGATAGAGAGTCGGGCTGCTGATATACCAGATATAATTGGATGCCTCGATTGTAATGCTCGCCGAAGAAAGCGGAATCCTGCCGGAGGCAACTGCTCCCGATGGATCTGCACAGTAAAACACGCCATCGGTATAGTCTGTCACAAGGATTGCATGCTGCTGATCAGACTTTTGCTTATACAACACAATGCCCTCCGGATGTTCGGAAAGCTTTGTCTGCAGATCTGCCGCCGTACCGGAAAAGGAATCATGTGCCACGGTCACACTTCCGCAGGTAAAGTTCCACTTCAGTCCGATTCCCTCAACCCAAGCTGCCGAACGCATCATGTCTGTGGAGATCGACGCCCAGTTGTCATTGCCGTTCATCATCGCACCGCGGCGCACCATCATCGTTGCTGCAACGAGTGTACAAAGGTTGCTGCCTCCCGGCTGCTTCAAAAATACGCTGTCCTGATTGATGTCACTGAAGGTTGCCGCCTGAGCCGTACCTTCCTGGACATTCCAGCCTCCAAGTATTACACATGCCGCCATGAACACGGCAATATATCTTTTGATGAATTTACGCATGAGTATCTCCTGATCTATCTATCTGCATTTGTAAACGAAATAATTAATAAGTTAGTCAATAACAGCCGGGACAAGCGAATTGTCCCGGCTGTTATTTTATCATATTTATCGATAGTTTACAAGCTGTCAGAGGGATCCGCGTCCTCATCCTTCTGCGGCGTCATGAACTTACGAATGACCTCGACAATCCCGTCTTCATCGTTGGAGGCTGTCACATAATCAGCCGCCTCCTTGACTTCCTCCTGTGCGTTGCCCATCGCAACACCCTTGCCTGCGTAACGAAGCATCGGAAGATCATTGAAGCTGTCACCGACACAGATCACCTTGTCCTTACTGATATCAAGGAACTTCATCAGCTTATCGACCGCAACGGCTTTGTCTACGAACTTCGGCAGGATCTCGACATAATACGGATCGGACCGGAATACATTGAGCCTGTCTCCGAACTTTTCATAAAGATGCTTCTCGACCTGCTTCATCTTCTCCGGCTCTCCGGAAAGCAGAAGCTTATTGACCGGGAAATCAATCGCACGCACAAGATCATTGACCTCACGAATCGTGATGTCACACGCCTTTGCATCCGCCTCAATATAGGCATCCACACCATTACCGGCTAACAGCTCCTTCTCTTCATCGTGATATACGGTGATCCCAAGACCGAGTTCCTTCGCCGCCTCGTAAACCGGCTTGATCATGTCATGATCCAGGGTCTGGTTGTAAATGCACTCGCCGGTCTTACAGTTAATGACCGTCGTACCGTTGTATGCGATCACATAGCCTCCGAACTGCTCCAGGCGGATCTTCGCCGCTGTCCGGCGTATTCCGGAAATGGATCTGCCGGATGCGATCGCCACAGTCTTGCCACGCTGCTGCGCCTCGATAATGGCTTCGCGTGTCGCTTCGGAAACCTGCTTGTCCGTGCCGACCAGTGTGCCGTCCACGTCAAGCACCAGTGCCTCGTACAGATCTCCCTCCGGATCGGTGATTCCCTTTACCTGACGGAAGATCTTCATGAACTCCTTGCCGGTGATCGTCTCATGCGCGATCAAAAACTCTGCCAGCTTGTCGAGTGCCTCTCTGTCGCCGCGAAGCAGCTCCTCTGCCTTTGCGTAACATTCCTTGAGGATCTTCATAACCTCCTGATCGATCTCCGCCTCTGTGGCATCACCGCAGTTAATCACTGCCCTGCCGTCCAGATAACGGTTCTGGATGGACTCCAGACCGATCAGTCCAAACTTCTCTGACATGCCGTACTGTGTCACCATTGCTCTTGCAAGCTTGGTCGCCTGCTCAATATCATTGGAGGCTCCTGTCGTGATCGAATCGAACACGATCTGCTCTGCCGCACGACCGCCGAACAATGTCGTGATCCGTGTCAGGATCTCTTCCTTGCTCATCAGATACTTCTCTTCCTCAGGAACCTGCATGACATAGCCGAGGGAACCCATGGTTCTCGGTACGATCGTAATCTTCTGCACCGGCTCGGAATGCTTCATCAATGCAGTAACGAGTGCATGACCGGTCTCATGATAAGCAACGATCTTCTTCTCTTCTTTGCCGAGAATGCGGTCCTTTTTCTCCTTACCGGCGATCACGACCTCAACCGCCTCAAACAGATCCGCCTGGCAGACCGCCTTTCTTCCTGCCTTTACTGCCATGATCGCTGCCTCATTGATCATATTGGCAAGATCGGAACCAACGGCACCGCTTGTCGCAAGTGCGATCTCATCGAAATCAACAGAATCATCCATCAGCACATCCTTGGCATGAACCTTCAGGATATCCACACGACCTTTGAGATCCGGCTTCTCGACGATGACACGGCGGTCAAAACGTCCCGGACGAAGAAGTGCTTTATCAAGCACCTCCGGACGGTTGGTTGCACCGAGGATCACAAGTCCCTTGGAGCTGTCAAAGCCATCCATCTCGGAGAGAAGCTGATTCAATGTCTGCTCACGCTCATCATTGCCGCCGCCATACTGGCTGTCACGGCTCTTACCGATCGCATCGATCTCGTCAATAAAGATAATACACGGAGCCATCGCCTGTGCCTGCTTGAACAGATCACGCACACGGGAAGCGCCCACACCGACAAACATCTCCACAAAATCCGATCCGGAAAGGGAGAAAAACGGCACACCCGCCTCGCCGGCAACTGCCTTGGCAAGCAGTGTCTTACCGGTTCCCGGAGGTCCTACGAGCAGTGCTCCCTTCGGGAGTCTGGCACCAATCTCCGTGTACTTACCCGGATTATTGAGGAAGTCGACCATCTCTGTCAGAGAGTCCATCGCTTCCTCCTGACCGGCAACGTCCTTAAACGTCACACCGGTCTCCTTCTGTACATACATCTTCGCCGTGCTCTTGCCAATCCCCATCATGCCACCGGAATTACGTGACATCAGGCGGAAGATCAGGAACAGTCCGCCCCAGAGCAGAAGCACCGGGAACAGATAGGACATCAGCATATACAGCATGCTGGAGCTGTTGTCCGTGAGATCCTTCTTGAACTCAACGCCGGCGTTGCTTAAACGTTCCACAAGACTGTAGTCCATGGAAATAATGCCGGTATAGTAAGTTACCTGATATACGCTGTTGCCGCTGCTCTTCGGCGTGATCTTAAGCCGGTCGGCAGTCAGGGTAACCGATTTAACCTGTCCATCATCCAACATCCGGATGAACTTATCATAGGTAATCTCCCGGTTCGTCATCTGCTGTACCTGACGATTCATCATGGAAAATACAATGAATACTCCTATCGCCACTGCGAGACAGATAATGATCCCCCGGCGGTTTTGTTTCTTCTGGCGGTCATCATCCCCGCCGTTTGGTCGGTTTGTATTATTCTCCAATTTCGTTTCCTCCTAATTAACCTCATAATCATCATTATAAATGTAGTGTTCCCATAAATCAATATATCAACCTGTGAAGAAAATCTGATAAATCTGAAAATTCTGTAAAAAAAGAATTGAAACATGGCTATGTTTTGGAGTATACTAGTAAATAGTTTTTTATTTTTCTGATACTAATCAATGCACACTACAAATGGAGGAAAAAATCATGGCAGTCAAATATGTCTTTGTTACAGGCGGTGTTGTATCCGGTCTTGGAAAGGGTATTACAGCAGCTTCACTGGGACGTCTTTTGAAAATGCGCGGATACAGCGTGACAATGCAAAAGTTTGATCCCTATATCAATATCGATCCGGGAACCATGAACCCGGTACAGCACGGCGAAGTTTTCGTTACCGACGACGGTGCTGAGACAGACCTTGATCTGGGACACTATGAGCGTTTTATCGATGAGAGCCTGACGAAGCAGTCCAATGTTACAACCGGAAAGGTTTACTGGTCTGTTCTGAATAAGGAGCGCCGCGGCGATTATGGCGGTGGCACGGTTCAGGTCATCCCACACATCACAAATGAGATCAAGAGCCGTTTCTATCGCAATGACGGCTGTCCTGATACACAGATTGCAATCATTGAGGTCGGTGGTACTGCAGGCGATATCGAGAGCCAGCCTTTCCTCGAGTCTATCCGTCAGTTCCAGCACGATATGGGTCATGAGAATGTGGCACTGGTTCATGTAACTCTGATTCCTTATCTGCATGCTTCCGGCGAGATGAAGACGAAGCCGACGCAGGCAAGCGTTAAGGAACTGCAGGGCATGGGTATCCAGCCGGATGTTATTGTATGCCGTACCGAGCATCCTCTGGAGCCGGGCTTAAAGGATAAGATCGCACTCTTCTGTAATGTACCTGCATCCCACGTTCTCCAGAATCTGGATGTGGAGACACTTTACGAAGCACCTCTTGCCATGGAGAAGGAGCACCTCGCTGATGTAATCTGCGAGTGTCTGCAGCTTGACTGTCCGGAGCCGGATATTACCGAATGGGAGAACATGGTCAATACGATCAAGAATCTCGAGAAAGACGTAACGGTCGCTCTGGTTGGTAAGTATACTTCCCTTCATGATGCATATATCAGTGTTGTCGAGTCCTTAAAACACGGCGGTCTCGCACACAAGAGCAATGTCAATATCAAGTGGATCCCTTCCGAGGATCTGAACGAGAGCAATGTAGACGAGCTTCTCAGCGATGTCAGCGGCGTATTGGTACCGGGCGGTTTCGGTGACCGCGGTATCGACGGTAAGATCATTGCAATCAAGTATGCGCGTGAGCATAAGATTCCATTCCTCGGTCTTTGTCTCGGCATGCAGCTTGCGATCGTTGAGTTTGCCAGAAATGTAGTCGGCTTCAACGATGCACACAGTATTGAGCTGGATCCGCAGACCACACATCCGGTTATCCATCTGATGCCGGAGCAGGATGGCATCGAGGATATCGGCGGTACACTCCGTCTCGGCTCTTACCCATGTGTTCTGGACAAGTCCTCCAAGGCTTATGAGCTGTACGGCGAGGAGATGATCCATGAGAGACACAGACATCGTTACGAGGTCAACAACTACTATCGTGAGGATCTGTTAAAGGCAGGTATGACCTTCTCCGGTCTGTCACCGGACGGACGTATCGTGGAGATGATGGAATTAAAGGATCATCCTTGGTTCATCGCTACGCAGGCACATCCTGAGTTTAAGTCCAGACCGAACAGACCGCATCCACTGTTCAAGGGATTTGTCGGTGCCGCTCTGGAATACCAGGACACACATAAATAATCAAACGAACAATCAACTTGTGAACAAAAGGGCAAAACCAGCGTTTTGCCCTCCAAGAATTGCTTCGCAATTCTCGTTGGCATTTCACCACGTTACGAGCATTTTCCTATACCAGAACAAACCGGCAAATCCGCTCCGAAAGAGTGGATTTGCCGGTTTGTTATATGAAAGCTTCGGTATACAAAAAGCATTGCACTCTATGAATAACAAAGTGCAATGCTTTTTTATATGATGCAATGGGTAAGCCGTGGCATCAGTTAACAGCAAAAGGCATTTCGCCCTCAATATCAACCGTCCGACTTACTAATATTTACGATATTCATTAATGTCCCGTGCCAGTATCCTGATCCCACGGATATAGCTGTCAAACATCCCCTCACGGTAACATTCTACGAGGATCATCCCTGCAGGAATGCCGACGATGAGTCCGAGCATGCCACCCAGCCGGTAACCGATCAGCATGAAGACGAGTGTCTCAAACGGACTGACACCGATATTGTCTCCTATAAGCTTCGGCTCCAGGAGCTGACGCACGATAAGCACAATGATATACAGCACAAACAATACCGCAGCATAGCTATATGAGCCGGTCACCAGACGATAGACTGCCCACGGCACCAGCACAGTCCCCGCTCCAAAGAACGGCAGGAAATCCACGATCGCGATCACCGCTGCCAGAAGACCGCTGTAGCTGATCCCCATGAATGCGAACGGAATCACCGTGATAAAAAAGATCACGATCATAATCTGAAAATGTGCCTTAAAATAGCCACCGATCGCACGGACAAATATTTTCTTGATCTTACTCCAGAGAGTCTTAATGCCAACCGGCGTATTCTTCTCGAGAATTTCCGAAAAACGATCCTTCTCAACCGTCATAAAGTAGGACGCAAGGATCGTTAAGATCGTATAAACCAGAAAGTCCATCAATGAACTTGCCAGCGAGCCGACCTTAGACAAAGATCCGGAATTGACCATCTTCAACAGACCGTCAATTGCCTTCTGAATGTAACTGTCCAGCACATTCTCCCGCTGATCAAAAGCAAGCTTAAAGTCAGCCGGAATGATATTCCATTTGTGATGAAGGGTCTGGAACAGCTGCTGCAGATTCTGCGTCACAGAGTCATAAACACCCGGAAGCTCTGTTACCCAGGAGCTGAACTGGCTTGCCACAAGCACCACCAGACCATAGAATGCCGCACAGATCGCCGCAAGAACCAGTATGATCACAAGTGCTGTACCATGCTTACGCATCAGTTTGATTCTTTTCTCCAGAAAACGAATGATAGGATTGGCGATCATTGCTACGATCCACGCCACAATAAGCGGCATGAGCAGCCGTATCAGCGGCGGCACAACAAAGACCAGAAGCAGTATCCCTGCCAGTGCTATCCCAAGATTAACAAGGATCCGACGATGCAAATCCTTCTGTTCCTCCATACACATCAACCCCCATTTCTGTTATTTGCCGAGGCAGAGCGCGATCACAACGCCAACCACAAATGTGACTGCTCCCGTGAGTACTGTCACAACAGACATTCCGGCAAGCGGAGCACTCATCAGGATCACCACCGGTGATGCGACAACAAGACCCATAATACCACAGTAGGTCAATGCCTCATACTTATCCATCAGCATCTCGATCAGCTTTGCCACTGCAAAGATACCGACAACCACACCGATTCCAAACGGAATCAGAATCATACAAATGTGTATAATCTTTGGTGCATCAAATGCGACCAACGCTGTAATAAAGTCCTTTACGCTGCCGATCACCGGATAATAATACCCCATCGTCATAAGCATCATGGAACCGCTCACTCCCGGAATGACCATTGTAGCCGCAGCCACGATACCGACAAGCACCAGCTTAAACAGAGAAATCGGTGTCACTGTCAGTGCAACGTCTGATCCTTGTCCGCCGAATATCTGTAACAGAATGATCGAACCGAAAAAGATCAGAAATACAACAGCGTGTGACAGATTAAATCTGACTCCCTTGAGATGTCCGGTAAGGATCGGTACACCGCCAAGGATCAGACCGATAAATAACATGCATGTCTGAAACGGAATATGCTCAAACATTGCCACAATGGCGAATGCCAGTCCGACAATTCCGATCGCCATACCGATAAAATACGGAAGCAGTGTCTTGATGCTCTTGACCGGCTGTTTAAATAAGTGCGTCACACTGTAGATGAGCTTGTCATAAATGCCCATGGAAACCATCATTGTGCCTCCACTGACTCCCGGGATCGCATTGGCGATACCAATGACAACACCTCTCAGTATGTCTTTGAATAGATTCATTACCTTTTCCTCCTGATATCATTTTCACTTTGAAACTTTTCTTTGAAGCGTCCACGCTACATTGCATTGTATGAACGGTCTGCTAAATATACCCATGATAGCACATAATTATTTTTCTTACAATTCTTTTCCCCCGTTTCATAAAATGTTAAGAATTGCAAAAAGAGGACTGCCTTTCGGCAATCCTCTTCTGTAATTTTGCTTGAATCCTTTGGAATCTTAGCGAAGAATTATTTTACTTTGACCGTAACCTTTGCTGACTTTTTACCGATCTTAACGGTAAGCTTGGTGCTTCCTTTCTTCTTACCCTTGACCGTTACGGTTGCAACTCCCTTCTTTACAGAAGTCTTCTTGGTTACTACGGATGCAATCTTTGCATTCTTTACGGTTACTTTCAGCTTATCGGTTGTAGCAAGCTTTTTGTTGGCTGCAGTCACGGTAAACTTAACTGTTGCAGTCTTTCCCTTCTTTACTGTAACTGTTTTTTTCTTTGCCTTAACGCTCTTGCATGCATTCTTCACAACCGGCGCCTTAGTCGGAGCCGGTGTTACAGTACCGTTTCCGTTTGGTGCCTGTGACGGTGCTGCATTTGGTACTGCACTCGGTACTGCTGTCGGAACCGCGCTCGGTACTGCTGTCGGCACATCTGACGGTGCAGGTGTATCGGATGGTGCAGGTGCATCACTTGGCTTTGCACTAGGAGCAACGCTTGGCTCCGGCGATTCCGTTGGAGCCGGCTCCTCCTTCTCTGCCACATGAACATTAAATGTCTTAGAAAGACCATTGCTTGTGTATGCAGTAACGGTTGCATCGCCGATTCCAACTGCCTTAAGACTTGCCGTTGCGATACCGTCAACCGGTGAAACTGCAGTGTTGTCAACATCTACAACGGAGTCATCGCTTGATACGAAGGTTACCTTAGAGGTGGTCTCAACAGGTGCCACATTTACGGAAAGCTCCTTGTCCTCGCCACCAAGGATCATACTGACATCGTCCTGATCACTGGTGATCTCAGTTGCATCAACATCCTTGCTTCCGGTGTCACGGAACTTCACATTTGTTAATGTAAAGGTAATGCTGATCTTCGTTGGGTTTGGAACAGTGAAGCTTGCAGCATGGAGTGACTTATCCTGTGTTGCCTCTTCAATATCAGATCCTGTCCATCCGTTGATCGGAGAACCTGTATCGAACTTGGTTCCATTCATTGCAGTCTTACCATTGGTATCGCTGCCGTTCTGTGTAATTGTCATTTCCTGATCATTGACAAGGATCTTCTCCCATTTGATCATGATCTTGTTTGGCTTTGGATTCTCAACATTGGACTTTGCAATATTTCCAACAGTCACATCATAGTCCTGCAAATAGATTGCTGTTACCTGATTGATATCCTTAATGCCTGCATTCTTTCCTGCATCGGAAAGATCCTTTTCCAGATCAAAGCTTGCTGTGTAGGTTCCATCGCCATTTACCACGACCGGTGAACCATGCTCGATGGAATTGTAATTGCCGCCTGTTCCTGCACTGTTGTAGTAAACATTTACGGCAACATTTAACTTGGTTGGGTCAACAAGTGGCTGAACCTCTACGGGAACTGTCTTAGTCACACCGTTGGAGGCAGTGATGATCACATATGTCTTACCGATTGCCTTTGGTGAGATTACGCCGTAATCATTTACGATTGCTACTTTCTCATCGGAAGACCGGAAGGTAAGTGTCTCTGTTGCTGTCTCCGGAACGAGGGAGGTCTTGATCGTCTCGCTCTGTCCAAGCTTTACAATATATGAATCAGCATCTGTGGTAATCTCTGTTGCTGAGTCATCTGTCTTCGGTGTACGCTTTACTGTTACCTCGATATCCTCTGAAACGGAGCCGCTCAGGGAAGCTACGTGGATTGTGGTTGTACCGATATTCTTTGCATGAACCATGCCGTTGAATACCGTTGCAACGTTATCATCGTCTGTGCTCCATACAACAACATCGTTGGTATCCTCCGGTGCTGCTACTGCACTGATCGTCTCTCTTTCACCCATTGTGAGTTCAAGAGAGGTCTTGCTTGGAGTCAGCTCTGTGATCTCCTTTACTTCAGGGTCTTTTACAATATCTTTGTAATCACCCTTCTTATTGGCTTCGGATGCTTCCAGAAGAGTTCCTCTTGCCATCGCATCTGTGATCGTCTTGTAGATCGGCTTTGCTTCGTCACGATTCCAGAAGGAGAAAAGTCCTTCCTTGGTAAACGGATCATCGTCCTGACCGTAGCCCTGATCCCATACGCACGGAACCATGCCATTAACCTGACATGCTCTGTTGATGATCTCAGAATAGTAAGCTCTCTCAACATCATTGTAGCCTGTCTTAGAACCGGCAAGCTTTTTATTTCTGGTTCCGTACTCACCTAAATACATTGGATAATCAGAACCAAACTTCTTGTACATATCCTGAAGATTCTTTACCATCTCGGTTGCCTCTGCATAAGTCCAGGATACATTGGTTGACTTGGAATATCTGTGTGCTGCAAACATCAGACGTGGATTGTCTGTATTGTAATAATCCGTTGGCATTACAAACTCAGAGCTTGTACCTGTTGATGCATAGTGATCAACGGCTGCCAGCCAGCGCTTTGTATTGTTAGAGCCGGTAGAACGAACGGCATTCACAAATAACTGGTTGAAGTTCATGATGATCGGACGATCATAGTTTACCGCATCAGCAGAATTCTTCATGCTCTCATCGTAATCGAGACAGGATACCTCATTCATAGACTCGAAGATCAGATGCTCATCGTAATCCTTGAAGCGGTTTGCGATGGTCTTCCATACTAACTCGAACTTCTTCTCAATGGAATCGATGTCATCGGCACCGACATTGAGCCAGCCGCCGTCCTTTGCTACATCATCGTGGTGCGTATTGATGATAACATACATATCCTGAGATACGCAGTAGTCAACGATCTCCTGTACACGGCTCATCCATACTTCCTTGATGGAGCCGTCCTCGTTGATCATGTTACCCCAGGTCACCGGGATACGAACTGTATTATATCCGGCATCATGAAGTGCCTTCATATACTTCTTGGTAGTTACCTGTCCCTGCCATGCTGTCTCACTTGGTGTGAAGCCTGAGTGACCATCCATGGTATTTCCAAGGTTGGTGCCAACGCCCATCTCAGCGATCACCTGATCCTTGTCGAGCACACGGAATGGCTTAGGATTGCTCTGCTCTGTGCTATCCTTGAAAAGCATGTTGCAGTGTACCTTCTCCAGTGCATTTCTTGCTGAGAAATAAACGGTATTGGCACTGTCTGTCTTGTCATATACTGCCTGTGCCGTTACCAGCGCATCCTGCAGCTTCTGTACGGACGCCTCCTGATATCCACTGGTATCCATGCTGCTCAGATAATCAATCGACTTCTTCAGGTTCTCACGAGCCTGTGCTGCCGTCATCTTGATCATCGGAGTACGCTCCGGTGCTGCTGTAGAACCATCCAGTGTAGTGTTCTCGCAGGTCGGTTTTGTGAAGTCGTTGACACCGGCGATCGTACCGTCTGTGTTCAGTGTGACGCTTGTGCCATCGCTGAAAATAATACCTAAAGGCACTGCCTCTGTGTTCGTTGTCTTGATCGCAACGGACAGAGACCAGTTTGCTACCTTCTGGATCTTACTTGTAGTAATACCGTTTGCCGGAAATGCGTAATTACCGGTTCCGACGTTACCGATCGGCTCATCATCCTGATTGATCTGGATCGGATACTTGTTGTTCTTCTGCATGGTACACTTGGCTGCTGTCAGATACTTGTTGGAAGCACCCGTTCCGGTGGTTCCCTCAACATAATGGTCTGCATCCATATGATCCGGATCAAATGCATTGACAGATCCGCTCCGGGACTGCAGCCAGGAATAAGCATCTGCCTTTCCCATATGTACATAAAATGTGGCGTTCCCCTTGCCGCCATCGATCAAAGCCTGCATCTTCGTCTCGTCCATACCCGCCTTGACCAGATCGGTTCCTGTGATGTTCACAATATACTGTGGGCTCTCGAGCTGATGGTCTGCCTCCGTATCTGCCGCCTTAACCGATGCCGGCAGAGAAGTCATCGACAATACCATGGCTGCAGATAAGAGCCACGAAATCGCTTTCTTAAGTCTCATAAATATACCTCCTGTGATTCTATCTCATTGTTTCTTTTTTCAATTACCTCTCCTCGTTCCCCCTTTCTCGAAAATATTTTATCGCAGTTTTCTCCCACGCAATATTTGTTTATATTGTAACATTTCCCTGTTCTATGTCAATATATTTTGTTTACTTTTAATAACCTTCACATTTTGTTTACGTTTTATACAAAAATAGATATATACAATTTTCACAATGTTCCTTTCAAATTATTACTTAAATTTGTCACTCCAAAAAAGAGATATATCCCCAGCCTGTTTCTTATGTCCGATAGTATTAATTGAATTTTGTCTGCCAAAATACTCGAAAATCCGTGAGCTATGACGAAAAAAATTGTCTTGTCACTTACGTATTTCGAAAAGCCTAATTGCTTTGCTGCTTTGATTTTTGATAAACACATCCTTCCGTACTCGCCCCGAGGTGGGATTCAGATGTTTCGAGAGGCACTTGCACCCGCCGGTACTTGCGCCCCAAGTTCTATAAATACATATTTATATTTTATTAAATGCTTGGGGCGTTATGTACCGCTGCGTGGTGCAGTGGTAGCGGAAGCGTGCCGTCCGAAATAGCTGAGCCCACCTACGGGGCTCAGTCGTGCGGATGCGCATTTATCAAAGCATTGCAAAGCAAAGGCTTTTCAGAAATCCTACTGATCTGCGTCAATTTTTTTCGTCATAGCTCACGGATCAGCCTGTTTTCCGAGACAAAATTATCATTTGATTTTCTGGACATAAGAAACAGGATGGGTGACGATCAACATTCCATGTGAAAAATTTAAGGAATTATTTGACTTCACAAAATCTTAATATTTCCTCCACTGTTCATTCGTTTCCTTTAATGATAAAATGGTGCAAAGAGCATAAACGGGTCGCAGTCAGGCAATCCGTGGCATTATGTGTTGTTTATTTATATTTAGAAAGGATTCTTTTATGATCAAAATAAATCGTACCATTACATATAGGAACACAGCCCTTGCAGCTCTGCTGGGTCTGTCCCTGTGCGTAACATCCTGTCCATCATCGGTCATGGCATCCACGGACTCCATAGACCAGATGATCTCGCGTGTGGATGAGACAACTGACAATGACCTGGTGCGTTCTCATTTCGAGGATGTCTCCGGCAATGTTTATACGGACGAGTCTGCAGATGCCTCCGGAAGCCGTCTGAAGAAGGCTTCTGATCTTCCTGTGCGCTATGATCTGCGGGAGCAGGGACTTACCACCCCGATCAGGGATCAGGGATCTACCGGCTGCTGCTGGGCATTTTCAGCGATCAAGACGATCGAGTCAAACTGTATCAAGAACGGGTTGTTCCCGGCGGATTCCGTTGATTTTTCAGAAAGCCACCTTGCATGGTTTTCCTATCATCCGTCAACACTTGCCGAGGATCCTACCTATTGGGATGGTATTTCCTCTGCAGATAACGATACAAATACTTCGTTTTTCCCAAATCCGTTTGCATACGGCAGTGTGTCCGGTACTCTTCCCTATGATAACGGCGGTTCTGCAATCCTCGCGACCTTCACGCTGGCGAAATGGTCCGGTCCGGAGCTTGAAAGCACGGCTCCGTTTTCCGGCGCCACCACCTCTGACGTGACTTCCATGGCATATTCCATGGTGCAGAAAGGAAGCCTGCGTTATGATTCCTACGCACATCTGCAGAATGTCTATAATTACGATGAATATACGATCGGCAAGCAGTATTACTATACAGATGCATCCATTATCCCGAAGATGAAGCAGTCTATTCTGGATCATGGGGCAATGTCTGTGTCGCTGTTTTTTGACAAAACATTTCTTCATCCGTCTGCGAATGACCACGCTTATTACCAGACCTACTATTCCGGTGCACAGGCCGTGAAAAATGCGAACCACAGCGTCACGATCGTTGGATGGGATGACAATTTCTCTGCATCCAATTTCTCCAGAACGCCAGCCGGCAACGGGGCATGGCTGATTGCCAACAGCTACGGTACCGTCTCCGGGGATAACGGTTATTTCTGGCTTTCCTATTATGATCAGTCCATTTGCGACTGCTCGAGTTTTCTGGTAGAATCTGCCGGCAATTACGACCACATTTACCAGTATGACGGATTCGGCTGGGGAACCGCAAACTATTCCAATTCCCACAATCTGAAGGCTGCCAATATCTTTGAAGCAAACGGTACTTCTGATCAGACCTTAAAGGCCGTGTCGTTTTATACGCTGACCGATAATCAGCCTTACCGGATCGAGGTTTACCGCGGTGTCGGCTCCGGTCCGACCGACGGTACGCTGGTGAGCGAATGCACGACTACCGGCATTGCAGGGCAGAACGGTTACCATACAGCTACGCTGACAACGCCGGTCAATCTTGCTGCCGGCGAGAAGTTCTCTGTGGTTGTGACCTATGTTCAGTCCGGCTCTACAAATGTATATGTTCCGCTGGAGGGGCGCGACAGCACGGATTCCTCTTTAAATATCAGCTACGGCTCCCGTCTTGGCGAAAGCTATCTGTTCACGAAGCAAAAGACTTCCGCTCCGGACAGCACGATGCGCTGGCTTGATACAGCCGCTGTCGGCTACAACAATGTATGCGTCAAGGCTTTCACCTCGAACACCACAGGGGATGTTGCCGAACTGCCTTCTGTTGTAAAGACGATCAAGCTCGGCAAAGGAGAAACCTACCGTATTCCGGACAGCTATACAAGCTACACAAGCAATGATCCATCGCTGCTGACCGTTGATGCATCCGGTAAGGTTACCGCGCGAAGACGCGGCAAATCTTCCATCCTTGTATCCGACGGAGAAACATCCTATTTATATCGTTTCAATATTAAGAAAGCCCCTTCCAAGGTGAAGTTTAAACCGGCGAAGAACCGGAAAACCGTGAAGAAAGGCAGACATTTCACACTTAAGGTAAAGCTTTCCTCCGGTTCCGCCAGCAATAAGCTGACGTTCCATTCTTCCCATCCAAGGGTTGCCCGGGTATCGAAGACAGGGCGTGTGACAGCCCGCCACCGCGGAAAGACCACATTAACGGTGAAAACCTACAACGGACATAAGGCAAGGCTTCGTCTTACTATTGTGAAATAACTCCTAAGAGATTATCCCAAAAAGGGCAGAGGTTCCTGCTGTAAAAGCAAGCTCTCTGCCCTTTCTTATTTCATTGGGGTATTCTACTTTGAAAGCCCGGTCGTCCCGACCTTTTCACGGACTCATTCCTCACGAAAGGTCAGTCAGCCTGATCTGCTTTCGCCCCATCCGTTTTCTCATCGGCGTCCTTTTCAGCTGCCTCCATAAATGCGGCAAAAAAGTCCGGACACATATCCATCAGTGTCTGCTCCTTGCGCTCCTTGCTGACCAGATCAAGCACCGGCTTCATCACCGTCAGGAAACGCTCCGGATCCTTGGACAACCGCAGGATCTCCGCGGTATTGACCGCATCTGCCAGTGCCGTATGCTGTGCCCCCTGGAACTCATAATCCGCCGCCGATACGGCATAGGAGAGCTTGATGCGGTGGTGGAGTCCCAGAAGTCTCCGAAACTCCTCCTGAAAGTCCGTCCAGTTCTCTTCCATCTGCTGAATGATCGTTCCCGGATAACTCTTAAATATTGCTTCGTGCTGGAACTGACGGATGTCGGACATACTCCAGGAATAAAACTGTGTCTCCCCCGGTCCGATCCACTCGGTGAAATCATCCATTGCCTCGGCAAATCCAGGTGCATCCTTGACCTTGTCGTCAGTGATCCCTGTCAGATCAATGATCACGGCATCCATCGTTCCAAACTCCGGCTTCACATAGCTCTGGTATGTATCCACCACCTCAAAGTGATCGTCCATTCGTACGGCTCCGATCTCTATCAGTTCGCTGGACAGCTTGTTCTTGCCTCGCCACTGCTTTTCTATTTTATTCATTTCCAGATCTATCATGATATGCTGCATTTTCTTACTCCCTATATTTTGTTATAAACGACATTTTTTACATCTACATATAGTGCCTAATATTGACTTTTTCACGGTTTCGTGGTAACATTTTACTGTACTGCTAACGATTGTTATCGAATCATCCCCCATATTTTGATTCATGACAATCCCGTAATCAAAGGAGGCAAACTATGAGTCAGTCCGATATCAATAAGGTTAGACGTTCTGTAGGTATGAATATTGGCAGCAAAGTTAAAATCCGTTCAAATCGCGGTCGACATAAGATTGACATCACCGAAGGAACCATTTGTAAAACATATCCAAGCATCTTTCTGGTTGAAATCGTGAATGATTTGGATTCCACAACCCAGACGGTTTCTTACAGCTACACGGATGTATTAACAAAAGATGTCCAGATGCAGTTACTGTAAATGATATTTAAAAGCCATCCATTCATGGATGGCTTTTATTTTGCTCTGCATTCTTCCGATTTCGTCTGTTAAGCTCTTCCACAGCAGAACTTATACTTCTTGCCGCTGCCGCATGGACATGGATCATTTCTGCCCACTTTCTTCTCTTTGACGATCGTACCGGATTTCTTCTGCTCCATATAGAGTTCCTTCCGTCTCTCTGCAGTTAAAAGCTCGTCCCATGCCGGAAGCTCATACAGCCAGTCAGCCTTTGCCTCTACCATGTGATAGTAAAGCTGCTCCAGATCAATATCAAGACTTACCTGTGTGTTCTCATCCATATCCTCGATCGGATTTGGTGTCTTCAGGCTCTCATTGATACCATCCAGAAAACCAACCATATACTTCAATTCCATGTTATATTTGTCAGCGAGCTCCTTCACGGTGCCGGAAACAACCTCCTCCGGATTCGCCAGAAGCTGCTCATATACAGCCTTCTCTTCGTTAAAATACTTTGCCCAGATTGCCTGGCCTGCCTTTGAATTAATATCTACGCCATATGCGTACTCTCTCCAGTCCTGCAGTAATCCCATTTCTAAAACCTCTCTTTTCTAAATTTCACCACAAGTACAGCGAAGATAACTTTCGCTATACCAATCTCCATGATATCATTTGACGGAATATGTGTCAATCTGCTTGTCATACTTTTTATGAGGTGTTAAAATAGATATATGCGACTGTGTATTCTTTCTTTCAAGCACTGCAGTCGTACATATTTCACGAAGATCACTTCAGAATGGAGGACAAAATGCATTTTTTGCCAACCGAAGATCATGTAAAAGTCAGCGGCAGAACAATTTTCCGCGATAATGTCCGTTATCTGGGATACTCTGCCACTTCCATATCTTTTTGTTTTACCGGTCAGAAAGCACAGGCTGTGATCATTTCTGATCCGGCGGACTGGCCAGAGGAACACCACGCCTGGATCGGTATTTTTATCAACGATGCGACCGAACCTGCGAAGCGCGTGGAGCTGACCAGGCTGAGACAGACCGTGGATCTCTTCGAATCAGAGATACCGGAGACGGTCACTGTTACGATCATGAAATACAGCGAACCGGAATATGCTATTTGCGGTATCGAGGAGCTGATCATTGATACCGAGGAGCTGTTACCGCCACCTGCACCGAAGAAGCGTAAGATCCAGATCATTGGTGATTCAATCACCTGCGGCTACGGCGTAGAGGGAAGCGCTTCTGATGAGCTTCACAACACAGCCGTAGAGAACCCGACAAAGTCTTACTCCGTTAAGACCGCCCGCGCACTGGACACCGATTTCGAAATCGTTGCCTGGAATGGCAAGGGGGTGATCTCGGCATACATCGGCGATGGCGATCAGGCAGATGATTCCTGGCTTGTCCCGATGCTCTACGAGTACACGGACGCCGGCTGCTGCCAGCAGTTTTTTCACGAACCTCCTTCTCTTTGGGAGAAATGGGATCACACGCGGTTTGAGCCGGATCTGATCACCGTATATCTCGGTACAAACGACGCCAGCTATACGAAGAATTATCCGGAGCGCAAAAAGGCTTTCAGTCTTGTCTATCAGGGATTTCTCCGCAACATTCATGCGAAGCACCCGCAGGCAAAGATCCTGTGCATGCACGGCACCATGGACCAGACGCTCTGCTCAACGGTTCAGCATGCCGTCAAGGAATATTCCAAAGCCAACGAGGATGTTGCCATCAAGTATCTGCAGCTTCCACTGCAGGACGAGGAAAAGGATGGTATCGGCACATTCTGGCATCCTACGGAAGCAACACATCAGAAGGTTTCCGAGCTTGTCGTGGCAGCCGCTAAGAAGTTAATGGACTGGTAATAAACGAAAGAATGATGAAGGCACCCGCAAGGGTGCCTGTTTTGATTTTCTCTTAAATTGATCTGCTAAAATTTCCTGCCCCCGCCAAAAAATCGAGGTATACCCATAATATTTCTTATGTTCGGAAAATTGGATTATGATTTTTGCCTCTGAAGTTTGACTGCTCTGGGAGACTGAGTTTGAAAATTGATGCAGATCGTTAGGTTTTCTGAAAAATCTTTGCTTTGCAATGTTTCGATGAATACGCATCTGGACGGCTTGAGCCTCCAGGGTGGGTTCCATTCCCGGCTACAGGAAGTCTTAGTCGTCTATTAAAACATTCTCATTTTGATAAATTCTTCAAACCTTGGCAACGCCATGGAAATCTTTCCATATTTCCTCGTGTCGATCACGCCTTTTCGTTTCAGCCGCTCTCTGTACACGGAAAACTGCTCCGAGCTCATCTCCAGCTGTTCTCTGAGATCTTTTACCTTGATTTCTCCACTTTCCGCCAGTTGCTGCATGATTTCTTTGTCTTTGTCCGACATTTCCGACCATATTTTACTATATACATATTCCTCCAGATATTGGTCATATTCCGGCAATATCTCCTGCACAGTCTTGGTATCCCGATGTTCCCAGTAAAGATATCCAAGCACCTGAAATGCAAACGGATATCCTCTCGTAAGCGCAGCCATTTTTCCTGCACTTTCTTTGTCTAACCGGAATATATCCATATAGTGCTGACACACTGCTGTCAGACTTAACGGCTCCAGAATAATTTTGGGTGCCCGGTATAGAAAGGTCAGCGACTTATCATTCTGCAATTCATATATATTTTCATACAGTCCTGTCATTAACAAAAAGATTGGATAGTCCTGCCGCATGAAAATCTGAAAAGCACTCACAAATACTTTCATCTGTTCTGAGTATACCACCTCGTCAATTGTGATCAGCAGTCTCATTCCCTGCTTCCGTATCTGATCCAGCATTTTCGCTACCATATCTTCTACATCCGTCACCGGTGCTGCATTTTCAATAGTAACTCCAAGACCGAACGCAGAAAAATCCAGTCTGGCTTTCAAAAAGCATTTGTGCAGCTTCGGAACCGCATATAGCTTGGACGCAAGACTTTGCAGCAAATCCCTGGTTGCATTTAATTCGACAACAATCCAGTCATTTCGTTCGGAAAGAATCCCCGCAATGTTGGTCATCATCACCGTCTTTCCTGAACCCCGGACTCCTGTAACCATGTATATCTGATTGGTTACGGGATCTGCCACATAATCTTCCACGATCTGATCTGTCTGCACAATTCTGGACACATATTGTAATGGTTTCTTTCCAAAGGCCAGAGTAAATGGATTATTATTCACGACTAAGTCTCCTTTCCCTGCTTTTTTAAATTTATGAGATTATTGCAAATATATGATGCAAGGGTCAAAAGCAGATAGCAATGTATGTTTGCATACAAATTGTTATCTGGTGGCTTGACCCGCCAAACACTGACAAGAAGCAGATTTGCTTGCAAATGTGCAGGATTGGAGGTGTTTGTAGGATTGCGAGAATTGCTTTGCAATGAAGCAATCCGTAGCATCAGTTGGGGACAAAAGGTATTTTGACCCCAACATCAAATATATTCTTTTATAACTTTTTATTTGTTTTATAACCTTTTATAACTTTTATTCTATTTTATAACCTTTTATAACTTTTTGCAAGCGTTGGATCTTTATATTGAAGGCAACCAATTAACCGATCGAAATCTGCTGTCAGACTGGAAATAAGCATTTAACATTTTTAAATATGGCTGATGGAATTTAGTCTGACACACCGAATTCCAATAGTCTGTTTTTCGTGCCATAAAATCAACAAAATTTCGATAAGCTGGCTTAATTATAACAGAAAGCAGGAGATTTCGTAAAAAATCTCCTGCAAAATCAACAAAATTCAAAAGCCAGTGTAATTTACTTTTTCAAGTCAGCTCCTTTCCTCAACTCCCTCATTTATCCCTCTATTTCTATACCCTTATTTTTACCATCTTGCCATTTTTCAATTTCAATTTCACAGCAAATCCTTTTGTGGTTTTCACCTGTTTGACCCGAGACTGTATCAGTTTAGATTTATCCTTTGAATTAATATAATAAGCCTTTCCAGATTTTGTAAGGTAAACAACAGTACCCTTTTTAGTAAAATACGAAGATTTTACATTTTTAATAACTTTTTTGTTAACAGTTAACTTACCAGCCGTTAATGTGATAGTTTTTATTATATTGCCACTAGAATCGGCTAAAGAAATTGTTGCACCTTTTTTCACAACAGAAGCTGGTTTTCCTACTGTAGTTGGAGTGGCATTACTATCTACTGGTGCTGAACTTGGCTGTACAGGAGTTTCAGTTGTTGGCGCAGCAGTTACATTAATTTTAGAGGCAGGCTCTGGAATTGGGGTTGGTGTAACTGGAGCTTTGGTTGGTAGAGTCGGACTCGAAACATACTTTAATTGAATTTGACCAGTTGAAAGAAAGCTAGATAATTCTTCTACTGTGGGTAAAATCCAATAACGCTCAGGTTTATCATCAGAGCCGTAAACTGCAAATCTTTCAGAATCATAAGTATCTACAATACCGACTCTAAGTACATGAAAGTTAAGGTCATCCTGTCCTTGAAGTTTAAAGTTATAAAAACCAAGGTAGTAATGTCCACTGTCATTTGATAAACTTGCCCAAACTGTTCCAAGTCTATCACAATAAGCGTCATGCACTTGGTATTCAGAATCGACATTGTAAGTAGTCCCATCGATTGTTAATTCGATGAACTTGTTGTAGCTATCAATCCAATCATACTTAATAGTTTGATTCGGAATGTTATCAAAAGTATAAGTACATTCCAAAGTTTCTGCATTAACAGAATTTGGATTTAAACCTGCCAACAAAACAACGGTTACTAGAAGTCCAAAAAAACTAATGACTTTTTTCATAATTATAATCCGCCTTTCTGCGAAAGCCACCATTGCGTGATGAAACATGTTTGTTGACTTTCACTTTTCAATTCTATCTCCCTTCTGATATTATTTCTTTATAAGACTGGCGCATAGCAGCCCATAAACTTATCTCTCCCAAAGTCGACTCGCTTTTGCCAGATGACCAGTCACTGTCAATCTTATAACTACAAAATATCAAGAGGTTATTTTATTGTTTAAAATTCTCAAAAACAACTGCTGTGGACTTTATGTCCACAAAACCTAGAATTATCCTGTATCGGTATTACACCATAATTCCTTTATAATCATTTGTTAGTTTTGTGTAAAGTGCCTGTAGTTGGATTTAAGACATATGCACAATTCTTTGTCACAATTTCTCTCCCATGCTCATTCATTATGCATAATTATAGTCATTATTACGACTATAGTCAAGTAAAAAATCACTGCTTATCCTTAATATAAAGGCAATATCAAAAGGAGAATGCGTGATTTATGATAGGATATGAACCATTTTGGAAAACATTAAAAAATTCAAATGAAACAACTTATACATTGATCAACAAATATCATATTTCAAGTGCTACAATAGACAAATTACGCAAAAACAAACCTTTAACGACTACAACTCTGAACGATTTATGCCGAATATTAAATTGTCCTTTAGATGAAATAGCAGAATACACTTTTTCCGAAAAAGATCAACAACTTTAGAATCCTATTATATATTAAACTAAAAACAATGCTTAAGTCCCACCCTTACAATTTTGAAATAAAATTCTGCCTATAAAATCTCCATCCAAAATGTTATGCCGTAGATAAATAGGTACAGGACTTTTTCACAGAAATTCCACATACTATAGGATTTTCCCGTTTGTTACGGTTGAAATTCCCGTCAAAAATGTTATGATATAGATAATTAAATAGGGGAGGGGGTGGTATTTTGCCAGATTCACCGCACAAGCTCCAATGGCACCCGGCATTCTATGCCGCTGCTGGTTTGGAACTGCAGGCAAATCATCAGGAGATCCAAATGATTCCTGAGTACAATCTGAGCAAGGAACCAATTCGCATTGACCTGTTGATCATAAAAAACGATGGTCAGGCGAAAAAGATCAAGAATGAGATTGGTCATATTATGAAAAAATATAATGTGATCGAATACAAAAGTCCGGAAGACAGTATGACTATCGATGATTTCTATAAAACCGTCGGATACGCCTGTCTGTATAAGGGCTATGGTAAAACAGTAAACGAAATTCCTCTGTCAGAGCTGACCGTTTCTCTTTTCCGGGAAGCATATCCAAGAGAACTGTTCGCTATGCTGGAGGACGCAGGACATCATATTGAGGAAAAATATCCGGGTATCTATTACGTAACAAACAAACTTCCTTTTCCGGCACAGATCGTTGTTACAAAGCAATTATCTCCGGAGAGCCACAGCAGCCTGCGTATCCTGTCCGAACACGCAGAAAAAGCCGATGTCGAGCGTTTTCTGCAATCTATTCAACAATATACCAGCCCGGAAGACCGCAACAATATTGATGCCGTGCTGCAGGTCAGTGTAACCGCAAATTATGATTTATATCAGGAAGTAAGGAGGGAATCGATTATGTGTCAGGCGTTACAGGAATTAATGAAAGACGAAATCAAGGAACAAGTTGATAAAAAAATTGATGAGACCAAAAATCAACTATTTTTAGACAATGTTCGCAGTATTATGGAATCCCTTAACTTCTCTGCTGAACAGGCAATGGATGTTCTGCAGATTCGAGAGTGTGATACTTTTTCTGTAAAATAATGATTAGAAGGTTCTTCTATGATAA